>Ga0210402_10001736_pt1 | contig 22251 bp, 31 predicted proteins | sample IncBWC7MmetaG_FD_161055 | JGI IMG/M metagenome (GOLD analysis project Ga0210402, IMG submission 161055) | Forest soil microbial communities from Barre Woods Harvard Forest LTER site, Petersham, Massachusetts, United States - Inc-BW-C-7-M | ecosystem: Environmental > Terrestrial > Soil >... | reverse complement strand
TCCAGGGCGGAGCGGCGATCGTAAAAGGCGGCGCGAGCGTAGGAGCGACGGCGGCGGGCATGGCCGCGCCACAAATGGCGCAGCGCGGGCAGAGCGGGCCGATGGATGACGCCCTGACCGGATTGCGGGCACAACTCACTCAGCGCGTCGCGCAAACCAGCGCTCGCAGCGCGCCGGGATCGACCCTCGTCGTTCCGGCGACTGGCGCTTCCCCGGCAGCGGCGCCCGGCGCCGCTCCTGCCACCGCGGCCCCGCAATCCGTCGGCCAGGCGAGCACGGCCGATGTTAGGCGCGCCACCGACCAGCTGGACCGGCAATCCATGGCTGCCGTTGCGACTGCGCTCATGAAGGGGAACACCGATAACGCCAAGGCCTTGCTGGCGGCCAACACGTCGATGTCGCAGGCCGAGATCGACCAGACCTTGCAGGGCCTTCAGGCTCAGGTCGACAAATACAAGGCCGACGTGCAAGCGGCCGCCGACGCGGCTGCGCGTTACACCGCGGCGGCGATGTGGGTCATTTTCCTCAGCAGCTTGATCGCACTGGTCGCAGCTGCGGTCGGCGGCTGGCTGGGTGCCGGACATATTCATCGTGTCCATCACTTGCGCCGCTATCAAACAGTGACTGCACCGGCGCTTTGATGTCTGCCCGGTATCACGGCACTTGAGTCAATTCAGGAAACTTCAGAGGGACTAGACCATGGCAACTGCAAAGAAACCGGCTGTGAAGATGAACGCGATCGGCATGCTGATCGCCGATCACAAGAAAGTGCAAAAGGCCTTCAAGGATTTCGAAAAGCTGAAAAAAGGCGGCAGCAAACGCGGTAAGTCCGACATGGTCCGGCAAACGTGTGCGGACTTGACGATTCATACCAAGATCGAAGAAGAGATCTTTTATCCGGCGGCGCGAAAGGCGATCAAGGACAGCGATGTGATGGACGAGGCGACCGTCGAGCATACCGGCGCGAAAGAGCTCATCGCTCAGCTCGAATCGATGCAACCCGCAGACGATCTCTACGACGCCAAGTTCACCGTGCTTGGCGAAAGCGTCAATCATCACATCAGGGAAGAGCAGAACGAGATGTTCCCGAAGGTGCGCAAGACCAAGCTCGACTTGAATGGGCTCGGAGCGCAGATGGCGCAGCGCAAAGCAGAGCTCGAATCGCAGATATCTTCGGGAGAGGGAGCCGACACCGGAAAGCGCCGCATGGCTTCGGCGTGCAGCAGAGCGTCGACTTCGCAGCAGTATTAACTGGTCTCCGACGGCGTGCGCGCCTGCGGCCGCGCGCACCCCGTCGCTCACCGTCTACAAAGGAGGGCCAAAGATCATGCCGCGAGCAAGGGGATTGGCGGGACGAAGTGCGTGGTCGTCGTGGCTCGAGCTGGGAAGACCTACGCGGAGATGAGCACCGCAGCAGCACAGGTCGTCGCTCACCGAACGCCGCGAATAGTCGCCGCCGCAGGCAATCCGAACGCCCGCGATCGCCGCGAGTTTGCGCTTATGGGCCGGGAAAAGCTGGACGCCGCGGCGCATTCGGCCTACGCGGTTGGGTCGAAGTTGTGGCGACTGAATTACCGCTCCGGAACGCAGATGTGGCTGGCCATGCTGACGGCGTCAACCGATATGCTGAGCCTGGCCACGAGCCGAACGCCGTCCCAGGTCGCCGCCAGACAAGCCAAGCTTGCGCGGACGCTGCGCGGTGCCGCTCCAAGCGGTGCATCGGTATCGGCCGTGACGGCGTCATTGCTGCGAGCGGCGTTGAAGCCGGCACATTTTCGGGCGACGCAAAACGCGAAGCGCTTGCGCAGCGGATAGTGCGGCGCAGCCGCCCAAGCGCGACGACCTTCGCTGCCAGACTTCGCGTAGGTGCGCAGCCTGTGGAATCCACGCTTCTACGCCGACGCGTCCGCGCCCTGGGATGGCGCCCGAACGGGTTTCTCCTCGTAGCCCAGAAACTCGCTGATCGGCCGCAGGTCCTCGACCCGCTCGCACACCGCCTTGATCGCCATCACGATTGGCACCCCGAGTAGGAGCCCCCACACGCCCCACAGCCAGCCCCAGAAGAGCAGCGCAACGAAGACGATCACCGCGTTGATCCGCCCGATCCGTTGCGTGAGCCATGGCACCAGCAGGAACCCGATCACGCCGACCAGCGCCAAGGTGACGCCGACGACCATTGCCACCGGCTGCAAGGTATCGAACTGGACGTATGCCACCAGCGCGGTGGCGAGCACCAGCGCAGTCGGGCCGGCATAGGGAATCAAATGCAACATGCCTCCGAGGCAGGCCCAGAACAGCGCGTTGTCGAGTCCGATCCACGCAAAGGCCACCCAGGCCAGCAGCGCCAGGAGCGCGCTGCTCACGATCTGCACTAGGAGATAACGCTGAATCTGCATATCGACTTCATCGAGAATCAGCACGGTGATTTTCTTTTTCGTCAACGTATCGCCGCTGATCCGGATTAGCGTCCGGCGGAAACTGTCGCCCGCGACGAGCAGGAAATACACCAGCGCGATCACCACTACAAGTTGGCCCATGCCGGCGATAAGACTGGCGCTGCCCATCAGCACATAATCGCGTACCTTGAAGGTAGATATGTCGGGCGCGGGCCTTAGCGGTGGTGCGGGTGTGGTGCGTGTCGTTGTGGTGGTCGTGGTCATCGTAGCGGTGTTGGCTGCCTTTTCGATTTCGGTTGCTGCTTTTTTCATTTTCTCGACCGCGCCCGCCGGCGCGCGTGGATTGCCGCGAATCGCGATGCTGAACTTTTCAGTGGCGCGCGGCACGATGTCCAGAACATCCAGTGCCTCGGGTTGCAGCGAATTGAGGCCCCAGCCCACTGCGCCTAGGATGATAGCCAGAGTCGCGGCCGCGCCCACCGCCTTGGGCAGCTTAGTCTTTCTCTCCAGCCAGTTGACGATCGGCTTCAATGAGTAGCTTAGAAATACAGAAAACGTAATGGGAATCAGAACGGCTTGCGCCCAATGCAGAAATACCACGACGGCGATAAGCGCGAGCACGACAATCGCGTTGCTGCGCACCATGACGGACATGTGAGAAACGGTGGGCGCCGTCACGCCGGTCGAATCGTTGTCAGCCTGCACGGGAGATGTCGGAGGATGTGGACATGGATTGCAGAGAACGATGGCGGCCGGGAACTCACGGTGTGAAAGTGTTGGCCCGCTGGTTCAGTCAGAAAATCAGGTCGTTGACAACGACTAGTCGGGTTTCATTCATCGGATTGCGCCGGGCATACAAAACGACTCGGCGTTGCCGTAGTCGGCGAATCCGAACATGAATTCAGACTGCTGAGTCGGACCCAGCCCGTCGCTCAAACCGAACGTACACCGGCGGACACTGCCGAATCGGCACGCTGGTAAAACAATAGGCTGCAAGCATCGACACTTTCTTTAACGCCCGCAGTGCCGCGATACATTTCCAGATTCAGGTGATAGGGCGCAACAACCGCCTGCACTTCCGTTCTCCAATCGGCGAATCGCCCGCGCCGGAACGTATCGCTGTCACTTTCCGCGACGTCGTCTATATCGACTGCAATGTCGAGGTCGCTCGGGTCCGGGTCGTCATCAGGACGTTGCGTCCCGGCCGCCCGGGGGCCGTAAATCCACATCCGCTTGACGCCCGGCGTTGCCGCCGCCCATCGACGGAGTACATGACAGAGCGCGAAAAGTCGGTTATCGAAAGCCATCACCCAGCCTGAATTTTTGCGTCGGCATGGCGCAGCGCGGCGCCAGTGCGCCAATGACGCCGCCTTGCGGGCGACGACCGTTACGTTCGGACACCGGATCAGCGGCGGCTGATCAACACACCGATGAGGAAGCCGAGCGCTGTGGCGGCGCCGATCGCCTGCCACGGATTGTCGCGCACGTAGTCGTCGGTGACCCTGGCCGCGGTCTTGGCGCGGTCAACGGCATCATCTTGAAGATCCTGCAACTTCAACTTCGCCGACAGTAGTTTGGCTGCAACCTGCGAGCGCAGATCGCTCGCTCTCTCGCCGGTTTCTGCCGCCGCCTGCCTAAGCAATGTGTTGGCATCGTCCAACGCATCGCTGAAGTCTTTCACTGTCGATTTCCGCCCGCGTCCCGATTTTGCAGCCATCATGTTAGTTCCTTTGAACAGAACAGGGACGATTCATCGCTGGAGTGCGGAGCCCTATGGCGGTCGTTTGAAGACATTCGCGCACGAGGGTTTCGATGATCGATCAAGCTCACAGCTTGCCGAGTAGCAGCAAGACGATTAGAACGAAAACAATTAGCCCAACGATTCCGCTAGGTCCGTAGCCCCAACTCCTGCTGTGCCCCCACGTTGGCAACACGCCCACCAACGCCAAAACAACAATGATAAGAAGGATTAAGCCGATACTCATTTATGGTCCCTTGGTAAGCGTTATGAATGTTCTGAGAAAATCGACAGCCAGTGTGGCTAGACCAGGCTAATGGGATGAATTGGCGCGCTGATGTACTTAATCGCGCGCGAGCCGGCCTAGTAAATAGCCGACAACCAGCGCGCCGGCGACAACGGCAATCGGACGCTCGCGTATTGATGCGCTCGCAGCCTCCGTGAGTCGCGTTTGGACTTGTTTCGCCTGCTCCGGAATGGCAGACGCCCACTCGGCGGCGGATGATGCCGCGTCGGCGGCACTGTCAACAGCGCGGTGTGCCGTTCCGCTCAAGCGGTCGACCTGCGACGCGGCCTTGTCGGCAATCCGGTCGGTTGCCCGGTGCGCTGTTTGCGTTACATCTTCAATCTTGGCGCTCGCTGGATTCGCAGCACTACCCGTGCCGGTCCGACTGCCCCCTATTGGCGTGTTTCGATCCATATCAATTCCTTTCGAAAAAATTACGCTGCAGGATATGCTGTAGACACAGCGGTCGGACTATCGGTCTTCGAACCCCGCGCGACCATCAGACGCAGTCTGATTTCGTCGTAGGACAATTTCCGCAGTGTAGAACGCGAGCGTCATATATGCCGGTCCGGCAGCGGTTCGAGGGTGGCGCGTGCATCTCCGTTAGGCTTAGCGAAGGTTAAAGCGTTCGCGCATCTGCGGCACGACATCCCACCAACTCGAATCGGTAAAGCTACCGCGGATCCGCTCGATATGGGCGTTCCAGTTACAGCCAGTCGCGTCGGGGTCCTGTCGCCACAGCACGATGTGAAAATCTTTGGGAGGCTCCTCATTGCGATCCAAATTGCATTGCGATGCTTCCCGGCGCATGGAGCCTGCCGCGCTCTGATTGACCAGCTATTCGATCGACGGCGAGGATTTGCAAGCTGCTGCTAAAATAAAGCGGCGCCTCGCCGCAATCCTGCCTGCATTGCCATTGCGTGGACCTTCACGCTCCAAGCGGACCGCAACAAACGTGACTGCTAGCAAGAACCGCCGCGCATACAGTTTCGAGCAGGCTGTTTCGATCTACCGTCGCGGCTAATTGTCAATGCCGCGTTCATAGAGCGCGGCCGCATGGGAACGACGGCCGACATGCAGCTTTTGAAACGCGTTGCTTAAATAATTCTTGACAGTCTTGTTGCTCAGGCCAAGGGCCTTGGCAATTTCCTTGTTGGTCTTGCCTTCAACGACCAATGCGAGGATGCGTCGTTGCTGCGGAGATAGCCTGTCCCTGCTCGGTTCCTTCGCCGCCGCCACCTTGCCGTCCAACATTGACATACGGTGCAGTACCGCCTTGGTCACTTTGGGATCGAGTATCGACTGTCCGCCACACACCAACTCGATCGCGTTGACGAGCGCCTGGGAGCCCACTTCTTTTAGCAGGTAGCCAGCAGCTCCCGCAAGAATCGTGGATACGACAGCCTCTTCGTCCGAGTGCGATGTGAGAAACAGAACCCGCGTGTCAGGATGTGCCGATAGGATGTCACGGCAGGCATCGATCCCAGTGCCGTCGGGTAGCCGCAGATCCATAAGAATCACATCCGGACGGTGCTGGGCTGCGCGCTTTATGGCATCCGCGACACTGCCGGCCTCGGCTACCACTTCGATGCCGCTCGTCTGCCCGAAGAGCGCGCTCAGGCCCAGTCTGACGACCTCATGATCGTCAACAAGCATCAGTCTGATGTTTGGTTTCATCGCTTCTTCGTGACGATCAGGCTTTGCCGAACTCAACAACAATCCGCGTTCCCTGATTTGGCGTCGAACTCACGCGTGCCCTGCCGCCCAACTTTCGCGCGCGGGCATCAATATGATGCAACCCAAGCCCAAGTTTGTTGACCTTGTTGGCAATAAAGCCGGTGCCGTCGTCGCTCACTTCTAGGTATATCGCGCCATCCCGCTTCTGCAACGATATGCGTCCAGTCCGCGCGTTCGCGTGCCGCGTCGCGTTGCTTATGCCTTCCCGCGCAATCTGAAGCAAATGCAAGGCCTCCTCAGACGTAAGTGCGTTCATGGCGAGCTCGTCGATGCCCATCGTAAACGTCAAGCCATGATTGCCTGCAGCCTGGACTGCTTTCTCGATTTCCGTCCGCAAATTCTGCCCGGCGGGGATTTGCAGTTTCTGCCCGGTGATAAAAGAGCGTAACTCTTGAATTACCAGGTTGAGGTTAGCGGTGGCGTCCGCGATCATCTGGCGCGCCGTTTTTGGATTCACCTCGATCAGCCTCATGCAGGCTTCCAAATTGACACCCACCGCGTAGATCGACTGTATGCAACCGTCGTGCATATCCTGGAACAGACGTTCCCTTTCTTCGGCGAGCGCCTTAAGTTGTGTATCCGATCGTCGGCGTGCCGCTCCGGCATTCTTTAGCGCGACTTGCGTTCGCTCGATTTCGACAAAGCTTCGTACCGCGTAGAGACTGTCCGAGTCGTCGCCACGAATCACCAGTGCGTCGATTTGTCCCGCACGTATTGCATTGAGAGTTTCTTCGGCTTCTGCCGACAAATTCGGTCGCGTTTTCGTCCCCACAGAAGTCGACTTGACAGTCCTGGCTGCATGCCCCTTTGCCGGAGCTCCTGCTCCACGGCGCGACTTGGCCTTCTTTTGCCTGGAAGCTGTCATCACTTTGCAGACTTGATGTCGAGGCCAACCAGTACACGTTCAGTGTTGGACAAATCGCCGATGATCTTCCGGATCGGTGACGGCAGTTGGCGAACCAGCGTGGGCAGCGCCAGGATCTGGTGATCGCGCGCCAGTTTCGGATTCTTGCGCAGATCGACTACCTTGATTCGATAGTTTCCCTCCAAATGCTCACTGCAAATTCTCTTTAGATTCGCAAGCGCAGATAGTGACTTTGGAGTTTCGCCCGCAACATATAAGCAGAGAGCGTATTCGATCGCCGGCGAAGGGCGTTTCTTGATGGGCACTTTTGTGCTCGAGGTCACGATCATTTTCCAGACACCGCGTCGTACTTGATCTCGACCCCCTTTTTCGACATCACCAACTCGTGGGTCTGATTCGAGTGTCCCATGCCGCGAGCTTTGACCACTGATAGTGTACGCGCACGCGCGCCATTATTCTCCACGTTGCCCAACATCAGCCACAGGTCGACGAGCGAAGAGATATTCACGTATGACGTTTCGACGCGCCCGCCTGCATCGGTCAGGGCCGTCATAACCAGAGTAATCCCGTTCATTTTGATAAAATCGACGAGACGTATGATCATCGACGTCACTTCTGGAGCGGAACCCATCGACAGCAAGCTGGTGATCGAATCGACCACCACCACGCGCGGCCGGTATTCGATGATGATCTGGTGAATCGACGCAAGGTGCATCTCTAACCCCTGCGCGGTAGGTCGCGAAACATGAAACCGCAAGATGTCCTTGGCCACCAAAGGGGCCATGTGAATGCCGATGGATTTCATGTTTCGAACAATCTCGCTTTGCGACTCCTCGAGCGCGATATATAGCGATCGTTCGCCTCGACGGCCGGACTCTGCCAGGAAATGACCTGCGATGCTGCTCTTGCCAGTGCCCGCCGCACCGGATATTAGGATTGTGCTAGTACGATAAAATCCTCCCGCTCCCAGCGTTTGATCCAACGTGGGAACGCCACTGGAAACCACCTCGCTGGAAGCAGTATGGTCCAACCTCAGTGACGTAATTGGCACGACTGAAATCCCCTTTTCTCGGATCAAAAAGGGATACTCGTCTGTACCATGCACTGAGCCTCGATATTTGACGATCCGCAGCCGTCGGGCAGTAAGTTGGTTTGCGACCCGGTGATCGAGCAAGATCACGCAGTCTGAGACATATTCCTCGAGCCCATGTCTTGTCAGGGTGCCATCGCCACGTTCACCCGTGACGACTGCTGTCACCCCTTTCTGCTTCAGCCATTCGAACAGCCGCCGGATTTCGGCGCGAAGAATCGCGGTGTTCGAGAAGCCTCCGAAGAGCGCCTCCAGTGTATCCAACACGACACGCTTCGCGCCGATGGATTCAATAGCCAGTCCCACTCGGATGAATAGCCCTTCCAGGTCGAAGTTGCCCGTTTCCTCAATTTCGCTCCGCACCACCCGCACGTGATCGATCAATAACTTCTTACGCGCCGCGAGTGCCTTGAGGTCGAATCCCATAGATGCGACGTTCTGCGCGAGGTCCTCCGCACTCTCTTCGAAAGACACGAAAACGCCTGGCTCACCGTACTGCTGCGCGCCGCGAACGAGGAACTCCATCGCGAACATGGTCTTGCCGCACCCGGCACTCCCGCAAACCAAGGTCGTGCGCCCTTTAGGCAGGCCGCCGACGGTTATCTCGTCGAGGCCCTGAATGCCGGTGGGAGCCTTTGGCAGAAGACGCGGCCGCTTGATGCGTTTGCGAAGGCTCATTTTCTTATTGGGCATAGATCCATTCCGTCCTAGAGCATGTTGAAGTAGAGCGCAATTTCGGGCCTTGCGGAAGGGCCCATCGGCCCTAGTCCCCTAGGGCCGTTAGGCACTTGTGGGTGACAAAGCTTGACTATATCGTTTGCACGAGCCGCAAGAACACAGTTTTGGGTGGTTTTCGCTGGAGGCCTTCTGGCGTCATTGTAAGAGGTAATGACATGTCAAATGTAAGCGATGAGTTTGGGCGCTACGCGAAAGCGGAACGGCGGTTGTGCGACGAGGCTGCTCCCGTGCTTGCCGCGATCGTTCAAACGGTAGAGGCCGACGCCGGGCTCTGTATCACCGAAATTCGGGTGACGGTCGACTGGGGCAAACACTATAACGGCTCGATCGCCGCCAACTGCACAATCGTTCATGCTCACAACGCGTCAACGTCCGCCGGTCCCGATACCGTAGGCGCGCCCGCCTCGACGCAACCGCCAGACGCTGGTTTGTCTTCGGGCCAAGATCAATGCCTGGATGACGTCGGCTAAGGGGCTGTCATGGAGGAGTGGCGAGCCGCGGCGCTTGAGCGCTGGAGATAGATGGACGCGCACGGCAGGGCCGCAGCTCGCTGCGACACGGCAAGCGATCGCCGAAGCCTGTGACGTGCTGCAGTCAGAGATCGCAGACTTGCGGACATAGTTCACCAACTTGACGGATTGACGAATTTGCCTCGAGCTGCTGATTCTGGAGGAATTTGAATATGGCCGGCGCTATGCTACTAAAATCGCAACTAACGGGTGCACAAGAAGAATGGTTGCTCAGAGCTGCATTTGGCTCGCCGCGAGGGGTTATGCCGTCCTCGATGGTTGCGGCTCTTGTTGCAGCGGGACTGGGCGCAAAGAATCTGCGTGGCACGCTCGACGTTAATGATGCGGGGCGGTTCTACCTCAACGCCAGAGATCTCTCGATGAAAATGGACAAGCGTCCCCGGTTTCACCGGTGAGCGCGCTTAGAACAGTGCGCGGGCGATAGGCTGGCGGCGCTTATGCTTGTTCCGCAATTAATAGTATCTCCACACTAGCGGCTGACTAGGTCTTGACCTGCGTCGCGCTCGTTTGGGGCGCCTGCTACGCGGCCCCAACCCGTTGCCGGTCACGCTACGCTTATCTTCCTCCTCTTCGTCACTGCCAGCTTCTGCATCCTGAGTTGCAGCCATTGACGTAGGTCGCCTGGACGGCGTCAGCGTCAACCACTTCGAAGCGTCCTGAGTTCCGATTGGCGTCATCATTCATAGGGCCACGCATCGCAGCGGCCCCACGGAACCAATCATTTGGTGACCTCCTTCAGATGGCGGCGGAATTGCCGCCCGTAGATGATTCCCGCAAAACCGTTTTCAAGCCCCTTGGCATCCGGCTTAGACGGGAAACGCATAGCCGGTACATTGGCTGTTCGGCACACAGCCGGTCGTGAGAACAGGTCCTACGGCAGGTCGCGCCATTCCTACTCTATTTTCATCGTACGGCCGATTTGCTGGCCGTTATTGGATGGCTATTCTCGCCGCAGCCTTGCATCACCGTACAGATAAGCCGGATGCCGGCACGTTTACTTCGCGGAGGCTGCTAATGAAAACTGGTCTTTTGCTTTTGATCGCAGTTGCATCGTTCGGGTTGACCGCAGGCGCGGCGAATGCTGAAGGTTGCCTTAAAGGCGCTGCCGTCGGCGGAGTGGCAGGACATGTGGCAGGTCATCATGGCGTCGCCGGGGCAGCGATTGGGTGTGCCGTGGGACACCATCGGGCCAAGGCAAAAGCCAAAAAGGAAGCGGCCCAAGCCAACGCGGCGGACCCGAACAGTGCATCGCGTCCTGCCCCGAGCGGGCGTGCGACCCCGATGAATAAGTCAGACCTATGAACCTCTTTGGAAGAACCGTGCGACGTTCGTGACTGGGGTACGAGCTTGGGTTGCACACAGAAGCGGAGCTAAAGCTGGCCGTTGATCATGTAGGCCACTCCGCCGACAAGGTGCGTGAAGCGCGAGCAAAACATCAATAGCCTCTGAGGAGTTGAGATGAAATCGACGTTAATTGCAATGGCTCTCGGTGCAGGAATGATGGTATGCGCGAGCGCGTACGCTCAGGCCCCTGCGGGTGCAACTGCTCTGTGTAAAGACGGCTCCTACTATTCGAACGCTTCCAAGAAAGGCGCGTGCAGTAAGCATGGTGGGGTGAAGGATTGGTACGGCGATAACGCACCGAAGTCTTCGCCATCGGCCACCACGCCTCCTGACAAAAATACAGCGGTGTTAGTACCTGACAAAGCCGTTCCTTCGGTGGCTCGGGCAACGCCTGCAGCCGGCGGCGGTCCCGGACAGGTGTGGGTCAACACCCGTTCCAAGGTTTATCACTGCCAAGGTGACAAGTGGTACGGCAAGACAAAAACAGGCGAATACATGACTGAGCCAGCGGCGAAGGCTGCCGGCAGCCATGCGGACCACGGCAAAGCCTGCACCTAAATTGCGCCACCCTACTCAATGTAAGGAAACCTGGTGGTATGCATGTTCGCTTTACTTTTACCGACGCGCTACCAAAGGAGAAATAATGGCTCAAGATTCACGCTTGGTTACGGGATTATTTAAGGATCGGGATAGCGCCGAGCGCGCTTACCGGTCGGTATCTGACAAAGGCTATAGCGCGAACGACGTTAACATCGTTATGTCTGACGACACGCGCAAGCGTCACTTCGCTGGGGAAACGGCCACCAATGCCACCACCGAACTTGGCAACAAAGCGGCAAAAGGCGCCGGCGTTGGCGGTGCCGTTGGAGGAACGGTAGGCGCGATCGCTGGTGCTATAGCCGCGGTTGGCACCTCATTGGTCATTCCAGGCCTTGGGCTTGTGGTTGCAGGGCCGTTAGCCGCGGCGCTTGCTGGGGGCGGTGCTGGCGCAGCCGGCGGTGGCCTTATCGGAGCGCTTGTTGGATGGAACATCCCCGAAGAGCGTGTCAAACACTACGAAGCAGGTATCAAACAAGGTGGCATCCTCATGGGTGTGAAGCCCCGCTCGGACGCGGACGCGGCTCACTTTGAGGAAGAGTGGCAATGCAGCGGAGAACACGTCTACCGCTAGGGCTCTAGCATGTCCGGTGCTCGCCTAAAGAAGACCCGCTGTTAGCGGGCTTTCTTTTTGAGGCTTCGGTGCAGCTGCGGTCAGGGGTAGACTCGAACACCGCGATTAGGCGGCAGTGCGCGACTTCACGGGTCCCTAGAACATAAGTTGCAGAAGCATTAAACCCGCTGCGACCGCCATGACGGCGGTCGCAAGCCAGCCCAGTACTTTTAGCCGCTTGCTGATCACCAACTCGCCCATCACTTTGGGGTTTGCAGACATAAGCATCATCACCGCCATAATCGGTGCGGAGATCACGCCGTTTACGACTGCGGCCCAATACAGCGCTTTGATCGGATCGATGTGCGTAAATCCCAGACCAACGCCAATTAGGGTCGATACCGCAATGACGCCGTAGAACCTCGCGCCGCGAAGCGGCGTGAGATCCAGCCCTCGCCGCCAGCGGAATGTTTCGGCCAGAGCGAACGCCGACGAGCCAGCTAGTACTGGGACAGCGAGCAACCCAGTCCCGATAATGCCAAGGCTAAAAAGAAGAAACGCAAATCGGCCGGCAAGTGGACGCAAAGCCTCGGCCGCCTGCGCGGATGACTGAATATCCAATATCCCATGCGCGTGAAGCGTTGCCGCGGTAGTAAGCATAATGAAGAAAGCAATTAGGTTAGAAAAGCCCATCCCGATGAAGGTATCGATTTTCATGCGACGCATGTGACGTGTCGCTTGGTCGGGATGACTTCGCAGCGGCTTGTCTGCTTTTACAGCGCGTAAATCTTCGCATTCCTGCGATGCTTGCCAGAAAAAAAGGTAAGGACTGATCGTTGTGCCGAAGATTGCGACGACCGATGTTACGTACTCCGCCTTGAGGCTGATCGCAGGGATTAAAACCCCGTGCGCCACATCCGTCCACGGAATGTCCACGGCGAATACGACGCCCACATACGAGAAAAGTGACAGCGTGAGCCATTTCAGCACCCGGACATACCGGGCGTACGAAAAGAACACCTGCAAGACCACACAACCAAGACCGATCGCCACGATGTACGCGTGGCGCGCACCTCCGATCAAAAGCGCGATCGCGTCAGCCATAGCGCCAATGTCAGCGCCAATGTTGATCGTATTCGCGATGAGGAGCAGGCCGACCAGTCCGTAGAGCATCGGGGCCGGATAGTTACGACGCATGTTACCGGCGAGGCCGTAGCCGCTTACCCGTCCTATCTTGGCGCTGACAAGTTGGATCGCAACCATGAGCGGGTAAGTCAAGAACAGCGTCCAGAGAAGGCTAAACCCGAATTGCGCGCCCCCTTGAGAATATGCAGCGATGCCGCTCGGATCATCGTCGGCGGCGCCGGTGATCAAGCCGGGACCGAGTTTCTCAAGGACTGATTCTGAATCCGGCGTTGCCGTCGGGCGGGTCATGGCCGCACTTGTTCGTCTAATGGACATTGAACGGTTCGCGCATTTTGGGGGGCTACGTCCCACCAGATCGAATTCAACGACGGCGCCGTATTATGGGTGTGTCCGGTTCTGCCGTGGGACCACGGTGCGCCGAGAGTAAAGGCGGCTCGCTCTGGGACAAATCGGCGGACGGCTGAAATTTTCGTACGACAATTGCGACACGCCGTAGGCCGCGTGCCTAATCGGGAACGGTACGCCCGGGCCTTGACTAACATCTTAGGTCGGATGGCGTAGCACAACCCCACGTCGGGGTGTGATCGCACGGCTTCTCGCGTCCGGTAGTGACTGCTGCGGGCGTGGATATCGCCTCCGCGCTTGCTGCTAGTGAACGCGTATCCGTCGCAACGCTAAAGTAACCCAAGGGGCGCACGGGGCCAAGTCGGTGCGCGTCCGACGCGGCGTCCGACTCTACCTACAACGAATTCAGCGCTTGGCCGATCCAATTTCGCGCTCTCGAGCAGTATGTTTCTCGCAATGCTGACCGCCTAGGCCTCGCCGATTTCGCTTGCCACGCACTTCACACAGCAAAATAGAACTTATGGGCTTTGTCACTGGGATCGACTCAGCTCGCGCGCAACGGCTATCAATGTCGTCAAAGGCCTCGCAGTGCCGACGCAAATTTCTTCGCATATTTCGGAGCGGCTTTCGAGACGAAACATACCTCGAGTGGGAACGAAATTACAAATGGGAAGCGCACCGTCAATGGGAAATTCAACTCGATCGCGCGCAGTTTTAATCATTGCTTCGAAACAACGAATACGCCGAGATCGCGGCGAGGGCGTATTCGTTCTTGTCCAGCCGGAGAGACATATTTTCTTGAAACCGAATGTGACGCGTGTGGCGGCGGAGAACTACGGGTTCGACTTTCGGTATGCGTCAAGGCCGTCATGGTCCGGGTATGCCAACCTACTGGAGTTCGCTAGCCTTGTTCGGCGAGATCTGCGCGATCGCCCACGCGACATGATCGACATCCAATCCTTTATTTGGGTGTTGGGCTCAGACGAATATTCGTAGAGTGTCAAGGAGCCCTTATGCGAACTACCATCGTTTTGATCATAGTTGCGGCCGCTGGCCTTGCCTACGGCAAACTGCCGCCGCAATCTGACGCGGCGAAGGCCCAAGCCGCGCAAACCTCCACCAAGGCAGCTTGGGACGATAAGGTTTCTGTATACAAAACCTGCCGTGCCCAGGATCGTGCCGCTGACATGTATCGGAGCAACCTCAAAGCGGCGGCCAAAGATATTCCTACCCCAACTGCGACAGCTCCATGCGCCGATCCTGGCCCTTACGTTGCTCCTGTTGCACCAGTGGAATCTAAGCCCCTCGAAGCTTCCGAGGCGCATTCACCTGCCGGTACGGCCACTTCACCACCGAGTACGAACATACCGGCGGCCGAAATGCCCAAGCCCGCGAAATAGCGCGGCTAGCGAAGTCGTTGGAGAACGGCTACGCGAGGCGGGGATGGTGGGTATTCGATCGCGTGGGGCGGTACCGATCACGACGGCGCGGTCCAAGGGGCCAACTCTGGCCCCAATCAGCGTCACGCAAGCCAATGATTCGATACGTTCGCGTTCCGATGGTCGTCGAGTTGTCGGGCTATACGCCGAGGCCGTCGGGAATTACCAAACCGTAGGATGATCGACTCGAGAGTGAGCCGGTCGCAGTAGCGACACACGGGTTTGTCGTTGGTCAACTCGGCGAATCGTCGCGCCAACTGCTGCCTCATCACTAGGGATGGCGGTTTGCGATGAAACGGAGCGGTAGAGTCGTAGCTTCCGCTCGGCGGCGTTCGGATCCTTCAGCATATCGTTCCCATTGTCTGATAACCGGAACAAGGTGCCTGGTGTCTGCGGCGAGCTGACGACACAACGGCGCACAACCAGGCGGTCCAGCGCAACCCGAACCCGGTCGGGGAAGGCGCGCCTGTTTGGCGATTTCGATTTCGGAACGAAGTCCGTTGCTCAAAGCTTGCATGACCCTGCGACGTCGGTGGAAACTGCTCGAGGATCGCTCATGAAAGGTTGAAGCGTGCCCGCAGTTGTGGCACCAGTACCCACCAGCGCCAACCGGTGGCGCTGTCGCCTCGGACGCGGTAAATGCGTGCATCCCAATTGCTTCCGGTGGTGTCCGGGGCCTGTCGCCATAGCATCACTTTGAAGTCTTTGATGCTCCCGTATTCGGCAATCTGGTCTTGGATTCGCGAGTCGAGCTCGCTTATTCCGATTAGCGAACGGGTCGCGGTTGGCGTCGATGGCTCCTGGGAAGGCGCATCGTGTTTGCTCGGCGAGGGGAGCGGGTTCATGGAGCGTCAGTGTGTGTCCCGATCGACCGAATCGTCTGTCGGGTGGCCGCCATAAGCTATGTGCGGCACCTCACCAAACTTCCTCGCTGTATTCGATTCCAGCAGACGTCGCGCCGTAAGTCGTAGGTGCTACCTTCTATCCAACGGTAGCGGCCCGCGCGGCATCGCGGACCGTTGCCTTAGCCAGGAAACCAATGACGAATCCCGCGAAGCAGGGGGGCAGACGACTCGATCAATTCAGAACGACTTGCGGCGCTACTCGACAAACTGGTCGCGGTGGACCTACACCTCGAACCGATTTGCAGGTTACGCAGGGACGGAGACCGCCTGCCCCTTCCTAGCGCACATGACGCCATTGCGCGAGCGTGCCAGGGCAATGGGGCCTTCGCGACTTCATCCATCGTATCGATGGGTTGAAGTAGCTGTTGCCAGCCATCGATGTGCACCAGGATCGGAAGTCGGCCGTAGCGCAGGCTTTTCGTATCGTCTAGCGAGACTTTTTCTTCTTCCGAGGCGCTGGAGCCATCGAGCCGGCAGTCCAAAATCGGACCATCTGCTTTGTACCTTCCGCCATGATGGCCGTCGCTCGGCGCTTTGCTTCCGCAGTCGCTCGGCTACGTGCAGACCCCATTACGGCATTGGCTCCGCTCAGCCACATACTCATCATTGGGTTCTTCTTGAGCCAGGGATTTCTCATCTGCTCAGTTTTCCTGTCCGGATTCGGTCCCGTCTAACCACTCATCCAAGTCCTGGCCGTGGCCGCGCATTTATTCATCCCGATAAGCCGCCCTGCCCGCTACTGCGCCGCCCCTCAGCTTCCCGGGGGGCGTACGGCGCACCATTGATAACGGTCTAGTCGGAGGGATCGGCCCACCTGACTTTGTCAGATGCCCCGAGTGCGCCAATCCTGTCCATTGTCGTTCCTTTCATTTGCCGTCAACGTCGCGGTTACGCCTCTCAGCGCGCGTCTTCCTGTCTGCCTCGTCCAATGCCTGCTCGACATTGCCCACTCCCTTCTGGACCTTGCCTTCCACCTGCTTCGCAGTGCCCTTAGCCTGCTGGTTCTCGCTACCAGTCAGTTCTCCAACCTTGCGTTGGACCTTGCCTGCCACATCCTTGGCGGCGCCTTTCACTTGATTGCGGTTCATGGTTGCTCCTTAGATGCGCCTCGTGCGCGTGGCCCACGTTACCGGCATCCCGAAAGAACGACCATCGGCGTAGGTCTGAATATGGTGTAGGACGACGCGGTAGGAAATCGAATTCAGCCGTCGTCACTGCGCCGCATGGGCTTGCGTACCTTGGCGCTAGGCCCGTTATTTCGGACAGTTGCCAATCGCCCTTTAGGCACAAACACTGAAGTCGCTTCCACGAGCTCAAATAGGTCGGGTTGTCACCGCCGGCAGCAAGCCGGTAGCAACGCTGCAAATCGGTGCATCTGCGGGCCGCGCAACGCTGCCGATGGATTCTCTGTTGGCCAATCTCCAGGAGGTCGGTGGTTCGACTCGACTCAAACAGCACCATCTAGCTTTGTTCTCTGCGATAGTGGGCCGGCGAGTGCAGCCGCTTTCTTCATAACGTTGATTCGGCGTGTCACAATCCGCTAGCTGGTTTCCAACCCCTCGTGGTCGACCGCATACGCGTTCGGCCTTCACGCGATGTGCCCTTCGAGCGACCCTAGCGGAGCGATGAGCGACGGACGCGCCGGCTGCCGCTCGGATGCTCCGGGCGAAGCAAAAAAAGGCGGCGCTTCTTCCGCGCCGCCGTCAGTTTGTTGCAAGCCCTCGAAGCTGCTTTGCTCAATACGATTTCGGACTGGTCGAGCCGGCGCTCGTCCGTGGATCGCGCTCGCGTCCGTAGTTGCTCGTATCATCGCCTGTGTGATTCGAAAGCTCGTCGTCCCAATACGGCCTGATGTTGTAGTAGGCATGAATTTCGGTTGCCCACGCGGACTCCGCCATCGACGGCCAATGATCGGGATCGAAGCCCGGCGCGTTTTCGAGCCGCTCCTTCGCCACATTGAGAACGAAGCGCTTCTCGCCTGCGTCGAGCGTTAACGCCGACCACGGAACGGCAAACAGCTTTCGGCCTAGTCCGAGAAACCCGCCGAACGACAACACGGCGTAAGCGACGCGTGCGCTCGTGACATCGAGCATGATCGCTTCGATCTTGCCGAGTTTTTCGCCGCTCGCATTCACGACCGAGTCGCCGGTCAGCGTCTTCGCGTCCATCACCTCCGGGCCCGGCCCATCGGAACTACCGCGATCCGCGCCGATGATGGCGGCGCCGCCGGACAGCGGAGCACTGCGCGACGTCCTGCTTGTGGGTGTATCCATATGACCTCCTTAGGAAATTGCGTGCGTACTTGGTTTCAGGAATGGCATCCCGAGCGGGACACCGGTTAGCTCGAGTACATGAAAATGCATCCCCGGCATTGACCCACGCCGAACGATGATTCGAAAGCCTCGCAGCATGGCGTGATGCTCGGCTAAACGCACCGCGGCGTGAATAAGGCAACGTCTTATTTTTTTCTAGGACGGCCCGCGGCGCCATGTCGGACGCGGCCTTACACCTGGGCGCGCAAGACCTTGTCGAGCGTGATCGCTAGATCGCGAACCCTCGTTCCCGTGGCGTGATAAATCGCGTTGCCGATCGCCGCTGCGGCGCCGGTGATGCCGATCTCTCCCGCGCCCTTCGCGCCGATCGGGCTCACAAGCGCATCCAGCTCCGGTACCAATGCGATCTCGATGGAAGGCCGTGATGTCCAAATTTTGGGACAACCGCATCACGCCGCTCTGCGGTAGTAGAAATTCAGTGTTCCGCCGAGCCGCGCGCGGCGACAGACTTCGCCGCCAGGTGCTTGCATAATCGTCGGAACGATCAATCGGTTTCCGAGACCCTGATGGTTGCGCTCTATGTGATAGTGGCTCATGTATTCAGCGACGGCACGGCGTAGCGATCCCTGCCCGATGAAGATCATTCGATCCAGGCATTCGTCTTTGATCGAGCGAACGAATCGCTCGGCATAGGCATTCAGATTCGGCGATCGTGGCGGTAGGCGGATGACCTTGATTCCATTGTCTCGAATCAGCCGACGAAATTGCTCCGAGTACTTCGTGTCGCGATCAATGATCAAGTACCGCTTGGCGGACAGTGCGGCCGCCTGCCAGTCAGTAACGTTGCGCGCAATCTGCAACATCCAGGATTCATCCGGCCGCGTCGTGATGCCGACGACGTTCACAACTCGATCTGAAAGACTGATTACGAATAGAAGGTAGTGAGTAACCAGGCCCCTACCCGTCCATACTTCCACCGTCAAAAAGTCACTAGCAGCCAGCACCTTCCAGTGTGCCTTGAGAAAGGTCGACCATGACGTCCGTCGGCCGCGCTCTGGCGAAGGCTCAATGCCATTGCGCTTTAATACGTTGGCAATGGTCCCGCGACCAACCTTGTGACTGAGATTGCACGCTCGGCGTCGGTAAAACGGATGCGTCGTCCACGCAAGCGATCCTTGAGCAGCCGGTTCTCAGCTTGAAGGAATTCGATGACGATCAGTTGCTGGCGATGCACCCAGCCCGACACGATCATGAGCAGAAACGACAGTAGTGGCGGCACTGAACCCATGCCAACAGTCTATCCCGTCCTCGATCGAATTGTTGGACAGCACGCGTTCGCGTTTCCGGCCTGCCGATGATTTCCCATTCGGCGTAGCTCGCAGCGATTTCGTCCAAGCCGGCCTTGCAACGTGCGTGCACCCATTTGCTGTCCCAGTCGCGGCGGTGCTTGAACGGGTAGTCGACGACGGGCGACGGCAAAGCCGGCATGTATAGCAACATGCCGACGATTAAGCGTTCGAACGGGCGAAGCGTGCAACCGCTATCGCCCAAATGGGTGGGAACTAAACCGGCGTCTTAGCGATGCGCAGCACAACGCGACCGAGTATCTCTACCATTGCTTGTGAATGCCGACTGCAACGCCATGCGGCATGACTTGGAGAATGAACGGACCTTTGGAGTGCGCGAAGTATCCGGCTGCGGTGCCGATTGCCCAGCCGGCCAGAACGTCCGTCTGCCAATGCGCCTGCACCTTGACACGGGCGACGGAATCGTAGAGCGGTAGTAGTTCGAGGGTCCAAACCCACGGCGAATCCTTGGCGTACTCGAAGACGAACGGCGAAACCGCCGCGCTTACCAGCGTGACCTCGCCGCTGGGAAAGCTGTAATGCCCCGATCCCTGAAACCATTGGTTGGGATCGTCCGTCTGGGTGGGCCGCGCACGAGTGAAGATGTGCTTCATCGCTTCGCTAGTCACCGCGCCGAGAGCCTCCGAATCGATCGCCTGCCAGAACGTGCGACCGAGCCGGGTTTCGCCGCCCTCCCACACGGCGCCGCCTATAACGGCAGCGACCGAGCCGTATTCAACGAACTTCTGGACATTACGATTCCAAATGCCGCTGTCGTCGAACGTAACTTTGTGATCGAAGTCGGCCAAGACACTCAGCGGCCACGAAGCGACAGCTAGCGACAGAACTATCGCCCGAAACGATGCAACCGAAACCATGCGCGTTAACCTCCTCAACCGCATTCAAACCCGCTGAACAGTGGCTGTCAACGACGCAATCGTCTCAAGCTGACGCATTGCTTACAGTGTCGCGCCTACACTGGGTGCGTGGTCGCCTGGCTGCGAAAGGCGCGGATGTCGACGTCGATGTGCACGCTTTGCCGCCTGCTGCTGGCACCCAACGCTCCCCTCCGGAGGATGATGATGGAAAAGACCATGCCCTGTATTCGGTGCCGATTCGTTGTTGGCTGCTTAGCGAGTTTCGGCGAACCCAGGATGCTCGCGCAGCAATTCTTCCCATCCTATCAACGGTTCGAGCTCCTTCGTATCGTATTGTCTCGGAGCCATTTCAAGAATCCGGAGCATCATGTGGCGCGCAGTTTGGACGGCCCATGCGGCGTTCGCGGGTATAAGCAGGCGGTCAAACCAATGCAGATGCGTCGATGCGGGCAGTGCCAGGTCGCGGGTGGCGAGCACGTCCGTCCACTTCAACCCTGCAGCGTCTCCGGGTTTCAAATGCACAATCGCGTTTCGCAGCTTGATAAGGATTTCGAAATCCTGAAACGCCGACGTTCCCTTGTCGAATGCAGTGCCGGACAAAGCCGACGATGCGGCCAAATATTTTTCCTGCAGCGGCCCGCGCGCCACTTCGACCTCATCTATGACGTTCGCACACGCCAGAAGGATCGATCCTATCGGCGCCCAATGGGCCCGCGTGTCGCCAAGCAATTGCAGGTAATAGCTAAGCTCGTTGATGAACGCCTCCGCGGCAGTCGCCGCCACGACGATGGCTATCAGCGAATCATCGGTGAGTGCGTTGGGGCGTTTTGCGTCCTCGACTGCGCGCTTCGCTGCCGTTTGAGCAATTAGAAGTAGGTGGACGTGGTGAATGTGGACTGAAGGCATAGCGCGCTACTGTTGGCATTGTCAGGTTAAATAAGCCGTGGCTTATTATGCCGCATGGATCTATCGAAACCCTTGTATCACCGTCGCCGGTTCCCTGCCGAGATCATCAGCCACTGCGTCTGGTTGTACTTTCGTTTCTGCTTGACCTACCGAGACGTCGAAGAGATGATGGCCGAACGCGGGGTTGTCGTGACTTACGAAACTATTCGCGATTGGTCGCAAAAGTTTGGGGGAACCTATGCCAGGCGGCTGCGGTCCCGGACACCGGGGCCCGGACATCGCTGGCATCTCGATGAAGTCTATCTCTCGATCAACGGCAAGCTGCAGTATCTTTGGCGCGCCGTCGATCAGGACGGCGAGGTGCTCGATATCCTGGTGCAACCGCTCCGCAATAGACAGGCTGCCAAGAAGTTCTTTCGCAAGCTGCTGCAACGACTGCAATACATCCCTCGGGCCATTAACACCGACAAACTCGGCAGTTATGCCGCCGCCAAGGCGGAGGTATTACCCGATGTCGAGCACATACAAGATAAGCGAGCGAACAATCGCGCGGAGAATTCCCACCAGCCAACGCGAGGACGAGAACGTCGCATGCGGGGCTTCAAGTCAGCCGGACACGCCCAGCGGTTTCTTGCGGCCTTTGGGGTGATCGCAACGTTCTTTCGTCCAGGCCGTCATTTGCTCACGGCCCGGAACTACCGGGAAGTCATGTGCCGACGTTTCAGACAATGGAGCGAAGTGATCAATCCGGGTTTCTCGAGTCAATGAATTTCATCACAGCAACGGAACGTTTGGCGAAAATTGCCAGCTCGTACTTTTGTCGCAACTTAACCTGACAATGCCTTTCCAGGAACCTTGTCTCTCTGACCGCTTCCTGGTCAGGGCTTCACGAACCGATAAGCAAAGCGATCGGTCTCGCCCTTGATCGAGGGATCGAACGCCTTGATCGAGTGCTGATCGTCCTTGTTCGCGAGCATGGTGCTTTCCGCGTCCAGTACGAAGCCGGCCGCCTCCACCTCCTCGCGAACGGATACAGGCTCAATCCGATGCAGCGACTGGGCGTCGCTCGTGCCCGCCCCGACGGCGGCGGCGTGGTCTACGATGACGTAGGACCCACGGGGCTTCAGCCGCGCGTAGAC
>Ga0210402_10001735_pt1 | contig 22253 bp, 21 predicted proteins | sample IncBWC7MmetaG_FD_161055 | JGI IMG/M metagenome (GOLD analysis project Ga0210402, IMG submission 161055) | Forest soil microbial communities from Barre Woods Harvard Forest LTER site, Petersham, Massachusetts, United States - Inc-BW-C-7-M | ecosystem: Environmental > Terrestrial > Soil >... | reverse complement strand
AGGAATGCACTGGCAAAGACAAAAAGTAGCCGCGGAACACTATCGCGATCGCATGCGTCAATCGATGCCGGATTCAGGTGGCGCGGCCCGCACCGCAGTAGACATCATGGCAAGGTCATCCGGAGGATCGATGCTCGCGGATGGCGTACGCCCCGAAGGCCGCATGGACGTAGCCGTAGCCATCGGTACCGATCCCGCGCTGACGTTCTCGGCGATCGTCCCGGCGCCCCCAGACGTAGAAGAGTTCATCATTGCCGGATTCCTCCGCCAGAAACCGGTCGAACTCGTGAAGTGCGAGACCATCGACCTCGAAGTTCCCGCCGATGCCGAGATCGTTCTCGAAGGCTATGTGAATCTGGATGAACTGAAGCTCGAAGGCCCCTTCGGCGACCACACCGGATTTTATTCGCTGGAAGACCTGTATCCCGTATTCCACGTGACCTGCATCACGCACCGCAAAGACCCGATCTACGCCACTGCGGTAGTAGGCAAGCCGCCGCAGGAAGACGCCTGGATGGGAAAAGCCGTCGAACGTATTTTCCTTCCGCTGATGAAGCTGACCATCCCTGAGCTGGTCGACGTGAACCTCCCCATCGAAGGCGTATTCCACAACCTGATGATCGTCTCCATCCGCAAGTCTTATCCCGGACAAGCCCGCAAAGTCATGAACGCCATCTGGTCGCTCGGGCAGGCGATGTTTACAAAGTGCATTGTGGTCGTTGACGAAGACGTAAACGTTCAGGACGTAGCCGACGTAACGCTGAAAGCCCTGAACAACATCGACCCCGAACGCGATATCCAGTTCACTCTCGGCCCAGTCGATTCCCTCGACCACGCCTCACGCCTTGCGAACTATGGATCGAAAATGGGGATTGACGCGACACGGAAGTGGTCGACTGAAGGCTTCGCGCGTCCGTGGCCAGATGAGATTGTGATGGACGCTAAGACGCGGGCTGCGGTGGATGGAAAGTGGAAAGCGCTGGCGAAGGAATTGGGGATCGACTAGGGGGTCGGGTCGACGCTGGGTGTTTTAGAGTTGGAAAACGGAGTTCGTGGATGTCGTCCTCGTCGCTCAATGGATTTCGGATATTGCTGCGTCCTTCTCGTCTCGCCCAGGTGACCGCGGTCTTATGGTTTCTCTTGTGGCCGGTACTTTGCATTTCCCAACCACAGGCTCGCAGTGTTCTTTGCCGTGACGGGAACGGAACCTTTGATTCCGAATTCCGAAGCGGAGTCGCCGTACACGTTGGGGCGGCACGGGAACGAGGATTGGCGACACTAGGAACGCGGGCGTGTTCTGCCCGGTTTAACTGGGAAGACCAAGAGTTACTGGTGGCGACGGGGGCTTCGGAGCTTGATCTCGATACACTCGGTGTGGACTTAGGCGATGGCGTGCCCGTCGCTACTTTTCAGATCAGGAAATCGGATGCCGATTGCTGCGTGGAGTATCGGATTTATTCCCTGGAAAAGCCGCCGCGCTTATTGCGCACCATCTCTGGAGGGGAATTCTTCAGCGCATCCGATACGGATTTGGATGGTAGCGTCGAAATCTGGACTAACGATGCCTCCGCGGTGGATGGCTTTGAGAAGCTGGCACTGAGCGAGCTGGACGCCGCACCGACCGTCGTCTTCCGATTTGCGCACGGTCAACTGCTGGATGTGAGCGCCGAGTTCCAATCCTATTTCGATACTGAAATTGCGCGGATCCGCGCTGGCCTTCATGAACAGGATTTTCAGGATTTCAAGAGTACTGATGGCAAACTGACAACCATACCTTCCATTTCCCCAGAGCGGTTGCACAACTTGCGAACTGTAAAAATCAAAGTGCTGGAAATCGTTTGGTCTTACCTCTACAGCGGACGTGAGCACGATGCGTGGCGTTCGCTTACCGAAATGTGGCCCTCACAAGATGTTGACCGGATTCGTGTCGCAATAGTAAACCAGCGGGCGCACGGAATTCACAATCAAGCCGACGGTACGTCCTCAGGTCCTCCTCGGGCCAACAAAAAGCATGCGCAGGTTTTCGATGCGGTCAGCGCGTCAGGAGCGGGACGCACACTGGAGGTCGTCCCTCCTAAAGCGATTCTGCTGGAGCGTCCACCCGTGCCTGAGGGGATTCAGAAGAAAAGTCCGCCGGAGCCAGAGTTGCTTCTGGATCTGGTCGTGGATGAGGCTGGGAAAGTGCGGTCGGCCGAGCCAGCTGGAAAGGTGAAATCGGTTGACCCGGAACTGATTAACGCTGCGTTGACTTGGAAGTTCATCCCAGCGTTCAAGGATGGTCGAGCCGTTGCGAGTCGCCTGCGTATCGCTGTCTCTCCAAGGCAATAGCTCTGGCCAAAATGGGCGTACCTTGTACGGTCTACTTCACCTCAATCGTAGAAACGCTAAGCGCCGGGAGCGCAACCGTAAGCGACGTCCCACTCACCGGAGTTGTCTGCACCAGCACCGGATGAATCGGATTCTGCCCCTGCGCCGAAGTAGCACTCATCTGATAGATGGAAGCAGTCCCTGACAAAGTCACGCCTGTGATGGCTGCGACCTGCTGCGTGGTGGAACGGTTGATGGCGACGAACACGATGCGGCCGGGTTGGGTCGTATCCGAACTGGCATAGACCGTTACGTTCTGCAGGTTGCTCGACGTGGCCAGCAGGGAAGTGTCGCCAAAGCTTGCATTCGCTCCGTCGAAGCCGCGGAAGGCGCGGAATCCCGCCAGAATGTACGGTACGTTGTTGCTCAGCGGCCACAGGGTTGCCGCGAACACTCCCTGGCTGCCGAAGATGCCAAGGTTGTCCGCCTGCGCGATGGTTCCAGCTATGTGATTGTCGCCGCCGTTTTCATACTCGCTGATAGAAAGTTTCGTTCCCGGGAATCCGGCCGCGATCTTCGCCTGGAGACGGGGCAGTAGCTTAATCGGTCCGCCCAGTACGTCATTGGTGATCCACGAATTTTCTGTAAACGTCGGATCCCACAAACTGCGCGGACTCTGCACAATGGCTTGTACCTGCGCGGCGGTCAGGCTCGAATCGGTCATGTTCGTGACGCGCGTAGTGCCGTCGGTCTCTTCCGAATACCAGTGGAAGTCGTACACATCGACCAGCGGCCTGCCATACGTATCGGACGCAGTTTTCAGCGCAGGCAGATATTTGTCCGGGAACCAGTCCGCGCCGTTGGGCGTAGCCGGAAGTTCTCCCTGCCAGTTATAGATCCCCCCGAATCCGTAATGCACCGGCCCGAAAATCGTAACGTCGGGGAACTGGTCTTTCAGCGCCTTGGTGAGCGCGATCGTCTTCGCGATGTAATTGTCCGACGTGACCGGGTTGGGACCCTGCACTTCAAGATGGGTGGAGTTCCAGAGTTCCGGCTCGTTGTCCAGACTTACGAACGTCGGCAAGGACGCGCCCGCGGCATATATGCCCGGAATTTTTTGGTCCAGCCCCCACACGAATTCGTCCATGTAGACGTTGGCATCGGTGTTGTCGGGGCTGGTGGTGAACGGAGCGGGAGTAACCGAACTCTTCTTGTCGATCACCTGCTTGAAGCGCGTCAAGTCAGGCGGATGGCTGACATCGACCGGGCCGCTCTCATCCGCCGAAACCAGGCCTTGCAGTTGGACCGTCATCACGCTTGCCAGGCCAAGTCCCTGATCGGTGGCGACGAAACTGCGCACCGCTTCCGCCGGAGTCGAACTCGAGCTCAGGAAGTTGTCGTTCTGATAATGGAAATCGCTGCCCGCATTGGACGCGTTCGTCTCCCAGTTGTAAGCCGTCCAGCGATTCCCGCCCGCGCGGTCAAGAGTGAGGTGCAACGGAGCTCCCGTGACGCCGGTATAGAAATTGAGGCCATAGATCCACTTTGAGATTGGCTTGCTAACAGATGGGTCGACCGTGATCGTCACATCCGGCGCGCCGATGGGGGTGGCGCTGATCTGGGCAGAGTTGGCGCTCTCGCCGTACGTGTTCAGGGCCGATACAACGTAGTAGTATGTGGAGCCATTCGTCAGACCCATATCGGTGAAGCTTGCGACGGTCGGGGCGCCAGTCTGGGTGTACGGCCCTCCGCTGGTCGTCGCGCGCTTCACGTGATAACTGGAAGCGCCGCTGCTGGCTGTCCAGGTGAGGCTCACCTGGAGGTTGCCGGGCGTGCCGGCCAGGGCCGTGGGAGCCGCCGGCGGCATGCCTCCTCCACCGCCTCCTCCGCTGTAGCTGCCTCCCCCGCAGCCGAAGGTCAAGCCGGCCAACAACATCAGGGCGAGACCCTTTGCGGCTTTCGCGGTGTCCAGTGCCATCGGGACGTATACCTCTGGACAAAGCCTACACTTACACTGATCCGTTTCGATAGAGCATTGACGAGCACTGAAGCAGGGACGGGCTAGCGTCTGCAAGTACATGGACTGAGGTGTCCCGGTTCCCCGGCCTCTAAAGGTTCGAAATTCATGGTTCGGGTGCCCGTCCGCGCAGCGCCGGGAGTGGCGTGCCGACGAAGCGCGTACCAGGCTTAAAAACTCAAGGACCGCGCGCTTTTCATAAGATTGCGAAGGCAGCAGATCCCTCGCTCGGGATGACAGTGCTTGGGAATGTCTTCTGTGCCACATTCTTCCCGTGCCTTGAACCCCCGCCCGACTTGTGTTCTCATTAGCAAATAGCGTGGCCATCTCGGTCACGTGCGTGCGCCTCAACCTCCAACCCCCAACCTACATTTCGGAGGAAAATCATGAGTAAAGTCCACTACATTCCTAAGGGATACAATTCGGTCACTCCATACCTGGTCATTAAGGGTGCGTCGGAAGCGATCGAGTATTACAAGGACGTTTTCGGTGCTACCGTAGTCGTCCGCATGGACGGTCCGGACGGCAAGGTGGGCCATGCCGAGTTGCAAATCGGCGATTCCCGCATCATGCTTGCGGACGAAAATCCCAGCATGGGCCAAGGCCATACCAGCGCTACTACCGTGGGCGGTTCTCCGGTGAGCTTGTATGTGTACGTTCCTGACTGCGACAAGGTCATCGAAAAAGCTGTAGCGAAAAGAGCCAAAGTCCTGAAGGCGACCCAGGACCAGTTCTATGGGGACCGTTCCGGCTTCATTCAGGATCCGTTTGGGCATCTCTGGGGCATCGCAACTCACAAGGAAGATGTCTCGGCGGAAGAGATGAATGAACGGATGAAAAAGTTGATGCCAGCAGCTTAGGCCGGCAAACTCTGACCTCTGTACACGGAGAGACGGGGCAAGCCCCGTCTCTACTTTAACTACCAAAGGAAAAATCAATTCATGCTCGCTGCCGGCAATCCGTTTCCGAATTTTTCGTTGCCCAACCAGGATGGCAAGATCACCAAACTCAGCGACTACGCGGGCCACTGGCTGGTGATCTACTTCTATCCAAAAGATGACACGCCGGGCTGCACCATCCAGGGTAAGTCGTTTACCGCGACGAAGACGCAATTTGACGAAGCCGGAATCAAAGTGGTGGGCGTGAGTGCCGACGATGCGGCTTCGCACAAGGGGTTCTGCGATAAATTCTCTCTGACCGTCGATCTGCTCGCGGATACCGATTCCGTTCTGATGAAGTCGCTTGGCCTGGGCCAGTCTGAATGGAAGGGAATGAAGTTCTGGGAGCGCACAACCTTCGTGGTCGATCCTAAGGGTATCGTTTGCAAAGTCTACGAGAAGGTCAATCCTGAGGGCCACGAACGAGTGCTGCTTGATGACATCAAGAGTATGAAGTCCAAAGCGGCGTGATTCTCGCGGCGGCTCGGTGGTAGACTGCGCCTATGGCAGCCAAAAAGAAAACCAAGAAGAAGACCAAGCTCGCAAAGTCCACCCGCAAGAAAGCAGCGCCGGCGAAGAAACTGGCGAAGCGTAAGCCGGCTCCCCGCAAGAAGCTGGCAACGACGGAGAAGAAAAGGAAGACCGCCAGCAAACCGGCGTCTGCCAAGAAAGCGGTCGTCCGCAAAAAGCCAGTCGCTCGCAAGGCTCCGCGAGCGGGCAAGGCTCAAAACGACAACATGGTTGCCTTTCCGCGACAGGGAGCCCGTGCTCGTTCCGGAGGCCAGTCGGGAGACCTGCAAGGATTGTCCGACATCGAACGCTCTAATTCCGAAAGCGTCGACGAACTCCTGGAGGAAGGCAACACGTTTGAAGCTGAAGCCGTCCGCGGAGTGGAAGAGGCGGGCAACGCCGAAGAAAAAGAAGTACGGACCCACGAAGTTCCGGAGGACGACGTACCCGGCGAATACCTCGACAAGGACTAGGCACAGCCTGGAAACAATTACCGCAGAGTGCGCTGAGATCGCAGAGAAGGCTTGGGAAAAGGCCTTAAAAAACTCAGCGTACTCCGCGATCTCTGCGGTTAAACGATCTCTTCTACTTACTCTCGGCGTCACGCCCATCTGTGTCATTGTTTCGCCCCTCGCTTATGAGTACGATAGGTCGCATTGACGAACCGCCACGAGGTGGCTCGGTTTCTCCATGCCTGACAAAGACGATGCTGTCCGAATTCCTCCTGCCGCGCCCCAGGAGACGGGCACCACGGTCGACCTGACCGGCAGCACGGTCGGTAGATTCCATATTCTGGCCCGTCTTGGTGTCGGCGGTATGGGCGAGGTCTATCGCGCCGAAGACACCGTGCTGCGCCGCACGGTCGCCGTTAAGCGCATGGCTCCGCGCCGCAAGGGCGATCCAGTCGAGGCGAGCCGCATCCTGCGCGAGGGCCAGCGTGCCTCGTCGCTCAATCATCCCAACATCGCCGGCATCTACGACGTGATCGAGGAAAAGGGCGAGATCCTGCTCGTGATGGAATACATCGCGGGCAAGACGCTTCGCGAGCGGATGATGTCCCCCATCAGCCTGGCCGAGTTCCTGTCGATCGGAATGCAGTGTGCGGAAGGCCTGGCCGCCGCCCACGATCAACGGATCGTCCACGGCGACGTGAAACCTGAAAACATCATGCTGGCCGTAGGGCAGCGGGTGAAAATTCTCGACTTCGGGATTGCCCGCAGACTGGTAGGCTCCGACCCATCGGAAGCAACCCAGAGCCTCGCCAGCATGACGATCTCTACCGCCGGAACGCCCGGGTATATGGCTCCTGAAGTCCTCCAGCAACGAGCCTACGATGGACGCGCCGACTTGTTCTCCCTGGGCCTTGTTTTCTACGAGATGTTAGGAGGCCCGCATCCCTTCCTGACCGACAGCTTTGCCGGAACTGTTGGCCGCGTGCTGCATTTCGAGCCGCCCTCTCTGCTGGAAATCAACCGCAATGTCCCCGCGCCGCTCGCGGGAGTTGTGGAGCACATGCTCGCGAAAGACCCAGCCCAACGCTATCCGGACGCGCACGACTTGCTGGCCGATCTTCGCGCGGTGGAGCGCGGTGAAAAGCCCACGTATGGCGGACTTCCATCCCAGACACGGCAACGCGGTCAGGGGCGTCGCTTTGACTGGAAGTCGGCGCTGATTGCCGCAGGCGTCCTCGTCGCCATAGTCGCCGTCGCGTTCTTCATCTGGGGACGCAATCGTCACCCCGCAAATCAACAGCTAGGATCCACCAGCGAGCAACTGCCGCAAAACATCAGCCTCGCGATTCTTCCTCTCCCCGTTCCCGAGGGAGATGCCGAATTCGCCGCTCTTTCAAACGGTGTTGTCGCAACGTTGGCGGCCAAGCTGACTCAACTCGGCGAAAACCATTCGGTGCAGATCGTCCCTGCCAGCGAGATGCGCAGCAAACACGTCACCACGCTGGCCGAAGCGCGTCAGGAGTTTGGCGTCAACCTGGGGTTGCGCGTCGACATCCAGCGCTCGGGCGACCTGGTGCGCGTCGCCTCCAGCCTGCTCGATGCAACCACCTGGCACGTCCTGGCTGCACAAAGTTTCGATGCCCCCATGAGCGATCCCTTCAAAGTGGAGGATGAAGTCGCCAACGCCGCCGCAGCCGCTCTGGGCGTCGCACTTCGCCCCGAAGAGCGTCGCGCTCTGGTGTCACACGGCACGAATCTCCCGGAAGCGTACAACTTCTACCTGCAGGCGCGCGGATACTTAGACGACCCGTTCAAGCCAGAGAATGCCAGCAGTGCCATCGCCCTGCTGAATCAGGCTCTGAAGCTCGATCCGAATTATGGGACGGCGCAGGCCGAACTCGGAATGGCCTACTGGTGGAAATATTATTCGACCAAAGACAAACACCTGGTCGTTTCAGCCAAAGAGGCGTGTGCCAAAGCCGTGGAGTCAGGTACCGCCGGAGCGGAAGGACATATTTGTCTTGGAGTGGTAGCGAATGGCACCGGCGAACACGAAACGGCCGCTGCCGAATTTCAGAAAGCCGTGCAACTCGATCCCACTAACGATCGTGCGTATACCGGTCTGGCACTAGCGGAACGGCGTTTGAACAAGTTGGATGAAGCCGAAAAAACCTACCAGCAGGTGATCCAGCTCCGGCCGCAATATGCCGGTGGTTATCTCGATCTGGGAGCCCTCTATTTGCAGGAGCAACAAGTGGAGAAGGCGATCGAGGCGTTTTCTCGCGCGATCGCCGTGGCGCCAGACAGTTATCGTGGATATAGCAATCTGGGCGCGGCCTATCTGTATCAGGGCAAGTACATCGAGGCGATAAGACCTTTCGAACAATCCATTGCCATCCGTCCGACCTTTGCGGCGTACAATAACGTCGGTACAGCGTATCTACGCTTGCGGCGTTTCCCCGATGCTGTTCGCGCATACCAGGCGGGATTGAAACTGGACGAGAGCCAATACGCGGTCTGGGGCAGTCTGGGTGACGCGCAGCATTTCAACGGCGATCAGGCCAGCGCGAGGATGGCCTACGAGAAGGCGGTGAGTCTCGCCGCGAAACAGCTCGAAGTGAACCCGAAGGACGCCGAAGTCAATGGCGACATAGCCGACTATTTCGCGATGTTGGGAGAACACAAGCAAGCGCTGAAATTCCTGGACCAATCGTTGCGTTGGGGACAAGGAGACAAGGATATTCTGCTGAACGCGGCGGTTGTGTATCAGGATTTGGGGGAGAGTTCAGTGGCGATCGAGTGGTTGAAAAAATCGCTCGACGCAGGGGTCTCCGCGGCGACCGTCCTCGGAAATCCGACGTTTGACTCGCTCAAACCTGAGCCTCGCTTCCAGACGTTGATAAAGGGCCGAACCCAGTGATCCATTTTCCATGAGTAACGAAAATCAATTCCAAGGAGAGATGAATTATGGCAGCGTATCCGTTACCTGATAATAATCCTCCGGTCTACATCGCGAACGCCGCGACGGCCACCAGCATTACCGTGATCCCAGGACAATCCATTGACTGGGAAAACCAAACCAGTGCCCCCATTCCTATCAATGTGCAAGCGGTGAATGGGGTCTATCCGCTTACGCAGAATAGTTTTTCCGTTCCGGCGGCGCACATTTCGGTCGGGTCGGTTATTAACGCGGTCCTGGCCACGACACCGCTGGGCGAATATCCCTTCACGCGTGGCGCCACCGAAGGCGGCGGAAAGATCATTGTTCAGGCCAATCTTGGTCCTCGGTCAAACCGGTAAAGAAAGAGAAATCAAACCCGCCCGGCTCTGTCTGGGCGGGGTATTACTTTTCGCATCGCCCTACGCACCACACCCCTAAACACTTTTGTTTGCGCCCGCAATTATCTTGTGCCATCCTGTTCCACGGTGTCCGCCGTCGCGGAGGCCGTCTGTGCAATTCCTCAGCGAGGTTTCTAATGCGTATCGCCATCACGCTGGTCATTTTTTCTCTCGTTGTTTCGTCTGCCTTTGCCGCGGATACATTCGTCCGGCCTAACATCAAGACCGGCCTGTGGGAAATCACTGAGACGCACACCATGACTGGCATGCCTGCGATGCCAGCCATTCCTCCGGAGGCGCTTGCGAATATGACTCCCGAACAACGGGCTCAGATGGAAGAGCACATGAAGAGCATGGGCGGAGGACCCAAGACCACGACCCGCAAAGACTGCGTCACCAAGGAAAAGCTCGACAAGGATATGGCCTTCGACGAGAAACGCCCCGAGTGTACCCGCACTGTAATCAGTTCCTCCAGTTCCATGACGGAAATGAAGATTCACTGCCAGGAAAAAGACACCACGTCAGACGGCACATTCAAATTCGAAGCCTTGTCCAGCGAGAGCGTGAAGGGAACCGTGCGCATGGTGATCAACAGTCACGGCCGCCCCATGAACATGAATTTTGACTTCATCTCCAAGTATCTCGGCCCCAGCTGTGGCGACGTGAAGTAGAAAGCAGATAATCCCCCGTTAAGCTCCTTGGAGCTGGCACGTGTGCTCCGCAAATTGAAAAGTAAGACTCTGCTGTGCGTCCGCCGCGCGCTTCAAGGCGGTCACGGGAACCGTGAACTGCTTCCCGCAAGCCGTGCAGATTCCCACTGCTGGCACGGTCCCAATCCACTTCAACACTCTAAGATTGCGTTTCACGCTCACCAGTTTGTGACCACGGTTCCTAAGGCCACAGCTATCCTAAAGTGCCTGTCCTCAGCGAGGCAAACACTGACGGGGGATTCGAATGCGCGAGACTTGGCCCCTGAGGTCGACACAGCGGAATAACTTCTAGAACAACACCGGCCTTGCGGGAACTGAAACGCTTTCCGGCGATTGCGCACTATTCCTCTGTAGGGTTTGGGCAATAGTTTCCGCAGAATCCGCCCCAACTCACGTCCAGGGTCTTCACGACTCAGTGTGTCGCGGCAGTAACTTCCCTGTAGTTCTCCCATGGGTTCTTAAGAATTCCGATTCCTGCCTATACGCTCCGGGCGAATCGGTGTGCCCATGAAAGGAAGCGGCGTCCGCACCTGCCGGGCTTCCCAAAGATCGTTCGGACAGCCAGCAGCCACGAGCGTCTTGACGACTGTGTTTCGACCATCTTCCCCTCATAGAAAACAACGGAGGAGTGTATGGCAGATGTAAAGAAGACAAGCAAGATCGTAGAAACACTGGAAGTGCCTGCCGAGCGGAAATACTTCAAGAACCTCATTCTCGCCAACCCGAATTACTTTGGCACTATTCCCAAGTTTGGTGGAAAGGTAGTCAAAGCCTTCAGTGGAGACACTACCTACGAGCAACTTACCTGTTTGGGCTTGAACCCTGGCGGTCTTTTCGGAAGCGGTCTTCTCGAAGCCGTAGTCAACATCAAACAACATTCTGGATACGGCACTGATGGTTGTGGATCCGGCACCGTCGAATACGTGCGCTTCTTTGTGCAGAACGCCTCGGGCTGGCACGACCTGGGATTAAGCTCAATTCAGGTTTACGATCTCGCGGGACCGTTACCCCTAAGCTATGCAGTGTCCGTCGATTTCAACGAAGCTCGCAAGTTTTGCGGAACCGAGAATATCCTTCGCGTCCGCGCAATCCTGTCCTGGCAATGGGAACCCACTCCCGGAGATCCCAACTTCATCCCGATCTGGGGCAACGTAGTTGACGCGAATGTCCAAGTCGCTCCCTGGTTTCTCTACGAGGTTCCTCTCTCCGAGTTGATCGCGGAAAAAGTGTTGACCATCGATCCCGGCGTTCTTAAGAAAGTCGACGTCAACCAGCCCCTGCCCGCGAATCCACCGGACACACTCAGTTACACCGAACTGAAATCGCTCTACGCAAAATCCAAAGTCCCCGGGCATCGTTTTGGATTTGCCGAAGCGACGAAACTCACCAGCGGCTCCATCAGCAAAGCGCTCGGCCCGGTTGCCGGACTCATTCAGTCCAAGGCATCGAGCAAGGAATCCGCGAGTTTGCTGAACACGGTTGGCCTGCTGGCCGGAGAAGAGTTAGGTGCGATCCTGACTGGCATCGCCGAAACCAGCGGCGACACCAATTTCGAGCAACTGACCTGTGCCGGATACAATCCCCAGAGTCGGGAACTCGAAGCCGTCCTGCAAGTAAGACAAAACACCGGATACTCCGGAAACCTCTGCACCGCAGGAAGCACCGAGTACGTCAGCTTCTTCGCCTTCTTCGGAGGAATCTGGAATGCGTTAGGCACAACTCAGGTGCAGGTCCACGACCTGAATGCAGCTACGCCCGCTCACCCCATCAGTTACGCGGTCTTCCGGATTTCCAACCTCACCTCCATGCCTTGCGATCAATTGCAGGGTGTTCCATTGCGAGCGATTCTTTCCTGGCAGACGCCTCCCACCGGTCCAGACTTCATTCCCGTTTGGGGCAACGTGATCAACACTTACGTCCAGCCTCAGATCGCCGCCGGCGATAACGAGCAGATGCGTCTGATGCGCATCGGCCGTGTCACGGTCAGTGGCATCGGGAACGCCACAGGACTCGCCAATCCCACTGGAGTAGCCGGGGATTGCGCGGGTGACGACAGCCCATTCGGTGGAAGTCCCACCGTCGAAGGTGATTTCATTCCTAAGATCGACGTCTTCGACCACACCACCGGTGCCGTTCTGCCGGGAGCGATGCCCATCATTTACCAGGCATGGGTCACGCCTAGTGGCGGAGCGTCCTTCCAACTCACCAACCCATTCGGTATCGCACTGTTCCCGCCGAATTCCATGTTCCCCGTGGTCGTGACTCAGCATGTTGATCTCCCGCTGGGGCCTGTCTTCGGTGGAGTTCCGGGAACCAAGTACTACACCTACATGGAGTCCGATCTCCAGGCGGTCAATCCTCGCACCGTAGCTGCGTTCGAAGCAGGCGGCCTGACCGAAGGCAACTACACCATCGAAATCCGCGGCTATAAGTGGAACGGAGTGAACTATATTGCCGTCCCGCCGCAGACCAAGATGATCCATGTCTATAACGGGTACCCGCATATGGAACTGACCAGCGGCGGCGTTCTGGTTCTCGAACAGCGCCCGCAGGTCAGCATCACCATCACGGCGCCGTCGGGAGACTGCGGCGACGTGCAAGTGGGAGACACGATCCAGGGCAGCTACAGCGTGACGGACGAATTCTTCAGCAGCGTCTCGCTGGCTCTGGTGCCCATCACCATCGGTGGTATTCCGCAACCGGAGAACCCGGTTGTGCTCTCGAACGCCAACTTCGGAGTGAGCGAAGTGGTTTACGACGGCACGAACACCACCGGAACCAGTGGAACCTTTACTCTCAAGACCGGCGCTTCCGCGGATTCAGTCGACATGACGCCCTGCGGATACACCATCCGGTTGGTAGCGTGGGATCGTGCTTTAGTAAGTGACTCATGCACCGGCCACAACAATGAAGAAGGAGTCGGCTTCTGCCTGCGCAAGAAAGAAAACTAAGAAGCAGTCTGAGCCGAATCCGTAACCGAATCCTGGTCTGCCCGTGAAGCAGCGGGCAGACCAGTCATTTTTTCCCGACCATGAAATTGCTTCTCGGCATTCTCGCGGTTTGGCGAATTACGCATCTCCTGAACGCCGAAGACGGCCCTTGGAATCTTTTCGTCCGGCTTCGCGAAGTCATGGGCTCTGGTTTTGCGGGAGAGCTGCTGGACTGCTTTTATTGTTTAAGTCTATGGATCGCCGCCCCGCTGGCCTATTGCCTTGGAGAAGGCTGGAGAGAGACTCTGTTGCTGTGGCCAGCCCTCTCGGCCGGCGCAATTCTCACCGAAAGGATCACCATCCTGCCCCAGGAAAAAGAAGTTCCACACGCGGTGTATTTTGAAGGACCGGAGGATTCCCATGTGTTGCGGCAAGAGTCGAGAAGCGGTGCGGAACGTGTCGAGTAAACCCCGGCCGTCGATTCAGCCGGCGCCGTCCATGTTTCAATATCACGGTTCTACCGCGATGGTGGTAATCGGTCCCGTGTCCGGAAAGACTTACCGTTTTTCCGGGCCCGGTGCACGAGTCGCTGTTGATCCTCGCGACCGCACTTCTCTTGCTGCGGTGCCAAACCTGCGCCGGACCTTGAGCATCGGATCCCGAAGTTAGGTTGGCGACGGCCAAAAAAACCCGCCCAAGCTGAGCTTGGACGGGGCACCCTTTGACAGGGATTTTAAAAGGGAGCTTTGCGGCACGGCTGAAGCCGTGCCCTCCCGTTTTCTTAGTACATGTCTCCCATGCCGCCGCCGCCGTGTCCACCGCCGGCGGGTGCGTTTTTCTTCTCTTCCGGAATCTCGGCGACCAGAGCTTCGGTCGTGAGCATCAGGGAAGCGATCGAGCCGGCATTCGTCAGAGCCGTGCGGACGACTTTCGTCGGATCGAGCACACCTGCCTTGACCAGGTCCTCGTACTCGCCGGACTGGGCGTTGTAGCCCCAGTTGTTGTCCTTCGAGTCGTTGACCTTGCCCAGAACAACCGCACCTTCTTCGCCCGCGTTCTCGGCGATCTGGCGCAGCGGCTCGGTGATGGCGCGCTTCACGATGTTGACACCGATCTGCTCGTCACCTTCCAGCTTCAGCTTATCGAGTGCGTTCACGCAGCGCGCCAGCGCGACGCCTCCGCCCGGGACAATGCCTTCTTCCACGGCCGCGCGCGTCGCATGCATCGCATCTTCCACGCGGGCTTTCTTTTCCTTCATTTCGGTTTCGGTGGCTGCGCCGACTTTGATTACGGCAACGCCGCCGACCAGCTTCGCCAACCGCTCCTGCAGCTTCTCGCGGTCGTAGTCGCTGGTGGTCTTGTCGATCTGTCCGCGAATTTCCTTCACGCGGCCTTGAATGTCGCCCGGCTTTCCTTTGCCTTCGACAATGGTGGTGTTGTCCTTGTCGATGGTGATCTTCTTGGCCTGGCCGAGATCGCTGATCTGAACGTTCTCCAGCTTGACGCCGAGATCCTCCGTGATGGCCTTGCCACCCGTCAGTTTCGCGATGTCATCCAGCATGGCCTTGCGGCGATCGCCGAAGCCCGGAGCCTTAACGGCCGCGACTTGCAGGGTCCCACGCAGCTTGTTGACGACGAGGGTAGCGAGCGCTTCGCCTTCCACGTCTTCAGCGATGATCAGGAGCGGCTTGCCGCTCTTGGCGATCTGCTCGAGCAACGGGAGCAGGTCTTTCATTGAGCTGATTTTCTTCTCGTTGATCAGGATGTACGCATTTTCGAGCGAAACTTCCATGCGCTCCGGATCGGTAACGAAATAAGGTGAAAGGTAGCCGCGGTCGAACTGCATGCCTTCGACGACATCGAGTTGCGTCTCGAGGGTCTTGGCTTCTTCCACGGTGATGACGCCGTCCTTGCCGACCTTCTTCATCGCTTCGGCAATGATGTGGCCGATCGTTTCATCGTTGTTCGCAGAAATCGTGCCGACTTGCGCGATCATTTCGCCGGTGACGGGCTTGGAATACTTGTCCAGCTCGCCCTTGATCCGATTGCCTTCCTTGTCGACGCTGCCGCAAATTGCGATCACGGCCTTCTCGATGCCACGCTTCATGGCCATCGGATTCGCGCCAGCCGCAACGGTCTTTACGCCTTCGCGATAGATCGCCTGCGCCAGAACGGTAGCGGTGGTGGTGCCATCGCCCGCGATGTCCGAGGTTTTCGAAGCAACTTCACGCACCATCTGCGCGCCCATGTTCTCCTGCGCGTTGGGCAATTCGATTTCCTTCGCGACCGTGACACCGTCCTTGGTGATGGTCGGGGAACCGAACTTCTTTTCAATAACAACGTTGCGGCCCTTCGGGCCCAGTGTGACCTTCACAGCATCAGCCAACAGGTTGACGCCGCGGAGAATCGCCTGGCGGGACTCTTCTCCATGAACAATGTGTTTTGCCATAACTTTTTGCTCCTATCGGATGTTGCAGGCAGTGCCTGCGGAAATTTTAGGTTGCTGCTACGGGCTTCGAGCTACGAGCCTCGAGCGAGCAGTTACTTCTTCGAGCCGACGGTTTCCTTCTTGGTTGCGCCGGTGATGACGCCGAGTACTTCCTCTTCGCGCATGATGATGAAATCTTCGCCATCAAGCTTGATTTCGGTGCCTGAATACTTGCCAAACAGAATGCGGTCGCCTTCTTTTACGTCGAGCGGGCGAACTTTGCCTTCTTCACTGATCTTGCCCTTGCCGGCGGAGACAACTTCTCCCTCCTGCGGCTTGTCTTTTGCGGAATCAGGAATAATGATGCCGCCACGGGTGGTTCCTTCTTCTTCCACGCGACGGACCAGAATGCGGTCATGCAACGGGGTAAACTTCGTAGCCATGCTTGCGTACTCCTTTCAAGTGAGTTGAAACGGGTTTGGATTGCTGGATTTCCTAGGGTTCAAAGCTTGTTAGCACTTAAGGCCTTCGAGTGCTAATTGTAAGGATATGAGTGAAGGATTGTCAAGGGGTACGGCTTCTGCTGACTGCACCGCTATCTCTCCTGAGCCGAAAACCTGAAGTTCTCAGCTGATCGATTTCCGCCCAATCATTGGATTTCATGATAGACTAGACTAATTAAACTAAGTTCATAAACATCGATGAAGACAGTGAACATTCACGAGGCGAAAACCCACCTTTCACGGCTGATAGAAAAAGCGTCTAAGGGCGAGGCATTCGTAATTGCCAAGGCTGGCAAACCAGTGGTAAGAGTGACCCCGCTAGGCGCTCCCACCGGTGCGCAGGTTCGACGGCTCGGTTTCATGGAGGGCGAGATTTCTGTGCCGGACGACTTCGACCGAATGGGACAGGAGGAAATCGAACGTAGCTTCGGCGGTGGCGGAGTATGAAACTCCTGCTCGACACCCATCTTCTACTGTGGGCAGCCGGCGCGCCGCGGCGGCTCTCAAAGCAAGCCCGAACCCTGCTGGACGATTCTGATAACGAGCTTCTCTTCAGTGCAGCGAGCCTGTGGGAAGTAGCGATCAAGCGGGGATTGGGCCGCGAGGACTTTAAGGTAGATGCGCGACTGTTGCGCCGGGGCCTATTAGACAACGGCTACAGCGAGTTGCCCATCATCAGCGATCACGTGGTTGCCACGGAGAGCCTACCCGCGATCCATAAAGATCCTTTCGACCGAATCCTGGTGGCGCAGGCGATGGTTGAGGGCATTACCCTTCTCACAATCGATTCGCAGTTGTCGCTATATCCTGGGCCCATCAGAACTGTGTAGTACGCGCCTTAGAGACTCCCTGAATTCCGCATCATCCCGCCATCAATAAAATGGGTGCTGCCCGTAACGTACCCAGCTGCATCCGACGCGAGATAAGTCGCCAACTCCGCCACTTCCTCCGGACGCCCCCAGCGCCCGAGCGGGATTTCCGCCATTAGTTGCGCGTTCAGCGCGGCGTTTTCTTCGATCTCTTTGTCGATCGGCGTGAAGATCGCTCCCGGACCAATATTGTTCACGGTGATCTGGTGCGGCGCCAGTTCGACCGCAATCGTGCGCATCAGCATGCGGAGTCCGCCCTTGGCCGCGCAGTACGGAGCATTCGTAGGCATAGTCAGGTCTTCATGTACCGACGAGATATTGATAATTCTGCCCCCGCCGCCCTGCTTCACCATCTGGCGTGCCGCCGCCTGCGCACAAAGGAACGGACCGGTAAGGTCGACCGCCATAATCTTCTGCCAGAGGTCGAGAGGGAATTCGAGAAACGGCCGCTTGAACTCGATGCCGGCGTTGTTGACGAGAATGTCGAGGCGTCCAAAGGCGGTGACCGCCTGGTCGATCAGATTCTGCACCTGTACGGGATCGGACACGTCGGCCAGTACGGCAGTGCCGCGTCCGCCCGCGGCCGCGATTTTTTGCAGAGTCTCGTCGGCAGTTCCAGGCTTGCCGACGAAGTCCACAACCACCGCGGCGCCCTCAGAGGCGAACGTGGCGGAAATGGCCTGTCCAATGCCGCTGGCTGCTCCGGTAACAATGGCGACTTTGCCTTGCAGTCTCATGACAGTTGTACCTGCTTTCCTCTTTTCACTGATTGCAGCACGACGGGGTGCCCGGGCGAACTCGCATCATGACATATCTGGGACGACAGGGCGAGAGGTGCGGGACGTTTGGTTGGCGCATCGGCCCACTTCTCGCAAAGTGTGCGAGAAACGGGGTGCTCGGTCTGTGATGGGAACGAGAGTGGGCTGCCCGCGTCCGGATCATAACTCCCCTTGACCTGCGCCCCCGACCGCGCTAAATATCATTACAGTGCTGGAGGGCATCCGGTGCCCTCACCCACCTTCGTTCCCCGAATGACCTTTGCTGAACTCCGCAACCAGATGATGCAGTGTCATCCCGGCTCGCCCCAATGGGACGAGATCTGGTCCACCCACGAACGCAACCGATCCGTATCCGAAGCCAGAAGAATGTGGACATCGTCAGCAATCGGGCTCGCAGCCCTTGCAATCTGGATTGTCGCGTTAGTTCGTTAGGCCGTCACAATTCCAAAACCTTCGTCGAAGATACCCTGAGGCCGGAGAAGCCTGCCGCTACCACGAAAGAGGTATCAGCACGACTTTCTTCTGTGGTAACAAATAAGTCCATTATCGCGTGATGCGATCCAGGTTGCACTCGGTCAAACTGCACTGGTCAACACGGTCAGAGTCCCCAAGAGGGCGATTTTCCCATTTCACGATCAACAAAACACAGTGCCGAGAGCAGTTGAAGATTGGCAGGGCAGTACAAGAAAATGCAGAAGTGGATGACGCCAGCCGGCGCGCTGACTAGCTCAAAGAGAAAGGAAAAACAGATCGTGGCCGCCGCAACCGTAACAACCCGTCCCCCTCTGCCTCCATTTACACGCGAGAGTGCGATTCAGAAAGTGCGCCTTGCGGAAGACGGCTGGAACTCCCGTGATCCCGGGAAAGTGGCGCTGGCATACGCGGTCGATTCACGATGGAGGAACCGCGGGGAGTTCGTCAACGGACGAAACGAAATCGTTGCTTTTCTTTCTCGCAAGTGGACCCGTGAATTGGACTACAGGCTGATCAAGGAGCTGTGGACATTCACCGGGAATCGCATCGCGGTGCGGTTTGCCTACGAGTGGCACGATGATTCGGGTAATTGGTATCGTTCCTACGGCAATGAAAACTGGCAGTTCAATGATGATGGGCTCATGGCCACGCGGTTTGCGTCCATCAACGACCTGCCGATTGCGGAATCAGATCGCAAGTATCACTGGCCGCTCGGGCGGCGTCCCGACGAACATCCCGGATTGAGTGAACTGGGTCTCTAGCTCACTTGAAAGTTCCACCTTTTTGACCGGAATCGTATGTCCAACAAGAAGACAGCAATCGTCACGGGAGCCTCGCAGGGGATTGGCGCAGGTTTGATCGAGGCCCTCTTGAACGAGGGCTACAACGTCGTCGCGACGGCGCTTGATGCTACACAACTGTTGACCGCATCACGCAGCACTTTCAACAACACTGAAAATTCATAGGAGGACTATGGCAACTCTCAGAGTTACACCGAAACCAGAGGCCGCAACAATGAAGGCAGCGGTAGTGCCGAAGCCCGGAGCAGACTTCGAACTCGTCGAGCGCGCGATTCCCGAGCCCGGGGCAGGGCAGGTCCGCATCAAGGTGCAGGCTTGCGGCGTATGCCACAGTGACGTGCTTACCAAAGAAGGTTTGTTGCCCTGGATTCAGTATCCCCGCATTCCCGGACACGAAGTAGCAGGCGTCATCGACGAAATAGGTGCGGGTGTCTCCGCGTGGAAGGTGGGGCAGCGTGTCGGCGTCGGCTGGCATGGTGGCCACGACGGCACATGCCGCGAGTGCCGTCGTGGAGATTTTCGCAATTGCAGGAACCAGAAAATTGCCGGCATCAGCTACGACGGCGGATACCAGCAATACATGGTGGCGCCGGTCGAGGCGCTGGCGGCGATCCCTGACAATCTGAGTGACGTCGACGCAGCGCCGCTGCTTTGCGCAGGCGTTACCACCTTCGGCGCGATTCGGAGAAGCGGAGCATTGCCCGGCGATCTCGTGGCGGTGCAGGGCATCGGCGGGCTGGGCCACCTGGGAATTCAATTCGCGAACAAATTTGGTTACAAGGTCGCGGCCATCGGGCGCGGGCCTGAAAATGCTGCGCTCGCTACCAAACTTGGAGCAACTGTCTACATCGACAGCGTGGCGACGGACGCAGCGGAAGAGCTGCAAAAGTTGGGCGGAGCACAGGTCATCGTGGCGACGGCGCCGAACTCGAAAGCGATGTCAGAATTGATCAACGGTCTCGGCCCAAACGGCAAACTCATGGTGATCGGAGCTTCATTCGACGCGATTGAGGTCACTCCAGCCCAGCTCATCTTTGGCAGCAAAACGATTCAAGGTTGGGCGGCAGAACCGCCCGCTGCTTCGGAAGACACGTTGAACTTCGCCGACTTGAAAGGCGTTCGACCGATGATTGAAACTTATCCGCTCGAGAAAGCCGCCGAAGCTTATGACCGCATGATGAGTGGCAAGGCGCAGTTCCGCGTGGTTTTGACAATGTGAATAGGTTCGTCGGTTCCTCGGTTTTGTGCTCGGGACCATCGGCGGAGGAGTTTTCGAAAAGGCGTTGGCAAACTCGGTCAAGGCCATAGAAGCCCGGAACTACGCGGGGAGAGAGCAAGGCGCGCGTGAGCCCGAATTCAACAGACAAGTCTTTCGATTTAGCTGAAGCCCTAGGAGGAAAAACATGGCGAATCCCATTCTGGTTACCGGCGCGGCGGGCCGCGTCGGAGCGGTAGGACGCACGGTCACCGAATTGCTCTTGAAGCAAGGCAAAGCGGTGCGGGCGATGGTGCGAACTGAAGACGAGCGCTCGCAGGCATTGCGCGACGTGGGTGCAGAGGTTTTGGTCGGCAATCTGCTCGACCTCGATTCGATGCATCGGGCGATTGCCGGCTGCGAGACGATGTACTTCAGCATGTCTGTCTCGGATGCGTATCTGGCCGCGACGGTCAATGCGGCGGCGGTAGCGAAGCATCATAGCGTGAAGGCGTTCATCAATATGTCGCAGATGACCGTCTCTCAGATGAGCATTACCGAGACTACTCCGAGCCCACAGCACAAGTTGCACTGGCTCGCCGAACAGGCGCTGAACTGGTCCGGTCTGCCGGTTGTGCACGTGCGGCCGACGGTGTTTCTCGAAGGCTTCTTCCTTACTTTGACTCCGGATACGGTCAGGGAATCCGATCAGATTAAGCTGCCGTTCGGGGAGGGTAAGACTTCGCCGGTGGCGGCGGAAGACGTTGCGCGTGCGATTGCCGCGCTGCTCGCCAATCCCCAGCCGCACATCGGCAAGATTTATCACCTGACTGGTCCGCAGTCCGAGAACATGCATTTCTATGCGCAGGAGTATTCGAAGGCGCTGGGCCGCACCATCACCTATCAGGACATTCCCGTCGAGCCGTGGCGGGACGACCTGCTCAAGCGGGGCTGGCCGGTTCACGTGGTGAACCACCTGGCGGCATTGGGCGACCTGCATCGCGCGGGGCGCTTCGACCGGACGTCGGACGACGTGCGCACACTGACGGGGCAAGAGCCGCTGAGTGTGCAGGAGTTCGTCCGAAAGAACGTGGCGGCATTTGCCGCAGTGGTAAAAGCGGCCTGAGTGTCTGCCGACGAATGAATGCAACAAATCTGACTCTCGAGTTGTGAGTTCAGGAATTTAGAGACAGCGCCCAAGATAAGGACCAACACATGTCCACGATCCATCTCCATCAGACAACCAGCTTGACGCCCGAGCAGTACATCGCGGGGCTCACCGACTTCGGACCTGGCCGCGCGAAGCTCTTTGGCAACAGCGCCGACGAGTATCTCAAGGTGCATAGCCGGGGCCGCACGGAGGCCGACGTTACCGAAGGCTCGGGCGGCATCTGGGAACGCCTGCATTATGACTGGTCCGATTCGAACCACGTCGTTCTCACGACGACCGACTCCAACACATGGGGAGGAACGTCGGGGCACAATTACACCTTCACGCGCCGGCCCGATGGCATGACTGACATTGACGTGGTCGTCGTACGCGAGGGCAAAAATCTTAAGGGATGGCTGCTTGGCCTCGTTGTGGGAACCGTCGGCAAAAGCGTTTTAGAAAAGGCGTTTGTGAACTCCGTCAAGGCCATCGAGGCCAGGAACGCCGCAGTAAGAGAGCAGGGCGCAGCGTGAGCCCGTGACATTAGTTGAGGAAAGATATGCCTAAGCTCAATTGGAAGCTTCTGACGAAGAAACGTGATAGCTCGACCCAAGGCCTTCCTCCGGGCAAGGAAGATCTGGCTTGGGTTACTAACACGGTCACGCTCATTCATGGCGAACGCGATGCCGTCCTTGTCGATACGTTTCTGTCCATCCAACACTCGAAGGAACTCGTAGATTGGGTCGCCGAGAGCGGCAAGAATCTCACAACCATTTACGTCACCCATGCCCACGGGGACCATTTCTTCGGTCTGAAGTTTCTGCTCGATAGGTTCCCCGACGCAAAAGCGTT
>Ga0210402_10001734_pt1 | contig 22281 bp, 19 predicted proteins | sample IncBWC7MmetaG_FD_161055 | JGI IMG/M metagenome (GOLD analysis project Ga0210402, IMG submission 161055) | Forest soil microbial communities from Barre Woods Harvard Forest LTER site, Petersham, Massachusetts, United States - Inc-BW-C-7-M | ecosystem: Environmental > Terrestrial > Soil >... | reverse complement strand
TCGCCCGCATTCGCCACTTGCGTCTGCTCGCACACCACAAAGTCGCCGTCCATGATGTGATCTTCAATCATCGAGCTGCCCTTCACCTGCAACACAAACGAATTTCCGCCGCGCGCAAAATCGCCCAGCGAAATCGTCTCCCGCTCTTCCATCGCTTCGAGTGGCCGGCCCGCCGCAATTCTCCCGAGCAGCGGAAGCTCCTGCACTTTGCGCTCGATCACTTGCTCTTTCACCGATTTTGGCAATTGCAGAATTTCGATCGACCGGCTCTGGTTGTAGCCGCGCCGGATGAATCCCTTTTTCTCCAGCGTGGTGATGTGCTTGTGCACTGTCGCCAGCGACGTCAGCTTCATTCCCTTGCCAATCTCTTCAAAACTCGGCGCGTACCCGTGCTTGGTTTCGAACGCCACCAGATAATCCAAAACTTCTTTCTGTCGCTTGGTGAGGGCCATGGGCTTTCCTCCAGTGGCACAGCCACTCCTGGCTGTGCGCTTTTTCTTCGCGTCTCTTGCCGTTCCGAGCGCTTGTAACGTCCACCTCGCGCCGCCACACCAACTCTTGCCCTTGTAGCGGCCGCCTTCTGAGGCGGGCGGTTTTCCACAGCTACTCTAGGCGAAAAGAAAGCGAAGTGTCAAGCACCGTTTCCACGCCATTTTCCAATCCGCAAGTTTTCCGGCGCGCGGCAAAACCTGCTATAAAAACTGTGCATGGATTCCGCTCCCCGCCCTCGCGCCTCCACCTCGGTCATCGTCGCAGGAATTTTCGCCGTTCTCTTCGGCGCTCTCGGCACCCTCTCCAGCCTCGCCTCGCTGATCCTGTTTTCAAATTCCGGAATCACGCAAAGCGCTCCATTCCCGGCCGCGCTGCGTCCGATCATTTACGTCACCTGGATCATTACCCTGTTCTGTGCGCTGTTCGTCGTCGTGACTGGCATTCAGGTAATCCGCCTGCGCAACTGGGCCCGCGTTTCAATGCTGGTGATTGCCGGCTGCCTTCTCTTCTTCGGGCTGATGGGCATGATCGTCATGTTTGTTTCGGCATTCGTCTCCATTCCGATGGAGCCGACGGTTCCTCAGGGGCTCTTGTTCGGAGTTCTTGCAATTACTTACGGAATCCCGACCGCAATTTCGATCTGGTGGTTGATTCTCTTTACCCGCCGTTCTGTCGTCGCGCAGTTCCAGGCGTTGTCAGCGTTCGAACCGCCGCGTGCTCCTTCTTCCCTTTCGGTCTTCAACAATCCAGAATGTCCGCTAGCAGTGCGCATCGTCGGCTGGTATCTCGGCTCGTTCATCGTCGTCATACCGTTCCTGCCGTTCGTTCCCAGATCGATCCCCGCAATTTTCTTTGGACACGTCTACTTCGGACTCACGGCCGCGGCAATTTACGTCGCCAATTTCGCGATCATCTCGATTCCCGGCATCGGCCTTCTACTTCTCAAGCGCTGGAGCTATCCGCTCACCTTCGCCAGCCAACTCCTCGCCTGTGCCAACGCCATCTATTCAACGTTGAGCCCGTCCTACGAGGCCGCAGTTCGCGCCATGCTCGAAAAAATGAACGTGCCCGAACTCCCTGCCTACACCGCGCAGATGCTGCATTACTCGCGGTACTTCAGCCTGGTAGGGCTGCTCTTCCCTGCCGCGATTTTAGTCACGCTCTATGTGTCCCGCCAGAAATTCTACGAAGCCGCCGACCGCGCCTCGGAATCCCCAATCTCATCGCCGCCCAACTCAAACTTGTAGCCACCAAGCTCAGCCAAACTTGTACTTTGTACTCTTGCACTTTTGTACCGTCTTCGTTTCCGCGCGGCGTGTTGACCTTCGGCGCACTTCCGCGCCCACCACCCCGCGCTGTGCTATCATTTTTGTCCAGGCTCCTGGCGGTTCGCCTCAGCTTCCAAACCTGCTCGCTCCGCCCAGTCCAGCTCAAACACAGGCTTTAACCAGGGGGAGTTGCAACAACGCATGGCCACGACCACCGATATTCCGCTGCCTAAGCACAAGCGCGAGGTCATCGACCGCGCCGTGATCCGTTTCGCCGGAGACTCCGGCGACGGCATGCAAGTCACCGGCAGCCAGTTCACCAATACTGTCGCCCTTTACGGCAATGACATCGCGACGTTCCCGGACTTTCCGGCCGAGATTCGCGCGCCTGCGGGCACACTTCCTGGCGTGAGCGGGTACCAACTGCATTTTTCATCGAACGAGATTTATACGCCCGGCGACGCGGTCGACGTTCTGATCGTAATGAATCCGGCCGCACTGAAGATGAATATCGCCGACCTGAAGGCCAACGGCATCCTGATCGTCAATTCCGACGCTTTTGCGGAAACCGATCTGCGTAAAGCGCAAATGACTTCCAACCCGCTGGAAGATCATTCGCTCGATAAGTTCCGCCTCTTTTCAGTGGAACTCGAGCGCCTCACCAAAGTCGCTCTCGATCATCTCGGACTGGACGCCAAATCCATCAGCCGCTGCAAGAATTTCTTCGCGCTGGGCATGTGCTATTGGCTTTACAACCGCTCGATGGACGGCACCACTCGCTACATCGAGGACAAATTTTCCAAGAAGCCGTTGCTGGTGGAAGCCAACAAGCTGGCGATGAAAGCCGGCTACTCCTACTGCGAAGCTACTGAAGCGTTCCAGATTTCTTATGAAATTCCGCCGGCGCAACTGGAACCCGGCCTTTATCGCAACATGAGCGGTAATCAGGCGCTGGCGCTTGGATTCATTACCGCTTCGCAAAAATCCGGCTTGACGCTTTTTCAAGGCAGCTATCCGATTACTCCGGCTTCGGACATTCTGCACGAACTTTCGCAGTACAAGGATTTCGGCGTTATCACCTTTCAGGCCGAAGACGAAATTGCCGCGATTACTTCTGCGATCGGCGCGGCTTACGCGGGCGCGCTGGCCATCACCTCGACATCCGGTCCGGGCATGGCGCTGAAAACCGAAGCGCTCGGACTCGCGGTGGCCGTCGAAATTCCGCTGGTGGTTTGCGATATCCAGCGCGGCGGGCCATCGACTGGCTTGCCGACGAAGACGGAACAAGCCGATTTGTTGCAAGCGCTCTTCGGCAGAAATTCCGAAGCGCCGATTCCGGTGATTGCTCCGGCCACTCCGAGCGATTGCTTCTGGGCCGCCGTCGAAGCTTCGCGCATCGCCGTCAAATACATGGTTCCAGTCATCATTTTGAGCGACGGCTATCTTGCCAACGGCGCCGAGCCCTGGAAGATTCCTGATCTCGATTCCATTCCCGACTTTAAGGTGAAGTTCGCGACCGATCCGGTCGACTTCAGGCCGTATCGCCGCAATCCCGATACGCTGGCGCGGCCGTGGGCGGTTCCTGGAACTCCCGGACTCGAACACCGCATTGGCGGCCTCGAGAAGCAGGACGTCACCGGCAACATCAACTACGAACCGCTGAATCACGAAAACATGGTTCGCATTCGCGCGGCAAAAGTCGAAGCCGTGGCGCAGGATATTCCGGACATCGTTCCGGCGGGCGATCCCGACGGCGATCTGCTGATCGTGGCATGGGGCTCGACGCACGGCGCAATCACCGCTGCCGTGAAGGCGCAACGCGCACTTGGCCATCGCATCGGCCACGTTCATCTGCGTCACCTGAATCCAATGCCGCGCAATCTCGGCGAGGTGCTGAAGCGCTACAAAACGGTGCTGGTGCCGGAACTCAACATGGGCCAGCTGTTGTGGCTGCTGCGGGCAAAATTTTTGGTGAACGCCATCGGCTTGAACAAGATTCAGGGCCGTCCGTTCAAAGTGTCTGAGCTCGAGCAGAAGATTGCGGAGCTGGTGTAGCGCAGGGCGCAGCCCTGCGGATTTTTGTTTTTGTCGATTTTGGAGAAATAAATGACCACGGCAACATTGCCTGTCCTCACGAAAAAAGATTTTCAAACCGACCAGGAAATCCGCTGGTGCCCGGGTTGCGGCGACTACGCGATTCTCGCGGCGGTGCAAGCCGTTTTTCCCGAGCTCGGAATCAAGCGCGAAAATTTTGTGGTGGTATCCGGCATCGGCTGCTCTTCGCGTTTTCCGTATTACATGAATACGTTTGGATTCCATACGATTCATGGCCGCGCGCCGGCGGTAGCTACCGGACTGAAAGCGGTTCGCCCGGATTTGGAAGTGTGGGTTGCTACCGGCGACGGCGACGCGCTTTCGATTGGCGGCAATCACACCATTCACATGCTGCGCCGCAACGTTGGACTGAAAGTTCTCCTTTTCAACAACCGCATTTATGGGCTGACTAAGGGCCAGTATTCGCCGACTTCCGAGCTCGGCAAGAAAGCCAAGTCCACTCCGTACGGTTCGCTCGACCGGCCATTCAATCCAATTTCGCTGGCGATTGGCGCGGAAGCGACGTTTGTGGCGCGTTCGGTGGATGTTTTCCAGTCGCACTTGAAGGACACGTTGCGGCACGCTGCCGCGCACAAGGGTTCGGCGTTCGTCGAAATCTTGCAGAACTGCAACATTTTTAACGATGGCGCATGGACCGGCATCACTGAAAAAGACGCGCGCAGCGAGCACGTGATTCAGCTCGAACACGGCAAGCCGCTGATCTTTGGCAAGAACCGCGACAAAGGCATTCGCCGCAAGTCCGATGGCGACATTGAAGTGGTGCAACTCGGCAACGGCATCACTGAAGCCGATCTCGTCGTGCACGATGCGCATCATCCGCGGCCGTCGTATGCGTTCCTGCTTTCGCACATGGAGCATCGCGAAGGGTTCCCGACTCCGATCGGGGTGCTGCGCGCGTGGGACGATCTGCCGCGCTACGAAGACGTGATCAACCAGCAGATTCGCGATGTACAAGCCAAGCGCGGAATCGGCGATCTGGAAAAGCTGCTGCGCGGCGGCGACACCTGGCTTGTGGAAGGGCGCGTCGAAGCGCGATAGTCTCGATTTTCTAACTCTCAAACCTCCTATCCTTTGTAGTGGCCGGTCTTAAGACCGGTTCTTTTTCCGTTCCTGTTGCTCAACCGTAGTGATTTGTGTAGGCCGATGCCGTGGGCGACGCCGTCGCACAGCCAAGAGTGGCTGTGCCACTGAAGAGAAACCCAGGAAGCTTGGCGGTTCCAAATTGGGACCACTCCCGTTTTCTGACGAGGGAGGGGGGTGTACCCCCACCCTTTTTTGTGAAGTGTGTGCAAACACGGCACTTATTTTTACAAGAGTGCGAAAAAGTGAAGAAAAGTGAAACGCGGAGATTGAAAACAAAGGGTTTAGCGGATCTTCAATCGTGCTCTTTGTTGAAATTTTAGAAGTTGCAACAAACAAAGGACTTACGTGGAAACTTAACGGAGAGGACGCAGAGTTCGCAGAGAAAGCAAGAAAAGGGTGGGTGAGGATTGCCGCAGCGGGGTGCGGTCGAGCCCTTCGCAGCTCAGGGTGAACTTTCACGGGGCATTGTAGCGTATAAAAACTATATTGTCAAGACACATTATAGTAATAGTACTTCGGCATAGGACTGGCGGAAATGAGCGGTTTTGTGGAGTGAAGTTATTCAATCGGCGGGAGATAGCAGGTGCAGTTCGAACGGCGAGGGGTCACTTAATGGGGGCAGTTTACGAGGGTCGTCGGTGGCATTGCCTCGGGCCTTGAAATAATCAAATGTTGCGTGGATTCGGTCGCCAGCCGCCTAGATGCTTGTCGGCGAGTTCCAAGAGATCACCTATGTCGGAAATGTTTGCTGCTCGAAGTTGCTCTATGCGGTCTCGGAAGGTTGCTTCATCTCCGTAAAGTTCAAGAAGCGCGTCCCACGAGAGGCAAGGAGTTCGGCGAACTGAACGGTTCCCCATTGTTTGGCTTTGCACCTCACGTCGCGAAGCCCTAAGGATTGCCAGCGTCAGTTCAGGCGAAGGATCGATGGTCATTGTCTCTTCTGTCGGTCCGGCATCCTTTTTCGCGAGGAGCAATATACTTCCGATGTCTGACTCCTTGAGTAGACGGTCATTGGACGAAGCTCGCACTTCATCGCGCCAAGCCTTCTCAAGCTCCGCTGCGGCCTCTGGAGAGACGAGCTTGTGCCCGGCATTCTCGCGATAGCCAATTTGGGTGATCAATTCTAGCTTTGATGCGAAGGAATTCACCTCTGGCAGTATTTCGCGTACCGCCGATTCGACTTCGGTTGGCTGTTTGAGAGAGCGCACTAACCTGAACGTAACTCGCGCCACCGTGAAACGCGGGGCGAGTTCAAACATATTTCTTTGGCGCTCTGGGATATCGCACATGAGATTTAGTAGAACGATGGTGGCGGGTACGACGTGCTCTGGTCGAAATTGGTCTTCGTACGTCTCCAGAGAAGCGATGACGTCCTGAAGACGATTTTTGTCGAGCGACCGAAGGTACCCGTCGAGGGCGATTCGGTCACTGAAATGCGCCCATGCCTGTTCTGCACTAGTGAACGCCACCAGATTCTCGCCTGCCACTCGCTCCAGATAGAAGCGGAGTATGTCCTCATGGGCAACTCGACGCTTTTTCAACCAAGTCGCCGCCCACGAATCCGAATATTGACTTCCACCGATATGTCTCTGGGCCGCCGGGAAAAGACGGCCTATCAGATCTCGCACAGTATCGGGACGTCCCTTGCCGGCCTCAAGAATCCGGTTCACCTGCGATTTCAACTCCGGCTTGTCCCGTCCGGCGCCGTACTCGGAACCGGTTGTGGCCGTGAGACCGTCGATTGAGTCGTGCAACTGCGAAAATAGGTCGGGCAAAAACACCCGAATCGCCTCGAGCCCGAGCACGTCAACGAGTGCGACCCGACCCTCGAGTGCGATCACGGTTCCTCGGACGGCCGCAGCGTAGCGTTTGACATCTCGCATATTCTGAACCAGCGGGCGGATGACCTCCGCAAAGACGTCGGGCCACAATTGTTCATCGAACGGTCCAGTATTCTCGATTCCGGTCAGCGCTTTCTCGATCGAAGAGGCGACCTGCTGAGTTAGCACTTGCGGCGGTATGGGAGGCAGGTCTATTGCTATTTGAAGGATTTTCTCCAGATAGGCGCGCCCGGATAGGCCCTGCTCTCCGAGTGCCTGTTCGACTCGAATCCGATCGAACGCAACGACATAAACGAGGTTTGGGAAACTCGCGGTTAATCTCACTAATTTGAAAATATCGCGGATTTCGGAAGTTGAAAGCCGGTCAATATCGTCGATGGCGACAATAATTGGCTTCGACAGTTTGGCTAAGGCTTGATTGATCTTGGCCCGGCGTTGTCCGATTCCCTCTTTTCGGTGACGCAGAGCCGCACCAAGGATTTTCATCGCCGCTCGGCTACGTTCGATCCATGTTCCAACGAACGGAAGCCAACCCAGGCCTGCAAACGCTTCGCCATAGTCTTCGAGATCACCGGCCAACTCCACCAATCCCGGATGCAGCTTGAGCTGCGCTGATAGTTCGATAAAGAACGACTCCACAAGTTGCTGCGCGCCGCTGAACATCCATGGATTGAATTCGAGAAAGGTTACGCAGCTATCTTCAAGTGCAAGTCGAGCAAGATTAACGAACGAGGTTTTTCCGGATCCCCAAGGGCCAAGCACGCCGACTACAACCCCCTCGCTCGAATCCAATTCCAGAAGCTGACGAGCAAAGGAACGGGCCGCTTGGGCCCTTCCGAGGGAATCATCCTGAAGTGATCGAATTGGGTTATCGCCACGAACGATCACGGCCTTCGAGACGGGCTCAACGGCGCTAGCGGCATTCCCGGTGTTTGCTCCGTCCCCGACCGAAGAGCTCTCTTTGGATTTGCGAAAGAAATTTTTCACGTGGAGTGCCGCGAATACCTTCGAGAATGGAAACCACCATTATAACGGCTGACCGTGGATTCTTGGTTGCGCGGCTTTTCTAGTGGGAAAGCCCTTGGCAGAGTTTGGCGCAGACTTCACGTCTTTGGCACGGAACGGCCCGGCCAAAGAAAATCTAAAAAAAGGGCTTGACGCGTGGCGTAGTGTTGTAGTTAACTATAACACATGGAGTGGCCGACCAAGACCTTAGCGCTGGGAGTTAGGCGAGGCGGGAACGGCGACCGGAAAGTGGATAAGGAGCAATCAACATGAAATTCCATCGTTTTATGCTGTCCATCGCGGTTGGGATGTTAGGGTCTGGCGTGGCTTTTGCGCAGACGCACGAGATGAAAAAGGAGGCTGCGGCAACGTCCGACGCAACCAAGTCAGTCGAAAAGCCGGCACCGACTTATGCGCAGAAGTCCTTCGATCAACTGAAAACACTGGCGGGCACCTGGCAAGGCACCTTGACAACCGACCCGCCGAATCCCGAAATAGACGGCGCGCATCCGCAGATCACGCTACGGGTGACCTCGAGGGGGAACGCGATCGTGCATGAGATGAAGGAAGCGGGAACACCGGACGACGCGGCCAAGTACGACCATCCGGTTACCATGCTTTACGTGGACAGCGGCCGCCTGACGCTCGTGCATTATTGCGATGCCGGGAACCGGCCGCGCATGACCGCCAAAACCTCGCCGGACGGGAAGAAAGTGGAATTCGAGTTTCAGGACCTTTCCGGAGGCAATGATTACGGACACATGCACCATGCGGTCTTCACGGTGATTGACGAGAATCACCACACCGAGGACTGGACATATATGATGCCAGGCGACAAGCCGATGCATGCGCACATGGACCTGACGCGGAAGAACTAATAGGAGAGCGACTCTGCCAAGGGCAATCGGGAAAAACCATGGACCGTGAGTGGAATGACAGTCAGCCGATTTACCGCCAGCTTCGTGACCAGGTGGTCGCGATGATCCTCGAAGGAGTACTGAAGGAGGGCGATGTGCTGCCTTCGGTGCGCACGGTTGCGGCTGATTACCGGGTCAATCCGCTCACGGTTCTTAAAGGCTATCAGCAACTGGTGGATGAGGAGCTGGTCGAGTCCAGACGAGGACTCGGCATGTTCGTCAAGACTGGCGCGCGGGAGCTGCTGCTGCAAAGCGAACGGCAGAAGTTTCTGGCCGAAGAATGGCCCAGAGTCACCGCGACGATTCAGCGGCTGGGACTGAAGCCGGAAGAGTTGCTGGACGCAAACGGAAAGCGCCGTTCGAAACCTCTTGGGCCGGGCAAATTAGAAAAAGGGTCAGACAAAGGGCCAGACAACGTGGAGGAGAAGTGAAGCCATGGCATGCATAGAAGCACGCGGCCTGCGCAAGGCCTTCGGCACAACGCTGGCACTGGACGGCATTGATCTACAGGTGGAAGAAGGCCGCATCCTCGGGCTGATCGGCCCGAATGGCGCAGGCAAAACCACCGCACTCAACGCCATTGTCGGACTGACTCCCTATCAGGGAGAACTGCGGGTACTCGGACGCGACCCGTGGAACGAGCGGGATCAGCTGATGCGCGATGTGTGCTTCATTACCGATGTCGCGGTGCTGCCGCGATGGATCAAGGTGTCGCAGACTCTGGATTACCTGGTCGGCGTGCATCCGCGATTCGATCGCGCGAAAGCGGAAAGTTTTCTTGGCAAGACCAGCATCCGGACCAGCAGCAAGGTGAGGGAGTTGTCCAAAGGCATGGTGGCGCAACTGCATCTGGCGCTGGTGATGGCCATTGATGCGAAATTGCTGGTGCTGGACGAGCCGACGCTGGGCCTCGACATCATTTATCGCAAGCAATTCTACGATTCCCTGCTGAACGATTATTTCGACGGCAAACGCACCATTGTAGTGACCACGCATCAGGTGGAAGAGATCGAAAATGTTCTGACCGACGTCATTTTTATCAATCGCGGGCGGATTGCTTTGAATTGCAGCATGGAAGAAATTGAATCGCGGTATCTAGAAGTTGCGGTGCGGCCGGAGCAACTGGCCGCGGCGCGTGCGCTGGGACCGATGCAGGAGCGGCAGATGTTCGGCCGAAGCATTCTGCTGTTTGATCTGGCGAATCGGCTGCAGGTTGCGGAACAACTCTCCGCGATGGGCGACGTGCGCAAACCCAGCATCGCGGACTTGTTCGTTGCGGTGATCGGCAACCAAAGCGGCGCGGCGCAAGGCCCTTATCAAGGAGCGGCTCGATGAATACCCCATCGAACGTCATGCCGGAAACTCCCCGCGAATCACAAATAGGCGCGCGCGCGATTATTCCGGCGAGCCAGCGTTTGTACTGGTCGATCCGGCGCGAACTCTGGGAGTACCGCTCGATTTACGTGGCGCCGCTCGCTGCGGCCGCGATTTTCCTGTTCGGTTTTTTGATTGCTCTGCCGCACCACATGCGCGGCGTAACGACCCTTGAACAGGCGCACCAGGTGCTCGACACACCGTACGAATTAGCGGCGGCTCTTATTATGGGGACCGGTTTTATCGTCGGGATTTTCTACTCGCTGGACGCGCTGTACGGAGAGCGCCGCGATCGCAGCATCCTGTTCTGGAAGTCGCTGCCGGTTTCTGATCTGATCACGGTGCTCTCGAAAGTTACGATTCCGCTGGTCATTCTGCCGCTACTCACTTTCGCCATCGCCGTTGTCACCCAGTTCCTCATGCTGTTGCTGAGCAGCGTGGTCCTGCTGGGCCGGGGCCTCGATGTCGGAACGTTCTGGGCGCACATGTCTTTCTTCCACATGTCGCTGATGCTGCTGTACCACATTTTGACCGTTCATGGGCTGTGGTACGCGCCGCTCTACGGCTGGTTGCTGCTGGTTTCGGCCTGGGCACCGCGCGCCCCGTTTATGTGGGCATTCTTGCCGCCGTTCGTGGTGTGGGGAGTCGAGAAGACGGTGTTCAATACTTCGTATTTTCTCGCCATGCTGCAGTACCGCTTGGCGGGACCGGAGCCCTCTTCCACAGCGCCGCACGGCTCGGTCATGGAAATCATATCGGCGCTGACACTCGCACAATTTCTCAGCACGCCGGGTCTTTGGATCGGCCTGGCGATCGCCTCGGCACTCCTTTTCGCAGCGGTCCGGCTACGTCGCTATCGCGGACCGATTTGATTGGCGAGGCTTTTGTGAAACTGTTTTACGGGCCCGAGAGTACTATGTAGCACCAAGGAAGTGCGTCTATGTACAACTCAGCTTTGCTCCCTATTCATATCGCTGGCGGAGTGATCGGTATGCTCTCCGGGGCCGCCGCTCTAACTTTCCGCAAGGGCTCGCCGCGACATGTGCTGGCGGGCAAAGTGTTTGTCGCGTCGATGCTAATCATGGCCGCAGGCGCGGTGTATCTGGCCGTACTGAAACACCAGCCCAGCAATATCGGCGGCGGCATTTTTACCTCCTATCTGATTCTGACGGCATGGCTTACTGCCCGCCGAGGAGATGGCCAAACCAGCAAATTTGATTGGCTGGCCTTTCTGATTCCCTTGGCTCTCGGAGTTCTCACCTGGATGAACAGCATAAGCCTGCTGCGCAGCGGCGCAGCCTCCGACAATGGCGCGCCGGTCGGGATGGGTTTTTTCATGGGTACAGTAATACTGTTGGCGGCCGCAGGGGATGTTCGGATGCTGCTGCGGGGCGGGGTTTCGGGAACGAAACGAATTGTTCGGCATGTTTGGCGGATGTGCTTTGGGTTGTTCATCGCGGCCGGGTCGTTTTTTCTGGGGCCGTCAAACCGGCCACTGAGACTGCTTTCGGCAGTCGGGATCGGGCAGCATCTGTCCCCGGCTATATTCGGTACTGGCTTGTATATCGTTCTCAGTGTGCTGCCACTGTTCTTGCTGATTTTCTGGGTGCTGCGGATATGGTTTGGGAAGGCGTATCGGAGAAAACTGATGGTGGGCACTTCGTACAGTGGAGCGGACTAATCGGGAAACATAGTACTGTAACTACTACAACCTGTGCGCGGCCGGACCTTGCGTTTGTGCGTTCGAAGTTACACTTCCCTTCGGGTTTCCACCCGACTGTGTCTCGCCGTGGACATATCGGAAGTGCGACGAAACCGCTGTATGCCTGTGGATTTCGGGAAACTGTTTTCCATCTATTACAATAACTTCCTCGCAATTTCGCGCGTAAAGGCTTATCATTTGCAAAATGTTTCCCCTGCGCCTGGGTTTAGACGGCATTCGGCGCGGAAGGCAAGCCCTCTCCCTTTTCCAACGGCTCTTCCGTTCGGCATCTCAATTGCCTTTCAGTAGCGTGAGGAACTTTAAGTTGAGCCCGGCTCAGCCAAGAAATCGATTCGCGCACCTGCCACGTGTCTTCGGACGTGCGCTGGCTGCGGTGTTGCCGGCAGTACTACTGGTAACATTTTTGGCGGTTCATTTTTCGCGCCACAGCGCTCCTAACCATAGCCAAGCTGGGTCGGTGGACCTGAATGCGGCTACGCGGAGCGAAACGAATCCACCAAGCAGTACCCTGTCATCCCGGCCGATTTTCCCGTATTCGGTGGTGCCGGGTGGGGTTCGCGACGCGCAGGAATTGCAAAAAGTAACAGCCGCGGATCCGGTGGTAGCCAAGCACTATTCGGATTTTCGCATCGCAAAAGCGCGCACCGTTCAACTGGATCGGCCGGTGGCGATGTATGTCTCGTACCGGCGAAACAATCACGTGTATTGGACCAAGAACCGCATGATGATTCCCGCGGGCGAGACGCTAATCTCTGACGGTGAAAATCTGGCGCGCGTGCGCTGCGGTAACCGGCTCTCGCCGGTGGCGGTAAAACCGGTGGCGATTACCGAGCCGGACAAAGAAACTTTGGAAACTCCGGAATTTGTGCCGCCGCTGATGGCTGAACTTCTGCCCGGCGAAGGCAATGAACTGTTTCCAGGCGCGCCGGGAGGTGCGGTTCCGGTTCCGCCTTCGGTTGGCCCGACGCCCGGCGGTTCGGGTGGGCCGTCCACGCCAATACTTCCGCCATTTCTAGGACCCGGCGTTCCGCCTATTGGGGCCACCGTTCCGCCTCCGCCACCACCACCTCCTCCAGTCAATACGCCGGAGCCTGATTCGCTGAGCCTGCTCTTTGCGGGCGCGGTGTTCTTCGCTGTGCTGGCCATATTGTCGCTTCGTCGCAACGGCGCTTCCTGAAAGAAAAGTCCGCGAGTTACCTGAACCTGCGAAACGGTTGTTTCGCCGCGGCCGTTTGCGCTATATACTCCCGTGCAAGGCTGAAGACGGACACCCTACGAATGTCGGAAGCAACAAGTTTTGGGGCAGCGCCTGACGGCGCTCAGGGCAAGGAGCGCAAGCTCGAGTCCTGGGGAGAAATTGCCGCGTACTTGCGGCGCGAAATTCGCACCGTGCAGCGCTGGGAAAAAACGCTGGGTTTGCCGGTGCATCGACTGCTCGTAGGCAAGCAAAGCTCGGTCTACGCGTATCCTTCGGAATTGGACAAATGGTATCGCGAGCGGGAACCGAAAGAAATTAAAGACGATGATACAGGAGATGAACCTTCGTCTTCTCTTGTGATCGCCGAGCCGAATGTGCCGGTCATTCCAGTCGTCTCCGTGACGCCGCCGCCCACGCGAAACGAAGTAAAACCGCCACCGCAAGTTCCGTACAACAAGCAAAAGTGGTTTGTGGGAATGGCGATCCTGGTGGTCGTTGGAATCCTGGTAGCGCGCGCGTTTTTTTGGCCTTCGTCGGGATCGATGCCGCCCGGAACGGGCGCCGCGTCGGATGCGAAGATTCGGCTATTTGTCAGACCGTTTCAAAATATCGCGGGCGATCCCAGCCAGGCGGAATTTACTGAGGGACTGACCAACGAGTTGAATACCCGGCTGGGGCGGCTCGATCCGAAACGGCTCGGGGTGATTGCGCCGACGTCGTCAAAACAGCTGGGCGGTAAGTCGATTGCCGAGCTCGAGCCGCTGCTCAAACTGAATTATGTTCTGGAAGGAAGCGTGCGCCGCGCGAACGACCAGGTGCGCATTGACGTGTCGCTGATTTCCGCGAAAGAGCAGACTCCGCTGTGGTCGGACTCCTATACCGACAAAATCGCGGACATACTGAAGGTACAGGATGAAGTGGCGGAAGCGGTGGCGCAAAAACTTTTGCTGAATTTGCCGCCGGCGAACTCCTCGCCGCTGAGCGCCAGCGTTGATCCTGAGGGGTACAGTTCGTATCTGCGCGGGCGGCGATTCTGGGCGATCCGCGATCTGTCGCGCAGCGTTCCGGCGTTCGAAGACGCGGTGCAGAAGATGCCGCAGTACGTCCCGGCGCACGCGGGTCTTGCGGCTTCTTATGCAGTCATGGGAGAGGCGCCGAACGACGCCGTGGCGCCGACGATCTCCGCGCCGAAAGCAAGAGCGGAAGCGCTTCGCGCGCTGGCGATTGATCCCAAAAACGCCGAAGCGCACTACGTACTCGGCAATCTGGCGATGAGTTTCGATTTCGACTTTCCGGCGTCGGAGCGCGAGTTCAGGCAGGCGCTGGTTTTGGATCCCAACAATCCCACCGCTCACCAGTGGCTCGGGCAGTTTTTGATGACGCAAGGCCGGCTGCCGGAAGCGCAGTCGGAGACGCTCAAGGCGCTGGAACTGGATCCGGTGTCGCCGATTTTTACCACCACCCGCGCGGAAGCGTATTACTACGCTCATGATTTCGATGCGACGATTGCACAGGCCAAGCTGACGCTCGAACAATCGCCCAATTTCTTGCTCGGAGAGTTCTGGCTGGCGTCGGCATACCGCGAAAAAAAGATGTACCCGGAAGCTCTGCAGCATTTCCGGACGGCATGCTCGCTGGCACCCGGAAACCCGGCGTTGCTTACAGTATTGGGGCATGCCCTGGCAGTTTCGGGCGACGCGGCTGGCGCCCGTGCAGTTCTCGGCCAGTTACAGGGCCTCTCTCACCAGAGGTATGTTCCGTCGCTGTACATGGCTGTTGTTCATATCGGCCTCAATGAAAAGGACAACGCGTTTCTGTACTTGAATCGCGCGATTACCGAACACAATGACCGACTGATTTACCTTGCAGTCGAGCCTCTGGCCGATCCGCTTCGCGCTGATCCTCGCTTTGCGGCGTTGCTCGCCCGGATTCATCTGGATAACCTGAAGCACTAAGGCTCCTTCCCTTTCCCTTTTCTTTTCAATTACTTCCACGGCTCCCTAAGAGCCGTATCCACGCGTAGCTTTGCTTGGCCGTACAGTTTGCCCACGACATCGCGCGTCACCGCCGCGCTGACGCCCCTTGTCGCTTGAGTGTCGTTTTTCCTTCAGCGTAACTTTCGCCCGTGGGGCACAACTCCGGGCAAGAAGGCCCGGTATGTGGGAAGGAGTTCAGGTCATGCGCAAACTGATTCTTTTGGCACTGGCAATTTTCTGGATGTGGGCTTCGGCCGCACCCTCGCAAGGAATTCCCGCGAAGGCGTGGCGTTCGGCCGCTGAATAGGAGCGCACATGCTAATCGCCAGCCAAATCTCACCGATAATCGGAATCCCGCTAACGCTCGCGGTGTCCGGCCTGCTGGCCGAATTTTTCGGGTACTGGCTGCATCGCCTGCTGCACAGCGACAAACTTCCTGTTCTGAGCCGTGGCCACCTGATTCATCACTTTTTGATTTACGGACCGGGCCAGCCCATGCGGCACGACCATTATCACGACGCCACCGACAATCGCTTCTCGGTCGGCAATGTCGGAGTGGAATGGCTCGCGCCTTCCGCCATTATTCTCGCGGCGCTGTGGGCGCTCATGATGCTGCTGCACATTCGCGTGCTGTACCAGGCGATTGCACTGATCACATTGATCGTTTGGCCCGCCTTCATGTTCAGCTATCTACACGATCGCATGCACCTCTCGGAGTTCTGGATGGCCCGGAATCCGCTGCTGCACTCGTGGTTTCGCGCGGCGCGGCGGCTGCACGACATTCACCACCACAGGGTGAATAGCAAAGGCCGCATGGAAGCCAACTTCGGCATCGGTTTCTTCCTGTTCGATCGGGTTTTTCGGACCATGGCGACGCAGCACCGCCCGTTTAATAGAGTTGGGTTCGACGCGGCGCGGCAACGGTACGGGCTGTTGGAACAGAGCGGAAAGCTGGTCACGAACCGCGAATTTTCCGTCCATTTGACGGCTCAGCCGAGGCCGAAATGAACCAACTCTACGCGGCGGCGATCTGCTCTCGTTCGCCGGGACAACGAATGTTTTTTGCGTGCCTTAATTGCGCGCAGGCAATCGCGCCAGACTGGCCACTGCTGATGCTCTGGCCGTTCCTGAGACTAACCGTGGCTTCTTCGATGGGCCGATTCTCGGGCCGCAGGCATGAGCGAACCGAATCGCGGGCGCGGGTTGTTTGCGCCAGAATCTTGCACGTACCTCTAATCCGCAAAGTTAAGGTCTAAGCTGGCGGAAACCAGCAACAATTTAGAAACGCACCGAGCATTCGTGCGTCTATCCTGCTGACGGAGACCCTCCACATGCAAAGAATTCTGGGTATCGCGCTGCTGGTTCTGTGTCCGGCGGCCATCGCGCAAGAAGCCGCATCGTTTCGCGGGAATGCCGCCCATACCGGGTCTTACGATGCTCCCGGAACGACTGCCTTTCGCAAAATCAAATGGCAGATTCACACCCGTGGGCAGATCTTCTCCTCACCGGCGGTGGCTGGCGGAATGGTCTATTTCGGAAGTAACGATCATTTTCTCCGCGCTGTTGACCTCGAAACCGGAGCGGAAAAATGGAGATTCGAAACTGGCAGCCGGGTTCCATCGTCTCCTGCCGTGGCTAACGGCATCGTCTATTTTCTGAGCTTCGATTCGAATTTCTATGCGCTTGATGCAATCACCGGCACCCTGAAATGGAAGTTCCCCACCGAAGGCGAACGTCGATTTGCCGCAAAACACATTCACGGGATCGAGCCTGCCAATGAGACTATGCCCGATCCATTCGATTTTTTCCTCTCGTCGCCAGTGGTTTCGAGCGGCATCGTGTATTTCGGATCCAGCGATTCGAACGTTTATGCGCTCGATGCCGCAACCGGCACCCCGAAGTGGAAGTTCAAGACCGGCGACGTCGTTCATTCCTCGCCGGCGATTGCGGATGGCACGCTTTTTATCGGCAGTTGGGACACTTTTCTCTATGCTCTGGACGTCGCGACCGGTAAAGAGAAATGGCGCTTTAAGACCGGTGAAGACCGCGCCATCTACAATCAAGTCGGCATTCAGGCTTCGCCGGCGGTAGCCAACGGCGTGCTGTACTTCGGCTGCCGCGATTCCAATTTTTATGCGCTGGATGCCGGCTCCGGAAAACAACTTTGGAGTTTCAACAATAAAGGGTCCTGGGTAATCAATTCAGCGGCGATCCGCGATGGCAGGGTCTATTTTGCAACGGCCGACACCGGCCTGGTTCATGCCTTGGACAGCAAAACCGGCGCATTGCTTTTTACCGTCGATTTCAACCATTGGCCAATGTTCTCTTCTCCTGCGATTGCCGGAAACACGCTTTATATTGGCTCGCACCAGGGCCGACTTCTGGCTGTTGACCTTGCGGCACAGAAACTGGCGTGGTCGTTCGACACCGAAGCCTTCAAGAAAAATGCGCCGGCACTGACCGATGCCAAAGGCGCGCCGAATTACGCCGCCGCATTCGCAGACTCGTTCTACGACGACATTGTCACCGGCATCCAAAAGATGTCCACGGTTGGCATGATTCTTTCGTCGCCGACAGTTGTGGGGGACACGATTCTTTTCGGGTCCACGGACGGCAACCTGTACGCCATCATGTAGCCCCTGGTGGCTTCGAGAGATATTTTCCCGATTGCCGCTGCACGCTTCTCGCTTCATACTCTCTCTTCATGGAGAACTTCTCGTTCAACCTCCTGTGGGGCGATGCACGCACGCTGTTGCTCTCCTCCGCCATTCTTGCAGGCAGCGCACTGGTCGGAATACTCGCCTACGTTCTGCTCTTCAAATTTATCGATCGGGTCACCCGCGGTAGCACCTCGACCCTGCAGCTGCTTGTCGCCAAGCAAACCCGCGCTCCGGCCCGCTACATTCTTCCGCTAATTGCGCTGACCATCGCGCTCCCCGTTACCGCTCTTTCGGAACGTTTCAGGTCGGGATTCGAGCATTTTCTAACTATCTGCTTAATCGGCGCGTTCGGCTGGTTGCTGATTACCTTCGTTCAAGTCGTTTCGACGCTGATCACCACGCGCTATTCGATCGCGGTGGCGGACAATCTGCACGCCCGCCGCATCCACACTCAGACCCAGGTTCTTCAGCGCGTCACCATCGTATGCATCATCGTCGTTACGATTTCCGTAATCCTGATGACCTTTCCCGGTGCACGTCAAATCGGTACCAGCGTTTTTGCATCTGCAGGGATCGCGGGCGTCATTGTTGGCATGGCGGCTCGCTCAACTTTTGCAAGTTTGATCGCCGGCTTGCAGGTTGCCATAACCCAACCTTTTCGCATAGACGACGCGGTGATTGTGGAGGGAGAGTGGGGCTGGATCGAGGAGATCGAATCCACCTACGTGGTGGTTCGCATTTGGGACCTGCGCCGGCTGATTGTGCCGTTAAGCTACTTCATCGAAAAGCCTTTTCAAAACTGGACACGCACCACCGCCGAAATCATCGGCACGGTGTTCATTTATGTGGATTACAAGCTACCAGTCGAGCCGGTGCGCGAGGAGCTGCAGCGCATCCTGAAGGAATCCAATCTGTGGAACGGCAAGACCTGCGTTCTGCAAGTAACTGATTTTACCGAGACCACCATGCAACTGCGCTGCCTGATGAGCGCAAATTCCTCGTCCATGGCGTTTGACCTTCGTTGCTACGTGCGCGAGAACATGATCCGTTTTTTACAGGACAACTACCCGCAGTGTTTGCCTACTAGGCGCGATGCGGTGACGATCGAGCCCGCCGCTGCTCCCAACGACGGTCAACCACCGAACCTTCCGCATCGCACCTTGTAGGTAGCCGCGCCTTTCCCGCGCGGAACCCGTTTAATATTTTCCCCGCTGCCAGAAGTCGCGGATCTCTTTTTCCACTGAAAAACGCACTCCCGGATTCGCCGCAAATCTGGCGTCCAATCCAAACGCATGCGCTTTCAGCGGCGCCAAAAAGTACGATCTCGCCTTCAGAAAGCCGCGCACAAACAAGTCGGTGAATTCAGGCACTCCCATCACCTGCACCTGCGCCACATGCACCAGTCCGTGAAACAAATCGCGGCTTTCAATTTTGCCGTTGAAAACGATTACGTCCAGAAAGGTCACAGCTGCCTTGTGGGTCATGTCCGGCAGGTGCCGGACGCCCTGCTGTTTGGCTTGCGGATAAAACCAGGGATTCTCCAGGCGGCGGTCCAGCAGTTCGACCACGCGGACCTGATCCAACAAGGCCGGTTCAAAATAACCGTTCATTAAGGAGCGCCATTCGCTGCGCAGCGCATGGCCCAGGGGATAATAATTCTCCCGCTCGGTATTCAGGTATGTTGAAAACCAGCCGATCGCCTTCTGGATTTCCACTTCCTTGTAGGCGTGGGTAAGGATCGGGCCGCCGGTGGCCGGCACTACTTCGGAAGCCGCCGAATCGAGTGGTCTTACCAGCAGCTCCTGGTCTTCAGTGATTGGATGAGAATTCCTCTCGCGTTTCCCCTTTGCCGAAATAACGTTCGACTTGTACCGCACTTTCTACTCCCCGTTTCTTGACAGCGTTTCAAGCTATCGATTGGATTTGACATTGATACTTATACACCGTAAACGTATTGAAGTCAACCGATTTAATAAAGGGATTTTTGCAGATAATTTCCAGATGGGCCTCGGCGGAACTCCGTTCCCGACAATAAGGCCGCTAAGTAGCCCTATTGCGCAGGAATATAGTGATTTATTGCCACTATTGGCAATTCCCAGTGGTTTGTGTTAATACTTATACGTCGTAAGTTGTACGATATGAAATGGCTTGATTGATCGGAAAGACGCAAATGCCTCCCCACGCTGACCTGTTGTTGGAAGAACGGATCCTGAAGGCCGCACAGAAACTGTGGCGTACCCGCGGCGAGCGCGGCTTAACGCTCCGCGCCGTGGCTCGCGAAGCCGACTCGACCACCCCAACCGTTTACAAACGGTTCCGCAACAAGCAGGCCATCCTGAATACCCTGGCGCTGCGCATCCGGGCACAGTTGAATGAGTATCTCTTCGCTTCCGCATCCATTGAGGAAGTCTGCGCGCATTACCTGAAGTTTGCGGACGAGCATCCCCACGAGTATCAGCTGCTCTTACATTACTGGGGCGACATTTTCCATCCGGGCCAACCGCGGCCAGGACGGGCCTGGCTGATGGCCCAGTTTGCCAAGCGTTTTGGAGGCGACCCGGAAGACTATGCACGCCCGGTGTACGCGCTGTTCCTGCTATCGCATGGCGCTGCAACGCTGCTGAGCATTCCCGCCGATGAGCTATCGCGCCAAGAACTGCGTAGCAATTTCCTGGCGATTGCCGACACCATCGTCCGAGAACCGCAGGCTTTTTTCGAACACACGGCCGCCTCCAAAGGTTAACCAGCGCGATGGGTTGGTCTGGCCCCGTTACTTTCAATTCTATCCATCAGTTTTTTGCTTTTTTAATGGATGGGCAGCGCTCTTATAATTTTAGACAGATATGTTCGGTCACCGTTCGATGAATTCCTATGCGAACGGCAACACTTAAGGAGTTTGGATAAACAGAATGACTAAGACATTGCACGTCGCACCCCGCGTGACCCGCAAGCCGCGGACGGCCAAATCGGCCCCCACGCTGGAACAGATTCAGGTCCGCGCATACGAGATTTATCTGGAACGGCAGGGCGCGCCCGGTAGTCAAATTCAGGACTGGCTGCAGGCCGAACGCGAATTGCTTCAGGGCGGTCCAACCAAGCCGCGCAAGTCCGCACGGACACCGAAGTCCAAAGCTGCCTAGGCTACGCGCGGAACTCAGTCGCTGGCGAAAAGTGCGCGGGTGGCTGTTCGCAGCAGCGGCGCTTCACGGCCTCGCGCGGATACTTTCTCCACTGATTCGATCGCACCATCACGCACCAGCAGCGCACAATCGAAATTATTCACTGTGGGACAAACGTGGCGCGGTAGGAGATAAAGAGCATCTCCGACCTTTGGGCCTGATGTCCCTTCCCGAACCGCCATCGGTAAATGCTCTTCGCTGGGCGAACGCGGCGTCAGCTCCGCACGCCCGACAACTACGCAAGTTGGTACGCCGGCGTCTGCGGAAACCGATTTGTGGCCGGCATCGCAAGTGGCAATGCCCGCGCTTGGACGGCTAATCACGCGGCTAAGAACCAGCACGGCCGGCTGATAGCCGTACTCCTTGGGAAAAAGTGCCAGACTGGTGCTGTCGCCGTAGACCACCGTGCCGGGCGAAATTCGGTGGATGAATGAAGTATTGCGAAAACCTGCGTAAGATAGCGAACACGGAAACGTTGGAGTGCCGGCGGTGATCACTTCGAGCACCGTTTTTCCGGCGCGTTCAATTTCACTCACGACTCTCAGCAAGCGATCGTAGCCTTCGTGCGCCGATTTAGTCCGCTCGGGCTCCGCAACTCCCCCGTAGTGTCCGTCGTAATAGTGAAGTCCGCGAAACTCCAGGCCCGTGGCGGCTACCGCGTCTACCAGCGCGACGATTTCGCTGCCGTGACTTTGCTCGACGCCGGTGCGATTCATGCCGGGATTGATGTCGAGAAAAATTCCGATCCGGCTGCCGCGCCATTGTCGGATTTGGTCTTCGTTTTCGGCCAGCACCGAAATACGTACTTGCGGAAACTGTTCCGCGATTTCGCGCACCCGTCGCGCGTTGGCGCCAACCGTCGGATACGCCAGCAGCACATCAGCCGCGCCGCACTCGCACGCCACCAGCAATTCCAGGGTGGTCGCGCATTTAAAATTGCGGATGCCGCGTTCCAACATCAAGTGCAATGTGTAGCCGAGCTTCGCGGTCTTGATATGGGCGCGCCAGCGGTCCGCATCGCCACCGAGCAACTTTATAGTGCACTCGATATTGGCGGCCACGATTTGCGGATATACCACCAGCGCCGGAGTAAGGATTTCGCTGGCGTCGGAAACGTTGTATCGCGAATCCCACGCGAATTCGCCGAGGATTGGTTGTTGAGTAGCCATCGCAAATCGATGATAACGCGCAACCGGGTTCCGCTGCTACAGCACAACATCGGTTGACCGCTTCCAACGCGGATAGTAGGCTCTGTGAACTTCTATGAGCGCGATGCGTCCCGAACCAACCGCACGTGCCACACCCTCAGAACTGATTCGCGGCCTCGGCCTGTGGGCCGCGGTGGCGATCGTCATCGGCGACACCATTGGCACCGGAGTTTTTCTGGTGACCAGCGACATGGCCCGCGCGGTCGGAACGGTCAAGCTGGTTTTTGCCGCCTGGATTATCG
>Ga0210402_10001733_pt1 | contig 22299 bp, 15 predicted proteins | sample IncBWC7MmetaG_FD_161055 | JGI IMG/M metagenome (GOLD analysis project Ga0210402, IMG submission 161055) | Forest soil microbial communities from Barre Woods Harvard Forest LTER site, Petersham, Massachusetts, United States - Inc-BW-C-7-M | ecosystem: Environmental > Terrestrial > Soil >... | reverse complement strand
CCTGAGCCAATCCACCAATTTACAGGTGAAGTTTTCTGAGGCTTTTCTCTAAGTGAAAACAATGGTAGGCCCGTGGGGACTCGAACCCCAGACCTCTACCGTGTCAAGGTAGCGCTCTAACCAACTGAGCTACGGGCCTACTGCTGTAAAATCATTCAGTTAGGAACGTCGATTGTAACGCACGTCCAGCTTGGTGCACAATTTGGTGCACACCTGTCTGAATTTCTTGTGTTGCGACTCCGGCCAAAGCTTGCCGCTGTGCCTCCGGGCGAATATGGCCGTAACGCTTGATCATTCTAACTGCAGTGCTGGCTGACCAACCAAGGATCTGTGCCACAACCGGGAGCGGCGTACCCTGTTCTAAGAGTTTCGTAGCCGTGGAGTGCCGGAGGTCGTGAAAACGAAGCCCCTCAAGGGAATTCTTCATACCCTCTATCTTCGCATGGCATTCTACATTGCGACAGATTTTTCTCGGACTCTGGATTTCACCACATGCCTTGCATTCGATCGACCGCGTTACGCGACGCCATGCCGTGCGCCAGTTGGCGACTCCGCGGGTAGGGTCAACCTGGCCGTTTTCGCATGTTGGAAAGACAAAATGTTCGGGACGCCGCTTGGGAAACCGTTCTGCCCAGCATTGGAGAGCTGCACGAGCGGGTTGCGTGAGGGGGATGGGCCGTCCTTCGCCGGCCTTAGTTTTGCCTTCCGCTACCCGCAACACTCCGCTCTGCAAATCTATATCCTCCCACCGCAGCGTGCGAATTTCCTTGTGCCGCATTCCGGTATTCAGCCCCAACACGGTTACGGTGTAAATCGGCGTCCATTTCCCCTGGTGTTCTCCGGCAGCAGAGGCGCTTTCGAGCAACATGCGCTCTTCCTCGGGTTCTAGCGCTCGCCCCGCTTCCTCGTTTTGAGGGAGACGCTTCACGTCTCGACGGATTCGCTCCCAACTACCGTGATCGCTTAATATGGAACTAATACAGGTAGCTTCCTTGTTGACCGTAGCACCGGCTGCCCCATCAGCGAGCCGCCCATTTTGGTACTCAGAGATGTCCCTCGCCGTAACTTCGCAAACCAGCAAGGTCCCGAGCTTTATCTTAACGTGCACAAGTGCCGCTTCGTACGTTACACGGGTACCTGCGGCGAGCCCCGTTCGTTTATTGATCCAAATTTTGGACGCTTGAGACATGTCGGGAGGTCACGTGCGTTTCTGAATGCCGTTGAACGTTTCGGCAAGCTCGCGCCTTCGTTGACGCTCCGCCTCGCGGGCCAACGTCTTATTATTGCTCCGTGTCGACTCGTGGACGAAACGACCAGTAAAACGGAACCGCATCCAGTAAATCCCTTGCTTCCCCCGGCGGTAGATCATTGCTTCGCCCCTTTCTTTGGCGGCCTTCCACCCTTCTTCCCATTCTCCCTAGCGATCTCGCTCTCCCCGGCTAGGCCCAACGGGAACCGAAGAGCAGGGCATCCCGCCTTGCATGCCACACTCATTCCAAGCCATGAGTGGCTCGATGGAGATGGCGGATGCCCAATAGAGAGTCTTGGCGACAGAGTGACTTCCTCCGATATCTGGAAGACAACCCAGTAGCTGAGAAGGCAATTAACAACCTTGTTTCGGACGGTTGTTCGCGCGGGAGATTCGGCTCACGGCGGAGTCGGAAGGGTACTAGGCCACTGAGTCACCAGAAATTTGTCGTCGGGACCGCGTTCGAGAGCAGGTGCGAATAATCCCTGAAACTCGCGCCGCCACCACATTCCCGTTGCGCGTTTGGTCGCGCGATCGGTGAACCAATACTGCCACAAGACCGCGCGCACCTGTTTTGGCGGACCACCGGGAAAAGGATTGGTAGCGAACAGGCCAAGAACGGTCGGTTCGTTCGAAAGTAGACGCTCTTCGACTCGCAGTACCCACTGGTTTTCGTGCCAATTACCCAGCGAGGCGAACCACATGTTCCAATCGAAGCGCGGCTGGTACGGAGCATAAATGCGCGGTGCTTCACCGGGACTCTGCGGCTTGTTGCAAAACGGGTAGGCGATCCAGTTCGTGCCGTCGTTCGAACCCTGGAATTCGATTTCGTACCGCTTCCAGGTCATGCGCCCAAATAGCCCGTAGGAATTCGCGATGCGGAACGGCTCAAATAGGCTAACGGGCCGCCATGGCAGCAGCGGGACACCGCGGAAGGCCTGTTCGACGACAAGATAGAGACTAGCGTAGAGAAGCCAAGCGAGAGAAAAAGCCCTCAACCAGACTGCACCCGCGGATAAGAAGTCGCGTAACCGGCGGGACCAAATGCTGCTGCCACCTGCGGTTTGTGTGAGCGATCGAATTTCCAGGTCGTCCTCCTCCACGCCGGGCGCATTGGGTGAGCTCGAAGAGACGTCAAGTGCCACAGCGCCTTGTTCTCGTGCCGGTGGAGTTTGCGTGAGTTGTTCTCGCACTGCTTTAGCCCAGCGCGGGGGCAGAAACTTGATGAGCAGAAGGTCGTCGAGAAGCAACATGCCGAGCGCAAGAACCAGATAATTCAAAAACGCGTAGTTAGCAGTCAGGATGATGCCGATCTGGAGAGCGGTGACGACACAGAAACATACAATGCGGAAGCGCCGAGGGAGAAAAAGCATCCACACCAACACCACTTCCACGAGGAGCGTAATCGCCGCGGTGACGGCATGAAACCAGTGCGGAAGTTGTTGTACATACCAGCCAATCCACGTAGGCAGCGGACCATTTTGATAGTACTGATCCATGGCTGTCAGGTCGCGCCAGGTCGGATCTCCGCCAAAATACTTGCCGACGCCGGAATCGAAGTAGATGCTGAACCACAGGAACTGAAGCAGGAACAAACTGGCGCGCGAGGGAGGCTCCCGCTCGCCCCAGATGGGACGCCATCCGCGCGGCGCAAAAAAGAAGCTGATAAATCCTGCTGAGAGCAGCATCCCGTCCGATTGATAGCCGGAAAACTCCTGCGCGGCGGACACGAAGGAAAGAAACAATACGAAGCAAACTACCAGCATGCCGCGTGGCCAAAGATTGAAGAATAACAACAACGAAGCGATCATGCCTGCCCAGCACAGAGCCATCAGCGCACGGTCGCTGCTGTTCAGCCACAAAAGCGTGGGAGCATACCAGTAGCGCGACACGCCCACAAACTGCGCCACCTGCTCTAGATACAAATTTGCGGGCAGCAAACCGTTGGGCCCGAGGAGCCCGCGAATCTGAAACGCCAGAGAGTAAAACGCCGAAGAATAGATGACCGCCAGCGCGCGAAGAAAGAGCCAGCGTGGCAATAGGTAACCAGGCGGCCCCCCAGGGCGAGCGCCGGCGAACCAGATGACAAAACTCGGCGTCCAGGGATTCATCGGGACAGATGATAGCGCGTGACTTATCTCTTGGAGTAGGGCGCTTCCGGAATGTGCACAGAACACGAACCATCCGAGCACAGCGAGCGGTTCCAGCGATAGCGGTTGCGGGCTATCCAGAAGTAAATTCTTGCCGCCAGCCAACGAACGCCGGGAACCAGAAGAACCCAAGCGACCAGATTCCATCCAGGAAGTAGGAGCCCGATGCGCGCCCAGGCATCAGCGCCACTCCACCTGCGGCCCTGCTCGTCGACTGCCTGCATCCAACGCATGGCCGCTTCCCGGTCGATTTGCGGGAATCGTTCTTGCACCGAGGGATCGTGTAGGTCCAAAAACTCAATGCGATCACGCGTATCGAACGGTCGCACTCGCGCAACACTGACGCGGCAAAGGCTGCAGGCACCGTCGTATAGAACCGTAAGTCTCGTCATATTTCAGGTAGGAGTAGGCCGCGTAGCTATTCTACCTTTGCAACGACGGAATGCCAGTGCAGTTCCGGGCTCTCGGAATTGATTTTGTTAGTTTGCATGAGGGGGTTGATACCTCTACACCAAACGGAAGGCTGGTGTTCGGAATCTTTGCATCCATCGCTGAGTTTGAACGTGAATTGATTCGTGATCGCGTCAAATCTGGGTTGGTCCTCGCAAAATCACAAGGAAAGCGTCTTGGCAGGCCTCGAGTCCAGGTGGATAGCCACAAAATTGGCAATCTTCGTAAGGAAGGGCGCTCTTGGGCTGAGATTTGCCTTTCCTCAGGAATATCGAAGGGGACTGCGCAGCGAGCCGTTCTCTCCTTGCCCAAAAACCCACTTGAAATGGCACCTCTAAAGCCCTGATTTTGTTGGGCTCGAACTCTAAACTCTAGATTGCCCACAAACAAATGTTTTTTGGGCATTTGTCTGGTAATCGGGCTCACCGGGAGTTGACCCACTAGTCTAGAATCTTTGATCCCGGAATTCTCAGGCCTTAATGTCTCGGGCCGCCGAGCAGACCGCCCATCCAAGGGTGGTTCCCGCGGGCGGCCGGGTAATTACGTCAATTCGCTGTACTCGAATCGATGAACAGCCCAAAATAGGTGGCGCCGCGATGTGGGACGTGGCGCGAGCGGCTGAGATGCGCGCCTGGGAGTCGCAGTCGACTAGGCTATGCGCTACATCAACGACTTTGACACCATTGACGACTCAACCGACGAGCCACTGGTGATTCATCGGCATGGCTCGTCGCCTGGACGCGCGCTCATCGTATTGTTGCATGGCCTCGGAGGCAAGCGCTACGGGACGTGGACTGGGCAGGGCCAAGACCCGGTGAAAGTCGGTCTCGCGAAGTTCCTCTACGAGGACATCCAGGGGACGGACGTCGGCCTCTACGCATATCGAACGCTTCTCGGACGACTAAAGTTCTGGAAGTCGATCCCGCTCAAGCGCGAAGCGGAAGTGCTCGCTGACCGCATTCGGGACCAATCACGAGTCTACAAGACCGTGATCCTCGCTGGGCATAGTATGGGCGGCATTCTTGCAAAAGCTGCCGTCTGCGAATTGATCAAGCGTGACGATGTCGTAACGCTCGCCGCGATCCGAGCGCTTATGTTGCTCGCGACGCCGCAAGCAGGTTCGCTGCGTGTGCCGAAGTTCGTTTGGAATCTCACGGAGGACGGGCGCGTGTTGAGAGCGCACGGCGACCTCGTAACAGAGATTCAAAAACTGTTTACCGACCGAATTGTCGCTCATCCGAATCCGGCGAACCCTAAGAGCCTGGTGATTCCCGCTTACGTCGTTGCGGCGGCCGAAGACAATTGGGTGGACGAGTTCAGCGCCGGGCTCAACGTGCAGAGCGAACGCACGAACAACATCCGCGCGTCGCACACGTCCGCCGTCAAACCCAAAACCAAGACCGACGATGCGTACGAGTGGCTGCGCGATCGAATCCGCGAAGTTGTGCAGGCCTCGGCTTCGCATTCGCCTTCCGGTGACCAGGACGCGCAAGCTGCAATGCAAAGTGATCTTATCCAAGTGCTTCAATCGGCCTTCACCCACGACGCGCTGAAGCTTCACGTGACCCAGCTCGGCATTCAGCTGGCGTCCATTGTTACCCAGACGGACACGGCCCATCGCGCGTTGGTTGAATGGGCAATATCGAATGGCCGACTGCGAGCGGTTGTCAGGATGATGGCCGAGGAACGGCCGTCGGATGCGGGAGTTCAGAGCTTTGCGGAAAAGCATCCTGGGTTCGGCGCACTGCTCACGAGCGACGAGCGAGACCTGCTGCGCCAGTACCTTGAATCGTCCATGACGAACTATGCCGCCCTGCGTCTGTTCGCTATCGAAGCGATTTTGTTGGACCTCAATGATTTTTTCTTGAGTGTGCCCGACGGTTCGGCGAACGCTGCACCCTATGTGCCAGTGTTGATTCGAACGGCGGATTTCATTGGTCAGGTCGAGGCTGTCGTTGGACTCATCCTCAAGCGTTTCCCTGGTCCGATCGTTGATGGAAAACTGCGACCGCTGCTCGACACGCTGCGAACCCGGCGCGCCAAGGCTGGCCCAAGCGAAAGCCCGTTCGACGCGTGCGATCTTCAAGGGAAGCTTTTCATCAATCGCTCGACGTTTCGCGATGCACTGCGCGATCTGACGTCAGACAAAGGCGCGACGCGTGTGGTCGCGATCAATGGCCCGTCTCGCAGCGGCAAAAGTCACTCGAAGTTTTTGATCGAGTACCTCGAGCGCCTTGGACGGTACGACAAGGCCCTGATCTCGCTCGAGGATGATACGCCCGGCACGTATACTCCCGAACTCCTGATCTCGACGATCGTGAAACGTACAGGCGGTGACGAAAAGGATCTCAATCTGACAAAAACGCGCGGGGAAACGAGGGACCGATGGATTAAAAGGTTGGGTGACGAACTTCTTAATCACGTTAATCGTCGCGCTCGAGCGATCTTCATCGTCCTCGATGGCTTTGATCAGCCCAGCCTCCTGACTGACACACGCGACCTCGTTCAGGAGCTTCTAAAGCGCGCCGCGACCGAAGCAAGGCTTCGGATGGCGCTTCTCGGTTACAAAAAGGAGTTGCTGCCTCAAGAAGTGAGCGGACGAGTCGCGGCCGAGCCGATTGCCGGCTTCACCGAAGACGACCTGCGCCGGTTCTTCATGCAATACGCACGCGACCAGGGCAAAGCCTACCCTACTAAGGCGGTTCTCGATGTCCTTGTCCAGCAGGTGTGCGCGGCGGTTCCACAGAACCAACCGGAACCCGAACGGAATGAAGATGTTGCGAAAGCTGTAGAGGTGTGGGCCGAGCGGTTGAGAGGACTCCAATGAGCGACGCGTGGACCTTGGAAACTGTCCTCAAGTTGCGCGATGAAATCCAGGCTCGCGATCTCGCGGCTCCAATGAGGGATGAGCGGCACCATGACGCAGCGGCGCTGCTCTCCTCGTTTGAGATCGCGCCGGGCATTCATACGGGTGTCGCGGCGGCAAACCTCATCGCCGACAGCGTCTTGGTAAAGGAGGGCAGCAACCGATGGACGCTAAAGAACAGCGTTCGTCGGCGGATCTTGAAGCAGCTGCACACTCGTGAGGCCTTGCAGGAGGCTCTCCGAAAGACCACTGACCGGCCAGATGACCGTCTCCAGCACGCGATCGAGGCGTGTCTGGCGGGGTCGATGAAATCTCTTGGCGAGCAGACGTCCGACGAACTCGCTGCTTCCCTGCAAGTCGTCGACTGGCTGGGGGGCACCGATTTGAAGGACTCCCTGCCACCGCTCGATGCCATCCGGGAACGGGTCGAATACGCGGCCCTAGTGGACCCTCTGCGGGCGCTTGCCGGCTCGAACTTCTATGGCCGAAAGACGGAGCTCGCCGCACTGGCGAACTATGTGACGACCGACAATGAGGTGGATGAGAGTGACCAGCCGCCAATGCTCATCTTCGGTCCGGGGGGCATGGGCAAGTCGGCGTTGATCGCGAAGTTCGTTCTCGATCGGATCGGTCAACTCCCCATCGTGTACCTCGACTGCGATCGGCCAGGCCTTGCGCCACAAGAACCCGTGACCTTTGTGGCCGAAGCCGTTCGGCAGCTTGGTCTTCAGTTTGATCGATTCCGTTCCTCTGCTGAACATCTCCGCGGCGAATGGCTGCGCGCGATCACCCTCGCGCAGACCAGCGACGCGAATACGCGAGGACGAACAGTGGTGCTCGATGAATTCCGCGTGTTCATCAACGACATTGGGCTGGGCCAGTCAACGGTGTTCTTCGCGATCGACACGTTTGAAGAAGTGCAATACCGCTCGCGTTCCATCGCTCGCGAAGTGGCCGTATTCCTGAATGAGTTGCGAGAGCGACTCCCACGCCTGCGCGCGGTGATTGCGGGACGCAATCCAACGTCAGATTTCGTCGTGACGCCACTCGAGCTCGGTGAGCTGGACCAAGAAGCTTCGCAAAGTCTCCTTGCCTCGGTTGGCGTGGAGTCATCAGAGCTGCAAAGTCGGCTGGCCAGATTGCTCCACGGTAACCCATTGAGCCTCCGCCTTGCGGCCGAGATACTCAAAACGGACGACTCAAAGGGGTGGGCTATCGAGCACTTGACCGACGACACTTCCATTCAGGGCGTGCTGTACGGGCGGATTCTCGGTCACATTCATCAGGATGATGTCCGGAAGATCGCGCATCCAGGATTGATCCTTCGCCGTATTACAGCCAATCTCATTCGCGATGTGCTCGCAAAACCGTGCGGCGTACAGCTAGACGATCCCAAGTATGCGGACACGCTGTTCCATCTCCTGCGCAACGAGCTGTCGCTCGTAATCCCGGAAGGTGATGCCGTTCGTCATCGGCCGGATGTCCGGCGCGTGATGCTCGAGCCTCTGCGAAACGATCGCAAGGATGTCGTTCGGCAGATCGAGGAAGAAGCCGTCAAGTATTACACGCCTTTCGACGATCTCACTTCTCGCGCAGAAGAGATCTACCACCGCCTGTCGCTAGGCCAATCGCGTGAGGAGATCGATTTGCGGTGGCTTCCCGGTATCGAAGACTCGTTACGGTCGGCGGTTGAAGAGCTGCCGAAGTCAGCGCGCACTTATATTGCAAACCGGCTTCGTTTCGAGCTCTACGACCAGGATTGGGACTCGGTCGACCAGAAGACTTGGGAAGAATATGCGGCGCGGCAAAGTGAGGACCTACTGCAGCTCGATCGCCCACTGGAAGCCGTTCGTCTCCTACGTCATCGATCAGCTCGCTTGCCGGGAAGCCCGCTCTACTGGCTGCAGGCGCAGGCTCTTCGACGAGGCGGGCAAGTGCTCGAATCACGGGAAGTTGCGCGCCAAGCCATCGAACAGATGGTTACGGATTTTCCCGTCTCTGTGCAACTACTGGATTGGTTCGCGGGTCCTAAGCTTCCTAAGCCGCCGTCTAGCGAAGATGTGCATCGGCAGCTCGCCCAATTCGATATTCTTCGCCCGCTTCGCGCGCTGGCCGGGGGATTGTTCGTTGGTCGCGAGCCAGAGCTTCGCGCGCTCAGCAGTTACGTCTTCGCACGGGGACTTACTTCTCGTCCTTTGCTCATGATCTCCGGGCCGGGTGGAATGGGGAAGTCCGCGCTGGTGGCGAAATTCATCCTGGATCGGCTCGGCGATCTTGATCCCATTTACATCAATTGGAGTTCCTTGAGCACGCCGCCGTGGACGCCAGAAGCTCGCCTGAATCGGCTGTGGGCAGAAGTGTATCGGCAACTTTATCTGACGCGTCCCGAGCTTCGCTTCGGCACCGCTGAAGATCAGGCTGCTGATCACGAATGGCTGCGTAAATGTTTTGGGATGATGGGTGATATCGCTCGTCCGCTGTTGATGGTCATCGACGGGATCGAGGAGTTGCAGTTCCGTGACGGATCCGAAGCCGAGCGACTCTATGCCATTCTCGGGGATTTCCAGGCGGTTGCGCCGCGGCTACGCGTCATTCTCGTCTCTCGCGTCCGTCCCACAAGCCCAAAATTTGAAGTTCTAGAGCTCACTGGGCTTCCGGCCGAAGCCGCAGAGGCCTTTCTTCAGGCGCTGTCCATTGAGCCGATTGAGGCGCGTCACAAGGTGCTGGAGTTAGCTGGTTCTACGCCACTCACACTGAAGCTCGCAGCAGAGGTTGTACGACAATCAGGCGCTGAATCGCTCAACCGCATTCCGTCTGAAACAGACATTGCCCCATACCTCCTCAATCGGATCCTTAGTCACATTGCAAACCACGAAATGAGGTCTCTGGCGCGGGGAGCTCTCGCCGTTCGACGGGTTACCACGGAGGTCGTCGAGTACGTGCTCGCAAGTCCATGCCAGCTCATCGTCGAGACTCACTCGCGCGCCGAAGAGTTGCTGGACCTACTGGTGCGCGAGACGAGCTTGTTTACACAGGCCGGTCCCGGGGTCCTTCGACCTCGACCCGATCTGCGGCAGATTTTTCGAAAGTCGATTGCGACTGCCCAGATGCCAGTCGCTCGCGCGATCGACGAAGCCGCTGTTGCCTACTATCAGTCGAGGGACGAGCCCGAGTTCCGAGCTGAGGAGATCTTCCATCGCATCATGCTGGGACAAACGCCGGAGGAAATCGACGGTCGGTGGATAGACGGCATCGAGCCGTTTCTGCAGGATATCAATTCCGAAGTCGCCGGCCCAGTGAGCACGTATCTCGCGGTACGGCTTGGGCTCGAACTTTTGGACATCGGCAACGCCGATCAGGCGACTTGGGAGATTTACGTCGCAAAGCGAACCAAGACGCTCATGGACATGGGAAAGCATTTAGAAGCGCTCGAGCTGGTACGACAGCGATCTACGAGGATGAGGCGGAGTCCGTTGTTTGCGATCGAGGCGCAAATCCTCTTGGTCCTGGCTCGCGCCCGCGAAGCATTGGTTGTGGGGCGCAGGGGACTCGAGCTCTGGCCCGACGACACGAAACTGGCTTTCGTCGTTTCCGCGGCAGAGCGGGCGCTCGGTCCCGACGAGACATCGCAGCAACAGCCTGTAACCACAGAATCGACGCTATCACAAGGAGCGTTTTACCTGCTGACGGATGTGGGCGGAGATGAAGTGCTCGCTGAGTTACGGAGCGTCCTTCTTACGTCGACCGACGTGATGAACGCATTCCGGTCCATTCAAGGCTTACCGGCCAAGATCTTGATCGATCTCGAGAGCATAGTTGCGTGGGCATCTACTAGTCATCGCCTGGACGAGCTTGTGACGGCGGCAGCGATTTATGCACCGACGGATCCATCGCTCGCGGCCTTCCTCGTCAAGCACGCTAAACGAGTTGAAGCATCCGGCTCGGATCCGATTGCGAGGGTGTTGTTGCAACGAGGCGAAGTGTTTTTCGATCGACAGGTACTTCGTGACTTTCTCCGGGTCCTGATATCAGGCGAGGCGCGATCTCGCGTGCTCGTCGTGAATGGCCCGAGCGGCAGTGGCAAATCGTACACGGGCGTTCTGGCGAATTCCCTCGCACATGCTACCGGTCGCGTGGATTACCGGCGCTTCGACCTTTCCCAATCACACTCTGTGGTCGCATTCATTCGAAGTATTTTTGACGCTTTTCAGTGGCGCTCCGACTTGGTCTTGCCCCCGACTTCCGAGCCGCTCGCCCGATCTCTTCGCGAACTCGCCGATGTCATCCGCCGCAAGGCTCAAGAAAGCCGGACCACAGTCTTATTGCACATAGACATCCCGCGCGACCCGCGCTCAGAGACGGTCGATTTCTTAGGGATGTTGGTTGAGGACCCAGGCTCCTTGGCGCTGATGTTGTCGGGCTTCTCGAAGGACTGGGTACCCGTGCAAGCGCAAAGGGATGTTGTGTTTGAAACCACCGCCGACCTGTCGGTTCAGGATATCGAGGACGGTATCGCACGAATCTTCCGCGAACTCAATCGCCCGGTCGCTCAAGACGAGGCCGACCGGGTGGCTCAAACCATTGTCGATGCAGCCAGCCCTGCCCCAAACTTCAACGCAACGGTCAACCGTTCCGTGAAGAAGTTGATCGCCGGACTTACGGGCTAAGATGACGCGACAAGACTCGAAATCCGCTGTACCTGCTTTGTACCTATACTCAGGTTTTGGGCGTTTCTAGCATTTTGAGCGCTCGAAGACGGGCCTAAATCGTTGATGGGATTCGCTGGAACGAATCCCTCCGCCATGTTTCCGAAACCTGCGCGTGAAGCAGGATAGTTACTGCTTTCGGACTAACCCGATGTATTCCACACTTGGGTGCAAAATCTGGCGAAGGAATTCACGGCAGGCGTCGCTGAAAGGAGCTGCTATCATCGGGCTTACCTAGACTGGGCGTTAGTTGCATTTTTAGATTATCGCCTCCAGAGAAACGCAAATTGCGTGACTTGCTCCGAAGGTTCAATGTCAACCAGGGTGCATTCGCGAATGGGTGTGGTAAGAGTACGACCAGCGCCGCCATGGAGAACCTGGCCCAGCGTTGAAGTACACCGGAAAACCCGACATCCCATGACCGCTCGAACTGCTCGTCGCCCCAATCCCACAGCCGCATCAGAAATCGGTCGAACGCCCCGTGGTGCCCCCAGAAGATAGAACCCATTTTCGCCCCTCGAGCAGGGAGATTCGTTCCCATTAAAGCGCTTTTTTTTCAGGCGGCGCTCGCAAGTTTGAGGCCGCCTCACGTTGCAGACGGGCTTGGACGCTTTCTTGCATTTTCGTTAACGCCTCGGCATCCTGTTTTCCGAACATCCATTCCAGTTCTGAGACGTGGCGTGTGTCGTTTATGTATTCCCGCAGCGCCATCAGAACAAAAGCACATTCCGCGGAAAGAAAGATCGCTAGATAGAGCAGCTGCATCGAGGCGGAGTATGGAATGGGACGATCATCCCAGTGCCTAAGGACGTCAGACCCAGTCTTGAACTCCGATGCTTTGTCCTTTTCGACATATGTCCACTGATTCTTGGCGGCCAGTTCCAGGGCAGTACCGGTTGATACCCCAAGAATCTGGAAGTATCCAATGAAAGAAGCCACAGTACCAACAATGAGTAGAAACGGAATCATGTTGATGAGGAATCGGAATCCCCTGACAAGGCTTCCGAGCGCGATTGTTCTCCGTACATAGAAGAGCCACGCGAGTGTCAAAAAACCGAGGATGCCGGACAGGGTAGCTAAAGTTGTCCTTTGACTTTCATACGTCGGGATGGCCTTCAGAAAAGTCAAGAGTGGGGCAAGGGCGGCGGTGACTAGAGGCATGACACCCATATAGCCTTTGAAAGCCCCTGCGAAAACTTGAAGTCGGTTCTGGGTGGTGGTCTGCGCCGTCGTCAAGGCACCCGATGCCATAAAAGCCTCCTCGCCATCACAGGATGTCGGCCAGTGCCGCGACTGCAAATACGCCGAGGCTTAGGAGCAGCAGGCGGAAGAGATGAAATTGGCCATGCTCGAAGATCCAATTGAAACTCAGGAATGCGAGGAGCAAGAGCACGAGCCATGTAAGAAACGGCATGGCGCGAGAAGCGAGCCGGAAAAATCCCAGCTTTCGCACGAGTTTGTCCCCGAGTGTTCGGCATTCGCCTGCGAGCGCAAAGTCGATGAGGTTGTCGAGGTTGTCGCGCCGCAGGGCTTCGCCGTGCCCGCCTGGATAATAAGCTACTTCCTTGGTGCTCGCGCCGGAGAAGCCTTCGTAGCCTCCCGTGCCGATATCGCGCATGAAGAGCCCGTAGCGCAGGGCACTACAGAGCAAACCCACGGGCACGTCCCGGTTGGCGCGATCGTTTCGGATGCTTTGCACCTGCAACGTTTGAATTCGTTCTACCCAAGGATAGTCGATGGGGAGGACGCTTCCCGCGAGGACGACGTTCTTGAAACGCATTCCGGGGATGTGTTTGAGGCTCTGTCCCAGAATATAGGTCCCGTTGCTGTGGCCGATGAAGTTGAACTCCGCGGTCGGATGGTGAGCGAGAACGTTACTGTACAGATCCTGAAAAAAGCGAATGTTTCTCTTCCGGATACTGGGCACGGCAAAACGGAACGGTGAAACGTAAGGGTATTCGGGATTGATGACTTTCACGTTCGGGCGGCTGGCCAGCTTGCTCTCGAGATCCGCGATCCATTCCACAATATTGGCGGACATGATGCCGTGCAAGAGAAAGACAATGTTGGAATGCTTGGGAGAAGACTGTACAGCGGAAACCAGGATGTTCTCAGGAGACGCAACGAAGGCGCCCCGGATCATTGCATAACGGCCCTCCGGGTCTTTGGCTTTGTCGATGCGGTACAAATCGCCGTGGTCGGCGTCAGGAATGTCAAACGGGCGAGCCTTGAAGGCTAACAGATCGTCGCTGTCGCTTGCTGTGACTAGGCCGTCCCGGTCGCCCACAAACTGGATGACGAGCGGAATTTTGCATTCCGGTTGAGATTGTAGTTCGGCAAAATGACGAATCCAGTTGATGCGAAGGTTGGCGATGAAGTCAGAGCCGCGGAGAAGATCCTCAGAGACGAAATGTGGAAGCGGTAGCCGCTTGAGCAAGGAGATAAGAATGCGCCGAGGCATGGTGTGGTCGCGGATGCCGCGATTGATGGCAGCAAAGAGTACGATCCGGTCCACTCGGGCGCCCCAATCGGATGTTCGGTCATCACGTGGGTCGCCACCACAGGCGAGAAGATAGGCCTGGCGCGCCAGAACACCGCCGAGACTGTGGCCGATGAGCACCACGTCATCATAGCCGCCGTGTTTGATCCACTGTTGCTCGATCTGGGCGCGAAGTCTTCTTGCGATGTTGTCGGCAGTACCGAAACTGAATGGGCCGACCTCGTTGTCAAACGCCATCCAATCGGCTTCGCTCTCCGTGTAGCCGGATTCTTTACGCAGCCGGTTGGTCAGACTTACCCATAGCTTTGTAGTTTGAACGATGCCCGGTACCATGACGACTAGGCGCTTTTTTCTTGGGAGCACTGGGAGCGGAGCGTCGGATGCGGGCGCGGTTCCATGATGGAATTGTCCTGGCATCATGCTCTCCCCTAGATGGCACAATTCATAATCACGGCCGAAGAAATCTCGAAGTCCTCGTAGAGCAGCATCTTCCTCATTACAAAATAAAGCTGGAAACCCAAGACACTTACGCAACCCGCCAAGATATCCAGCGTCCACTCGACAGAAAGCAATGATGAGTTTATACCCCAGCCGGGGGCTAAGCTAGAGTGTTGGCGGGCGGGTCGGCGCTGTGGGGGAGGTAATTTCGTCACGATCAGGACTGACGAGTCCTTTAATGGGGGCGCTGGCCAGAAATCCGGTTCGGGGAAGCGAACTCTCGTCGAAGCTCCGTTGCGTTCTCACCTCCTCGAACGTCGTTTTTGGATGGTTTGGCGATGCGTCAGTGTATTATGCTTCCTGCGACGGAGCTCAGAGTGAATACTCTTGTTACAACCCCGGTCGGCGGCACCTTCAAACGGGGGCTCGTACTACAAGGCGGAGGTGCAAAGGGTGCTTTTCAATTCGGGGTGCTGCAGGAACTCCACGAAGCTGGAATTGAGTTCGACGTAATTGCTGGTACTTCAGTGGGAGCACTCAATGGAGCGGTGGTTGCCGCAGAAGCTTGGGAGCTAGGGGCAAAATTGTGGTCTGATCTTTCGATTGGGAGTGCTTTCCGATGGTCGGGCTGGGCCGCGATCTATACAGCGCTCAGTGCTCCAGGTGTCTTGTACCTCGGATGGGTATCTACTGCGTACGACTCGCTCTTGCCAGGATCGCTCCGATACGTCTTCAATCTCCTCGCTAGTTTCCCCTTGATTGCTATTTGCTTCGCGTTCACTGTCATCTTGGTGCCCGACGGCCTGTGGGGATGGGTCCTGTGTGCTGCCTTGACATCGGCGCAGTCCGCGCTGTTTTATTCTGTAATAGGAAAACGGAATAACATCCGGCTTCAACTGACGCTCACATATGCCGTTACCTGGTGGCTCGTCGGAGTGCCAGTCACCTTCAGCTACGGTCCAGCGAAAATAATGAGTTTCATCCGCGGCCCTTTTTGGCAGCCAGTAGTCGCCTCATTGATGAGCCTCTCGCCCTTGCTCCTTCTGGCTGGGTATTTACATAAATGGATAAACGCTGCTCTGTTTAACAACAGTCCTCTCAGCAAGACCCTTGGTGCCATTGTTGAGATTGGGCTTCGCAAGCCGCTCTTGGCCACTGCGGCACAGATAATTCCCGAGTACTTGGATCCCGATGATTACGAATACACAAAAATTCATCGCGCTGTGTATTCACCAGCACGACTGTCTGGTTTCCTACCCGTATACGTCCGCGTAGACAAGCTCGATCAAGCAAACGCCGTGGATGCACTCGTGAGAAGCGCTGCTCTCCCTCTGGGGATCGTTCCGAACAGTCGGGCCGGAGCGAAATGGATCCGATTCGTGGACGGCGGTGTCGCAGATAATACGCCGTGGTTCCCGTTGGTTGACTTACTCCCGTGTGAACAGATCGTCGTCATCCTGTGTGAACCGGAATCGGACGCCAAAGATGAGGCCAAGTTGACACGGGACATGTGGCGCAAGCGGGATCGCATGATGAGAGTCATGACGGAAAAACACGACGTACCGAATCATCTAACAAAGACGCCGTGGGATATCCCCTCCCAAATTACAGTGAAAAACGATCCGCCAGTGGTCGTTCCTCTTCGAGATCCGCAATTCTGGCCAGAATCGAGGGCAATCAATGCTGTTGTCATCTCACCTTGCCAGTCGCTTGGCAACCTAATAACCGCCACGATGAACTTCCGTCGCGACCGCGCTCTGATGAATATGAGATGCGGTCGCAAAGCCGCTCAAGTGGCCCTGGCAGAAGGGCGTTTGAGTTAGAGCATCTGCTCCGAAGGTCTCCTTCGGCAATTATTAAAGAAGCTTTTTATAACGTGTAGGTCATCCCTGGTGAGTTTCTTCCGCATTAGGCCCAGTATCTCAGCTTTGCTGCGGTTACGGAAATCTTACAACGCCTCCGATGAGCCGCGTGAGGCGCGTGGTCTGTTCTGGCACCTGCCGTCCACGACGCGGCTCTTTATCGGAAATACGCCTCCGTTCAACTGAAACGCTTCTGGCCCCGACGTCATTAACAAGTAAGCGACTCACAACAAAAGGACATCGAAGACTAGGAGAATGAGACATGAAAGCTGGCCAAGTTGGTGGACGGACCCAGCCTCGCCAGGAAGCCAAACCGTCTCGGCATGGAGTCGTTCCCGCCAAGAGGCAAAAAAACGCGTCGCCCTCGACGGCAGCCCATTGACCGGCAGCGGTGGCGGCAACTTTTCAGACTTCCTCTATCGCAGCGGCCCGGCGATTCACAATCCCCAGGTTTACGCGCATGTGACGCGAGAGCGTGAAACGTTTCGGCACCGGCCGTCACTATTGACAGAAGACGCTTCCGATAGTTTAAGGCAGGTGTTCCCAATACCACCCCAGCTGCCCGCGATTGTGGGTCTGAATGCAAAAGGGCTAATAAGGAGACCCCCATGCCCGAGGTGAATAAGGTTGTTGATTTATCTCACCACAACCAGAATCTCGACTTCTCGCAAATGAAGACCGCCGGAAACATTCTCGGAATCATCCATAAAGCAACGCAAGGCGTGAAGTATGTGGATCCTACCTACCAGCCGCACAGCACCGCGGCTCTTAATGTAAATCTATGGTGGGGCGCCTATCATTTCGGGACTGGCAGTGACGGCGTTGACCAGGCACAACATTTCCTGGATGTCGTCCGTCCGGATAATCAAACTCTGATGGTCCTGGACTTGGAAGGCAATCCACAAGGTCCTAGCATGAGCCTGGAAGAAGCGCGAGGCTTCGTCACGCACATACATGACGTTACGGGAAGATGGCCCGGCCTTTATTCCGGACACTACATCAAACAACTCCTTGGGACGGAGTCGGACCCTGTCCTTGTGAATTGCTGGTTTTGGCTTGCCCAATATGGACCGACCGCGGTGGTTCCCCCGAACTGGAGCATTTGGACAATGTGGCAATACACGGACGGAGCCGCCGGGCCAAACCCTCACGACGTCCCCGGAGCGGGTCTCTGTGACAGGGATAAGTTCAATGGTGACGAAGTCGGACTCGCGCGCCTATGGGGAGTACCACGAGAACTACAACACGCCTAAGTTGAATTTGAATCACGGCAAATCAATTCAAGTCCATAGCGACTACCAGCGACTCACATTCTCTCAGTTTTCCAAGAAGCAGGAGCGATCCATGGCAACACCATCGACGAGTATTTTCCCGAGAGACTTTCAGCTACCCAGCGGCATCCTGGGGCCAGGCAGCGTCGAAAAAGTTTCGGTCACCTTGACCACCGACGCCGACGTGTTGCAAGCCATTGTTGGTGATTCGGTCTTTCCCGCCCGCCCCAACGGCAGGATTGAACTCGGCAGCGTCGTGCTCGAAGCCTCGGGTGGGGGCCAGGTTAGCTTCAATGCGGGCCAGGGTACGGTCGGATTCGATTTCTCCGCTTCCTTCAAAACCGGTGTTGGCGTATACGATCAACCCGCAGATGCCATCGGCTCGTTGCAATTGGACGCACCTCCGAATCTTGATCTCGCCATACCGAACATAGCCGGCAGCCGCTACCTTCTCATGCTCTTGGGTTACAGCGCTTCCGGTTCGTTCTCCGGGTCACACCCCATCGGATTGCTCGGCACCGTGTCCTTCGGAGCGCAGGCAACTGGCGATGCTGTCTATGCCGTGTTGCATCGGATCGCGGCGGGCACAGGTGCTGCCACCGCTCTCGGCGATACGATCAGCAGCTGGCGCTTGCCCCGTCACGTCACGGCCGCAGAGGATCTTAGGCCCGGCACGTGGATCCTGGCCCAGGCCGATGGTTCGATCGCCTTGCAACTTGCCGCGCAGCTCGGCTACGACTTCAACTTTGTCCGCCAGGCACATCTGCTCGGGATAACGCGTGAACTTGGGGCAAAGATTGACGCCGGGTTGAAAGTCAGCTTGGGATTCAGCGCGAGTGGACGGTATGTCGTGGTGCTGGGCCGCGAGACGGACGCTTCAACCGTTCGGCTACGCCTTTTCAAGCAATCGGATCAGGGCTTTGCCTTCGGCTTGAATCTTACGGTGGGCGTCACGGCCAAAGACGACTTGCCACCCAATCTAGACGACTTCGTGAAATCCATTTTTGGCGTTCACGGATTGCAAGTCCTGAAGGACCTGCATCTCATCGAGCAATGGACGGATCCCACAAAGGATCTTGGCGAGACCGCTGCGCGACTGCTCAACGACGAAGGTTTGACCCTCCTCACGCGAGCGACGGGAATCGATGCCCGCGCCGAATTCAACAAAGCCCGGCAGATCGTGCTCGATGAGTTCCAGAAGTGGGACGCCCTGCCCGATCGCGCTTCGGCTCTCCTCTGGCGCATTCTCGGCCAGGCCGGCCCGGTAGCCGTAAACGATTTCCAGACCTTCTTGGCTGCGCTGGCCGATCCTAATCCCGACACACGCCGACAGACGCTCGACCAAGCCATCAGCCAGACGGCCTTCGGCGACACGCCGCAGGGCCAGTTCCTTGAATCCATCGCCGACCAGGGTTTACTGGCGCTGACCATGCAACTAGATCGCGTACAGCCGATCGCCGCGAAGACCCTCGACATTCTCCAGGGCGGGGTGATAAAGAAGATCCAGGACTTCATCAATGAAAAACTGGACCTGAACAAAGTTCGTGCGGTATTCACTCAAAACGATTTCGATACTCTCGATGGCTGGCTCGTGAAGCGGCTTGGCGATTTTCTCGACAAGGCGCTCGATCTCGCCGCGCTCAAGGAAATTCAGACCGCAATCAACCTGGTCATCCAGAAGGCTTCTGATTTCTACGCCAATGCGGTCAAGGCACTCAACAACCGCTACAGCCTGGACATTGCGGCCAGCTACCAGCGCAACACCACGAAGACAGCGCTGCTCGACGTCAACTTTGACTTGAGCCTACCCACCGCCAGCCTGCTGCTCCAGGAGGTCGTCGGCAAGAGCCAGCTCGACAACTTGCTTGTCAACACGACAGCCGGAGTTACGTTGAATGCAGCGTCGCTTACTCACGAAATCAAGCGCAACACGGACGTCCAACTGCACATGCCTTTCTTCGACTCCGACGTACAGCATGTCAACGACAGTCTGGCTGCGCTGACCGTGGAACATGACTCTGGCCGCGTGCTGGCCTATCAATTGTCCGCGACCGACACCGTCACCTCGAAGAATCGCTTCATGAGCCAGCTTTCCCTGCTCGGAAAGTTGAAAGTTGTCAACGGTCAGATTCAGATGGCGCCTGATACGGATCAGGCGGTTGCCTACCAGTCACGGCAAGTCAAATCGAGCGCATCGCTCGTGGAGTTGGAATTTCGGACCAGAGCCTTCCTTCAAGCGATGTTGGGAACCGTATTCACGGACGGCGCTTCGCTGGACAGGTTCTACTTGGCATTGGATCAGACCATCAGCAAACTTACCGGCAACCGCAACAACGATTTTGGAGACATTGCCCTCAACCTCCAGACTGCTTTGCCCGCTACCGTGCTCGAAGCCTGGTTCCAACCGCGCAATACGAGCGGAGTGAAGAACGCTTCCATGTTGATGTCTCGGGCTCTTCAGGCCAGGTTGAAGGCGCTCATTCCGTCTTTCTTTTTCGAGAACCTAGACAACTTGCAGCCAAATGCGAGCGCAGCGGCGCTTCTCGTCTGGTCCGCGCTCCCGGTCTCCACTTCGATCGACTTTCAAGATGGCGAAATCCAGCGGTTCAACACCGATACGGACATCTTCTGGGATTTTCAGGACGGTAGTCTGCGGAAGGCGGTCGCGTTCGATGCTCACACGTCACGCTCGTTAGCGACTGCTCTCGCTACCGCTCGCGAGCGCCTTCTCAACGCCGGTAAGGGCGGCGCGGCATCCTTCTTTACGGCCGACCAGGCCAACTCGTTCCTAAACCTCGCCACGAATTCCACCGGCGACATTTTTCTGCACTCTCTGCTCTTCACCGAAGCGGAGATGGTGAATGGAGCAGCCAAGACTCTCAAAGACATACAAAGCATGTTGTCCACTGCCGCCACGGCACCCACGCAAGCGATCGCGCTCTTCGCTGACTATGGCGCCCACTTGAGCGAAACGTTCAACAAGAGCCTTTCCGTCTACGGCAACGAATCGTTGCGAACGCTGAACTCGATGCTATTTGTGGAAGCTTCGAAAGCCATTGATCTTGGTTTTGCGGCCGAGCCGGCAGTAGCACTAGTGACCATGCTGGTGCTGACCAAACAGCATACCTTCCAGCTCAGCGACTATCTCAGCGGGAATATTCCGCCACGCGAACAAGTCGCGCTCGCTCAAACACTTACGAATCTGTCTTAGCAACTCTTCCGAGCGGGTACCAGCCGCTCGAGTCAACTCTTCCACCGCTTGCAATCAGGAAAGATCGGCCGAACCAAATGTTCTTAACGAGAAATCCAGTGGGACGTATAACGCCGTGAAGCCAACAACCCTTCCCTCGTCGGATAGCTCCATCATTCAGGCCGCGGGTGGCGTCCTTTATCGTGAAGCCTCGTCGGGCGATGAAGTAATGATTGTTCATCGGAAGCGCTACGGAGATTGGGTCTTGCCGAAAGGTAAATTAAAGCCTGGTGAGTCCTTCACGGAAGCTGCTCGTCGAGAGGTAGAGGAAGAAACTGGGTGTTCCATTCATCTGCGGGAATATCTGGGTGCCATCGGGTACCAAGTCAAGGACGTTCCGAAAGTCGTCTTATTCTGGAGAATGTCCCTAGCAGAGCAGCACGGCATCCCGGATAAAGACGAGGCTGCGGAAGTCGCATGGATGAAGAGCACAGAGGCGCTTCGACGGCTGACTCACTTCGAGGAAAGAGCCTTTCTGTCACGTGTAGCAGGACTATCTCTTCCACAACGTGCGCGACGGAGCTGGCCGTGGTTTCAAGGCAACGCTAGGTCACATGCTCGACTCTCGCGGGAGTTCGAGGTATTCCGTGTTGAGTTGGCGTTCCTGGAACATCGCAGCGGTGCGAACGAGACGGACTGGATAACGGCCACCCGTAATCAACTCGGCAACGTAAAACGCTATATCGAGGATGAGGACCTTGAGGGTGGTTGGCTTAGCCTTCACGCTGCGCGGCGAAACATGGTTTTTGGTTTGAGCAGAACGGAACTTGCTATTCAGGCCGCTATCCTTCTCGAAGAAACCGGAAAGGTGTCCTCATGGCGCGGCAAGGTTATGAAGAACATTCTTGCAGTCACCGATGATCGCCTTGCAGCGGATCACGTAAGAGAGGCAATGGCGCTCAGGGACGAGTATGCGGCTAACCAGTATCACAAGATCTGGTTGATGGGCGATCAGCTCAGAGTTCTTCTGAAGATCTGTGGTCTAGCCGTGCCGCTTCTCTTGCCTCTCGTCGTGTTCTGTTCGCGACATTCGGAGGGCAGCCTCCCTCCTTGGGGATATCAGATGGTGACGGCGGTCTTATTCTTTGGTCTCCTCGGCGCCGCGTTCAGTGTGGCGCAATCCCTCATCAAGGACACCAATGAGGGGAGAATCTTGGAGCGCGTCGCAATCATTTTGTAACTATTGCGCGTACGTTTTTCGGGGGAGCTGCCGGGCTAGCCGGCTACGCATTTCTTGAATCCAAGGTACTACACATTACCTTCGGTACAGATAACAGCACAGGTGGAGCGCTGGCGATCGCCTTCCTATTCGGTTACACGGGAGAACGCCTGGTTGCGCGCGTTGCTGGTTCAGTGAGCGCTCAGAAGTCTTAGCCACAGCGAATGTCGATGGCTCCCTTGAAGTATTGATCCAATTCAGATCCGCCTTCCTGTCCAGAAGTCCCGTTCTGGGAGGCGTGAGATACGCCTGGCCAACCGCGAAATGTGTCTTCGGCAACGCCCTGTCTACAGAATCCCAACCGGGCGGTCACCCAGCAAGCTCTCTAGGAAATTCCG
>Ga0210402_10001731_pt1 | contig 22308 bp, 21 predicted proteins | sample IncBWC7MmetaG_FD_161055 | JGI IMG/M metagenome (GOLD analysis project Ga0210402, IMG submission 161055) | Forest soil microbial communities from Barre Woods Harvard Forest LTER site, Petersham, Massachusetts, United States - Inc-BW-C-7-M | ecosystem: Environmental > Terrestrial > Soil >... | reverse complement strand
GATGCCCTTGTCGATGTTCTCGTCCATCTCGGCATAATGGAGCAGCAGCGGCGCCTTGATGTTCGCCACCTTCTCGGCGGGCGGTTGGGTTCCGTAATACGGCGCAGCCGCCACGATGTCCGGACTGTCGGTCGCGAGCCGGTTGACGACACCGCCGCCGAAGCAGAATCCGACGGTGCCGACCTTTCCGGTCGATTCCGCATGCCTGGCGAGATACGCCGCGCCGGTCACCGCCGCCGCGATCATGTCCTCGCGTTCCGTCTTGGTGTGAAGGTCGCGCCCTTTGTCCTCGTCGGCGGGCGTGCCGCCATTGACGGACAACAGATCGGGAGCGAGCGCCAGAAAGCCTTCCGCCGCATATCTGCGGGCGACATCCTCGATGTGGGGGTTCAGGCCCCGGTTCTCGTGGATGACGAGCACTGCCGGCCGCTTGCTCTTGTCCTTCGGCCGCACCAGGTAGCCGCTGATTTTTCCCTTCGGGGAATCGTAGGACACGCGGTCGGCCACGAGCCGCGCATCGTCGGGCGCTACGATCGCGGCCTTGGCGTAATCGTTCTGCAGCAGCGGTACCAACGCGGCGGCAGCCGCGGCCGAGCCGACCATCTCGGTGAGCCGGTCGAGGAATTGGCGGCGGTTCATGCCGCCATGGGTGAAATGATGATAGAGGTTGATGATGCGTTGATCCATGATTTCCTCCAGATCTCCTCTTGGTCGATTTGCATCAGTGCTTTGAATAATCGTCCGCGGCTCTCGGCGACCGGCGCTGGACGGCTTTCAAAGATGGCGTTCTCCCCGGCATGTTGGTAGATGATGCGGAAATCACCGGGGGGAGCAACGCTATCATGAAATTGCGTCAGGTACGACGTCGGCCGAGTCGGTTCACCGCGGTTGCGGCGATCTGCAGTGGGATCTTTCTATGCTTTGCGCCGAATGCGTTCGGGCAGTCGTTCCCGTTCGGCAGTGAGCTCGTCCTTGACGCCAGCCCAATGCGCGGATCGAAGAAGATTCCGGTCCTCGACATCGGGCAGAACGGCGCCGCCGAGATCGAGCTGTGGTGCAACAGCGTCAAGGCGCAGCTTGTCATTGCGGCCGATACCATCACGGTCATCACGGGCGCAATGTCGGCGCGCCAATGTCCACCGGACCGCGCCCGCGCGGATGACGAGCTGTTGACGGCGCTCAATCAGGCGACCAATTGGCGGATGGAAGATTCGGCGCTGGTGTTCACCGGCGGCAAGGTGCTGCGGTTTCGGGTGCAGACGAATTAGCTTCGTGCGAGCGTGGCGCGGGCTGTCGGAAGTCGTAATTTGCTACTCCTGGCCGAAACGGCGAGTTAATCGCGAACCCGCCCTACGTCTCCGCCAGGATGCGATCGGCGGCGTCGCCGCCTGACTTGATGGCTCCGGTAAAACCTCCGAAACCCGCAAACGCCGAGGCCAGATAGAGCCCCGGAACGGCGGTACTCACCGAGCGGTCGAAGCCGCGCCAGATCGGCCCTTTCGGCGGCAGCGGTGCAAAACCGTAGACGGCGCCGTCCGGAGTGCCGAGATAACTGTTCATGGAATGCGCCGTATTGAACACCGATGCCACGACGTGGCTCGCAAAGCCGGGGAACTCCCGGTCGATCGCGGCCGCGATGGCGTCGCGCCAGCGGTCGCGCTTGGCGTCGTACGCCTCCTTGTCGAGACCGGTCCAATTGGCGAGGCGGTCGGGGCCGACGACCGATACCGGATAGGGCGGACCGCCGAGGCCTGAGTCGATCGCGGAAAAATCCACCACCGTCATGACCGGCGTTTGGCTGCCCGGAGGCTCCCCGAGCAACGCTGCGCTGCGCCGATGATCAGAGAGCTTGCGCATCCAGGTCGGCAACAGGAAATTCGCGTAGGCCCGCATGCCGAATTTCGACGGCGGCACCGACAGCCCGTAGGTCGCGGAAAACACCGACATAGACAACTTGCGCGCCGCATAGGCGGCCGCAAAGGCGGCGCGGGCCGGCTCCGGGAGCATGTCGGCGATGGCAGCCGGCGCCGCATTGGCGACGATGACGGGAGCGGCGTGCTCGTTCGGGTTTTCCCCGTGCCGGTCGGTATGCGTCACGCCGGCCGCGCGTCCGTTGCGATCGAGACGGATCGCGACCGCCCTCCGCCGCACCTGGACATCCCCGCCCGCGGTCTTGACGGCGCGCGCGAGCGCACTCGACAGCCGCTGCGAGCCGCCGCGTATGAAACGGCCGCCCGAGCCGAGATAGCCGCCTTGGGCGAGCGCGAAGAACACCCACCACAGCGTATCGGGATCGTCATGGTAGTAGGCGAGGTTGGCGGCGAGCGCACATTTGATGGCCTCGTCGTCTCCGAAGGCGCGTGCAAGCACTTCGCTGAGCGAGCGCCGCCAGTCGCGCACTAGCGGTCCGAGCTTGATGAGCGCCACTACGCCTTCACGAGGGTCGCGGAAGGCCGCCCGCCCGCGGCCGACCACGCCGAGCCCCATGGCGATCCGTTCGGCCTCGCCGAGGACCGTTGCGATTCCCGCGCCCGCACCAGGAAATCGGGTCAGCAGGGCCGCGCGGGCGGCTGCGAAACCCTCCGGAAGCACGAAGGGCGCTCCAAGCGGACCGCCGCGAACTTCATAGAGAGCGCCGGTCGCAATCCATTCCACGGCGTCGAGCACCCCGGCTCGCGCCAGCGCGTCGTGCTTCGGATCGTGCGGGTCGTGCGGGTCGCTGGTCTCGTGCAGGGCCGCCTCGATGACGAGATCGCCGGCCTTGTAAGTGGAAGCCGCCCCGCCGACCGAATTGCTGCGTTCAAGCACGAGCGTCCTGCGCCCCGCGCGTGCAAGCAGAGCCGCCGCTGTCAGGCCGCCGAGGCCCGATCCAATTACAATGACGTCGTAAGCGCCGGACAAACTCTGACCTCTTCTGCGTTACGTAAATTGGCAGCAAAAGCGTATTGGTATGGGTCGCCGAGAGGCTTAAAACAATTGACCTCATCGGGAGGAGCGCGCTCCTGAGCGCTTGTCGAAGGATGCGCGCTCCTCAGGATGAGGTCGGTGTTTTTCACGTGCTCCAAAGCGTGCGATTTAGTGGCCTTTGTGCCCCGGCACATCAAATGACAATGCGAAAGAAAAAGGGCGGCCTTCCGGCCGCCCCTCGCTTGGCATCGTTGGACACGTACCCAGCGAACTTCCCTAGAAATCCATACCGCCCATGCCACCCATACCGCCGCCGCTCGGCATCGGCGGCATGGCGGACCTTTCCTTGGGCGCCTCGGCGACCATCGCTTCGGTGGTCACCAGCAGGCCGGCGATCGAGGCCGCATCCTGCAGGGCAGTGCGTACCACCTTGGCGGGGTCGATGATGCCCTTGTCGACCATATCGACATATTCTTCAGTCTGGGCATCGAAGCCGAAGGTCTCGGACTTGTTCTCCATGATCTTGCCGACCACGATCGACCCCTCGACGCCGGAATTCTCGGCGATCTGGCGGAGCGGAGTCTCCAGGGCCTTGAGCACAATGTTGATGCCGGCCTGGACGTCGTGGTTGTCGTCGGCGATCTTGCCGACCGCCTTCTTGGCGCGCAACAACGCGACGCCACCGCCCGGCACGATGCCTTCTTCGACGGCAGCGCGGGTGGCATTGAGCGCATCCTCGACGCGATCCTTCTTCTCCTTGACCTCGACTTCGGTCGCGCCGCCGACACGGATCACCGCGACGCCGCCGGCAAGCTTGGCAAGCCGCTCCTGGAGCTTCTCGCGGTCGTAGTCCGAAGTGGTCTCCTCAATCTGTGCCTTGATCTGACCCACCCGCGCCTCGATGTCCTTCTTCTTGCCGGCGCCGTCCACGATGGTGGTCTTTTCCTTTTCGATGATCACCTTCTTGGCCCGGCCCAGCATGGCGGTCGTGACGTTCTCCAGCTTGATGCCGAGGTCCTCGGAGATGAGCTGGCCGCCGGTGAGGATCGCGATGTCTTCCAGCATCGCCTTGCGGCGATCGCCGAAGCCCGGCGCTTTCACGGCCGCAACCTTGAGGCCGCCGCGCAACTTGTTGACCACGAGGGTAGCGAGCGCTTCGCCTTCTACGTCCTCGGAAATGATCAGCAGCGGCTTGCCGGACTGCACCACCGCTTCCAGCAGGGGCAGCATTGTCTGCAAAGCGGACAGTTTTTTCTCATGCAGCAGGATGTAGACGTCCTCCAGGTCGGCGACCATCTTCTCCGCATTGGTGATGAAATAGGGCGACAGATAGCCGCGGTCGAACTGCATGCCCTCGACGATCTCGACCTCGGTCTCGAGCGACTTCGCCTCTTCGACCGTGATGACCCCTTCGTTGCCGACCTTTTGCATCGCCTGGGCGATCATCTTGCCGATCTTGCTGTCGCCATTGGACGAAATCGTGCCGACCTGGGCGATCTCCGCAGACGACCCGACCTTCTTGGCGCGCTTTTCGAGGTCCTTGACGACGGCCGCAACCGCAATATCGATGCCGCGCTTGAGATCCATCGGGTTCATGCCGGCCGCAACCGATTTGGCGCCTTCGCGGATGATCGATTGTGCCAGCACCGTCGCGGTGGTGGTGCCGTCGCCCGCCATATCGTTGGTCTTCTGGGCGACTTCGCGCACCATCTGGGCGCCCATGTTCTCGAACTTGTCCTCGAGCTCGATTTCCTTGGCGACCGTCACACCGTCCTTGGTGATGCGCGGGGCGCCGTACGCTTTGTCGAGCACCACATTGCGGCCCTTGGGGCCGAGCGTCACTTTCACGGCGTTGGCGAGGATATCTACCCCTTTGAGCATTTTCTCGCGGGCGTCGCCCGAAAATCTTACGATCTTGGCAGCCATGTTTTCCTCTCAGATGTCAGATTTCAGATGTCAGAAATGTCGGATACCAGAAGCCAAATGTCAGACGAAAGTCGGTAACCTGCAGGCTCACAGCTGCCCGATCCGACCGATGACATCTGACATCTGTCTGTTCACGCGAGCACGCCCATGATGTCGGATTCCTTCATGATCAGGAGATCCTCGCCGTCAAGCTTCACTTCGGTGCCGGACCATTTTCCGAACAGCACCTTGTCGCCCACCTTGAGGTCGATAGGAATTAGCTTGCCGGCTTCGTCGCGACCGCCGGGACCGGCTGCGATGATCTGGCCCTGCTGCGGCTTCTCGCGCGCGCTGTCCGGAATGATAATCCCGCCGGCGGTCTTCTCCTCGGCTTCGATGCGTTTCACAACCACACGATCGTGCAAGGGACGGAACTTGGTTTTCGCCATGGTGACCTCGTCGCCGCTCGAAGGCGGGCATTGGGAATGATCGAAAAGGAGCGCGCTGTTAGCACTCAATACGATCGAGTGCCAAAGCTGTCGGGAAATATGGCGTTGGACGGAAACTGTCAAGCGTGGCGCGCGGAGAATCGGGCCTAACTAGCCTAGATCGCCGGTCGCGGCGGGCGATCACGCTACGGTGGGCATCAAGCTCGTCGCGAGATGCTCTAGTCGGCTACATGAATTGTCTCTCTTGAAACTGCATCTGCTCGACTTTTCGGTGCCCTTACCATGGATCTCCACACCATCGGACATCGCCGCGGCGTCGTTGCCGCTCCCCACCACGCGGCCGCCGAAGCCGGACGCACGATCCTGGTCGAAGGCGGCAATGCGCTGGAAGCCATGATCGCCATGGCCGCGACCATCGCGGCGGTCTACCCGCACATGAACCATCTCGGCGGCGACGGATTCTGGTTGGTGCGACAGCCTAACGGCCGGGTCCGCGCCCTGATGGGGGCCGGTCGGGCCGGCGCCAATGCCCGCATCGATCTCTATCGCGATTGCGGCCACGACGAAATTCCGGCGCGCGGGCCGCTTGCGGCATTGACGGTGCCCGGCGCGGTTGCGGCGTGGATGCTGGCGCTCGAGGCCGCCAAGGCGCACGGCGGCCGCCTGCCGCTCGCGGCGCTGCTCGATGCTGCGATCCGCTACGCCCGCGACGGCTATGTGGTGACCCGGAGCCAAGCTCGGCTCACGGCCGAGAAACTCGCCGAGCTCAAGGACGTCCCGGGCTTCGCTGCGACTTTTCTGGTCGACGGCAAGCCACCCGCGGTCGGCACGATGTGTCGCCAGCCCGCCCTTGCCGCCACGCTCGATCATCTCGCCACGGCGGGCCTTGAGGATTTCTATCGCGGCGACGTGGGCCGTGAGACCGCGGCCGATTTGGCGCGGATCGGCAGCCCGGTCACGCGGGCCGACCTGGAACATACGGTCGCGGTTCTGGCGGAACCGCTCAGCCTCACGATTGACGCCGGCACGCTCTACAACACGCCGCCGCCGACCCAGGGACTTGCCTCGCTTATCATCCTCGCACTGTTCGCTCGCCTGCGGGTCACGGATGCCGAGGGCTTCGATCATGTCCATGGTCTGGTCGAGGCGACCAAGCGGGCGTTCCGGATGCGCAATCGCCTGATTACCGATCCGGATCGGCTCCCGGCGCCCCTGGAACGCTATCTCGACGACAAATTCCTCGACGTCGAGGCTGCGAAGATCAACCGGCGCGAAGCCGCCAAATGGCCGGCATCGGGAAGTGGCGGCGACACCGTCTGGATGGGGGCGGCCGATTCCAGCGGGCTTGTGGTGTCTTACATCCAGTCGACCTACTGGGAATTCGGGTCGGGCTGCGTGCTGCCGGCGACCGGGGTGCTGATGCAGAACCGCGGCGCGAGCTTTTCGCTCGACCCGAAGTCACTCAATGCGCTCGCGCCGGGCCGCCAACCGTTCCACACCCTCAATCCGGCGCTCGCGGTGCTGCGCGACGGCCGCGTCATGGCGTATGGCACAATGGGAGGCGAGGGCCAGCCGCAGACGCAGGCGGCGGTATTCACCCGCCAAGTGTTGTATCGGCAGCCGCTCGCCGATGCGCTCGACCGGCCGCGATGGCTGCTCGGCCGCACCTGGGGCTCGGCCGTCACCAGCCTCCGCGTGGAGGATGGCTTCGACGGCAACACGATCGATCGCCTGCTTGCGGCCGGACACGATGTCGATGTGCTCGCCGAGCGCCACTCCGACACCGTGGGCCATGCGGGCGCCGTCATCCTCCATCCGGGCGGGGAGCTGGAAGGCGGTCACGATCCGCGCGCCGACGGCGGCGCCGCGGGGGTATGATGGATCGCTCCGTCGCGCAAAGCGGCGTCAACCGCGTAGATCGATTCGATTCATATCGCGGAGTGGTCTACAAATCCGGCCAGTCATTCCGGGGCGCCACCGCAAGGTGGCTAGCCCGGAATCCATAGCCCTCGGCCGGTGGTTATGGATTCCGGGTTCGCGGGCAAGAGCCCGCGCCCCGGAATGACACAGCATATTTCGAAATCCGAATATTTCGAAATCCGAAATCGGTCCTTTAGTCTCCCGCCCACCCGAGCGCCGGAACGTCCGAAGCTCCGACCGCGTTGGCCATGAAATGAGCGCAAACGCAATCACCACGCGATGTTGCATCGTCGGCGGCGGACCGGCCGGGATGATGCTCGGTTTCCTGCTGGCGCGTGCCGGCATCGATGTGGTCGTGCTGGAGAAGCACGCGGATTTCCTGCGCGACTTCCGCGGCGACACCATTCATCCCTCGACGCTCGAACTGATGCACGAGTTGGGATTGCTCGACGCATTCCTGCGCTTGCCGCATCACAAGGTGCGGCAGCTTGCCGGGCTTATCGGCGACACCCGGATCACGGTGGCGGATTTCGGCAGGCTTTCGACTTTCTGCAAATTCCTGGTCTTCATGCCGCAATGGGATTTCCTCGATTTCCTCGCCGACCGCGGCCGGCGCTACGGCGGCTTCCACCTGATGATGAGGACCGGAGCGACCGATCTCATCGAGCAAGGCGGCCGGATCGCCGGCGTGCGGGCGACCACCGAAGCCGGTGCGGTGGAGATCCGCGCCGACCTGGTGATCGGCGCCGACGGCAGGCACTCGACGATCCGCGAGCGTGCGGGCTTGCGGGTCGAAGACCTCGGCGCCCCGATGGACGTGCTGTGGATGCGGCTGTCGCGCCGCCCCGACGACGATGCCGGGGCTTTCGGCCACCTGGAAGCGGGTCGCATTTTCATCATGCTGAACCGCGGCGACTATTGGCAATGCGCCTACGTGATCCCGAAGGGCTCGGCCGGCGAACTGATGAAACGCGACATCGAGGAGTTTCGCCGCGCGATCCTGGCGTTGTCGCCGTGGCTGGCGGAGCGAGTGAACGAGCTGAAGAGCTGGGATGACGTCAGCCTGCTCACCGTCGCGCTCGACCGCCTGGCGCAATGGTACCGGCCGGGGCTGCTGTGCATCGGCGACGCCGCTCACGCGATGTCGCCGATCGGCGGCGTCGGCATCAATCTCGCCGTGCAGGACGCGGTCGCGGCGGCCAACATCCTGGCCGAACCGCTGCGCACCGGCACCGTGACGCTTGACCATCTGGCCCGCGTGCAGGGGAGGCGCCAATGGCCGACGCGGGTGACGCAGGCGCTGCAGCGCGCCATCCAGAACCGCGTGATCAGGCGAGTGCTGGCCGGCACCGCGCAACCTAAGCCGCCGTTCGCCGTGAAACTGCTCGACTGGTTCCCGGCGTTGCGCAGCATTCCGGCCCGGGTGATCGGGATTGGGGTGCGGCCCGAGCACATCCGCACCAAAGAGGCGGCGCCGCGTGAGGTGAGCGGGGGTACCGTTACGCGGGGCGGCAGCCCCTAATTCCCAGAGAACAGGGAAACTAACAGGGAAATCTTGAGAATCTCCGGAGCGGCCCACAAGCTCGGTCAGTCATTCCGGGCTCGCGGGCAAGAGCCCGTGCCCAGAGTGACGCTGCGCGTTTCGTATGGATCAATGCCCCAACCGGCGTGGCCCGGATTGCGCCGAATCCGCCGTCTCTTCGTTTTTTTCGAGCACGAACTGACCGAGATTCGCCAGGATATCGGCGAGCAGCGTGCCCCGGTCGGCGGGCGGTACCATCAGGATGAGGTCGGCGAGCACCTCCGTCACCTTGGAGGCGATCTCTGCAAGATTGGCATCCTCGGCTTCCAGGTGGCTTTCCAGCAGGTCGTGAATCTCACAGTGAATGCATTCGGCCATTTCAGCTCCTTCGACCCGGATCAGCGTATCGCGGTTCCATATTGTTGCGGAGCAGCTCCGCGTTCGCCGGATCGGCGATGAACCTGATCACGTTTTCGAAGCCGGCTGCAAGGTCGTGTCGGACAGTCTCACGGCATCCTCCGGACGTATTCGTGATTTTCGTGCGATGGTGCGCCATCCCGCTCAAAGCCCGGCCGGTTCGACGTGGGTTTTGCGGAGCAGTGGTGCGGCCTCGGGCGACATCATGAATTTGATCATCGCGCGCGCTGCGTCCGGCTCCTTCGAACCCGCCATCAATGCAACGCTCGACGGGCAAGGCTTGTTCAGGAATCCGGGCAGCGCCCCGACGTACTCCGTGCCCGGTGCTCCCACCATGATGTTGGTCTGCTGAATGCCGATCTCGAAGTCGCCTCTCGCCAGATATTCGACGACCGGTCCGCCGCCAGTAAACACCGTCTTGGGCTTCAACTGCCCGGTCAGGCCGAGCGTCTCGATTCCCTCCGCCACGTGCGTACCGCTGCAGCCGCGCGAATAGCCGATCGATTTCGCCGCGAGCAAGGCCGCCTTGTAGGCCTCCACCGTGCTGATATCCGGCTTCGGCGCGCCGGACCGCACCGCTAGGCCTAGTCCGGCAAGCACAAACGGCGTCGCGGTGCCTGCCACGGCCTTGCCCTTCCGGATCAGCTCGTCGATCTGCGCAGGATTGCTGGTGATCAGATCGGCGGGCCCATTGGAATTGAGCCGCCGCTCCACTGCGCCGGCGTCCTCCTGGATGACCGTGACCTTGTGCCCGCTCGCGCGCTCGAATGCGGCCGCGAGTTCGCGCACGCCGGGCGTCGCGCCCTGGTTGGTCAAGACGACGAGCTCGGCCGCAACGGCTGCTGCTTGCGGCAGCGACCCCGCCACTCCGAGACTCAAGCCTGCAACCATGCACGCCGCGGCCAATGTCTTAACCGTACCCGTGGCTTCCTCCTGCCATAGCTCGCCTCGGCAGTCCGGTTGAGCGTCCCGCGGCCGATCGCCGGGAAGCTTATGCGGTCTTGCGACTGCGGACCAGTAGCGGGATAGCGGTCGGACCGTCATGCTCGATCTCAATGGGTCATTCCGGGGCGCGCTCTTGCGCGAGCCCGGAATCCATAACCACCGGTCGAGGGTTATGGATTCCGGGCTCGCGGGCAAGAGCCCGCGCCCCGGAATGACGGATACAAGCGTTGGAGTCAGGCAACCAGTTATCCCCATGATCATGTCGGCACACCGCGCGGCGGCAGCCAGACGATTGCCATTCCGCCGCGATGGCAGTAACTCCTACCGCGCGCGGGGCCGGGAGTCGCAAATGAAACTCATCTGTTTCCTGCTTGGAATGATGATTGCGGTTTCGTCCGCACGTGCCGATGACATCGTGGCGATGATCTCGCAGTATCGGCGCGAGCACGGATTGCCGGCGGTAAAGACGGACGCCAAGTTGACCGCGGTGGCGGTGCGGCAGGCGCAGGCAATGGCGAGCAGCGGCGTGATGGATCACGATGTGGCGGGGTCGTTCGCAACCCGGGTCGCTGGTACAAACGCGGTTTCGGCGGCGGAAAATATTGCAGCCGGCACCAAGACCTGGGCCGATACGCTGCGAATCTGGAAGGCCTCTCCGGGCCACAACCAGAACCTCCTGCGGCCCGATTCCGACAGCATCGGCGTTGCGGTCGCCTACAACGAAAACACCCGGTACAAGGCCTACTGGGCGATGGTGGTCGGGCGCAAAGAAGTCAAGCAACGGGTCGTGACGGCGGCCCCCTCCCTTCCCTCCCCCGCGAGCGGGGGAGGGGGCGCCAGGGAGCGATCGACGGAGGAATCCTCCGTCAGCGCGCTGATGACGCGCGCGATCACTTCGCTGCGAAATCTCCTGCCGTAAGTGCGATCGGCGCGCCGTGGGGCGTACGATCCGCAGCGCGCTCCCAGGCGTCGCGATAGCTCTCCAGCGCCGCGCGATCCGCGATGCCCTTGCGGGCGACCATGCGTTCGAGCGCCGCAAGCCAGTGACGATAGTAGGTCTCGCCCCCATCCCCTGCATGCGGGGGAGGGGGGCCGGTCCGTTGCGCCGCCTTGATCTCTTCGCCCAGCATCGCGGCCCACTCGTCCCAGCCGAACAGCCCGCGCTGATGCAGCGCCAGCGCCATGGCAAACGCCTGGGCCTCCCACGGCTCGCGAAATACCGGCCCTTCGGCATCGCACGGAAGGCCGGGCACGGACTGGGCCGCATGCTGCGCGGCGGCCGGATCGATGGCGCGGATTCCGGTCATGTTAAACCACTTTGCACTCGTCGTGGCCGGGCTTGTTCCGGCCACGACGGTCGTTCTTGCACTGTGCCTCAAGGTTCGGGGTCGCCGGGACGAGCCCGGCGACGACGCGCGCATCATCGGAACGCAGACCCGTCACTTTCGCGTCTGCTTGAAATAACGCAGATCGGGCGGCGCCTGGTCCTTCTTGACCGGCATCAGGAAGCCGTCGGCGCTGAGAAAATAGTTCTCCTTGCCGATCATGACGTGATTGTTGCTCTCGGAGCACAGATCCTCGTGCCATTCGACCTTGCGGGTGCGATGATAATTCTTCGTCACCGTCCACGGACGAGTCAATGCGTGGTCGAATACCGTGATCTCGTTGCGGAGAATCTCCTTGTTGGCCGGATCGAGGAACAGCCGCTCTTTGATTACGGACTGATTGTCGGCGTGCAGCGGCAGGCCGCTGGGCTCGTAGTTGCGCGGCCCCTTGAAATACCGGGTCTCGACCTCCAGCGTGTCGTAGCGGCCGTCGCCGTCGGTATCGAGCCATTTGCCGATGGAATAGCCCGCATAGGTCGGCTCCTCCTCCGGGTTGAATTCGCGGCCGTCGGTATAAATCCAACGCGGCAGATTGTTCTCGAACATCACGTAGGTGATGTCCGGCATGATCACGAACCCCATCGTGCGCAGAATCGTCATCAGCCGCGGCATGCCGTTGCTGACGCAGGTCACCCTGGTGTCGAGGCCCTGCCCGCCGGCAGCCTGATCCGCCATGCTGGCTTCCCAGATGGCCTGATATTCGGGCGTCAGCGGCGGCTGCTGGGGTAGTCCCGGGCGCTTGGTCTCATCCCACGCGTTCACCGTTCCGGGCGCCCGTTTCCACTGGCCGGACCAATCCGGGTACTTGGTTTCGTCGAACGCCACGGCGACGGAAATAGCCATCCACAGCGACGCGGTCATCGCGACGGCGCCCACCGCGTTTCGAAACAATGTCATGACTTTCCCCTATAGCTATCATGGTACAGAATACATTGTCTGGGCGGCTATGCGGAAGGGTGAGGCCGTCGCATTGTCCTTGGCAACGACGTCCTTGGCAACGACGCGATCGCGCGCAAAGCGCAACAGGCATTGGCCCGGTCCCAACGCGCCTTATCTATGATGACATGCGGCCCAATTGGGTGCGTTGATCTGATCGCCGTGCCGAGGTAATGCAGCCGCTTCAATCGAGGAGAACACCATGAGCTTCTTCCGCGGCCAGGACCCAGAGGCCGGCAACGCTGTCCAGGCAGAAGCCATCGCGCAGGTAATCGTACCGCGCTCGGTCGATCTCGGCGATTTCACCGTGCATCGTGCGCTGCCCTCGGCGAACTCCCGCATGGTCGGTCCGTTCATCTTTTTCGATCACTTCGGGCCGGCCGTATTCCGCTCCGGCACCGGTGTCGACGTGCGGCCGCACCCCCATATCGGCCTTGCGACCCTGACATATCTGTTCGATGGCGAGATCATGCACCGCGACAGCCTCGGCACCGCCATCCCGATCCGTCCCGGCGAGATCAACTGGATGACTGCCGGCCGCGGCATCGTGCATTCCGAGCGCACCGGGCCCGACCGCCGCGCCAACGGAGGCGACCTGCACGGGCTGCAATGCTGGGTGGCCCTGCCGGCTGATCAGGAGGAGACGGCACCCGCTTTCGCGCATCACGGGGTCGCGGAATTTCCGGTCGTGCGCGACGACGACAAGGCCGTGCGCGTCGTCGTGGGCTCGCTCTACGGTGAGCGCTCGCCGGTGGCCACCGCGTCCGAGACGGTGTTCGCCGATGCGACGCTGCGGGCCGGGGGCGTGCTGCCGCTCGACGCCGGGCACGAGGAGCGCGCGATCTATGTGATCGACGGCGAGGTCGAGATTGGCGGCGACCGGTTCGGCCGCGAGCGCCTTCTGGTGTTCCGTCCCGGCGATCCCATGACGCTCACAGCCGTCACCGACGCGCACCTGATGATTCTGGGCGGCGCCGCCATGGATGGACCGCGGCACATCTGGTGGAATTTCGTGTCGTCGCGCAAGGATCGGATCGAGCAGGCCAAGGCCGAATGGGCGGCCGGCTATTTCGGCAAGGTACCGGGCGATGAGATCGAGTTCATTCCGCTGCCGGAGAAGTGATTGGTTTCGCGGGAAAGCGCACGCTCCCAATCGTTTTCAGGCCGCGGGGCACAGCATGAAGAATCCAATTCTTGCAGCCGCCTGCGCAGCCGCCATGTTGGCGGCTCCCGGACCTTTCGGGAACGCCGCGGCGCAAGTCTATCCGTCTCGCGCCATTACCATGATCGTCCCGTTTCCGGCCGGCGGTGCGACCGATACGCTCGCCCGCATACTGGCCGAGCCATTGCGAGCGGCGTTTCACCAGCCCGTCATCGTGGAGAACGTGGCCGGGGCCGGCGGCACCATTGGGGTCGGGCGGGCTTCCCGTGCGGCGGGGGATGGCTACACGCTGAGCATCGGGACGGTCAGCACGCAATCATGACCGGCGCGCTTTATGCGCTTCCCTACGACCTGCTGCGGGATTTCGAGCCGATCGCACTGCTTGCGGCCGAACCCTGCTGATCGTCGGCCGAAAGAGCATGCCGGCCGAGAACTTGAGCGCACTGATCGCCTGGCTCAAGGCCAACCCCGACAAGGCATCGGCCGGCACCCCCGGGGCCGGCACGGCGGGCCACGTGGCCGGCGCATTATTTCAAAAGGAGACCGGCACGAGATTCCAGTTCGTGCCCTACCGCGGCGTCGGCCCTGGGATGCAGGACCTGGTGGCCGGGCAGATCGACCTGGAGTTCGACCCGTCGTCGAATTTTCTTCCCAACGTGCGCGCCGGCAACCTCAAGGCCTATGCGGTGACGGCCCCGACCCGTCTTGCCGCCGCGCCGGACATTCCGACCGTCGATGAGGCGGGATTGCCCGGCTTTCATGCGTCGCTCTGGTATGGCCTATGGGCGCCGAAGGCCACCCCGAAGGATGTCGTGGCAAAATTGAACGCCGCCGTGACGGATGCGCTGGCATCCGCACCGGTGCGGGCGCGCCTTGCGGAACTCGGCGACGAAATTCCCCCGCGCGACCAGCAGACCCCTGAGGCGCTCGCCGTTTATCAGAATGCCGAGATCGAGAAATGGTGGCCGATCATACGAGCGGCGGGGATCAAGCCGGAGTAATAAAGGCACCCGTCGCAGAGCGAAGCTCACGCCCGATGACGCCTAGCAGCGCGGCATCCGCAAACGGCGACTGGGTGAAGCTCGTGAGCCGCGCCGGCGAGACCACGCCGCCGCCATTGCCGCCTCCCGGGCCGTGTCGTCGCCGTTCTGCTGACCAGCCGTGTTTCGGTGGAAATGGTGCAGAAGACCTCCTTCTTCGGCGTTCCGTTCATCGCTGCGGTCCGGCCCCACGGCAGTCGCAGTTCGGACAGCCGAGTGCCCGGCGCCACGGCAGTCGCAATCGCCCGCGGCGACGGTTTTGAGATTTTCACCCATCCGCATCATATCGCCAGGGAACCGGTCGCCCATGTCGCTTGACAAGCTCGTCTACATGGCGAACCAGACCGGTAAATTCTTCATCAGCCAGGGGCATGATAAGGCTGTCGCAGGGGTAGCCGACCACCTCAAAAAATTTTGGGATCCTCGTATGAGGGACACGATCGTCAGGTATTTGGAAGTTGGAGGCGCTAAACTCGACCCCTGGGTACGCGAAGCGGTTGGCAAGCTGGGCGCGGTGCGAGATAATGCGTGAGCCACACCGAAGAGCTCACAAGAGCCGATTTTGGAGGAACACAGAATGACGGCGCTCGAACAGGCGGACGATGGTTTCGGATCCGCAGCGGGACTGCTCGACAGGGAACGCATCATTGCCAAAGCGGGATTTAATCGCTGGCTCGTGCCACCGGCTGCGCTTTGCATTCATCTCTGCATCGGAATGGCCTATGGCTTTAGCGTGTTCTGGTTGCCGCTTTCCCGGGCGATCGGCCACGACAGGAGCATCGCCTGCCCGGACCTCACACTTTTCGGTGAGCTTTTCACCACGACCTGCGACTGGCGCATTTCGAGCCTCGGCTGGATGTACACCCTGTTCTTCGTTGTGCTGGGGTCATCCGCGGCGCTGTGGGGCGGATGGCTGGAGCGTGCCGGCCCTCGCAAGGCCGGCGTCGTTGCGGCGCTGTGTTGGTGCGGGGGGCTCGTGATCTCGGCGGCCGGCGTCATCACCCACCAACTTTGGATGTTGTGGATCGGCTCTGGCGTGATCGGCGGCGTCGGGCTCGGCCTTGGTTATATTTCGCCGGTTTCGACGCTGGTGAAATGGTTTCCGGATCGTCGCGGCATGGCGACCGGCATGGCGATCATGGGGTTCGGCGGCGGCGCCATGATCGGCGCCCCGCTCGCCGACGCCCTGATGAATTATTTCAAGACATCGACCTCGGTCGGGGTATGGCAGACATTTCTCACTATGGGCGCCATCTACTTCGTGTTCATGATGATCGGCGCGTTCGGTTATCGCTTGCCCCCGATGGGCTGGCGCCCTGATGCATGGACGCCGCCGAACAACGCCAAAACGATGATCACCCAGTACCACGTCCATCTTAAGGACGCCCACAAGACCCGCCAATTTTGGCTCGTCTGGGCTGTGCTCTGCCTCAACGTTTCCGCCGGCATTGGCGTGATCGGGATGGCCTCGCCCATGCTTCAGGAGATTTTCGGTGGCTCGTTGATCGGTCATCCGGAACTCGGCTTCACGCAACTGAACCCCGAGCAGCGGACAATGATTGCGGCGATTGCGGCCGGTTTCACCGGCCTGCTGTCGTTGTTCAACATCGGCGGCCGCTTTTTTTGGGCGTCACTGTCCGATTATATCGGGCGCAAGAACACCTACTACACGTTCTTCCTGCTCGGCATAGCCATGTACGCGCTCGCCCCTTGGGCAGCACAGTCCGGCAACAAGGCGTTGTTCGTCGCTTTCTTTTGCATCATCCTGTCGATGTATGGCGGTGGCTTCGCGACGGTACCAGCCTACCTTGCCGACCTCTTCGGCACGCAATTCGTAGGCGCCATCCACGGCCGTCTTCTCACGGCATGGTCGACGGCGGGAATCGTCGGTCCGGTGGTTGTCAACTACATCCGCGAATTCGAGATCGCGGCGGGCGTGCCGCGCGACCACGTCTATGACGTCACGATGTACGTTCTGGCGGGCATGTTGGTCGGCGGCCTCATCTGCAATTCGCTGGTCAGGCCGCTGGCGGACAAGTGGTTCATGAAGCCTGAAGAGGTCGCGGCGCTTCAAGCGAATGCTGCCAGCGCCGCCGCCGCGCCGAGCGGCTCGTTCGGTATTGGCAGGGGCGGATTTAATGCTCAGGCAGCGGCGTTCTGGGCATTGGTCGGCATTCCGATGGCCTGGGGCGCATGGATTACCCTGAAGAATGCGATCGTGATCTTCCAGTAGGGTGGGGCCGATAAGAGCATTCGGGCGTCGAGGGCCTTTCCATAATGTCGCGATGATGTGATGGCGCGCATTTCGCTGATCGAAGAACCTCAACATCCCGAACTCGCCGAGACGATCGCACGCATCAAGGCGGGCCGTCGCGGCGGGCTCCTCAACGTCTATAAGCTGCTGCTGCACAGCCCGGCGCTGGCGCAAACCTGGTTCGACCATAACAGCGCCGTGCGCTGGAAAACGAAGCTCACCGGACGATTGCGCGAAATCGTCATCATCCGTATCGCCCATCTCAACGGGGTCGAATACGTCTTGGCGCAACATGTCCCCGGATTGGCCGTTGCCGAGGGACTGACGATTGCGGAATGCGAGGCCCTGGCGAATTGGCGCGCGACCGACCTGTTCGATGCGCGCGAACGTGCCGCACTCTCATACGCTGAGGTCATGACGCTCTCTACCACGGTGCCGGACGATGTGTTCGCCGAACTGCGTCGTCATTTCGATGATCGCGAGATCGTCGAGCTTTCCGTACTGATCGGCACCTACATCATGCATAACCGCGTCATGAAGGCACTCGCCATCGACCTGGAGCCCGAAAGCAATCGCGGTCGCTAGTGCGGCCTGCGATTAAGCCTTGCGCCAATTCAATTTCCGAGTGCACACCTGCCGATGCAGCCGCAGGCCCTTGCGGCGCACGGGCGGGGGCATTAACGAAGGCTCGTAATGCCGCGGCTCGGGTCGCCGGCCCCAACCGAGCCATTGGAAGACAAAGTGCCGCCAATTTGCCCGAAAACGGAGGCATCAGTCACGGTCCGATGATTCTCCGATCCCGTACGAGATCGAATCCGCGCCTCTATGTCGTCACCCCGGCTGTGAGCGATCCGGCGGCGCTTTCGGGGGCGCTGACCGAGATCTTCGGCGCGGTCGACGTCGCGGCGGTCCTGCTGAGCCTGCGCGACGCGGACGAGCGTACCCTGATCAACAGGATAAAGGCGGTGGCGCCGGGCGTTCAGGGGCCGGGTGCAGCGCTTCTCGTCGATGGCCGGCCCGACATCGTTGCGCGTGCGGGCGCCGACGGCGCCCATCTTGCGGGCCTGGATGCCCTGATGGCCGCCGTCCGAACGCTCAAGCCGAACTATATCGCGGGCGCCGGCGGACTTCATAGCCGCCACGATGCCATGGTGGCCGCCGAGGCGGGCGCAGACTACGTGATGTTTGGCGAACCCGATGCCGGCGGCCATCGCCCCTCAAGCGACGCCATTATCGACCGGGTTGCCTGGTGGGCCGAAGTGTTCGAAATTCCCTGCGTGGGGTACGCGACCACGCTCGACGACATAGACGCGCTCGTGGCGGCCGGCGCCGATTTCGTCGCTGTCGGGGACGCTTTGTTCGAAGATCCGCGTGGCCCCAAGGCCGCAGCCGCTCAGGCGGCGGCGCAGCTCTCTCTCGCGGAGACGACGACGTGATTGATCGCATTGCCGTTACACGCATGTTAGCGACCTTGGGATTTCTCGCCGCATCGCTGGTGGCCGACCGGCTCGAGGCCCAAGCCCCGCCCCCGACGCCGCCGGCCGCCACGCCGCTCCCCCGCCAGCCTCCGGGAGCGAAGGCTCCGGATCAGAGGCCGACTGCCGGATCGCCGACCAACAGCCAGCCGGCGCGAGGCGGCCGAGAGCCCGACATCGCCTATGGCGCCTATCAGCGAGGTTACTTTCTCACAGCCTTCGCGGAAGCAACGCGGCGTGCCGACGAGAAGGGGGACGTGCGAGCCATGACCCTGCTCGGAGAGCTTTATTCCAACGGCCTCGGCGTGCCACTGGACGATGCCAAGGCCGCCAAGTGGTACAGCCTCGCGGCAGAACGCGGCGACCGCGATGCCATGTTTGCACTTGCGATCTTCAACATTTCGCGTCGCGCCGGCCTGCATGACCGGGCGGAGGCCGCGCGGCTGTTTGCCTCCGCGGCCAAACTCGGCCACGCTGCGGCCGCCTACGATCTCGGCTTGCTGTATCTGGAAGGTCAGCAATTCCCGCAGGATTTCGGTCGCGCCGCCGAATTGTTCAAAGTTGCGGCCCAACAGGGCAATTCAGAAGCCCAATATGCCCTTGCGACGCTCTACAAGGACGGTAAGGGCGTCGAGAAGAATCCGGCGGAAGCGGCGCGCCTGCTGGCCGCTGCGGCGATCGCGGAGAACCCCGACGCCGAGGTGGAATACGCCATCGCGCTGTTCAACGGCACCGGCGTCGCCAAGGACGAAGCCAAGGCGGCCGCGCTGTTTCGCAAGGCTGCGCTGCGGGGCAGTCCGATCGCCCAGAATCGCCTGGCACGACTCCTCACCGCCGGCCATGGCACGGCGATTAATCCGACCGAGGCGATCAAATGGCACCTGATCGCCAAAGCCGGCGGCAATGGCGATCCTTATCTCGACCAATTCGCCGCACAGCAGACGCCGCAAATACGCGCTGCTGCCGAAAAGGCGGCACGGCCGTGGCTTGCGGTCCTGCCGCCGAAATCCTGACTCTGCGGGTCAGCGGCCTCGTGGCGCCCCCTTCCCCGCGGCCGGAGGCAGGGTAATCGTATTTGGCGCGACTGCTCCCTCTCCCCGCTTGCCATCAGGGCGTTTACGCCCGTCGGAGCCTGTCATCGGGCCCGCCAAAGGCGGGACCCGTTGGACGGGCTATGGAGAGGGTCGGGGTGAGGGGGCCTTTCCGCGAGTCTCAGCTTGTGGAGAGGCCCCCTCACCCGGAATTTGCGCGAAGAGCGCGCAAATTCCGACCTCTCCCCGCAAGCGGGGAGAGGTAAGCTCAAGTGCGATTCCCCTGCCGGGGGAGGGCATAGCCTTGACGCTGCAGCATCGGGCATGCACATCAGCTTCAGGTTCGCCTTCGCGGACCGCCCGGGGCGTGATCCGGTTTCGGCGCGTGACGCTCCAATGTTTCCGACCGTCGCATGATGCCCCCGCCCTACCCCGCTTGTGGGGAAGGGTGGGGGGTTTTTTCGGCGATCATAGCTGAAAGAACCCGCCATGCTCCGTTCCGCACTGCTCAACGTCATGACGGCCGCCGCCCGCAAAGCCGGCCGCAGTCTCAAGCGCGACTATGGCGAAGTCGAAAACCTGCAGGTCTCGATGAAAGGCCCGGCGAATTTCGTCACCGCGGCCGACCGTCGCGCAGAAGAGATTCTTCACACAGAATTGACTAAGGCGAGGCCGGGCTACTGTTTTCTCGGCGAGGAAGGCGGCCGTCGGGACGGCGACGACAAGTCCCATTGCTGGATCGTGGACCCGCTCGACGGCACCACCAATTTCCTGCATGGCATCCCGCAGTTCGCGATCTCAATTGCGCTCGAGCGCGAAGGAGTGATCGTTGCGGGCGTCATCTACAATCCGGCCAACGAGGAACTATTCCTGGCCGAACGCGGCAAAGGGGCCTTTTTGAACGACCAGCGTCTGCGGGTCGCGGCCAGACGACGGATGTCGGAGGCGGTCGTCGCCTGCGGAATGCCGCATATGGGTCGCGGCGATCTCGCCCTTTTTCGCTGTGAACTCGCAGCCGTTCAGGAGCAGGTCGCCGGCCTGCGGCGGTTTGGTGCGGCAGCGCTTGACCTCGCGTGGGTGGCGGCCGGCCGATTCGACGCCTTCTGGGAGCGCGATCTTTCGCCCTGGGATATTGCGGCCGGCGTCCTGATGGTGCGAGAGGCGGGGGGGTTCGCCACCGACCTTGACGGCGGCGACGGTCTCTTTACCAAACGCCAAGTCATCGCCGGCAATGAATTCCTGCACGAGACTTTGCTTCAGGTCCTCAAGAACGCCCGTAAATGAGTGTCGCCGGCAAGCCCTAAATGCACCGCAATTGCACCCCAACTCTGCAGCCGCGCGGCCTTACTTGTCCGTATTTTTGATTCCAGTTGTGGCCTATACATCGGGTATTGAAGCTGCGGCTGGGGGCGGGATTTTGCATGCTACGGCACCAACACGACATCGATCCATTCAAAGTCTCATCCCCACGCATCTTCCTGGTGCGGATGCTGGTCTTCCTGGTGCTCGGGGCGCTCCTCGTCGTTATTCTCAACCGTCAAATCTGGGCGGCTTTTCTGGCGAATCCGGGGCTCAACGCTCTCATCATCGGGGTACTGCTTATCGGCACCGTGCTGGCCTTTCGCCAGGTGATCCGGTTGTTTCCCGAAATCGCCTGGGTGAATAGTTTCCGCCTTGCCGACCCCGGGCTGGCGATCGAGCGCCCGCCCGTGTTGTTGGCTCCGATGGCGGCAATTCTGGGCGACCATGCGGGCCGCATGGCGATTTCGTCGCAGACCATGCAGGGTCTCCTCGATTCGATCGCGACGCGACTCGATGAGGCACGTGACATGTCGCGCTACATGACCGGGCTTCTGGTGTTTCTGGGACTGCTCGGAACGTTCTGGGGCTTGATCGATACCGTGGGCTCGGTCGGCAACGTCATCAAGGGGTTGAAGGTCGGCGGCGATGCCGGCGCCATGTTCGAGACCCTCAAGGACGGATTGGCGGCGCCGCTGGCCGGAATGGGAATTTCGTTCTCCTCGTCGCTCTTCGGTCTGGCAGGATCGCTGGTCCTCGGATTTCTCGACCTCCAAACCAGTCAGGCACAAAATCGGTTCTATACGGATCTCGAAGACTGGCTCGCCACTACGGTGCGGGATCTCGGGGGCACATCCGTCGACAACGCCCTCTCGCCGATGGGGAACTCGGGGGGAGAAATTCGCGCCATGATCGAGCGCTTGCGCGACGTCGTGACGGATGGCGGTCCGAGCAAGGGCGCGACGAGCGCGATGGCGAACCTCGCCGAGGCGATACAGGGCCTGGTCGTTCACATGCGCGGCGAGCAGCAATTGATCCGCGAATGGGTTGACGCTCAGGCGGTGCAGCATCGTGAGATCAGGCGGCTATTGGAAATTCTAGCGCACGCTCCGGCACAAAGGGACTAACGCGATGGCTATAGCGCGAAACCGACGCGAGCGCGGCGTCGACTATTGGCCAGGATTCGTCGACGCCCTGTCGACGCTGGTTCTCGGCATCATCTTCCTGCTCACCGTATTCGTGGTGGTGCAGTTCTTCCTGTCGCAGGAGGTGGCCGGCAAGGATACGGCGCTGGTTCGCCTCAACGCCCAAATCTCTCAGCTCACCGATCTATTGTCGCTGGAAAAGACCGGTAAGGTCGATATGGAAGAGGAGATCGCCCGGCTGCGTGCGAGCCTCTCCGGCGTTGAGGGCGAACGCGATCGCCTCAAGGCGACCGTCGCGGGCGCCGGCGCCGATGCGAGCTCGATACAGGGCATCATTGCGGCCTCGCAAAACCGGATCAACGCGATCACAGGTGCGCTCGACTCCGAGAAAAGTGTCAGCGCGCGGGCGCTGGCTCAGGTCGAAGTCCTCAATCAACAGATCGCGGCGCTGCGCGGCCAGTTGGCGGCACTGGAGCAGACCCTTGACGCTTCGGAAAAGCGCGACAAGGAGTCCCA
>Ga0210402_10001730_pt1 | contig 22322 bp, 27 predicted proteins | sample IncBWC7MmetaG_FD_161055 | JGI IMG/M metagenome (GOLD analysis project Ga0210402, IMG submission 161055) | Forest soil microbial communities from Barre Woods Harvard Forest LTER site, Petersham, Massachusetts, United States - Inc-BW-C-7-M | ecosystem: Environmental > Terrestrial > Soil >... | reverse complement strand
TGGCGCAACCGGTCAATATGACAATCAGCAATGTCTTTTTGAGCATTCTCTCTAAGGCAACGCGGCAATCCGCCGAGCGTTGACGCCGGCAACCTTAGCCTAAATGCGGCTGCCCGTCCCGCGCGCGTCTGAATTGCCCTCGTGAGACTTCGGGGCGTTGTGAAATATTCGCCGATGTTTTGGGGCGGACACTTGGCCGGGAGGGCGCCCTCCCCTCACCTTTCCGGACGCATTAAACTCGCCTGCACCATTCAATCCAAAGGAAAAGTCATGAAATCGATACCGGTCGGGGCCGCGGGCTCGTACAGTCTTGTCGTCGCGCCTGAACACCTCGCCAGCCGCTTCAAGGATGCGACATTGCCTCCGGTCCTCGCAACGCCCATCATGATCATGGTCATGGAAAACGCCGCGCTCAACGCGATCAAGCCCTATCTCGACGCGGGCGAAAGTGCGCTCGGCACGCGCGTCGACGTGCGGCATCTGGCGGCGACGCCGGCCGGTCGATGCGTCACCGGCGAAGCGAAAGTGACCAGCGTTGATGGGCGGCGTATTGAGTTTTCAGTTCGCGCAGTCGACGGAAACGAGGAGGTTGGAGTAGGTACACACGAACGCGTGGTAATAGAGCTGACAAGGCTGTCCGAACGGATGAAATCCAAATTCGGCCAGTGATGCAAAAGTCGCCGCCATGTTTCCGAAGCGCAACGTTCGATGAGTAACCAAGAGCGCATCAGCGTCATGCTATTTTCCTACGGGACCCTGCAGGATCGAGCAGTACAAATGGCGAACTTCGGAAGAATGCTTTCGGGTCACGCGGACTCGCTCCCCGGCTACACATTGCTGCCAATCATGATCGAGGATGCTGCGGTTGTGGCGTTGAGCGGTAAATCGCAACACATGATCGCCAAACGCAGTGAGATCACTGGGCATGAAGTGGCCGGCGTGGTGTTTGAGATTACGGCGGCGGAGCTTGCTGCTGCGGATCGATACGAGGTGGCGCAGTACGCCCGCGTTGAGGTGACGCTTAAGTCGGGGGTGAAAGCCTGGGTTTATGTTGGAGCGTGAGCGGAGCGCACAAAGCGCCTGACAAAGATTGCGCGAGAGCGAGTCACTCGATCAATAGCAAGCCGCGCCTTTTGTGAGCAGTGGTATCGATGGTGTTCATCGCATCATACAATCGCTCTGGTTTGACCAGCCATGGGCCGTATTTTTGGTTGACGTCGAGGATGAGAACCAAGTCCTCTTGGCTCAAGTATGCGGCAATGGGTGAGTGATGACCGCCACCCGTTCCAAAAAGCGGCCCGCGGGAGAAATTGATGACATATCGGCGCGCCGGGTCATTGACGTGGCTTAAATGTTCGCGGAAAGCGGCTAGATCCAAATCGCGCAGTACAGTGACTTTTCGCAGCTGCTTCTGTCGCGCGATATCTGCGAGCTGATCGAGGGTAAGCCCTTCGGGCAAATAGCCCAGCACGGTGGTGAAGTTAGTGCCTTGCAAGACGCTCTCTTGGGTTCCCGGCATCTTGAGCGAGTGCAGTACATTGGCCAGGCTGGTCGGGCCGCAGACGCTGGGGTTTCGCTGAAATTCGACGCCAGTCTGGTAGGTTGCCGCAACGGGCAGCGCCCATGCCTTCTTGAGTAGTGCGGGGCTTTGGTAGTCGTTGCTCTCTTTGATGGAGACGACGGCGGCGTAGTCGGCGCGTCCTTCCGACATGAGGGACGGGAGGATGACGGAGGAGCCGCCCAGCAACGCAGCGGCCATTGCTGTCCATAAAACAATCTTGCGCGCTCGTGTCATGCGGATCCTCTGGACGCTGCGGGACTCAGCTAGAGTTGCTGTCACGCTTTGGCGGAATCGAATACGTCCCCACCGCATGCGCGACCATTTCGTCGTTGCGCTCCGAGTATAAAGCCACTTCGCCCACCACCAAGATTCGTCCAACCTTGATCAGCTTGCAGACGCCCACGATGGGGTTGTGCGGCGACGGCTTGCGCAGGAAATTAATGTTCAAGTTGGTCGTCACAGCCAAGGGCACGATGCCGATGGTGGCTAGGATGGCCACGTACAGCGCCACATCGGCGACCGCCATGAGCATGGGACCGGACACGGTGCCGCCCGGACGCAATTGCGCGGGTCCCACGGGATGAGAAACCGTTGCCGAGCGGTCACCAACCTCCTCGACCACGCATTGACTGTGCGGAAATTCACGCGCCAGAAATCCGACAATGTCCGCTTTGGTCGGCATGCAGGTCCTCGCAATCGACTAAGTCCGGTGCGACAAAGTATCTCATCTCGGCAGCGCCGTGTAGCCTCGCGGCTTTTTCGGAGGAAACGCCCCCAGCGTGCAGCGCTTCTTGCCGCACTTGGAGCAGCGCATGCGTTTGGCGACATCCTCGAGGCGCGCGTCCCAGCCGCACAGACGCCCGAGCGTCAGCGGTTCCGCTTTACGTTCATGGCCGCACTCCGCGCATTTCAGCACCAGAGTGTATTGGCCGAACTCGTCGCTCAATTTGTCGACATGAAAGCCGCTGGACATGCCGCAATTGTTGCGGCCCGAGCACCCTTGCGTCCATCCAGTTCCAACGGGGTACCGACACTGTATAAGCGCCTACAGATTCGCCTTCGCCGCACGCAGCAGCGCCTGGGAGTACAAGACGTGAAACGACAGCAACAGATTGAATGCGGCGGGACGCTGCAGAGTCTCGCCTCGCTCCCCGCGCCTTGCCGCCACCGCCGAGCCGAACTGCAGGTGCGTTCCCCCGCCGCTCTTCGGCGCAACGCGAAACCACGATCGCGTGCGCTCGTAGCGGTCGCACATGAGCAATTGCGTCGAGGTGCGCTGCCCTACATACCACGCAGCGAATTTGTCGGCCGTGCCGTCGGCCACCGCGCGCGCCTCCGAACGGCTGGATGGCGCGTTGATCAACAGCCGCAATAGACCGCGTTCGATGCGAAACAGCGACGATGTGTAGAACGCGAATACGAATTCCGCCAGGGAGACGTCTCGATCGACGCCGACCGCAAAGCAATCGGCATATCTTCCCCATCGCTCAGGATGAGTCCCGCCGCGAAATGTCCGGAGCAGCGCATCGCCCGGCACGGGCTCGCGCGTTATGGAAAACATGCCAACCTCAAGTTTGCGATTATGTTCACCATGGTAGTACTCTCGACAGAAGTCAGGGAGCAATACTTATGATCACGCATCGGCCGATTCTCGCGAGTCTCGCGACGGTACTCCTGGCGAGCTGCCACGGTGGTTCCGGCTGCATCTTGTGCGGCCCATTTGCGTCGAATTTGGAAGGCTCCTTGAGCGGACTCGTCGGCTCCAGGCTTACCCTGCAAAATGGCGCGGTCCCCTTGAACGCATCGCTTAACGGCCGCGCCGCGAATGGCAGCGGAATTCTATTCGGCACCGCGAATCGCAATTCGAACTACAACATCACCGTGCGCGCGCAGCCGACCAATCCGTCGCAAACCTGCGTGGTGATGAACGGAACGGGAAATACCGGCAACGGCGATGTCACCAATATCGCCGTGACCTGCACCATCAATCCGCCCCGTTTCCTGTACGTGGCAAATCGCGGCGCCGGCAATGTATCGGGGTTTTCCATCAATGCAGCGAGCGGCGTGCTGACACCGATTCCCGGCTCGCCGTTTGCGTCCGGCGGCAACCCCGTGGCCATCGCGGTGGATCCCACCGGCGCTTACGCCTACATCGCCAATCAATCGAGCGGCACGATCTCCGCCTTTACGATTGATCGCACCAGCGGCGCGTTGGTTGCCGTGGGCGGATCCCCTTACGGCACGCCGGCCAATCCAACCTCCGTGGCAATCGATCCCTCAAGTTCCTTTGTGTTCGTGACCAGCAGTACCGGCGGTACGGTATCGGTTTATACGATTACTCCCGGAAGCGGTGCATTGGTCGCGCTGGCCGGATCGCTGACCGCAACCGGCCGATCGCCTTCCGCAGTGATCGTGGACCCGCTTGGTCAGTTTTCCTATGTGGCCAATCAAGCCGACGGAACATTTGCGGCACTCACGATCGACACCACCGGACTGTTGAGCGTGGACATGGGTTCGCCTTTCGCAGCCGGCGCCAGTCCGCGCGCGCTCGCCCTCGACCCGAGCGGCCATATTCTTTACATCGCCAATTCCGCCGCGAATACGCTGTCCGCCATGGGGGGCGTGCCCGTCAATTCGACTGTTGCCGTTGCGCCCGTCAACGGATCGCCGTATGCCACCGGAATCACTCCGACATCGATTGCGGTGGAGCCCGTCGATGATTTTTTGTACGTGGCCAATCAGGGCTCGACCAACGTCTCTGGATTCAAGCTCAGCAGTGCCGGGACGCTCACGGCGCTGGCTGGATCGCCTTTCGCCGCTGGAATGCTGCCTGCGGCCGTGGCGGTCGATCCCACCGGCAAATTCGCCTATGTTGCGAATTCCGGCGACAACACGATCTCGGCATACACAATTGACCCGACCGGCGGCGCGCTCGCCACGTTGTCCAACTCGCCATTCCTCACCGGATCACAGCCCGCCGCCATCGCCATCAGCAATTAGTTCTCGCGGCTGAAAAATAGCTTGCGGCAGGGCCGCCGTTGCGGTTACTTTGTACTACAAAGTATGATTTCCAACCTGTTCCAATGCTTGATTGCACGCAGGCTCTTGCGCCGCGTTGTGCTGCTGCCCCTCATTCTCTGCGCGTCGCAGATCGCGCAGGCGGGCGGCGGCTTCTTAGGGATTGATCGCGAAATTGATCTCGATCAACACGGTATCTGGGCGCGTAAATACCAAACAGGACTCGAGTTCGCCGTGATCGCCACTGAAATTGGCGGCAGCCTGTGGCTGGGGAACGACGATGAGTTGGGCCACACCCTGTGGCAGACCGTGGACTCAACCGCCATTTCATCCATAGCTGCCGAGGCGCTCAAGTTCACCTTCAGCCGCGCGCGGCCCAACCAGGGCAACGATCCAAATCAATGGTTCAAGGGACGCTGTTGCGACAGCTTTCCCAGCGGCGAGGTGACGCTGCAGGCCAGTTTCGTCACGCCTTTCATTGCAAATTATGCGCGCGACTATCCGTGGGTATGGTCATTGGAATTGCTGCCCGCCTACGACGCGATCGCGCGATTAAAGAGCCAGGAGCACTGGCAAACCGACGTCATTGCCGGATGGGTATTGGGGTCCGCCGTCGGCTATTGGGCCACCACGCGCAGCACACCGATCTCGGTGCAGATTTTGCCGCGAGGCTTGTCGGTTGGCTTTTACAAGAGATTTTGAGACGATCGGACGATTCTCGCCACCTGGCGAACCGTCGCCACCTGGCGAACCGTTTGCTGCTTTAACGGGAACTGCAGGTCGGGCGCGAAGGTCCAATGTTTACCGGGAAACCCAGGAGCCTAGACGGTGAACACTCCCTTCAAAATCCACGCGGCATGTATCTGTGCCTATCTGGGAGCGGCTCTTTGCGGGACTGCCGCAGCCGCGACACAAAATCTCGCGGGCGACCCGGATGTGGATTTGAAGGATCGCGTGCAGCTCGCGCTGCACGCTGACCGTTATTTCTATGACGGTCATGTCGAGGTAACGGTTGAGCACGGCGTGGTGCATTTGAACGGATTGGTATTCAGCGATTGGGACCTGCGCGATGCCATACGTATCGCCACCAAGGCCGCCGGTGACCGGCCCGTGATCAACAACCTGACTATCGTTGTGGGCGGGCGGCGCTAGAACTTGAATTGAGCGTGCGTCAGCACCGCTTCGCGCCACGAACCTTCATCCATGATGCTGCCGAAGGGAGCTTGCGCGTCGCTGCGCTGCCACTTCGCCAGCCATTCCAGACCCAGCAATTCGCGGCCGTGCACAGCTGCCGCCGCGCGCGCCGATAGTCCTATGGTGGTCTCGGCTTTGGGTCCCGTGCCGCGGCCCTTGGCAACGTAAAAGCCCGCCGCCAGCATCGCGGCGCGAATGCTCGTGGAATAAGTGTAAGTAAACAGCTCCGTGGATTTTTCTGAACAGGCCTTCGCCAGTTCGCGAAATGCGCCCAACGTCCACATTGCGCTGTCGGTCTTGAACGAGAACGGGTCAAAGAAAATGACGTCGGGCGGCGGCGCCTCGGTCTTGCGAATCGCGAAGTCGCCGCGCAGGAGCAGCCACTCAATCGTTGCGGTGCGGCTGATCCAGCGGTCCTCCACCAATAGCGCTCGTGGAGCCGGGTGTCGCAGATGCTTGAAGTACCCCGGATGATCCAGCGCGAGCTTCAGGGAATCCAAGTCATTCTCGAAACTCACCAGCGTCAACGGCCGTGCCGTGGCCGGCGCCGCGTTTTCCACCGCCAGAATGGCGGCCATGGCGTTGGCTGCGGCGCCGAGCCCCACATCCCACACCACCAGCGGCTCATCCGAACGATCCTGCAGCCGCTCAAGCAGCCGCGACTGCTCCACGTACAAGGATTGAGCCTCCAGCGAAGGATCGCTGCCCAGGTGCATCACTTCGCCCGAAGCGGTGTCGCGAATGTATCCCACGCCCTCCTTGAGAATAACTTCGTAGCGACCGCGCTTTCGCTTGCGTTCACGCAGCAGCGCCTTCGTCACGTGACTCGCCGGTTTGCCGTAGCTGTCGCGCGCATCGAGCACATCGCGCTGCGCGTGGTAGAACGCCGGCCACGTACCGGCGAGGATGTGCTCACGCATCGTGCGCATCAATTGCATGTAGAAATGGATATTGTGCAGACTGAGCAGCTGCCAGCCTGTGGTCTCGTGCACGCGTTGCAGATGAAACAGGTACGCGATCGAGTAGGTCTTGCAGGTGTAGCAACGGCAGGCGGGGTCGATCGGACCTTCCATGCCGCGATAGGCGGCGCGCCGCAGATCGCGGCGGCCGAGACTGGTGAATGCCACGCCCTGCTTGGCCAGCGAGGTCGGCAGAATGCAGTCGAACATGTCGACGCCGCGATGCACGGCTTCGAGGAGATCGCGTGTAGTTCCCACGCCCATCAAGTAACGCGGGGCATCCTGCGGCAACAGTTCGGTGACCGTGGCCGTGCAGTCTTCGCGCTGCGCACGGCTCTCGCCCACGGCGAGACCGCCGATAGCGTACCCGTCGAACGGCATTTGGGCGATGGTCTTTGCGCTTTCGATGCGCAGGTCCGCGTAGCTTGCTCCCTGCACGATGCCGAACAAGGCCTGTGCAGACTCGCCGCGCGCCGCCAAACTGCGCTGCGCCCAGCGATGCGTGACCTGCATGGCGCCGCGCGCGGCCGCGTGCTCCACCGTCGAGGGCACGCATTGGTCGAGCGCCATCATGATGTCGGCGCCGATGGCCTTCTGCACCTCGATGCTGCGCTCCGGGCTCAAACGAATCAGTGTGTTGTCGACGTAGCTGGTGAACTCGGCGTATTCCTCGCACAGCGTGCGGCTTCCCGGCAGCGAGAAAATTTGGTAGCCGCCCGAATCGGTCAACACCGATCGCGGCCAGTTCATGAATGTATGGATGCCGCCGAATTTTTCGAAGATTTCGGCGCCCGGTCTGAGTAGCAGGTGATAGGTGTTGGCAAGCAGGACTTGCACTCCGCTTTCGAGGAGGTCTTCGCGGCGTTGCGACCGGACTGCGGCATGCGTTCCCACGGGCATGAAGGTGGGCGTCAACACCTCGTTATGCCGGGTCGTAAAGCGCCCGGCACGGGCACTCGAGCCTCCGGCGGCGGCTTCCAGCGTGAAATGCAGCCGCCCTGTGGCGGTACCCGTCACTTTACGGCGAGCTTCGCGGATGACACCACGTTTTTGACATGGTCCAACTCAGGCCTCGAGGACTGCGAACCATTGTCGGTGATCTTGAGCAATGCCGCGTAATAAACTTGCGCTTGGGAATTATCTCCCGCCGCTTCGGCAGCTTTGCCGGCACTAAAAAGACCGTTGAAGCGATTCGGGCTCGATGTCAGCGCCTTCTTGTATTCGACCAGGGCGTCTTGCGGACGCCCGAGTTCCAGCAGGATGTCCGCCAGCATTTCGCGCGCGGGTATGTCGACCTCGCCCTGCCCTACTTTGTCCTGAAGATCCGCTGCCTCTTGCATGCGCTGCAGCGCATCGGCCGAATTGTCTGCCGCGAATGCGATCCACGCCAGCATCTCGCCCCGTTCGATCCGCGCCCCGTTCGAGTCCGCGAAATAGGCATGCCGTCCCTGCTTGATCTTCGCGATCAGCGCGTCGTAGTCGGCCAGATTGGCCCGCGCCTGCTGCGCTTGATGCAGATGTCCGGCAGCCACCGTGCGCGCCCAATAGGTCAGCGTCTGACTTTCCGGCGGCGCGCCCGCCACGGCCTGCAGCGCAGCGGCGCTTGTCCAATCCCGCAATTCCAAGTGATAGATGATCGGCAACTTGGTGCGGTAGTAGGGAAACATACCGGTCATGTAGTGCTCGCCCATGTCCGACATGGTCTCGAAGTGCGCGATCGCCGCGGCCGAATCGTCGAGCACCGCTTTGGCCCGAGCTTCTTGACCGCTCTGCAGGTAGGCGTACACCAAGAAATCGTCCGAATGGAATTGATCCATGGCGCCGCTTTGCTTTCTGCCCTCCGCCGCATGCGACGCGGCCACCGAGCCCACATTGGCATCGATGTCGGCCTGCCACATTCCCAGCCGCGCGAAAATGTGACCCGGCATATGGACCGCGTGCGGCGCGGTCGGGGCGATCTCTCCGTAGTGCTTCGCGGCTGCAAGTCCGTCTTGCGCGAGCGACGGCGTATCGCAGGCATGAATGATGTAATGCACGACGCCCGGATGATCGGGATATTTCACAAACAGCGGCGTGAGCACATCCATCGCCTTGCGGTTGAGCGTCAGGGTGTCATCATTTGGCGCCTGCGATGCCAACAGCGACAAGGCGTAGAACGCGCCTGCATCGGTGTCGGCGGGGTAATCCTTGTAGAGCTTGCCCATCGCAGCGGCGTACGCGTCCACGCGCGCCTGGTAGTCGCGCTGTCCGGGGCGATAGAAATCGCTCAATGCCGCGACGTACTCGCGCTCCCGGCCGCTCGCCGCCGCATGGGCATGCGCCGCCCGCATTTCTCGCCATCCTTTCGCAACCGTTGCATCGTCGGGCCGGTCCCAGATTTGATGATAGAGGCTCATCGCAGCGCCCCAGTGTGCCATCGCGCAATTCGGGTCGGCCTTCGCGATCTCTTCGAATTGCCGCTGCGCTTCCTGGTACCAAAAATCGTGCAGCAGGGCGACGCCGCGAACAAAGGAGGTCTGAACCGCGGGCGCGCACGACACCGCGAATGACACCGTGCCCAAGCGCTCGGCGGAGGCGTGCGCCGCGGGCAGCGCCAGGAGAGAAAGCAGCAAGAGAGTAAGTGTTTTCATAGGGCGGATTGTAAGACATGGCCTACCGGGGCATCAGAAAATCTGCGGCGGGCTTAAGGTCAGGGACCTTGATCAGCTAAGATTCTTGAACGCCGACAAACGAGGTTACCCATGTTTCGCCAATGCCTCCTGCCCGCCTTGCTGCTGGCCATCAGTTCTCTGGCTTCGGCCGCCGACGCGCCCTCATATGGCCCGGAACTGCAGGGGTTCGACTACCCCTATCCGGTGGCGCATTTCGATTTTCCGTCCCAACGGCAGACGCTGCGCATGGCCTACATGGACGTGGCGCCAAAGAAGGCGAATGGCCGAACGGCAGTGCTCATGCACGGCAAGAATTTTTGCGCCGCGACATGGCGCACCACCATCGACACCTTGTCGGCAGCGGGCTTCAGGGTGATCGCGCCCGATCAGATCGGTTTTTGCAAATCAACCAAGCCCGACCGCTATCAGTATTCGTTTCAGCAGCTCGCCCTGAACACTCACTCACTGCTCGCCTCGCTGGGAATCAAAAACGCGACGCTCGTCGCGCACTCAACCGGGGGAATGATCGCGATCCGCTATGCACTGATGTATCCCAAGGAGACCGAACAACTGGTGCTCGTCGACCCCATCGGTCTCGAGGACTGGAAAGCCCGGGGCGTGCCGGCGATTTCGGTAGATGAGTGGTACGCGCGCGAGTTGAAAACCAACGCCGACTCAATTCGCCGCTACGAGCTGGGAACCTACTACGCAGGGCACTGGAGCGACGACTACGAGATCTGGGTGCAAATGTTGGCGGGCTTGAACCGCGGGCCGGGCAGGGAACGGGTGGCTTGGAATTCGGCCCTGCTCTACGACATGATTCTTACACAACCCGTGTTCTATGAGTTCGAGGACCTTGCCGTGCCCACATTGCTCATCATCGGCGACAAGGACAATACCGCCATCGGCAAGGACTTCGCGCCCCCGGAGATTCGCGCCACGCTGGGCGACTATCCGCAACTGGCCAAGCGCGCCGCGATGCGCATACCCGGCGCCAAACTAGTCGAATTTTCCGAACTCGGCCACGCCCCGCAGATACAAGACCCGGAAGCGTTTCACAAGGTGCTGCTCAATGGACTCGCGCACGCTATTGAATGATGCCATTGCGCAGCGCATATCCGGTGATGTCCGCGTTCGACTTGAAATTCATTTTTTCCAATATCCGGGTTCGGTAGGTACTGACTGTCTTGACGCTCAAGTTCAGTTCCACCGCGATGTCGCCCACACTGGCGCCGGCGGCGAGCTTGCAGAAGATTTGAAACTCGCGCGCCGAAAGCTCGGAATGCAGCGGCTTGTTGGGGTCATGTTTCGCTTCCAAGTCGCCTGCCATCGACTCGGCGAGCGAGTCGCTCACGTACCGGCGCCCGCTCAAAACGACGCGCACCGCCTTCAGCATTTCGTCGGATGAGCCGCCCTTCGAGAGATAGCCGCAGGCCCCCGCGCGCAGCACGTTGCGCGCGTATTGCTCCTCGGGCAAGCCGCTCATGATGAGCACGCGCACACTGGGATATCTGGTAATCACCTGGCTCAGGATGTCGAGGCCGCTTCGGTCCGGCATGCGTATGTCCATGATCAGCAAGTCCCAGTCCTGGCGCCGCAGCTGATCCAGCGTCTCATTGCCGCTCGCTGCCTCGCCAACTTCGGTGATGCTGCTGTCGGCCTCGAGGAACTGTCGATACCCCGCGCGCACGACTGCGTGATCATCGGCTATGAGTACTCGCGACAAAGGAAACTCCGTGCTTAGGTCGAACGCGTATTCTTGTGTAGCGCTTGCGCACCGCTCCCGCATCGAATGATGCGCGGAATTGAGCAGCAAGACAACGCGGCTTTGGCCTGCAAAGCGCTCGGAGCCTGCAAAAGCGACGGTCCTTGTGGCGTTGCAGACGATCGCGGAAAATGCCGCAATCGTTCCTGAACTCTGGATGCACAGCATGATCGATCTTGTCCGCGCGACCGCCATCGTTGACAAGGCTCTGGCCCAAGCCAGAACCTTAGGGCTGCCGCCTCTGACGGTTGCCGTCTTGGATGCCGGCGGCTGCCTGGTTTCCTTCAAGCGCGAGGATGGCTCGAGCTTGCTGCGGCCCGAAATTGCGCAGGCCAAAGCCTGGGGCGCCTTGGGCATGGGGATCGGCAGCCGGGCCATCGCGCAGCGCGCCTCGGTGGCTCCCGCGTTCGTCTCCGCGGTGAATGCGCTGGCCGGGGGCCGCCTCATTCCCGTTCCCGGGGGCGTGCTGATCCGCATGAGCGACAAGTCCATCATCGGCGCCGTCGGCATCACGGGGGCCACTTCCGACCAGGATGAAGCTTGCGCGGTGGCCGGCATCGAGGCGGCTGGATTCACCGCCGACACCGGCGCGGACCCCGCGGCAAATAAAGGATGAATCGCATGTCAAAAATCGCGCGCGTGGACCGCCTCAGTGCCCTGTGGTTCGCGCTGGCGCTTGCAGCGCCGCCTTCTCACGCTCAGCAGCATCTGCGCGACCGCGAGATTCACGACAGCGACACGCTCGCCTGGTGGCATACGACAGTGGCTCTGTCCGACGACAGCATGGAAGGCCGCGATACCGGATCGGCGGCCTATCAGCGCGCAGCTGACTACGTCGCCAATCGCTTCAAGGCGGCCGGACTTGCGCCTGCGGGTGAGAACGGCGGCTATTTTCAAGCGGTGCCGATGCACGAGATCGCCGTCGTCCCGCAAGGCACCAGCTTCACGCTCATCGGGGCCAACGGAACGCAAACGCCGCTGCAATTTCTGCAGCAAATCACCATCACGCCGGCGGCCGACCTCGCGGCCAACTTCGACGCGCCGCTCACATTTCGCGGATACTGCGGGAAGGACGCCATGGCCGACATCGCGGGAAAAATCGTCGTCTGCTTCGGCACCCAGCGCGACGGCCTGCCAAGCGCTTCGGTGCGCGCGGCCAATGCCCGCGACGGCGGTGCGCTCGGCCTCATCAACGTCGATGACCCTTACTTCAGCATCGAACCGCCGCGCTGGCCGTATGCCTACGCGCGCAACGTGACGCTACGCACGCGGCAGCCGGCCAAGGCCCTTGCCGCACTCGCGAGCATGCGCCTCAGCGCGGAAGCGTTCGCCAGCCTGCTGGCCGGCACCAGCCAGGAGGCCGACGCGATACTCAAATCGGGAGGCGCGAAGCAGCCCTTACCGAGCTTCGAAATTCCCGGCACGCTGCGCGTCCAGCTGCACTTCACGCAGCGGGACATCAGTTCTCCCAATGTTATCGCCAAGCTGCCGGGGAGCGATGCGAGACTCAAAGGCGAGTATGTCGTCATCGCCGCGCACCTCGACGGCTACGGGTTCGGCACCCCGGTCCATGGAGACGATCTCTACAACGGCACGCTCGATGATGCAGCCTACGTCGCATTGCTGATCCAAACGGCCGACGACATCAAGGCGCACCGCTTGCGCGCACCGAAGCGCGGCATTCTTTTCATCGCCTTCACCGGCGAGGAAAAGGGGTTGCTCGGTTCGCACTGGTTCGTGGAACACCCGACCGTGCCTGCGGAACAGCTTGCCGCGAACGTCAATCTCGATCAGCTGCGCCCGCTTTTCCCATTGAACATCCTGACGGCGGAGGCGCTCGGCGACACCACCCTCGGCGCGACGGCACGCGCCGTCGCCGCGCCGATGCACATCGAAATCCGAGCGGATGCCGAACCGGAGCGCAATCTTCTGTATCGCGCCGACCAGCTGCCGTTTCTCAGCATTCATGTCCCGGCGATCAGCTTCATCTTTGGCTACGATCCGAACACTGACGCGGAAAAGCGCTACCGCGAGTGGTATCAGACCCGCTATCACCGGCCGCAGGACGACATCACGCAGCCCATGGATTTCGCCGCGGCGGCGAAATTCAATACTTTTTTCTACCGGCTGGTCCAGACCATTGGCAATGAGGCCCATCGCCCGGCAATTTATCCCACCAGCTCATTCGCCGCGGACAAACACTAGGTCCTCGCCTTCTCGCCGGTCCACGAAATCCACAATTTTACTGTTGGCATCGCGACGGAATATCTTTCGATCGCGGGGCCGTCCCGGCACGAAGAACACATCCGCCGATTCTTGAGAGAGCGTCACGGTCGGTAATCCCTCGCGCACGCCCACCAGATGATCTCCCTCGCGCCGGATGAGATACGAAAGGTCGGAGGCCGCGCGATAGCGGCCCTCATATTCGGCGAGCCGGCTTGCCGATATTTTGATGGCGGGCGGGTCCTTGGGCACGACATACACGTGGACCAACGCGAGCCGCCAATCCGCACCTTCCTTGATCCATGTCTCTGTCATGAGGTAATCGGCGCGCAGCGGGATGCCGTGATAGTTTTCTCGCTCATCGTCTTTGTGAATGATCAGCGCAACCGGGCCGCGGATGCTGGCCTCGTAGTTGACGATGGTTATATGCCCGCTGGTGCCCGGCGGCAGCGGTTTCAGTGCCGCCAGGAACTGATCGCGGTGCATGACCGTGCCGTTTTCGTCCACATAGACCGCATCCTGGGCGAGCAGACGCTCCCATACCGACTTATCGCCCGGCGCGATTGCATCGAGCAGCGCCTGATCGTCCGCCCTCAATTGCTTCTGGACAGCGGCAGGGTCCGCCTCAACGGAGGCGGATTGCAAGGCCGCGATGGCTAAAAGGGCAAGCAGCATGCGACATCTCCCGTACGAATCCCAAGACCCCTGCTGGATGTTTTCCTCTAAGATAACAACGCACAACAGCTGCGGCAAAAGCACGCAGCGGCAAATAGGGAGACCAATGCCGCTTTCTTCCCGCATCCATGCCCGTTCAGCGACATTTGCCGGTGTGTATCTGGCATTGTGGGCCGCCGCAACCGCATACCTCGCCGTCAAAGGCGCCGACTGGACGCTGCCGACCCTTTCGCTGGCGGTATTTGGCGCCGCCCTGCCGCTGCTCAGCATTCCCCTGACCCGCAGGGCCCGGCCGCCGACCATCGTGGTGGCAAGGCCGGCGCTGGAACTGTGGGCGATTCTCGGCTTTTTGGTGCTTTACGCCGTGGGATTTCTGGGATGGGGAATGAGCGCGACCCGCGCTGCCCTGCCCGCCGGCCGCGAGCAGGAACTGCTGGTCCTGGTGGTCAAAGTGCTGGTCCACGTGGCTGCGCCGGCGCTGCTGTTGGCGGCGCTCGGCGCCAAAATTGCACCCCTCTTCAGCAGCGGCATCGCGCGGCCCGGGTTCTGGCCGCCGCTGCTGGTGCTCGGAACCATTATTCTTGCGCTGCTGTGCGTCGTCTCGCCCGCGCTCGACGAAATCAAAGCGCTGCATGCCTCTGTCGCCACCTTGGCGTGGACGGCGCCGGCCGCCTTCATTTGGCTCGCCATCGAAGCGGGCCTGTGCGAGGAATTTCTATTTCGCGCCGTGCTGCAAACGCGCCTGGCCGCCGTATTGAAAACGGAAGCGGGCGCTGTCGTGACCGGCGCGCTGCTATTCGCGTTGGCTCACGTGCCGGGCCTGTATCTACGCGGCCACCCCGGTGTCGACGGCTACTCCACGGATCCGATTCAGGTGGTCGCTTTTACCCTTGCCGTGCTTTCGCCGGTGGCGGTGCTTTTTGGAACGCTGTGGGCACGAACGCGCAGTCTGCTATTGATCGTGGTGCTGCATGCCGCGGTCGACGTGCTGCCGAATCTGTCTGACTTTGTCAAAACCTGGGCCCGTTAGGCCGCTTAGGACCGCCGCCGCCCATGTTCCAAACCGAACGGCTCATCTTAAGGGAGTTGGCGCAATCGGATTTCGATGCGGTCCATCAGTATGCATCCGACCCCTTGGTCACGCGCTTCACATCGTTCGGACCGAACACAGAGGATGAAACTCGCGCGTTTCTGACGCGCAGCATTGAATCCGCCTCGGCGACTCCGCGGCGACACTTTACGTTTGCCGCCGTTGAGCGCGCCTCCGGGGAGCTCATCGGCGGCTGCGGCTTGGAGCAATGCGACGGTACCGGTCAGCACTATGTCTTTGGCTATTGTTTCAACCGCCGCTGGTGGCGCCGAGGATTCGGCAAGGAAGCTGCGGGCTCCCTGGTTCAATTTGGCTTCGAGCGGCTTCACGCCCACCGTCTCTGGGCTCACGTTTTCGCGGGCAACGCGGCGTCGGTGCGCATTCTGGAAGGGTTGGCATTTCGCCGGGAGGGACTCGCACTGCAGAGTCTGTACCTTCGAAATTCCTGGCATGACATTTTGACCTTTGCGCAGCTGCGTTCCGAATGGCTGACCAATCAATCGGCCTGACCGCACTGCTGGTGCGCGAGTACGACGAAGCCTTGAAGTTCTACGTCGGACTATTGGGATTCAAGGTCGTGGAAGACACTTACATCCCCGCTCAGGATAAGCGATGGGTGGTCATCGCCCCGGCTGGATCGAGCGGATCGGCCCTGGTCCTCGCGCGGGCCGTCAATCCGGAACAGGCGGCGCGAATCGGCAATCAAACCGGCGGGCGAATCTTTCTTTTCTTGTATACCGATGATTTTTGGCGCGACTACATCGCGTACAAGGCCAAGGGCGTCGTTTTCGTGCGCGATCCCAAGGAGGAACCCTATGGCACGGTTGCCGTATTCCAGGACCTCTATGGCAACAAGTTAGACCTTTTGCAGCCGAGAAGGTAGTGGATCATCTGCGGCGACTATGGCGTCATGTCGGGCGAGTAGTAGTCCAGAAAAACGATGAAGTCCATGACTTCGGCCATGTCGCGGCCCACGAAGCGAATCGAATGAGCGTCGGTGCGCTCTATCCCGCGCAGGTAGCTCACAATTTCCGCCGTCGTGTAGCTCTTGAATGAAATATCCAAGGTGATTGGCGCCGCAACGACATAGGGCTTGCGCTGATCGCGGTGAGAAACGGCCGACAATGCGCCCTGGTAGATGAGATCGCATGCAGCGGCCGGCGTGAGCGACTCTGCCGAGTGAAATCCCAGGGACTTTTTGGTGATCACCGACTGCATGCTGCCCAAACGCGTCGTGACCTCGCCGATCGCGGCATCATCCCCGGAAACGAATACGACGGGCACTCCCAGTGCGCCGGCATAGGCTGCGTTCAATTCCGCCTCCGTCACGGCGCTTCCATTCAGTGCAACGCGTGTGAAGTGGGCGCTTGAAATGGTATGAGCGCGCACGCCCTTCGGATTCGTCGTGGAGGCGTGATAGCCGACGAAAAGGGCGGCGGCGAAGCTGGAATCGAGTCCCGCCATCATTTCGCCGTGCCGCGGCCACGACCGCACTATGCGCACGTCCTTGGGGAATAGCTCGATCAAGAGACTCTCGCCGTTGCCGTGCGAATCGCTGACGACGACTTCGGTGGCTCCGGCCGCCTGGGCGCCTCGAACCGCGGCCACCGCTTCATCGGTCATGAAGCGGCGAAATCGTTCGTACTCAAAGCCACCGGGAAGCAGCTGGTCGGCGGTTACGACGCCTGCCACACCTTCCATATCCACGGAGATATAGACCTTGAGCGGAGCGGCTGAGACCTTCGAGTTTGCGCCAATGGCAGCCGCGGATATCGCAATCCCGCACATTCCGATGAGCACGGATACGAGCCCGCTGAGCCGGCGTCGCGGTTCGATAACCCTGACCCTAACGGCTGAATTCAGTCGGTTTGCGGACATTCCGGCAGCTCCTTTCGCATTGCAGACGCAGCAGAGTGTCAGCGCCGTCGGCAAAAGGCAAACCTCCGCGAACCGGCGCTCTCAGACAATCTGTGCTATCAATTGCACGCCATGGCGAAATCGATCGCCCTATCTTTCGCGCTGTTGCTGTTTATCAGCTTAAGCTCGCCTTTGTTTGCGCAAGACTCCGCCGCGCCGCTGGAACTGCTCGTTCTCGGATCCGGCGGCCCCGGCGCTGCGGGGCGCGCGGCCTCGAGCTACCTGGTGTTCATCGACGGCGATGCACGTATTCTCGTCGATGCGGGTCCCGGATCCTTCGCGCGCCTGGGCGAGGCCAAAGCCTCGCTGTCGAACACCGACCTGGTGCTGCTCACGCACCTGCACATCGATCACGTCGGTGAAATCTCCGGTTTGTTCAAAGCGCGGGCAGTTTCGGGTTCCGGGCCCATCGTGTTCAACGTCTGGGGTCCCGGCGGTTCGCCGGGACATGGCGAGGACGCGTACTTCCCCAGCACGCGTGAATTCTTGAGAATATTATTCGGCGCCAAGGGCGCTTTCGCTTATTTGACGGATTTCGCCGCGCCGATGACGCTGCATGCACATGACATTACCGCGCCCGCCGCCAACTCCGCCCCACAGCAGATTTTCAAGGATGCAGATCTCTCCATCACGGCGATCGCAGGCCATCACGGCGATGCACCCTCCGTAATCTATCGCATCGATCACGCAGGCAAGAGCGTCACGTTCTCGGGCGACATCGATGCCAAGGGCCTGCCGGCCCTGCGCGGCATCGCCAAGTCCACCGGCCTCTTGGTATTCAATACCGTGGTGCTCGATCCGCCTGGATCTCCTCCCATCCTCTACACGCTGCATACCCCGCCGCACGCCATCGGTGAGCTTGCGAAGGAGGTGGGCGCGCATGGGCTCTTGCTGAGCCATATCTCGCCCGCCGTGGAGGAGTCAAAGGCTGCCGTATTGGAATCCATCCGCCGGAACTATGCGGGCACAGTGACCTTCGCCAAGGACGGCATGCGCGCCCGGCCTTAAGGATTTTCTAAACGCGCGCTTCGTGATCGGTCTTTCTGGTAAATGAGAGGCAGACGGTTCTGGATCGGACCGCGCCCCGGAACCCGCTGCCGCGCATATGCGGCACGCGCCAGAACACTCGATTTTCGCGCCGCACGAGGTGGCCGCGCACGTGGTGCAACCGCGGGGATTGGCGTCCGCTGCCATCGCCCGTCGATTCGGCTGTGGACACGGCATCGAGAGAGGCATTCACTTCCACATGGTCGAGGAGCGGTGCGCGGCCGTTCGCCAGCCGTTTGCGATTGATTGCGGCACGCGATACCGGCGCCAATCGCGTGGCGTCTTTCGCGCTCAGCAGCAGCAGGAAGGCCAGCACGAACGGTGCATCCCATGCAATTGAATCAATCGAATCGTTGATCAATCGCCGTTTGAAATCCGCATCGGCCGCAGCCTCCCGGTAGTAGCCGGCCCACGACGCTTCGAAGCGAAACCGGACGTAGTCCAACAGAGACGCGGTCGCCGCGTTGCCGCCATGCGTCGCGTCGAGGAAACCGCCTGACAGGATGTCTGGCGCATCGTTCGCACCGGCGAATTCGCCGCGCAGATCAAAGTGCGTCTCCAAAGGAGACAGCGTCACCGCCGCCGGCTCATCTCCGGCGGCATCGGCCCAAAAAGTGCGCCCGACCGCGGACAACCCGCTGGCCGAGGCACGCAGCAAGATGCCCACCTTGCGCCCGGTCGCGGCTGAATCGAACTCGGCGGCAGAGCGCGTCTCATGGATCACCCGCTTGTGCACTTCGTCATTCCACTCGATCCACAGATGCGGCGCGGGCATGCGCAATAGATCCAAGCACCCCACCAGCCGGGCGCCGTCGGCAAACGCCAATTCGGCACTGGCCTGGGTCAGGTCATCGCCGAGCACGAATCGCAATGGACAGGCTGCGATTTGCGCCGCGAACCGGCTGGGGCCCGCGACCTCACATTGCGCAAGATTGCCGCGGGAAGGCAGAATCAGCGGCGCGTAACAGCGGGCAACGTGATCAAGTAGTCGCATCGGCGCGCGCATCCTCGTGTCGAGTTTTTGTTCGGACGTGATGAATGAGATACGTTGTGGAGCCGGGACGCTTATGGGCCAACCACGAGTTCGTCCCCTCTGTCGACGATTTCGTCCCAGTCCTTGAGCGTCACCCGAAAATCCTCGAGGGCCACGGTATGGATCGCTACGAATTCGGGCAACAAACAGCGCGCGAGCGGCAATAGCAAGGCATGGTCGGCGTCTATACGGCACGAACGGCCGCCGCTTGCGCCTCCTTAAGTCCCGCTGGTTCCATTTGGTGCGCGAGCAGTTGGCGCTTGCCCCGTCAGCTCCTACACTGGTTGGATGACAACCCCCCACGTTGCGCGAGACTTAGCCGCGGAGCCGCGAGACTTCTCCCGCCACCCGGCAAGGGTGAATGAACGCGAGCGCGACGAGCTGTGGCCGATCATCTGGACTGCCGGCGGCATTTGTTGGTTAACCATCGCAATTCTCGGGCTGCTTTGGGCGTGGCCTCTCAGCGGCACGACTCAAAACGGCAGCTACATCGTCACGTCCACGGCGCGCCTGATACATCATGTGCTGCTGTTTTTGATGTCGGCTTGCGCCTATCGCATCGCCTTGGGGCAAGGCTGGCCACCCGAGCCAATCAAGCGAGCGCGTGTTATCGCCGTGCATATCGTGCTCGCGCTGCTGATTGCGCGGCTCTCGCCGCTGGTGCTGACCTTGACGGCGGTGCTGGTCGACGGGCGGCTGTCATACCTCGGCGAAGACATCACGCCCTGGCTGCCGTTTCATCCTGACTGGATGCAATGGGTGGGACTACTACGATCCTGGATGGTGCCCTACTTGTTGGGGCTGATTGCCGTTGCCCTGGTCCATACGGCACGGAAGTATCACCGCGAGTCGCTGCATCTCGCGCGCCTTTCGGCCGAAGTCGCGAATTTGCGCATGGCCATGTTGTCGGCCCAGCTTCACCCGCATTTCTTGTTCAACGCATTGCATGCGATTTCGGAATTGATCAGCGAGAGCCCGGCCCAGGCAACCACCATGGTGGCGCGGCTCGGGGATTTTCTGCGCCTAGCGCTCGAGAGCACCAAACATCCGTGGGTACGGGTCGAAGCCGAGGTGATCGGCCTGGACGCCTATCTCGCCGTACAGCAGACGCGGTTTCGCGATCGACTCCGCGTGGCGCTGATGGTGGATCCGGCTGCGATGAACACCCTAATGCCGGCGCTGCTGCTGCAACCCATCGTTGAAAACGCAATCGAGCACGGTCGCGGCGGTTCGCCCGGCGCCTTGATGGTGAGCGTTCACATTCGGCGCGCACAAGACCGTCTCATCGTGGAAGTGATCAACAGCACGCCGCAACTCATCGCGCCTTTGTCACGCGGCGTGTTCGGCGATGGGCTGCGCAACGTCGAAGCGCGGCTGCGGGCGGCATTCGGCGATAACGCGAGCATGAGCGTCGGCCCGCACGCCGGCAGCGGCACGCGCGCGCTGCTCGAGATGCCGGCCGATATTGCGCCGGCCGGATCCGCATGAGCCGTCCGCCTCTGTCCGCCCTGATCGTCGACGATGAGCCAATAGCGCGGCAGCGCATTCGCCGGCTGCTGGCCCGGGAGCCGGATTTTCACCTGATAGGAGATTTTGGGTCCGTCGCCGAATGCGAGGCGCTGGATGCCGCGGCCGCTCCCGATCTTTTGCTGCTCGATGTGCGCATGCCCGAACGCAATGGCTTCGAGCTGCTGACCTCATTCGAAGCGCGCGGCGTGTATCCATTCGTCATCTTCGTGACGGCGTACGCCGAATACGCGGTGGAGGCATTCGGCGTCGAGGCGGTGGATTACCTGCTCAAGCCGTTCGACGACGAGCGTTTTGCCAAAGCGATCGCGCGAGCGAGGGCGCTGCTTGCCAAGGAGCGGACGGGATACGAGGACCCGTCAAGACCGCGCGGCGGTGCCGAACGACCGCCCGCGCCGCGGCTGCGAGATCGCCTTTTGGTCAACGACGGCGGCCGTGTCTTGTTCGTGCCCGTGCGGGATATCGAGCTGGTCCAGGCCGCGGGCAAACATGTGAAGATCTTTGTCAACGGACACTGCTATCTGGCGCGCCAGGCGCTGCGCGATGTGGAAGCGCGTCTCGACGGCAGCCAATTTGTCCGCGTGCACCGCTCCACCATCATCAACGTCGAGCAGATCGTCGAATTGCATCCGCTTTTTCACGGCGACTACCAAATCGGCTTGAAGCGCGGAACGCGCGTGACGCTCAGCCGTCGATTCCGCAATCGGATTTTGCCGTTTCTGGTGGGTCCGTGGCCGACGTGAGCGAAATTCCCATTGCCTCAGGGAGCTTGGCGAGTTTGCGTTTGACCGCAAGCAGTTCCTGCTCTTCCGTGACGCGAGCGCCTCCCGGCTGGCGCATGGCTTTCTCGAGCTCGGCCTGCCGCGTGAACAATTGAAGGAGTTCGTTGACTGATTTCATCCGCTCACCTGATTCAAACCACCGGTTCCTCGTCGCCGACAATATGGCGTGATGCGACGCAGTCGCAACGTGACCCAGGTCCCGGTATCGGCCCTGCTCCAGCTTCTGTAAAGCGATGCGATGCGTTTTTGTCGTTGGCCGCAGACTCGCCGCGCGACATAAAGGGCTTGTTGTTAAGGCGCCGCCTGCATTTGCGAAGTTTGTGACCTAAGTGACTGCGACCGGCGGAACGCGCGGTTTTCTTTTTGACCGGTCCCAGACGACGCCAGGGAATCCCTTAAGGGGTACCAGCCGCTCGCCCAAGTACGTCCATTCCGGCATCTGCTCGATGCCGATGTGATATCGGGCTTGTCTGCCGGTGCGGGTTTTGAACAGCGCCCGTGGTACGTTCACCATGTGCGGCGAACGGGGGCGCTCATAGCAAATGGGTGTGCCGCAGCGCACGCAAAAGCTGCGGATGGTCCCAGAGGCGGCGTCTTCATAGCGCGTGATTTTCGATTTTCCACGCGTGATGCGGAATCGTCGGCGCCAGCTGCCAACGTACGTGGCGTAGGCCGCGCCGTGGGCATGCCGGCTCGCCGGTGTATGATCGTGCCAGGCCCAGCGGGCTGGAAAGTCGATTTCAATCCCGACCTCGCCGCACAGGCATTGGCCCGGCACGGGCTCGCCGACGATTTTTCCGGTGCCCGGCAATGCTGGTTTTCTTCTCATCCTGGACCCCCCGACATTGATACAGGTTATGGCAGGCTACCCGCCAATCCT
>Ga0210402_10001729_pt1 | contig 22332 bp, 18 predicted proteins | sample IncBWC7MmetaG_FD_161055 | JGI IMG/M metagenome (GOLD analysis project Ga0210402, IMG submission 161055) | Forest soil microbial communities from Barre Woods Harvard Forest LTER site, Petersham, Massachusetts, United States - Inc-BW-C-7-M | ecosystem: Environmental > Terrestrial > Soil >... | reverse complement strand
CAGGCTGGCGACCCCATCGGCGATTTCCGCTTGCGAGGCTGCGTCGCCAGCCGCTACGGCGCTGGCGGCATCGAGCGAGAAACCGCTTGAGAATACTGCCAGGCGCTGCAGCAGCAGGCGTTCAGAAGCGGTCAAGAGGTCGAAGCTCCAATCTAGTGTCGCTCGAAGAGTCCGATGTCGCGGGAGCGCGGTACGGCGTCCGCTCGTCAGCAGTGCAAAGCGATCGCGCAATCCGGCAGCCACTTGTTCAATTCCGAGCGTCGCCGCGCGGGCCGCCGCAAATTCGATGGCGAGCGGTATGCCGTCGAGTTGGCGACAGATCGCTGCAATCGTCCGCAGATTTCCGGCGCTTGGTGAAAACTCCGAGTTGATCTCCTTGGCTCTGGTGATGAAAAGCGTGGGTGCGCTATGACTGAGAATCTGGTCCGGATCGGCTTGTTCGTCGGCCGGCACTTCAAGTGCTGGCACGCGATAAGTATGTTCGCCCTCGATCCGCAAACCTTCGCGGCTCGTCGCCAGAATCGTGATGCGCGGGCACATACGTACGAACGTTTCGGTCAGCGTCGCCGCTGCGCCGATGACGTGTTCGCAATTGTCGAGAAGCAGCAGAAGCTTTTTTCTCGCCAGGGCCCGAGCGACATCCTCTGGAGAGATCGTGCTGGATCCAAGCCTCAGTCCCAGCGCCCCGGCCACGGCGGACGGCACGAGGTCCGGGTTCGACAGTGACGCCAGTTCGACGAACCACCCGCCGTCGCGAAACCCGGCGAGTACATGGCCGGCCGCTTGCAGTGCGAGTGCCGTCTTACCGATGCCGCCCGGGCCCGTCAGGGTCACAATGCGGTAGGCGGAAACGAGGTCCCGCAGACTCTGCACAGCTCCGGATCGACCAACGAGGCGGGTGATGGAAGCGGGGAAGTTGTTGGTCGCGGGAGGTTCGCCGGTCGCCCGCCTCTGCTGCAGGCCAACTGAAGGCTTCGCCTCGTCGCGATGCCGGACAGTCCAGTCACCGAGCAGACGATAGCCGCGGCCGAATTCGGTCTTCAGCAAACTCCTATACGGACCGAGCGCCTTGCGGATTGCCCCTGCATGAACCTGGAGCGTGTTTTCCATGACGATTGCGCCGGGCCAGATCCGGTCCATCAACTCGTCTTTGGTGACAAGTTCGCCGTCCGACTGCGCCAAGACTTTGATCATTTCGAAGGCCCGGCCACCAATAGGTACGGGTGATCCGAGAATCCGAAGCTCGCGGCGAGCGAGATCAATCTCGCAATCGCCGGATGCGTAGACCGGTTTGGGGTGACCCAGGGCGCCCCTCCCTCCTCAGAAGTTGCCCAAAGATTCGCAATCGCTCGTCCGTGAACCTACCACAACCGACCTGACAGGCTTTTGACAAGGTCGTGGCCGTGGGAGCGGACGATCATTCTCTTCAGAATTTTTCAGAACTCTCCCCAAGATTCCCGATCGATCGGGTGTCAACCTTTCCACCGCTTGCCGCACAGCAAGCGCAAAAATCGAACGGAGAGACGGATGCAGGACACCAGCGTCACCGCCTCGGTTTCCTAATGGGTCAACCAGAGGTCGACATGGCGACCGTGCGCCAGCGCAAGCGCACCATGGTCGATCGCGAAGTGGCCTTCCCTCTCGACGCCTACAGGAAGAGCGGTGCCGAGTTACTACAGGAGAAGCGAACATGATCTCTGCTGCATTTCCCTATCAAAAGAAGCGGCGGCGAGTCCTCGGACGTGAGATGGCGTACGTGGAGGTGGGACACGGTGACCCCATCGTTCTGCTGCACGGCAATCCCACTTCGTCTTACCTCTGGCGCAACGTGCTGCCGCACCTGCAACCACTCGGCCGATGCATCGCCCCTGACCTGATCGGCATGGGCGATTCCGACAAGCTGCCTGACAGCGGTCCCGGTTCGTATCGCTTCGTCGAGCACCGCCGCTACCTCGACGCCCTGCTCGAGACCCTGGATGTGCGCGAGCGAGTCACCCTCGTCATCCATGACTGGGGGTCGGCCCTCGGTTTCGATTGGGCCAACCATCATCGCACGGCCGTGAAGGGTATCGCATACATGGAGGCGATCGTGGTGCCGCAGCGCTGGGACCACTGGGACAAGTTCAACATGCGTCCGGCCTTGCAGGGGCTGCGTTCGGAGAAGGGCGAGGAGATGGTCCTGCGAGACAACTTCTTCATCGAGAAGATCCTGCCTGGAGCCATTCTGCGCGCCCTCTCGGCCGAGGAGATGGCGGAGTACCGCCGGCCCTTCTCCGAACCAGGCGAGGGGCGGCGGCCGACGCTGACATGGCCCCGCCAAATCCCCATCGACGGCGACCCCGCCGACGTGACTGCAATCGTGAAGGCCTATGGAGAGTGGCTGGCGACGAGCAACGTACCCAAGCTGCTAATAATGTCGGAGCCCGGTGGAATCCTCGCTGGCAAGGATCTCGAATTTGCCCGCAGGTTGCCAGCGCAGACCGAGGTGACGGTCAAAGGTGTCCATTTCCTCCAGGAAGATTCGCCGGACGAGATCGGGCGGGCCATCGCTGCGTGGATGGGGATGCTGGAGGACCGCAAGACCGCTACGGCAGGAGCAGCAGGATGGCAACGGACAGCGTGAGCGTGGTGCTCGCCCACGGAGCGTGGGCGGACGGATCAAGCTGGGCACGGGTAATCAGGACACTCAAGTCCGAGGGAGTGAGCGTGTTCGCGGCACCGCTTCCTCTGACATCTCTTGGTGATGACGTGGCCGCGCTTAACCGCAGCTTGGATCGAACCGAAGGCCCGATCATCTTGACCGGGCACGCCTACGCCGGTGCGGTCATAGCGCTCGCACGTCCCGAACGCGTGAAGGCGCTGGTTTACGTGACCGCTCTTGCGCCCGAGGAAGGCGAGAAAGTCGCGGAGGTGTTCTATCGCCTGGAACCTCATCCCCAGGCGCCGAAGCTGGCACCGGACGATGCCGGCTTGATTTGGTTGCCTGATGAAGCCTTTGCGGCTGCTTTCGCGCAGCATGCATCCGCCGAGGATCGAGCCGTACTCTCGGCCGTGCAGAGACCAATATCGCTCGACTGCATCACTGTTCCTGTCGGGCGCCCGTCGTGGAGGGACATACCGAGCTGGTTCCTCGTTGCCGAAGATGACCGCATGATCGTCCCCGAGACGCAGCGCTACATGGCGGAGCGCATGAAGGCGAAAACCAAAATGCATGACGTCGACCACATGCCCAGCGTCACGAGCCCGGAATCTGTGGTCGACATCATTCGCGATGCAATGCGCTTTGTAGCCGGCACCTGAAGCAAGCCTCGAGGAGGGTTTTCATGATGCCTGTCAGATTTGGGACGGCCGATGTCGACAGTTTCAAGATCTTCTATCGTGAAGCGGGGCCAGCGGACGCACCGAAGTTGCTGTTGCTGCACGGCTTCCCGAGCGCGAGCCATATGTTTCGTGACCTGATCCCGTTGCTCGCCGACAGATTCCTCCTGGTCGCGCCCGACCTTCCTGGGTTCGGTCAGTCCGACATGCCGCCGCGAGAAAAGTTCAGCTACACCTTCAACAACGTTGCCGGCGTGATCGACCGCTTCACCGAGGTCATGGGCTTCACTCGCTTTGCGATGTACGTCTTCGACTACGGTGCGCCAACCGGCTTCCGACTCGCCGTCCGCCATCCTGAGCGGATAACCGCCATCGTTTCCCAAAACGGCAACGCCTACGAGGAGGGTCTAAGTGACGGCTGGACTCCGATCCGCGCCTACTGGGAGCGGCCGTCGCAGGCGAACCGAAAGGCGCTGCGCGCCTTCCTCACGCCGAAGACGACCCACTGGCAATACACCCACGGCGTACCCGACCAGGCGATGATATCGCCGGACGGTCAGAACCTGGACAACTTCTATCTAGCCCGGTCCGGTGCCGATGAAATCCAGCTCGACCTCTTCGGCGATTACAAGAGCAATGTCGCGCTCTATCCCGAATTCCAGGCCTATTTTCGCAAGCACAAGCCGCGGTTTCTGGCCGTCTGGGGCAAGAACGACCCGTTTTTCCTGCCCCAGGGCGCCGAGGCGTTCAAGCGTGACATTCCAGACGCCGACGTGCGCTTCTTCGACACGGGCCACTTCGCTTTAGAGACGCACTGTAAAGAGATCGCTGCGGCAATCCGCGCTTTCCTGTAGCGCTCCGGGGATTTGCCCAATCGCTCAGTGAGCTCCTCCCTGACTAACAGATCGCAAAGTCTCTGCGTGCGGAGCTGGATGCCGGTGACGACGGCGCCAGCGACAGCCAGTACGCCGACCTGTGTGAAGGGATCGGTGATCAGCTCGGTCATGGATGCGGCTCGCGACAATTCAACGGGTTCTAGGAGAGATGTTCATGCCCGGCGTCAGATCCGGATTGATCTGCCCCGGCGAAAGGCCAGCTACCTCTTTTGGGGACGGCAGTGAAGCTGTCACGCCCCGTTCTGTGGCGGCGGGAGGGATGCAGCCCGGTCGTGCGGTAGGACCATCAAAGACATCGGAGAGGCGGGCGCGTACGCTCGCCACCAAGCGATCCAGACCGCTTCGGTGATCGTCGGCAGCCGGCCCCAGGATCGTCACCGTCGCCGTCATGCCCGACACTAACGGGATGCCCGCTGGCACCTTGTCGATGGCAATGCGAATGGGAATGCGCTGCGCCAAACGCACCCAAGTATAGACCGCATCGACATTGGGCAATCCCTGAGCACCGGCCGCCGCATTGGATACGCCGATGCCGCGCGTCACCGTGGTGATGTGTCCGGTGATCGGCTCGGCGTAGCCCATCAGCTTGGCCTCGACGCGATCGCCAATGCAGATCCGCGCCATCTTGGTCTCCTCGAAGTAGCCGTCGATCCAGTAGCTGTCGCTGTCGATGACGGAGATGTTGGCGGCGCCCTGATGCGCATAGTCACCGACGCGCATCAGGAGGTTGGTAACGTCGCCGTTCACCGGACTGCGCACGCGGGTCCGGTACAGGTTCATCTCGGCCTCGGCGAGCCGCTGCTGGGCTGCGTCGAACGCCGCCTTGGCCTGTACCGCCGCGCCGGCATAAACCTGCTGCTCCTCGGCGCTGGTAGCGATGGCCGACAGATGCTGGCGCCGTTCGGATTGCACTTCCTTGACCTGTTGATCGGCCGCCCGTTGCTGCAGCAGGGCCTTGTCCGAACGCACGGCGACCTCGAAATCGAACGGATCGATCACGTACAGCACATCGCCCTTGTGGACGAACTGGTTGTCGGCCACGCGCAGTTCAACGATCCGACCGGATACTTCCGGGGCGATGCTGGCAACCTGCACGCGCACGCGGCCGTCCCGGGTCCACGGCGCGGTGACGTAATAATCCCAAGTCACCAGCGCCATGGCGACGGCCACCAGCAGGGCGGCCAACGTCGTCAGTCGCCTGCCCCACGGCAGCAGAAACAGGGTAGCGCGGCGCACGACCTGCAACGGCGGACGCGCGCTCGCAGCCGTCCTTCGCTTGTTCGTCACCACACGGGTTTGATAGGTCGACACGGGACACCTTGTCAGAACAGAACGGTGAGCAGACCGAGGATCATGACGTAGACGCTGAGCTCGGCGATCGAGGGATGGCTGAACAGCCTGGCAAAGCGGATGAAATGCAGGACCGGCCGTAAGACCAGGAACATCGCCAACGCGGCAACAGCGTAGGTAACCAGCGGCGCGATCAACACGCCGTCGACCACGAGCTCGGGAAAGGAATGAGTCATGCCCTCTCCTCCAGACGGTTCAGGCCGGCCCGATCGAACAGGCCGAGCGCTTCTTCCAGAGCGGCAGCAGGAGCGCCTGTTGCGGCGATCTGGCCGATGCGTACGGCGTCGCGGAACATCGCCTCTTCCGGCGAATAGCGCCGCGACAACCGCGAAGGGCCGCGCTCGAGCTCGCGGCGGGCCGACGCCATCAGCCACTGGCGACGGCGCTCATCCGACACGGGCGGTATGAGGAGCTGCGCGGCCAGCAAGAGGGCTGCCCCCAGGCAGGCGAACAGGGACGTATCGATGAAGGCTTGCGGGTCGTAGCTTTGCGGATTGCTCGGTCGAAAAATGACAAGTGTGAAGATCAGAAGCAGCCGCCCCACGCCGGCCAACAGCGGATTGGCGAGAGTGGTTAGCAGCGCTGCGCCGATCATGAAAGGAGCGAGGGCCAGTGCCAGAAGCTCGAACTCGGTAACGCCGTCGAGCACCAGGAATTCCAGCACGCCGACAAGCCCGGCCGCGACCGGCAGGGCGAACACCGCCAGTTCGGTGAAGCTTCTGGGTTTGGGCGTAATTGCGCCCAGGCCGACGACGACGGTGACGACGCCAAGCGACGCCGCCGCGTCGGGCCAGCCAGCCAGCACGTAGACGACCGATAACAAGCCGATCCACAGCGCAGCCCGCGCACCGGCATGAGCGGCCAAGCGCTGGCTGCGATAGTAGGGAATCCGCCAGATTTGCTTCGGCCGGACGCCGGCCGTCAGGGCTTCGAGCCCCTCCAGGACCTGAGCGTCGCGCTGCCAGAACGCGCGCGACTGTGCGGTGCGCGCGGCATGGATTTGTGCAACCAGCGCCACGGCCGCACTGCGGGCGGCGGCGGTCCTCGTCCTGCCGCTGCTCGACTCAGGCCCGAGCGTCGTGATGTCGGGATGCAACGCCGCGACGTCGCGCAGCAATGCCGCAGCGTCCGTGGGATCGACGGCCCGGCCGTGCAGGATCGTTTGCGCATATTCGCGAGTCCGGCGATGGAGTGCAGCGAGCCGCTGGGCCAGGCCGTGGTGGTTGTCCGGTGCGGCAAACAGGTCATTGACGACGGCGATGGCCACGATGCCAACGGCGATCGCGGCGCCGCGCGCCATCGAGGCTTCGAAAACGGTATTCGGCACGTCGATCTGATCGATCGCCATGAGCGCCACGGAGTAGCCGGAGAGTACCGCGGCATAAGCGCGGTTGCCGTCCGCCAGCGCCGCCGCATAAACGCACAGGCCCACCCAGGCGGCGAAGGCGAGCAGCAGCAGATCCCGGGTCTGCGAGAAAACGCCGATCAGGGCAATAGAGGCCGCGACGCCGACGACGGTGGCGAGGAATCGGTAGCTAGCCTTCTCCAGCGCCTGCCCGCGCGTCGGAGCGGCGAGAATGGCGACACAGACGGCGGCCGAGGACGCCGCTTCCAGCTGCAGCCAGAAGGCGGCGCACAAGGCGACGACGATGGCGGTCCAGATCCGGAGCGCGAACGCCCACGAGGCCACGGGGAGGCCCGCGAAGCGGAGCGGAGCGAGGACAGTCGTGCTGCTCATGGGATGATATGACCCGCCGTCGCATCGGTGGAGCCGTCAGTAGTCGAACCACTGCGTCAGCTGGGCGTTCTTCTCCGGTGTGTAGGGTGGGAGGAGATGATCGATCGCGACATCGGCGGGGGAGACAAGCATTGACTTGGCGTGAGTCAGCATGTCGAAGCCATGCTTCCCGTAGTAATGGCCCATGCCCGCCGGCCCGACGCCGCCAAACGGCATCGTCTCGATGAAGAGGTGGATATTGACCTGGTTGACCGCGCCGCCGCCAAAGGAGAGTTCGCCGATGAAGCGGTCGATCGTCTTCTGCTCTTGGCTGAAGATGAAGGCCGATAGCGGATGCGGGGTTGCCGCGATCCTGCCCAGGGCCTCGTCCAATGTCCGGTAGGGCAGGATTGGCAGGATCGGCCCGAAGACCTCGTCTTTCATGATTGGGTCATCCCACGCAACCGGATAGATGATCGTCGGATCGAGGTAGCGCGCCGCTGGATCGGCCTTGCCACCGATGACTACCTTCGCCGGGTCGATCAGGGCGACAAGGCGGTCGACTTCGTGCGCACTGATGATGCGTGAATAGTCCGAATTGGATTTCGGGTCGTTGCCGAAGAGCTCGATCAGTGCGGCTTTCGCCTCGGCAACAAATTCCTCCGCGATGGACTCATGAACATAGGCGTAGCCGGGAGAGGTGCACCATTGCCCGCCCCAGGCCATCGCTCCCCAGACAATCTTCTTGGCCGCATCCTTGATGTTGGCGGATTCGTCAACCAGCGCGGGGTTCTGTCCACCGAGTTCGAGCAGGATCGGCGTCAGATTCTCGGCGGCGGCGCGTGCCACGACCTTTCCGGTGTTGGTGCTGCCGGTGAAAAAGATGAAGTCAAAGGGAAGCTTGAGGAGTTCAGTGGTTTCTTCACGATAGCCCGCCACCGCCGCGACTGCGTCCGGCTCGAAGTACTTCGGGACAAGGTCAAGGAGAAGCGCTGACGTCGCCGATAGCCTATCGCTCAGCTTCAGAACGCAGGTGTTGCCCGCAGCGAGAGCCGTGATCGCCGGTCGCAGAAGTAGTAGCAGCGGCCCGTTGAACGGCCCAACTACCAGCACCACTCCATAAGGGTCGCGATAAACGACACCGCGATGGCCGGTAGCTGCCAACGCTCGGGGCACTGGTGCGTCGACCGGTTTCATCCACTCCTCGAGCTGGCCTTTCTGGAACTCGACCTCGCCAAGGCACGCCAGCGTCTCGAAGATCTTCTCCTGACTGGCGGTCTTGAAATCCCGGCCGATCGCCTGCTGGAGCGCGGCCTCGTTCTCCGCCAGAAGCCGGCGCATGCGGTCGAGCTGCTCAATCCGCCAGCCGCGCCGACGCGTCGCGCCGGTTGCGAAGCGGCGCTTCTGCCGATCAAACAGATCCTGGAAGGGGTTCACGCTCATCTTTCGTCTCCTCTCTGCTCGGGGCTCAGCCCATCGTCAGGACGATGCGGAAGCGCGCCTTGCCGGCCATCATCCTCGCGTAGGCATCAGCCGCCTTCTCCAACGGCACCGTCTCAATCATGGCGGCGACGCCGCTCAACGCGCTGAAGCGGAGCGTCTCGTCGCCGGTCGCGGGGTTGCCCGTCAGAGCGCCCTCGAGCTTGCGGTTGCCGAATATGAGATCAGTGCTGGAGACTTCGATCGGGTCTGGCGACGCCCCCAAGATCACCGAGACACCGCCGGGCCGTAACCCCTTGAAGGTCTCGGCGACCATCTTGCCTCCGGACGCCGTGAACAAGATCACCTTCGCGCCGCCCAGGCCTTGCAGGGCTTCGGCAGGGTTGCTGGCGCCGCTGTCGATGTAATGATGTGCGCCGAGCTTCTTCGCCAGTGCCGCCTTGTCGGCACCACGGGCGATCGCGGCGACCTCGAAACCCATGTGCCGCGCATACTGCACACCTAGATGGCCGAGGCCTCCGATGCCCAACACGGCGACTAGATCACCGGGCTTCGCGGGGGCATTGCGCAATGCGCTGAAGGTGGTGAGTCCTGCGCACAGCAGCGGCGCCGCGTTGACGGACGAAAGATCGTCCGGAATGGACATCAGGCCGCTCGCCCTGGCGACCAGCATTTCGGCGTATCCGCCGTCGCGATGAATGCCGGTGAATTCCTGATTGCGGCAGTTTACGAGGTCGCCTCCGCGGCAATATTCGCAATAGCCGCAGGAGCCTCCGAGGAAGCCGACGCCCACCCGCTGCCCGACGACCCAGCCCTGTACATGGGCGCCGAGCGCGTCGATCCGGCCGACGGCTTCATGGCCGGGCACCCGCGGCCAGTCGATTGGAAACGTACCGTCCACGGTACCGGAATCGGAATGGCAGACGCCGCAAGCCTCGACGCGTATCCGCACCTCGCGCGGCCCGGGATCGCGAATGGGCTTCCGTACGAGCTCGAGCCGTCCCGGGGCCACGGCCTGTACCGCTTGATAGTTCGGCGCGCTGTCCATCACTCACCACCTTCGACCGAATCTCAGTCGTCAGCGGGAGATCTGGGCTCGGTCGGACAGGAGCGAATAGGTGTTGGGCGAGAGACACTCTTTCGCGTTACGAACGAGTGGAAGGTTGGCGAGGCTTCAGGTCCTTCGCGATGCGCGCGAAGTGGCTCTTCAGGCGGGGTGTCGCAAAGTCCACGAAGGAGCGCACCCTGGCTACGGAGAGCCGGCCCTGCGGACAAAGCAGGTGCACCGGCACAGGTGGATCCTCGTGATCCGCGAGCACGATGTCGAGTTCTCCCCGTCGCACGTGCTCAGCGACCAGATCTGAAAACATACCGCGTGCGACGCCTCGCCCGCCCAACACCGAAGCCAGCATTGCCCGACTGCTGTTCAGTACAAGGCGGGGCGCGAACTGAACCGTTCTCGAGGCAGACGAACCAACAGGGGCCGGGAAGGTCCAGGACCCCGGACGGTGGGACGCTGCGATGATCTGGTGCTTGGCCAAGTCGGAAGGCTGGTCGATGCGTGGACGATTCCTCAGATACCCGGGCGCCGCGACCACGACGCGCCGCAATTCGCCAACCCGGGTCGCCACCATGGAAGAGTCGGCGAGGTTGCCCACTCGAAGGGCGACATCCATGCCCGCATCAATCAAGTTGATTTGGCTGTCGCTCAGCAGCAACCGCACCGATATCGTCGGGTGAGCATCCAGAAACGCCTCGACGATCGGCAGGAACACCGTTTCGCCGGTGTATATCGTCGCCGTCAGCGAAAGCGTGCCGCGTGGCAAGGACCGATCTGCCGAGAGCAGGCTATCGGCCTCGTCGAGCTCGGTAAGCACGCGTCGGCACGAGGCTACATAGCGCTCGCCCTCCTCGCTCAGCCTGATCGACCGCGTCGTTCGATAGAGCAAGGTGCTGGCCGCCCTTTCCTCGAGGAAGGCGATCGCGCGGCTGATGGCGGCGGGCGAACGGCCAAGCTTGCGGGCCGCGGCGGCGAGGCTCCCCTCGTCGACCGCGACGACAAACACCTTCATTGCTTCGAGGCGATCCATACCGTATCCGCAGGCGTATGACCTGGGCGAAAGGCTATCCACTGGATTCCGCTTCGACAACAGGCGTTCACGCGTTCGCCCTCGCCTCCCAGCAGATCCTTTTCCAAGTCCCCTAAGGCCAAGAAAGTTGGTGGCTCGATCGCGTCGCGATAACGGCTGGGCAAGCCTTGCACTCGAGTCGAGCCGCCGGGCGGCCGGAGCCCATTAGTCATCGGCATGGCAGCTTGTGGCCCATCTCCGACGAAACCACGCGATGTCGCCGTATTCAACCTGCGGATGCGGACGGACGACGTGCTCCTTGGGGGGTACGGACACAGCCAACGCTTTATTGAGTTTTGACCCTGGCTGTCATCGCCTGAAGAAATCCCGCCGGCTCCGATGGCGGCCCTTGGCCGGGACGACGGATAATCATCGCGCGCGACCCAGGGGACAGGCTAAGCACGGTCCATGGAATCGGTGTCGTTCGACACACTGACCTTCGATCATCCGGCGGGCCGCCGGCCGGCGCGGCTTGGCGCGCAGCTCTGCCTGCCGCAGACGCGCGACCTGCCCGCGCCCTGCATGATCATCCTGACCAGCAGCGCGGGCGTCCAACGCCATCGCGAGCACTATTACGCCCGGGCCCTGAACGATGCCGGCGCCGCGGCGCTGATCGTCGACAGCTTCACCGGCCGCGGCGTGCGCCGCACGGTGGCCGACCAGACCCTGGTCTCGGCGGCGCAGATGGAGGGCGATGCCTTCGCGGCCCTCGCCCTGCTGCGGGCCGATTCCCGCATCGACTCCGAGCGCATCGGCATCATGGGCGTTTCCAAGGGCGGCGTGGCGACGCTCAATGCCGCCATCGCCGTGCGCCAGCGCTGGCGCGGCGGCTTCCCTCACCTTTTCGACCTGCACGTCGCGATCTGCCCCGGCGCCACTGCCCAGCACCGCGATGCGACGACGCACGGGCGGCCGATGTTCTTCATGCTGGCCGCCCGCGACGACTACACGCCGGCGCCGCTCGCCATCGAGTATGCCGAGCGCATGCGCGCAGCCGGCAACGACCGCATCAAGGTCAAGGTCTACGGCAGCGCCCATCACGGCTGGGAGTCGATCGGTCCGGTGTTCGACATCAAGGACGCCGAGAACTGGTCGTGCTGCAAAAACTTCATCGAGGATGACGGAAGCCACTTCATTCCGGCAGCCGGACGCGCCATGAGCGAACCCGAATACCAGGCCTGGGCGCGGCGGCATTGCGTGACCAAGGGGGCACGGGCGGGCGGCGGAACGGCCGCGCTGAAACAGCGTGCGACGGCGGATTTGCTGGCCTTCCTGCAGGCCCACGGCTTCGCGCCTCAATGGACGAATCGGGCATTTCCCGCTATACCTACGGTGTGATCGGCCTTCGCTTTCTCGCCGTTGTACTGGCGTTCGTCTTACCCGTCTTCGGCTGGTTTCCGGCGTCGGCCAATGAACCCCTTTGGGTCGGATCGGACGCTGCCAAGGTCCGCGCCGAGGCCTTGCTGAGGGCCCTTCAAGGCGCTGCCGATCACGGGCTGGAACCTGCCTGGTACCGCGCCGGCGAGGTCGAGAAGGCGCTGGCGCCGGGTGCCGACCCCGCGGCCACCGAGACACTGCTCACCGCCGCCTTCCTTGCCTATGCTAGCGACGTGTCGACCGGCCGGGTGCACGCCAATCGCGTCGACAAGGACATCGACATCCAGCAGCGCAAGGTCGAGCCCGCCGAGCTGTTGAAGGCAGCCGCCTCGGCCGCCGATTTCCCGGCCTATCTGGCCAACCTGCCGCCCAAGGGCGACTATCCGGCCCTGCAGAAGGCGCTTGCGCTATGGCGCGACAAGCGCGCCAAGGCCGCCTTCACGCCGCTGCCCGACGGTGTTGCGCTCAAGCCCGGCATGAGCGACCCGCGCGTGCCTCTGCTGCGCAAGCGCCTGGGCGAACTCGACCTCGTCGTTCCCGACCTGGCGGCGGGTGCGGCGGCCGATCTCTACGACGAGCCGCTGGCCGCCGTCGTGAAATCCTATCAGGAGACCAAGGGCCTGACGGTCGACGGCGTCATCGGCGCCAAGACGACGCTGTCGCTCAACACCACGATCGACGAGCGCATCGAGCAGATCGTGGCCAATCTCGAGCGCCGGCGCTGGCTACCGGAGGATCTCGGCAAGCGCTACGTGCTGGTCAATGCCGGCGACTATTCGATGATCTTCGTCGACGACGGCAAGCCCGCCTTCCAAAGCCTGGTGATCGTCGGCACGCCCAAGGATCCGACGCCGGAGATCCAGTCGGTGATGCGCGGCTTCCAGACCAATCCCTACTGGACGGTGCCGCAGTCGATCTCGGGCGAGGAATATCTGCCCCTGCTGCGCCGCGATCCCAACGCGCTGGAGGCCGCCGGCTTCAAGATCTTCGAGAACTGGAACGACGATACCGAGCTCGATCCCGCCACCGTCGACTGGAGCGAGATCAACCCCAAGGCGTTCCCCTACCGCATCCGCCAGGAACCCGGCGCCAGCAATGCGCTGGGCTACATCTTCTTTCCGTTTCCCAACCGGTACGGGATCTACATGCACGACACGGCCAGCCGCTGGCTGTTCACCGAAGGCAGCCGCAACTTCAGCCACGGCTGCATCCGGCTGCAGAACCCGCTCGACTTCGCCGAGAAGGTGTTCGGCGGCCGCGGCGGCTTCAACAAGGACCGCGTGCGCCAGGTCATCAATGACGGCCAGCAGGCTCATTACACGTTTCCCGAGCCGGTAACGCTCTACGTCACCTACCGGACGGTCACGGCCGGCACCGACGGTGCCGCGATCTTCCGGGACGACATCTATGGCCGCGACCGGCGGGTCGTGCGCGACATGAGCAAGCCCCGAAGCTAGGCGGGCCTTCGAGCCGGAGGAGCCATGGAAGAGGTTCCGGTCCTGATCATCGGCGGTGGGCCCGTTGGGCTCACGGCGTCGATCCTGCTGTCGCAGGCCGGTGTGCGCTCGCTGCTCGTCGAGCGTCACCCCGGCACCGCCATTCATCCGAAGGCGCGCGGCATCAACGCGCGCAGCATGGAAATGTACCGCCAATGCGGGGTCGAGGCGGCCATCCGCAAGGCTGGCCTGCCGCCGGAACGCGCCGGCTTCATCGTCTGGGCGCGTACGCTGGCCGGCGAGGAGATCGAACGTCGGGTGCCCTGGCGCTCCGGCGCGCAGAGCGCGGCCGTCAGTCCCGTCCGCAACTGCCTGTGCGCCCAGGACGACCTCGAACCGGTGCTGCGGGCCTTTGCCGAGCGGCAGCCGGCCGGCCGCCTGCGTTTCAGCACCGAAGTCACGGCCTGTGAGCAGGACGATACGGCCGTCACCGCCACGCTCGTCGATCGCGCGAGCGGCACGCAGGAACGGGTCAGGGCCCAGTACGCAATCGCCGCTGACGGCGCCCAGAGCATCATCCGCCAGCAGCTTGGCGTGCCGATGCTCGGCCCGGAGAACGTCTACGACAGCGTCAACATCCTGCTGAACGCCGATCTCCGGCCGTGGACGGCCGATCGACCGGCCGCGCTCTACTTCATCGAGCATCCCAAGATGCGCGGCACGTTCCTCACCATCAACGGCATCGACCGCTGGGGTTTTCTGGTCAACAGCCTTGCGGCCTACGGCTACAAGGCGAGCGACTTCACCCCGGAACGGTCAGCCGAGCTCGTGCGCACGGCGGCAGGCGTTGCCGATCTCGACGTCAAGATCCTGGGTGTCGTGCCGTGGACTGCCTCGGCGCGCGTGGCGGAGCGCTACCGGACGGGCCGCATCTTCCTCGCCGGCGACGCGGCGCACGAAATGCCGCCGACCGGCGGCTTCGGCATGAACACCGGCGTTCAGGACGTGCACAATCTTGCCTGGAAGCTCGCCTGCGTGCTGCAGGGCGCGGCGAGCCAGCGCCTGCTCGACACCTATCACGACGAGCGCCAGCCGCTCGGGCAGACGACCACCCAGCAAAGCTTGAACAACGCCATTTCGATGGGCCGGCTCGATCGCGCGGCCAAGACGGCGGGCGCTCGGCCCGAATACCTCAACGAACAAGGCATGATCTTCGGCGCCCAGTACGAATCGAGCGCCGTCGTACCCGACGGGACGACGCCGCCCGCCGTCGCCAATCCGATCACGGACTACGTCCCATCGGCGCGTCCGGGCGGTCGCGCGCCCCATGTGCCGCTCGAACGCGACGGCCAGCGCCTCTCGACCATCGATCTTGTCGGCAACGGCTTCGTCCTGCTGACGGCCCCTGCGGGCAAAGCGTGGCGCGAGGCGGCGCAGCGTCTCGACCTTAGGGCCGTCAGCATCGGCGATGGTGAGCTCGCCGATCGAGACGGCCAATGGCTCGAGACCTACGGTCTCGACGAGACGGGGGCGGTGCTGGTTCGCCCGGATGGCTATGTCGGATGGCGCAGTCGTGCGATGCCGGCTGATCCGGCGGCCAACCTCGGCGAGGCGATGGCTAGCATCATGGGCCGTCTTCACCTCCCCAGCTCCGCTGGGGAGGTGGCGCCGTCATACGGCGACGGAGGGGTCAAAGGCGCGAAATGATCTTTTAGAGCCCATGACCCCTCCGCCCGCTTCGCGGGCACCTCCCCGCGCTTCGCGCAGGGAGGCAAAGCTTTTTGTCAGCGCTTCTTCTCGCGCAGCTTCTTCCAGTATTCCAGGCGCTTCAGGATCTCGCGCTCGAAGCCGCGTTCGACGGGCTGATAGAACTCCTCGCGCATCATGCCGTCGGGGAAATAGTTCTGTCCCGAGAAGCCGTCCTCGGCATTGTGGTCGTATTCGTAACCCTTGCCGTAGCCGATCTCCTTCATGAGCTTGGTCGGCGCATTGAGGATGTGCAGGGGCGGCGTGAGCGAGCCGTGCGTCTTGGCCGCCCGCTTGGCTGCGCTGAAGGCCGTATAGCCCGAATTCGATTTCGGCGCGGTGCCGAGATAGATCACCGCCTGAGCGATCGCGAGCTCGCCTTCCGGCGAGCCCAGGCGATCGTAGGTGTCCCACGCCGCCAGGGTTTGCGTGAGCGCATTGGGATCGGCCATGCCGACATCCTCGACGGCGAAGCGCACGAGGCGGCGGGCGATGTATTTCGGGTCCTCGCCGCCGTCGAGCATGCGGGCGAACCAATAGAGCGCCGCGTCGACGTCGGAGCCGCGCAGGGATTTGTGCAGGGCGCTGATCAGGTTGTAGTGGGCCTCCTGCGCCTTGTCGTAGAGCGGCGCGCGCTTCTGCAGGAGCGTCGCCAGCCTGGCCGGCGGCACCGGCGCCTTGTCCTTGAGCTGGGCAAGCTGCTCGGCCAGGCCGATCAGGTAACGGCCGTCGCCGTCGGCCATGGCGAACAGCGCCTGTCGTCCCTCCTCGTCGATCGGCAGTTTCTTAGCTAACACCTGCTCGACCCTGGCCAACAGGATCGACAACGCCGCGTCGTCGAGGCGGCGCAGCACCAGGACCTGGCAGCGCGACAGCAGCGCGGCATTGAGCTCGAACGACGGGTTCTCCGTGGTGGCACCGATCAAGGTGACGGTGCCATCCTCGACATAAGGCAGGAAGCCGTCCTGCTGGGCGCGGTTGAAGCGGTGGATCTCGTCGACGAACAGCAGGGTGCCCTTGCCGTCCTTGCGCCGCTGCCGCGCGGCCTCGAAGATCCGGCGCAGGTCGGCCACGCCGGAGAACACCGCCGACAATGGCTCGAAGTGCAGGTCGGTGGCCTCGGCGAGCAGGCGCGCGATCGTCGTCTTGCCGCAGCCCGGCGGTCCCCAAAGGATCAGCGAGCCGAGCTTGCGCGCCGCCAGCATGCGGCCGAGCGGGCCCTCGGGTCCGAGCAGGTGATCCTGGCCCAGAATCTCGGCCAACGACTTGGGCCGCATCCGTTCGGCCAGCGGCGTCGGGGCGAGCGAGGCGAAGAGTTCAGCCGGCATGGCGTCCCCGCGGGCACGGTTCAGCGGAACTGGACGGTCGACACCATGCCCTCGCGGCCAATGCTGACGCTGGCCACGCCGGCGGCAATGCGCTGCTTGAGCTCGGCGACGTTCTTCACATCCTGCCCGTTGACGCTCAGGATCATGTCGCCGGGCCGCACGAAGCGGCCGGCGAAGGAGCCTGCCTTCACATCCGTGACGATCACGCCCGGCCGCCATTCGACGAGGCCGAGCTCGTCGGCGACGGCGGGCGAGAGGTTGGCGACGCCGGCGCCGCTCAGCGGCTGACGGCCTTCGAGCACCGCCGGGTCGCGCGGCGGATCCTCGGGCGGCGGCGCCAGCTTCATGTTGAAGACCATTTCCTTGCCGCCGCGTATGATCCTGACCGGCACGGTGGCATCGACCTGCAGCGTGGCCAGGCGGAACCTGAGGCTCGCCTCGTCGTCGATCGGCTGGTCCTTGAGGGCGATGATCACGTCGTTGCGCTTGAGGCCGGCATGCGCGCCGGGGCCGCCGGGAAACACTTCCTTGACGACCAGGCCGGCCGGCCGAGGCAGGTTGAAGCCGGCAGCGATGTCGGGCGTCACCCGCTGCATGTTGATGCCGAGCCACGGCCGCACGATACGGCCGCCTTGTTCACCGGTCGAAACGATGCGCGCCACGATGTTCGAAGGGGTGGCGAAGCCGATGCCCACCGATCCGCCGGTCTGCGAATAGATCGCGGTGTTGATGCCGATCAACCGTCCGTCGAGGCTGACCAGCGCGCCGCCGGAATTGCCGGGATTGATGGCGGCATCGGTCTGGATGAAGAAGCTCGAATCGTTCACGCCGCCGGCGCTGCGCGCCAGCGCCGAGATGATGCCACTGGTCACGGTCTGGTTGAGGCCGAAGGGATTGCCGATCGCCAGCACGACGTCGCCCACCTCGATCGAGTCCGAATCGCGCATCTGCAGGAACGGGAACTTCTCGCCGCCGCCGTCGATGCGCACCAGGGCTAGGTCATAGCGGTCGTCCTGGGTGACGACCTTGGCGTCGAACTCGCGCCGGTCGGCCAGCACGACACGGATCTCGTCGGCGCCCTTGACGACGTGGGCGTTGGTCACGATCAGCCCGTCCGGCCGCACCAGCACGCCCGAGCCCAGCGAGTTCTGTACCCGCTCGCCGGCCTGTGGCATGCCGGGAAACGGAAACGGCAGGCGGCGCTGCACGCGGGCAGTCGTGGTCGTGTAGATGTTCACCACGGCCGGCGAGACGCGCTTGACCAGCGGGGCGTAGGAATAGGCAAGCTCGCTGCGATCGGTCGGCAGGGCCTGCGCCAGGGCGCCCGTCGAATCGGCCAGGACCATGCCGCCGCTCAACAGCGTCACCGCCAGAATCGCCCGCCGAATCATTCGTCCGTCTCCTTTGTCGGTGCGGATTTGCGATCACTCTTATGTCAAATCAGGGGCCGAAGCACGCGGCTCCCATTGACGCAGCGGCCGCCGTCGCCTCACCCGCAGCGGGAATAACCGCAATTCAGGCAGACGTCACAGCCTTCCTGATGCGTGAGCGCCGCGGCGCCGCAGTTCGGGCACTGACCCAGGCCCGGCCCTGGGGCAGGCGCCGCGCCGGTGGCGCCGTCGGCGGGCTCCCGGGCGCCGGCGGCCAGCCGCAGGCGCTGCTCGGCCGCCTCGCTGATGCGCGGCTGATCGGCCGGCGCCAGGAAGCCGATCTCGACCAGGTGACGCTCGATCACACCGCCGATCGCCGCCAGCAGCGAGGGCACGTAGCGGCCCTCCATCCACTGGCCGCCGCGCGGGTCGAACACGGCCTTGAGCTCCTCGACCACGAAGGAGACGTCGCCGCCGCGGCGGAACACCGCCGAGATCATGCGGGTCAGCGCCACGGTCCAGGCGTAGTGCTCCATGTTCTTGGAGTTGATGAAGATCTCGAACGGCCGGCGCCGGCCGTCCTGCATCACGTCGTTGATGGTGATGTAGATCGCGTGGTCGCTGCCCGGCCATTTGATCTTGTAGGTCCGGCCCGGCAGATCTTCGGGCCGATCGAGCGGCTGGGCGATGTAAACCACGCCGCTCTCGCGGACCGCGGGAACCAGCGCCGGAACGCTGCCGGCTTCGGACGGCTTCACTTCGAGCACCGCGCCGGTCACCTCGTTCGGCCGATAGGTCGTGCAGCCCTTGCAGTTCCGGGCATAGGCCTCTTCGTAGACGCCCTTGAAAGCCTCGAAGGAGATGTCGCGCGGCAGGTTGATGGTCTTGGAGATCGAGCTGTCGACGAACTGCTGGGCCGCGGCCTGCATGGCGAGATGGTCGGCGGGGCTGAGCGTCTGGGCGTCGACGAAGACATCGGACGGCGGTTCGTTGCCTTTGACGGCCCGCCACAGCCGGAAGGCATGGTCCTCGACGCTCTCCTCGCGCTTGGAGCCGTCGGGCTGCAGCACGTGGCGCACATAGCTGAACGCGAACACCGGCTCGATGCCGGAGGAGACGTTGTCGGCCAACAGCGAGATCGTGCCGGTGGGCGCGATCGAATTCAGCAGCGCGTTGCGGATGCCGTAACGGCCGATCGCGCTGCGCACGTCCTCCGGCAGCTCGCGGATGGTCTCGCCGGCGAGGTAGCGCGCGCGGTCGTAGAGCGGGAAGCTGCCCTTTTCGGCGGCGATGTCGGCCGACGCGAGATAGGACAGGCGCTGAACGGCACCCAGCCATTCACCGGTCAGCCTGACCGCCTCGGGCGAGCCATAGCGCACGCCGCAGAAGATCAGGGCATCGGCCAGCCCGGTGACCCCGAGCCCGACGCGGCGCTTGGCCTTGGCCTCCTTCTCCTGCTGCGGCAGCGGGAAGCGCGAAACGTCGACCACGTTGTCCAGCATGCGCACGGCGAGCGGCACCAGCCGCTCCAGCGCGGCCATATCGAGACTGGCCTGCGGCGTGAACGGATCCTTGACCAGGGCCGCGAGATTGATCGAGCCCAGCAGACAGGCGCCGTAGGGCGGCAACGGCTGCTCACCGCAAGGATTCGTAGCCTGAATGGTCTCGCAATAATGGAGGTTGTTCCGCCGGTTGACACGGTCGATGAAGATCACGCCCGGCTCGGCGTAGTCGTAGGTCGCGCGCATGATGCGCTCCCACAAGGCGCCGGCCTTGATCGTGCGGAAGACCTTGCCCTCGAACACGAGGTCCCAATCGGCGTCGTCCTTCACCGCCTTCATGAAGGCGTCGGTGATCAGCACCGAGACGTTGAACATGCGCAGCCGCCGGGGATCGCGCTTGGCGTCGACGAAGGCCTCGATGTCGGGATGATCGCAGCGCAGGGTCGCCATCATGGCGCCGCGACGCGAGCCCGCGCTCATGATGGTGCGGCACATCGAGTCCCACACATCCATGAAGGAGAGCGGCCCCGAGGCGTCGGCGCCGACGCCTTTCACCGGCGCGCCCTGCGGGCGGAGCGTCGAGAAGTCGTGACCGATGCCGCCGCCCTGCTGCATGGTGAGGGCCGCTTCGCGCAAGTTCCCGAAGATGCCCGACATGTCGTCGGGAATCGTGCCCATGACGAAGCAATTGAACAGCGTGACGCTGCGGCCGGTGCCGGCGCCGGCGATGACCCGTCCGGCGGGCAGGAACTTGAAGCCGGCAAGCGCCTCGTGAAACCGCCCGGCCCACAATTCGGGGTCGCGCTCCGGCGCCGCCAGGGCGCGCGCCACGCGCCACCAGGTGGCGTCCAAATCGGCGTCGGCGTCCCCCGAAGCGTCGCGGAAACGGTATTTCATGTCCCAGATCCGCTGGGAAACGGGGGCCCATTCCATCGTCAAAACGTAGGCTCGCACCCCCTAGATATCAACAGTTCTTTATTCGTTCCTGCGTTGGGCGCCCGCGACCAGCCGCTCCGTGGCCGCCTCGATGCGCTCGCGCAGGGTCGCCATGAAGGCCTCCCGGCCAAGACCCGGCGCAATCGCCGGCAGCACCTCGACGTCGATCACGCCCGGCCATTTGATGAACTGGCGGCGCCCCCAGAACAGTCCGGAATTGAGCGCCACCGGGACGACGGGCACGCCGAGCTGGCGATAGAGCGCTGCCGTGCCGACCTGGTAAGGACGCTGCGAGCCCACCGGCGTGCGCGTGCCCTCGGGGAAGATCAGGATCGACCGACCGTCGGCGATGGCGGCCTTCGCCTGGCGCACCAGGCCACGCAAGGCGTGGCCTCCGTCACTGCGCTCGACGGCGATGTTGCCGACCCTCGCCATGGCCCAGCCGACAACGGGAATGAACAGCAGCTCGCGCTTCAGCACGGTGGCGCTGCCGGGAAACAGCCGCGAGAAGGCCAACGTCTCCCACGTCGACTGATGCTTGCAGGCGAAGATGACGGGGCGCGAGGGCATGTTTTCAGCGCCGCCGACGCGGTGCGTAAGTCGACACGTGATGCGGAGCCACCCCAGGCAGAAATCGATCCAGAACAGCGACCAGGCGACGACGAGGCGCCGCGGCATCAACAGGATCGGCGAGCCTACGACGGCAATGACAGCCGTGCCGAGGTACCAGCCGACATTGAACGCTAGCGAGCGCAGCCAGAGGCTGATCATGAAGGGGATTCTGTGGGAAGATGCCGTGTTTCTTGTAACCCTAGTTTTAGTGGCCTAATGTCCGTCCGCAAGCACATCTAGTGGGGAATTCCCCGCTCTCATCATGCAAGTCACCTGTCCCCAATGCGGGGCGCGATACGCCGTCGATCCGTCGGCGATTGGTCCCACCGGACGCACCGTCCAATGCGCCCGCTGCAGCCATCGCTGGTTCGAGAAGCTCGAGGCCGCGCCCGCCGCTTCCCCCCTCCCACCGCCCGACATGCGTCCGGTGCCGGATTTCGTGATTCGTCCACAATCCCACTACAGCGCGGGATTGCCGGCGATCTCTCCGCCGCGCCACACCGTCCATTGGGGTCGATGGGCCGCCGCCGCGGCCGTGCTGATCGTCGCGGTGGGCGTCGCCGCCTTCGCCTGGCGCGACGAGATCAGGGACAGGCTGCCGCCCAGCTGGAGCGCGTTGCTGAGCCCCGACGGCGCCCGCGGCCTCCTTGCGTCGCCGGCCAAGGCGATGCGGACCAACGCCCCGGCTGAGCAGGCTCGCATTGAGCTCGACCTCGCCGCCAGCAAGATCGAACTCGTAGACGGCAGCTACGTCGTGCGCGGCGAACTTTTCAACAGCGGTCGTGCCGTCGGCTCGACGAGCACGCTCAAGCTGATCTTCCGCAAGGGCGACGACGTGCTGGGCGAACGCGCCTATTCCATGGTCGAGGGCCCGATCGCCCCGGGCGGCCGCCTGAGCTTCAGCCGGCCGTTCGACGATCCACCCGACGGCACGAACAACATCGTGCCGAGCGTCGAATAGCGAGTGTCCATGGCCGATCGCCCGACCGTCTCGATCCGCTTTTCCGCCGCCGAAATCGCCAACCGCGTCGATGAAATGGCAGCGGAGCTCGCCGCCAAGCTCTCGGCCGACACCCTGGTCGTCTCGGTGCTGAAGGGCAGCTTCGTGTTCGCCGCCGACCTCATCCGCGCGCTGAGCCGCGCTGGCGCCGACTGGTCGATGGATTTCCTCACCT
>Ga0210402_10001726_pt1 | contig 22355 bp, 25 predicted proteins | sample IncBWC7MmetaG_FD_161055 | JGI IMG/M metagenome (GOLD analysis project Ga0210402, IMG submission 161055) | Forest soil microbial communities from Barre Woods Harvard Forest LTER site, Petersham, Massachusetts, United States - Inc-BW-C-7-M | ecosystem: Environmental > Terrestrial > Soil >... | reverse complement strand
TAGCCGAAGCGCCGCATCTCGGGATAGGCGACGGCCGAGAATGTTGCAGCAGTCGCGACCGAAGAGCCGCAGATCGCGGCGAAGCCGCCGCAGGCGGCAACGGTTGCGATGCCGAGGCCGCCGCGCAGATGGCCGACAAAGCCGTTGGCGGCGCGAAACAACTCGCGGCTCATGCCGGAATTGGAGACGAACGTTCCCATCAAGAGGAACATCGGGATGACGCCGAACGTATAGTCCGTCACCGTGCGCATCGACGTCTGGCCGACCAGCTTCAGCGCCGCTGTGCCGTTGACGAGATAAGAAAAACCGCACACGCCGACGAGGCCCATCGCCATGCCGACCGGCACACGCAGCAGCATCAGCGCAAACAGCGAGACAAAGCCGATGATGGCGACCGCGTTGGTGCTCACGACGCGCTACTCCGTAGCCTTGATCTTGGGATCGTGCATCTCCTCGGGATGGAAGATCAGCCGATAGGTACGGATCGCGATCAACAGCACCGCGGAGACGTCGCCGGCCCAGGCGACCGCGAAGAACGGCCAGACCGGCATGTGCATGTCGAAGGTGAGCACGTTGTCGTTATAGGTCACGCGCACCTTGTCGAACAGCGTCCAGGTCTGCACCGTGACGACGAACAGCAGCACCGATGTCGCGAACACGTCGATGATGCGCTGATAGCGCGGGCCGACATTGGCCCAGATCAGATCGACGGTGATGTGCGTGCCGCGATAGCTGGTCGCGGCGATGCCCCAGAAGATCAGGATACCGAGCAGCATGCGCCCGATGTCGAAGGAATCGGGGATCGCATAGTTCAGCGTGTTGCGTAACAGCACCGACAGGAAGATGTCGAATGCGACGAGGCCGACAAAGCCGGCCGCGATCCATTCGATCGTGTCGATGAAACGGTCCATCGAAGCGCGTTTCATGTCGGCTGCCTCCGGCGCATGACTGCAAGCAAACGGCGGCGGGAGCTTCCCACCGCCGTGTCAAAGCAGGTCAATTCGATTACTGCGTCAACGCGTTGTACTTGGCGAGAGAAGCCTTCAATTCCGCCATTGCGGCATCGGGATCGACGCCCTTCGCCCGGACGCCATCGGCCCAGGTCTTGACCAGCGGTTCGGCCGCCTTCTTCCACAGCGCGAGTTGGTCCGGCGTCAAGGTGTACACCTCGTGGCCGGGCTCGGCCTTTACCTTATCGACGCCGGCATCCTCGAATTTGCCCCAGGGCTCGCCGACGCGGCCGGCCGCTTCGGTGGTGCAATTGTCGTCGACCGCCTTCTTCTGGCGGTCCGACATCCCATTGTACGTGTCCTTGTTCATCACGAAGACGAAGGTCGTGACATAAAGCGGCGCGTCCATGTGATACTTCGTCACCTTGTCGACGCCGAACAGCACCAGGGACCCCCAGGGGAAGGTGACCGCGTCGGCGACGCCGCGCTCGATGATGTCGCGCACTTCCGGCGCCGACGACTGCACATTGGTGCCGCCGAGCAGTGTCACGAAATTACCCATCGTGGCATGCGCAGGCCGGACTCTCATGCCCTTGATGTCCTCGGGGACCACGATCTTCTTGGTGCGCGAGTGAAACGATGAGGGCGAATGGATGAAGGCGAGGCAGAACTTGACGTCCTTCATCTCCTTCTCGGCATATTTGCGATACCAGGCGTCCAGCCCCTCGGAGCCGCCCTTGGCATCCGACATCAGGAATGGCAGCTCGCCGGCGCCAATGATCGGGAAGACGCCGGGATCATAGCCGGGATTGACATAGGTGACGTCGGCGATGCCGTCGCGCGCCATGCTATAATGGTCTTTTGCCTTGCCGAGTTGTTGCGCCGGGAACACCTTGTACTTGATGGTGCCGCCGGAGGCCTTCTCGACCGCGGCGCCCCAATCCTCCATCGCCTTCTGCAGCGGATGCGACGCCGGCACCCAGTGCGAAATCTTCAGCTCGATGGTTTTTTCCTGCCCGAACGCGGGCGTCACGGCGGCGGCCAGCAGCAGCGCCAAAAAAATCTTCCTCATCGGCATCGTCTCCCTTATCGGCCTTTCGTCGGCCTTTGCAGACATTGTTATATGATATAATTATCAATGCAAGCGCGGCGGCGGCAGCCGTCGCACAGGCCGGCAAGAGCCTTCAAGCGAGAGCCTACAATATCGGGGGGAGCGCGTATTGCGGACAAAAGTAGCAATCATTGGCGCGGGCCCGGCGGGATTGCTGTTCGGGCAATTGCTGCGCACCTACGGTATCGACAACATCATTCTGGAGCGCCACACGGCCGACTATGTGCTCGGCCGCATCCGCGCCGGCCTCCTTGAAGAGGGCACGGTGGCGCTGCTCGACGAGGTCGGCGCCGCCGCCCGCGCGCATCGCGAAGGCCTGCTGCATGACGGTATCGAGCTCGCCTTCGGCGGCAGCCGTCATCGGATCGACATGAAGGCCCTCACCGGCAAGACGGTGATGATCTACGGCCAGACCGAGGTCACGCTCGACCTGATGAACGCCCGCGAGGCGGCCGGACTGACGACCGTCTACCAGGCCGCCGACGTCAAGCCGCTTGACTTCGAAACCGATCATCCGCGCGTGACCTATGTGAAGGACGGCACGACGCACGAAATCGCCTGCGACTTCATCGCCGGCTGCGACGGCTTTCACGGCATCAGCCGCGCCAGCGTGAAGCCGCCGGCAATCGAAACTTTCGAACGAGTCTATCCGTTCGGCTGGCTCGGCATCCTTTCGGAGACACCGCCGGTCTCGCACGAGCTGATCTATTCCAATCATGCGCGCGGATTTGCGCTCTGCACCATGCGCTCGATGCACCGCAGCCGCTACTATGTGCAATGCGCGCTCGACGACCACATCGATCAGTGGCCGGACGACCGGTTCTGGGACGAGTTGAAGCGGCGGCTGGACCGGAAGGCGGTCGACGATCTCGTGACCGGCCCTTCGATCGAAAAGAGCATCGCGCCTCTGCGCAGCTTCGTCGCCGAACCGATGCGGTTCGGTCGGATGTTCCTGGCGGGCGACGCCGCCCATATCGTGCCGCCGACCGGCGCCAAGGGCCTCAACCTCGCCGCCAGCGACGCGCATTATCTCGCGACCGCGCTACGCGAATTCTACGACGAGAAATCGTCCGCCGGAATCGATGCCTATTCCGAGAAGGCGCTGGCGCGGGTGTGGAAAGCGGTGCGCTTCTCCTGGTGGATGACATCGATGCTGCACAAGTTTCCGGACACTGGCACCATCGGCGCACGCATTCAGCTTGCCGAGCTCGACTATGTCACGCGCTCGAAGGCCGCGATGACGTCGCTGGCGGAAAATTACGTCGGGCTGCCGTTTTAGGCGTTATCTGGATAGTGACGCATTGCCGGTGCGGGGCGAGACGATTAAGCTTCAACTCTCCTTTCGTCGTCACCAGCCAGAGCCGGCGCATGGGCAGGGCTGGGGAAGACCACAATGTCTTTTAATCAGGGCGGATGCCTCTGCGGCGCAGTCCGGTACGTGACGAGCTCCGAGCCCGCGCGCGTGACATTTTGCCATTGCAGGTTCTGTCAACGGGCAACCGGGTCGGCGTATATGGTCGAGCCCATCTTTCGCAAGACGACTTTTGAAATCATTTCAGGGACACCCGCGACCTATAGCCAAACCTCGGAAGGAAGCGGAAAGCGGGTCACGATTCATTTCTGCGCGACCTGCGGCACGAAGTTGTTTCTCGATTTTGAGCGATTTCCCGAGGTCTTTGGCGTCTATGGCGGCACATTCGACGACCCGAACTGGTTCGAACGCACCCCCCAAATATCGAAGCATATCTTCCTCGACTTTGCCCAGGACGGCACGGTCATTCCTGCCGGCTTCAGCACGTTTCGCAGGCATGCCATGCTGAACGACGGAACACTCGTTGAACCCGTCACCTCTGGACAGCCACATCTCATCAAAAAGCGAGGTTGAGCCTTCGGCGTCCCTGACGCATGTTGACACCGTTGAACGTGATCGGCGGGCAAGCCAGGTCCGGGAGCAGGTCGCATGTTGACGCTCTATTTCGCGCCGGGTTCGAGCTCGATGGCCGTGCACATCGCGCTGCACGAGATCGGTGTCGCCTTCGACGCAAAGCCGATGTCGTTCAAGCGCGACGACATGCACGCGGCGGAGTTTCTCAAGCTGAACCCCGAGGGCAAGGTGCCGACGCTTCTGATCGACGGCCGCGTGCTCACTGAAGTCGCGGCGATTCTGTTCTATCTCGCGCGGCGTTTCCCGGACGCCAAGCTGTTGCCGCATGGCGATATCGAGGCCGAGGCGCGGACGATCTCCTGGATGTCCTTCATCGCCGCAACGCTGCATCCGGCGCGACAGCGCGGGCTCGACCATGCGAAAACCGTCTATGGCATCGCCGACCGGCGACTGGGCACGGGCTGGGCGCTCGGCGAAGACTATTCGATCGCCGACATCCATCTGTTCCGGCTCTATTGGCGGCTTTCAATTCGCTCAAACCCGCGCCCGGCACGTTCCCGAATCTCGATGCGCATTACGCGCGGATGATGGCGCGGCCCGCCGTGCAGCGGACGATCGTGGTTGAATCCGCGATCGGCTATGAATTGCCGGCATAGCAAATGTCGTCATACCCCGCCACCGGGTCTCGCCTTCAGCGAGCCAGATGACAGGCTCCTGCGGGGTATCCAGTACGCCGCAGCCTATCGTTTCTCATGGCCGTCTCTGCGATGCTGGATCATCCGCTTTCGCGGATGATGACAAAACAAGTAAACTTCAAACACCCACCGAAATTCCGTTTAAAACTTTGTAGGCGGTGAATTTCATCTGCGCTTCGCGTTCAATGGCGATATTGGGCCAACACGCGAGTGAGCGACGAACATGATCGACATTCCAGAAGGCTTTCAGCCTCACTTCCGCAAGAGCCCGTTCACCGATCCATGGGAACCGCTCTATTCGAAAAAGACAGAAACGGCAGTCATCATTGGACTGCGGCTGGCCAAACCGCACACCAATTCGCGCGGCCTCATTCATGGCGGGCTGATCGCATCTCTCGCCGACAACGCCATGGGTTATAGCTGCGCGCTGGTCATGGGCTGGACGTCGTCGCTGGTGACGATCTCGCTTGCGGTCGATTATGTGGGCTCGGCCGAGATCGGGCAATGGCTTGCGGTCGAGAGCGAGGTGATCAAGGCCGGCAGCACGATCTGCTTTGCGCAAAGCTTGATCAAGGCCGACGACACCGTCATCGCGCGCGCCAATGGAACATTCCGCGTGGTGCCGAAGAAGGAATGACAGCTAGAGCGCGATGGGTTTAGGTCGAATCGCCATCGCGCTCTAGCTTCTTGATTGAGCATGATCTTTTCGGAGAACCGCTACACACTTTTGCGGATCATGCTTTATGAACCAAACCGCCAGTCGGTGATCTCTATGACGAGATCGATGAAGCTGCGCACCTTCGCTGACAGCAGCCGCGAGGTCGGATAAACGATGTGAATCGGCACCGCCGGTTGCTCGAACTTCTGCAGCACGATCTTCAACCGCCCGCGCTTGACAGCGTCGGCCGCTTGATAGGCCAGCACCCGCGTCAGCCCGCCGCCCTCTTCGGCATGGCGGATCGCCGCGTCGGCGCTGTTGGTGGAGAAACGCGGCGTGATGTTGAGGCGGAACTCGCGGCCTTCCTCCACAAAGCGCCATTCGGCGGTGATCGCGGTCGCACCGAACTGGATCGTCTGGTGGCTCGTGATCGCCTGCGGCGTTTTCGGCTCGCCGTACCGCTTGAGATAGGCCGGTGAAGCCACCACGATCCGGCGCATCTCACCCACGTGGCGCGCAACGAGCGAGGAATCGGCGAGATGGCCGATCCGGATGCCAAGGTCGATGCCGTCTTCGACCAGGCTGACCACGCGGTCCTGCAGCCGCAGTTCGGCCGACACGTCGGGATAGCGTTTCAGATAGGCCGACATGACAGGGCTGACATGCAGCCGGCCGAAGCCGACCGGTGCTGAGACCACAAGCCGGCCGCTCGGCCGGGTGCGCTCGCCTTCGGCCGCAAGCTCCGCCTCCTCGACATCGGCGAGGATGCGCCGCGCCCGCTCCAGATAGCGCGCGCCTGCATCCGTCAGCGTCACCGAGCGCGTGGTCCGCTGCAGCAGCCGCGCCCCGAGACGATCCTCCAGCGCCGCGACCAGCCGCGTTATCGCGGATGGCGACAGGCGAAGCTTGCGCGCGGCCGGCGCGAAGCCATGGAGGTCGGCCACGGCGACAAAAGCCTGCATGGCATCGATACGGTCCATGGGATTATTTCATATATTGCAATGATGAAGTGTCAATGCGGCGGATTGTTTAAACTTCGCGAGAGACCATTTTGACGACTGAGAGAGGGCGCTTTCGCCAACGGCAGAAAGGACGCATCTAATGTCAGACACTCACACCTATTCCAGCGATGTGGCGTTCACGCCGGCGGTCAAGGCGATTCAGGCCCGCAAGGGTTCGCGCGAGGGCTATGCGCGCGTCGAGGAAAACGGCGGCTGGCGCACCGAGATCGACGACAAGCTCGCCGGCTTTCTGGCGGACACCAACAGCTTCTATCTCGCGACCGCGACGGCCGACGGGCAGCCCTATATCCAGCATCGCGGCGGGCCGAAGGGTTTCATCAAGGTGCTGGACAAGAGGACGATCGCCTTCGCCGACTATGCCGGCAACCGGCAATATCTGACGCAGGGCAATCTGTCGGAAAATCCGAAGGCGCACATGTTCAACATGGATTACGCGCATCGCCGCCGTGTCAAGATCTGGGGCGAGGCGCGGGTGGTCGACGACGATCCGGCGCTGATGCAAGCGCTGATGCCGAAGGGTTACCGGGCGCGACCCGAGCAGGTGATCCTGTTCAAGATCGCGGCATGGGACACCAACTGCCCGCAGCATATTCTGCAGAAGTTCGACGCAGCCGATGTAGCCGCAGCCCTCGGGCAACGCGACGCGCGAATCGCGGAATTGGAGGCCGAGCTTGCGAAGTTGGAGGGCGAAGCTCAGCCAGCGGCGTGAAACCGCTCACGGGTGAAGCGCTCGGCGGCGCTGCGTGTTCTCCCTCTCCCCGCTTGCGGGGAGAGGGGCTCTCTGCAAGGACGCGACTCGCGGAAAAAGCCCCTCACCCGTCGCTTTCGCTCCGACCTCTCCCCGCAAGCGGGGAGAGGCGACTTTAAAGCGCGCGGGAGAGATGACTTACGATCGATGTTGCCCAGCGCTCACGCCGCTTCTCTTGCCTGCGTCCAGGCGAAATCCGGGTAGTGCTGCTGCATCATCCGCTCGACATAGCCGACGAGGTTGTCGAACTGCCCGGCGCGGGTGCGCAGCTTGGATTCGAAAAACGGCGTAAGAATGCCGGCGAGTGCGCCGAAAGCGGTGGCGTCGGCGCCGCAAGGCTTTTCGCCCATCAGATAGGGCTTGTCGGCGATCTGCAGCGACAGTGCGTAGAGCGAGCGCACCGCAAGCTCGATATCGTCGTCCGGTGCGTGACGCCCGAGGCCGCTCAGGAGATAATTCTCCGCGACGCGGAATTGCGCGTCCTCACGCAGCTTTTCGCGGCGGTCTTCCGGCGCGCCGTCGAAGAAATGCGCGGGCCCCCTGGCGAAATTGTCCGGATCGACCCAGCGCGCGCCGACCAGCGCCCAATAGACATGGTGCTCGACCATGCGCTCGAACGCCCAAGCCTGGGCGCGTTCGCGCTGGCCCAAGTCTCTATCGAAATCGAAGCCGTATTTCTGTTCGATATGCGCGCGGATGAAGGTGGAATCGGCGATGCTCTGACCCTCGTCGTCGATATAGGGGAGTTGGCCCTTGGGCGAGGCCGGCGGCATCGCCCGCTGCTTGCGGTAGGCAAGGCCGGCCATCTTGAGCTGGACCTCGGTCTTGGTCACGAATGGGCTGATTTCGGGCAGGCCGAAGCCTGCGCCGAAACCGTAGAGGGTAATCATGTCGGCGCTCCCAATCTCTTCAAAACGCGCTTGATGCTAGAGGAGTGCTGCTGCCACCATGGTGTCAGCAGTGGAACAATGGCCGACCATAGGCCGACGCCATATAGGATCATCATGGACAAACCTCTTCATCTTGAGTGTTGTCCCGTTATAGAAAACACCTGCTGCCAACATGCTGTCAGCATCGGCAAGGGCCCCGCAAAAGGCTGCGGAGAAACTTGCCAACAGACGTAAAAAGATCTGCCAAGAGACTGTTGAGAGACCCGCTAAGAGACCTGTCATGAGACGCGCGGACCGGCTGTTTCAGATCATCCAGGTGCTCAGGCGCACCCGCAATCCGCTGACGGCGGACGCCATCGCCGGGGAGCTGGAGACATCAAAACGCACGATCTATCGGGACATCGCGACCCTGATCGGTCAGCGCGTGCCGATCCGTGGCGAGGCCGGGATGGGCTATATTCTGGAGAAAGGCTTCGACCTGCCGCCTTTGATGCTGACGCCCGACGAGATCGAGGCAGCCGTGCTCGGCGCGCAATGGGTGATCGGACATTCCGATCCCGTGCTGGCGCGGGCCGCCGAAGACCTGATGGCCAAGATCGCCGACACCGTTCCCGAGAGGCTGCGGCCCTTCGTGCTCGAACCCGCAAGCCGCGCGCGGGCGCCCTGGGCACGCGAGCCCGACCGTATCGACATGGCCCGCACGCGCACGCAGATTCACGAAGGCAAGAAGATCGCGCTGCGCTATCGCGACGAGCACGGCCGCGACAGCGAGCGCACGATCTGGCCGATCGCCATCGGCTATCATGAGGCGGTGCGGATTCTCGCGGCCTGGTGCGAGCTGCGCCGGGACTTCCGCAGCTTTCGCACCGACCGCGTGGTCGAAGCGGACTATCTCGACGAAAAATATCCCGAGCGGCGCGAAGCGCTGCGCGCCAAATGGCGCAGGAGCCTGGTATGGGAGCAGCCGAAGGATGTCTGATGCGGATCGCACCGGCGCACGCCGGCAAAGTCAAAGCGGAAATCCGAGTGGAAATCCGATTGGAAATCCGATTGGAAATCCATGTCAGGCGTGCGGCGCCTGCTGTGGCTATTCGTCGAACTGGCCGCGTTTCACCATCGAGGATGACGCTGCGCTGGATCTGATTCCGGCCGAGCTCGTGAACGCACGGCTGTCGGGCATGCGCTGTGACGGCGACCGCTGCGCGGCGTTGCGGGGTGAGATCGGTGTCGAGACCGCCTGCACGATTTACGCAATCCGGCCGGACGTCTGCCGCACCTGTATGCCCGGCGACGCCGAATGCGCGATGGCGCGGCGGAAATACGGATTGCCCACGCTGACCTTGACCGTCGTCCCGGCGGAAAGCCGGGACTCAGCCGCGTGATCTATCGATAAGGCGGCACGGCCAGAGCCGGCTTCAATCATTACGTCCTGTGGTTATGGGCCCTCGCGTTCGCGAGGGCGACGGAGAGAGGTGATCGTGCGGCTGAAAGGCGCCTACGCCGTCATGGCCTCGGCGACGTCCTCGTCATCGAGTTCATCGTCCAACGGCGCGATGGCCGACAAGGGCTTGGTCGAAAGCGTGATCGGCTTGCGGTTGCCATAGGATGGCGTCACCTCGCGTACCGGCGCCTGGCGGGACAAGGCATAGAGGGCCGAGCCGACGCGGCCACCAAACACGATCAGCTCGCGCTCGCTGCAGCTTGCGGCGATCGCAATCGCCAACGAATGCAGATGGCTGCGGCGATAGCAGAACAGCGCAAGCTTCGCCCGCACGTCGGAGGCGACGCTCTCCACCAGCTGGGGCAGACCATGTGCGCTGGCGCGGTACATCTCGCCAAGCAGTTCGTCCCTCACCGGGCAGAAGTCGTTTTCGTAGGCGTCGCGGCTTGAAAACATTGCTGTTTCTCCCTCGAAGGGGAGGATGCAATGCAATTGTCTAACGAAGGGTTAACCACGGAGATCGGTAGTTACACGGAGCACTTGAGTTCGCGTGCGAATCGGAGCGCCCAAAACGGCGTCGCGTCCGCATTCAAAGCGCATGCAACTTGATCCAATCGGCGATGGCTCGCCCGATGGCCGGCCCGGAATCCTCCTGGATGAAATGGGAGCCCTTGACCGTGACCTCAGTCTGGTTGTTCCAGCGCCGGCAAGACTCCCGCACCGCGCCGACCAGGATCGCGCCCGGCTCGGCGTTGACGAATAGTTTCGGCACTTCATTCGCGGCCATCCACTGCGCATAGTTTTCCGCGATCGCCACGACATCGGCGGGCTCGCCGGCGATCGGAATCTGCCGCGGCCAGGTCAAGGTTGGCCAGCGGTCTTCGCGGTTAAGGAACGGCTTGCGATATTCCATCATCTCGGCCTCGGTCAGCTTGCGCAGCACCGATCCCGGCAGCACCCGCTCGACAAACATGTTGCGGTCCAGGATCATCTCCTCGCCTTTCCCCGAACGGAAGCCCTGAAAAATCGGCGTCGCCGCCTTGCTCCATTCGTCCCAGCCGGCGATGGGACGCACGATGCCCTCCATATAGACGATGCCGCGCACACGATCGCGATGATGAGTGGCCCAATCGAAACCAAGTGCCGAGCCCCAGTCATGGATGACGAACAGGATCTTTTCCTGAAGGCCAACCACCGCATCGATGAAGGCCGCGAGATATTTCTGGTGGGTGACAAAGCGATAGGTGTCGGGACCGGGGTTTGGAAGCTTGGCGGAATCTCCCATGCCGATCAGGTCCGGCGCGATCAGGCGGCCCTGCCCTTCGAGTTCTGGAATGACATCGCGCCAGAGATAGGACGAAGTCGGATTGCCGTGAAGAAACAAGACCGGCGCGCCCTCGCCGCGCTCGTGATAGGCCATGCGGCTGTCGAGCACATTCACCATCTTCTTGGTCAGTGGCCGTTCGGTCATGGCTTTCCGCTCTCTGCAGCATCGTGAATCAAAACCGATACTCTCGTCTTTTATCTCGCGTCTTTTATCTTGCGTTTTCTCGACGCGAATGGCGGCCTCAGCCGTTGGCCGCCATGAAGATCGAGAGGCCAAAGCCGGTCAGATGGTGCAGCGCCTGATCAATCCCGATGAGGGTCCAGAACCAGGGATGGTCCGGCGTCATGTTGAAGGTCGAGGAGCAGAGCCCCTTGGCGCGATCGATCGTGATGTGAATGAGGAAGTCGATGACCGCGACGAACCAGAATCTTGGCGCGATGATCAGGATCAGCGCCATCGCGACCACCAGATGGATCAGGCAGTGCACCAGAAGCGGCAGCGCCCAGCCGGTCTTCTGATCCTTGCCATGCGCCATCCAGGCGTTCTGCAGAACGAAGTCGGCGATGATGTGCTTAACGGTAAGCAACAACATCCATCCCACCAGCGCACCGACCGGGACCACCGACGACATGGGAGGAAATGACAAGCTGACGCCCTCGCTAAACAGACCTTGATCGCCCGGGACATTCGAGGCGCTCAGCACAACTTCTTTTCAGACCCGGCCGGCCCATATTGACCTTTTATGACATCTCCAGACCCGGATTGCACGTGTATGGAACCCGAAAATGGCCAGGTGTGGCCGAGGGCGCCATCCGCTTCCGGACCTGCCGCTAAGGTTACTGGTGCGCTACGATCTGCGATGTTCAGCCCGCCGGGCGTCGTCCCCGTTCGTGGAAATTATTCTTCTTTTTTAGATAGTTATCATCTCGACGGCCGGCTTCCAACAGCGACGTGTCGCCGCGACGCGCGCGTCTGCCCGATGAGCGCAACAGGACTCAATCAAACCGATATGCGGTTACGCTTTACATTCAGAGATTAGCATCTGGAACCGGCCGCAATGCCGGCGAGCTCGCCGGACCGCCCTTTGCAGGCCGCCAGCCGGAACCGATACGACGCTGGAATGTTGGCAAGCGGGCAAAGGGGTACCTAAGGAGGACTGAATGAGACTGATGAGCAAGGCCCTGGCAAGCGCGGCGATCGGCGCCGGTGTTCTGGCGGCGTCCGCGATGAGCGCATCCGCCGCGATCGTTTGCACGGGCCATGTGTGCTGGCACACGCACGAGGCCTATGACTATCCACGGGACGCCAGGGTGGTCGTGCATGATGACGACTGGAAATGGGGTCCGCGCGAGAAGTTCGCATTCAGGGAGCATGAAGGACGCGGCTACTGGCACGGCAGCCGCTGGGTCGGCTGGTAATCGGCGTTGCCACATGCACGAGAGGCCGCCATGCGGCGGCCTCTTTCATTTTGCTTCGCCATTTTACACCGTCATTCCGGGATGCGCCATAAGGCGCAGACCACAGATGCGCAATTGCACATCGGGGAATCTCGAGATTCCGGGTTCGATGCTGGCGCGTCGCCCCGGAATGACGTCGTAAGTTAATAGTGGCTACTTGGCCCCACTTGCGTAATTCACTCCTGCGCGGCTGGCGATGCTCCGATGCAAATCAGATCACTGGCACGCCATAATACTCGTTGAGCGCACGGTTGCGGGCGACATCAGTCCAGTTCCAATCGCTGTCATCGCGATACTTGGGAGCACCGCGAAGCTGATCTTCAGTGACGCCCGTGCGATATCCGCCGAGACGGGTGTCATATTTCAAGGACTGCCAAGGCAGCGGATAATGGTCGTTACCAAGCCCGAGGAAACCGCCGAAACCAAGCACCGCGTATGACACCCTGCCGCTGACCTTGTCGATCATCACCCGCTCGATCGAACCGATCTTGGTCTCGTCGGGCCCGAACACCGCCGTGCCCTCGACCTTGTCGCTGCCGATCAGACTGCCGAATTCTCTCTCGTCCATCGCCATGTGACATCCTCCGTGCAAAGCATCAGGGGGAGCAACGGGTGTTGAAGGCGATGGTTCCTGGAACACGCTGGCTGTGCAAAGCGGAACATCATCCCGCCGCGGCATTCGCGTCATTGGCGAGCGCGCGCGCTCTGATCTGCGCGATCTTGCGCTTGAGCGCGACCTGCCGGGGGTCTGGCATGATCGCGGCGCGCGCCTCGGCAATTGCGTCCGAGAGATCGGACAGCGGCAGCGCGCCATCGAATGTCGGCTTGGCAAGGCCGTCGATGATCGCATGCCAGTCGGCGAGCCCCTGGCGATAGACGTCGCCATAACCCTGAACCATCGTCGCCGTCTCCACGATTGCGGGCGTCGCGTCCGGCTGCTTCACCATGCTGCGGGATATCATATGCAGCCAGCGCTCGACCCAGAGCCGTTCCTGCTCAGCGCGCGTGGAAAACTGCCGCCATCGCTTGAGCCCCGCTTCGAGCTTGAGCCGGCGAACGCCCCAGCGGCTTGCGGTCGAAAAAGGGATCGAAACCTGCTTGTGCAGCCAGCCCGCCATGTTCAGCGCTTCGAGCGCGCGTTCGGCGACTGCGGCCGGCAGCGAATCGATCAGCTCGTCGAGCCGGAACGTCTTGACGTCGGTGGACGGCGCACGCACGACGCCGCTGTCAAGCTCGGCGAGTTTCAGTTGCGCGATGCGGATCGGGTCCTCATAGCTCATGCGCATCGCCATCAGCCGCGCGATCCCGCAGAACGTGTCTGCGTCGATATCCTGCCGGCCGATGAACCGGCGCAACCGGTCCACATAAAGCTGGGCGTAGCTCGCGCTCTGGTAATCTACCAGGAGATGGATCGCGTCGCTGACGAGAGTCGTCGCCATATCAGGCAGGCCCTGCGGCAGAAATGGCGGCGCGCTATCGTCCTCGCCGATGACATCGGCGAGCAGATAGCGAAGCGAGGAGACGAAACTTGCCACCGGCCCTCTGATCTCTAGAGCATGACGTGATTAAGTTGAATCGCTATCATCTCTAGCTCTTTGTTTGAGCATGATCTTTTCGGAAAACCGGTTTCCACTTTTCCGGATCATGCTCTAAGCAGGGTTTGCCGCCGCGGTCGCGATCTGCTGCGCCAGCCGCCGCTCCAGCGTGTCGAGGTTCTGGAACAACCTGGCACTGGAAAGGCGCAGGTAGTAGAAGCCGAATGCCGGGTTCTGCACATAGAGCTGCTCAACCTGATCATAGCTCACGCCGAGCACGACACCCGATTCAACGCACTCCAGCGTCTGGGTCCGCGCATTCGACGGCGACAGCATCCCGAGCTCGCCGACAATGGCGCCGACTGGCAGCACGATACCCGATTCCACCAGTTGAAACCGGCCGCTGACGATGTAGTACATGCTCTCGGCCTTCTCGTCCTTGTAGAACAAGACTTCGCCCGCGGTGCATTTGCGTTCCGTCATGAACGGCCGCAGCCACTCCATCGACAGGTCGCTGTTGACGGAGCGCTTCACCTCGCGCATGAGCTGCAGCATCTGGTGCAGCCGGTAGCTGTTGAGAGGCAAGAGCACGCCGTGCAGCAGCAGGGTCGGATAATTGTGGGTCGGGATCGCCGTTGCGATCAAAAGAATATTCGTCAGAATGGCGAACACCCGGAGCGGGATCATCGTCCGCATCGACAGCGTTGCGACCACGAAGATCGAGGCAAAAAAGCTGCCGGCGGCGCCTGCGTGTTCGGCGAGATGTGAGGTATCCATTGGGGCCAACCAAGTCCTAGCTGTGTCGCGTCCCCAGTATGATAGATACGCGGGGGCTTGCGCGATTCATCATAACGTTCAAGGAACGGTCTCGGTATACGCAGATAACGCGACGTTTTGTCGGGCAATTGACCCCAATCCCGTGCAAAATATTCCCGTTTTGGGGCGGCGTGCCGGCCGGCGGCGCGCGAAAGCTGTCCCCCCATGGAGGGAGGCCAGAATGGCCCATCTAGCATGGCCTATGAGGATGCCTGCCGGCCGCGTTGACGGCGTTTCGCTGCGGGGGCACTTTAATCCGGAAGCGGCCGACCAAGAGCAGGTTTCAAGAACAAATGGGCGACGCCTCGAAAATGTCAAAGCCGTTGGCTTACCCGGTCCTGACGCAGTTCGTGGCCGCGACCGCCGGCCGAAACATGACCAAGGCCGCCTATGTGGCGGTGGTGGTCGGCGTTTGCGCCATGGTGCTGTCGACGATCGACCCGGCCTATGACGCGGCGCATCGCGGCATCACGGGCGTGCTCTGGGCGTGCCTCGCCTATTTCGCATTCGAATGGGCGGTCCGAATTCGCGGCGCCGTGCAGGCGGGACGCGGACTGGCCTACCTCACGTCGGGGCGCGGACTCGTCGACGCGGCAGGCGCGATCGCGGTCCCGGTTGCGCTTGCCCTCGGCGTCGAGCCCAGAACGGCATGGCTGCTGGCGGTGGTGTGGATCGTCAAGGTGATCCCCGGCATTCCCGGCTTGCGGCAGTTGCGCCGGGTTCTGGTCGTGGAGTCCGGGCCGCTGGCGAGCGTGTTGGTAATCTTCCTGACGGTGCTGTTCCTGGGCTCGGTCGCCGTGCATTTCTTCGAACGCGATGTGCAGCCGGCGACGTTCGGCACTGTGCCTGCAGCCTTGTGGTGGGCGGTCGTGACGTTGACCACGACCGGCTATGGCGACGTGGTGCCGGTCACGCTGCCCGGACGAATCGTCGCCGCGCTGGTGATGATCTCGGGCCTCGGCGTGTTCGGACTGTGGACCGGCATCCTCGCCACCGGCTTTGCCGCCGAGACCCGCCGCGACAATTTTCTGAAGACGTGGGAATCCGTGACCAAGGTCCCGTTCTTCGCCAATCTCGGCCCTGCGGCGATCGCCGACGTCACGCAGATGCTGCGCACGATCGACCTGCCTCCGCGCACAACCATCATCCGCAAGGGCCAGCAGGGTGACTGCATGTATTTCATCGCATCCGGCGAGGTCGAGGTCGATCTACCCGGCAAGAAGGTCAGGCTCGGTGCAGGCGCCTTCTTCGGCGAAATGGCGCTGCTCGGGAACAATCTGCGCTCCGCCAACATCACGACGACACGGCTGTCGAAGCTGCTGGTGCTCGATCTCGTGGACTTCCGCCTGCTGATGGCACGGCACCCGGATCTCGCCGAGACCATCGACACCGAGGCCCATCGTCGGGAGCTGGAGAACAAATAATGCAACAGCAGGCTACCGACACAGCCGAAGCCGCGAGCACGCCGGTCCTCATCGTCGACGGCGCGCGTGCCACCATTCGCCTCAACCGGCCGCGACATCTGAACCGGCTGCAGCCCGATGATCTCGACGCGCTACGGATGCTGTTCGACCGGATCGAGGCTGATCCCGCGATCCGCGTGCTGGTGCTGACCGGCACCGGGCGCGCCTTCAGCGCCGGCTATGATCTCAACTCGGTCGCCGAGCGCGCGGTCAGCGCCAACGAACAGCCGAGCGCCGGCTCGGCCTTCGAGGTCGTTGTCAACCGGCTAGAAGACCTCGGCGTGCCGACCATCTGCCGGCTCAATGGCGGCGTCTATGGCGGCTCGACGGATCTCGCGCTGGCTTGCGACTTTCGCATCGGTGTCGACACCGCCGAGATGTTCATGCCGGCGGCGCGCCTTGGGCTGCACTACTACAAGAGCGGCATCAAGCGCTACGTGTCGCGGCTTGGCGTCGACAACGCCAAGAAGCTTTTCCTGACCGCGCAAAAGATCGAAGCGCCGGAGATGCTGCGCATCGGCTATCTCACCGCGATGGTGCCGGCGGAGGCGCTCGATGAGGAGGTCGATCGGCTGGCGACCGTCCTCGCCGGCAATGCGCCTCGCGCGATGCGCGGCATGAAACGCGCGATCAACGAATTCGCACGCGGCGAACTCGACGAAGCGGCGGCAGATCTGCGCCATCGCGACAGCATGCGCGGCGCCGAGATCAATGAAGGCATCAAGGCGTTTGCCGAGAAGCGACCGCCGAAATTCTAGAGCCTTTTCCGTTCCGATTGAATTGGAACGGAGGCTCTAGTCTCTTGTTTTGACGCGTTTTCTTCACGCGAACCGGTGCCCACTTCGCTCGAAAACGCTCTAGAACGCGATAAGCACGTCGCGGCTGTTTCTCGCGACAAACAAAGCGTCTTGTTGGCTAAGAGAAATCCTGTACGGTCCCATCGGGTCGTAGCGAGGGCATGGCTTTCCAGATCATGCTGTCGTTGCACATTCGACTCTGTTTGTTTCACAGATAAAGTCAAATTTTTATAGATCAAATCCGAGCCTCATTGCACGCGGTGCGCGCGGCAACGGCAAATGTTTCCATCTCCCCAGTTTGCAATTGACAGAGGGTGTTCGGCGATTAGCCTGATCGTGGTGGAGATTTTCAGAGATGACAGAGTCAGAGCCATATTGGGGACGACGTGCATTGGACTTTGTCGATGCGATCGAAGCGTCGAAGACAACTGCGAGTGTCATCTCGCAGTTCGAGAAGGTGATCGGCGAGCTCGGCTTTCATGCCTACATCATGGCTGGCATTCCGATGCCCGGGCAATCGCTGAGAGAGCTGACCATCGCCAATGGTTGGCCGGCGCAATGGTTCGAAACCTACAACCGCGAGAATCTTCACGCGGTCGATCCGATTCCACGGCATTGTTTCAACACCCTGAATCCCTTCGAGTGGAAGGACGTGCCTTACGATCGCGAGCGCGACGAGGCGGCGCACCGGGTGATGATGCGGGCCCGCGATTTCGGCATGCGCAAGGGGTTCTGCATTCCGATTCACTATGACGACGCGATCGGCGCGATCAGCATCGCAGGCGAACGGCCTTATCTCGACGCCGAGACCAAAGGCGCGCTGCATCTGATGGGCGTCTTCACCCATGGCAGGCTTCGCGCACTGGCCCGACCAGCCGCCGCGACGCCGATCCGGCGCCTGTCTGATATCGAGGCGGAAGTGCTACGCTGGGCGGCGCGCGGAAAGACCGCGTGGGAGACCGGTCAGATCCTCGGCATTTCGGAGCGCAACGTCCGTTGGCACCTCGAGGAGGCGCAACGCAAGTTGATGACGAACAACAAGACAGCCACGGTTGCGACAGCAATTGTCAACCGGGAAATCCTGATCTGAACTGGAAGTTCTCCCAGTAGATCGAATTCTACCTTCTAGGCAAAGTTGCCGTTAGATTGCAATTCAATCAACGGTGAGCCGATGCTTGAAATTCATGTGGTGCAAAGAGACAACCGGCACCTCTACGAAAATTATTTCGATCCCTATTTCCGGCTGCGTCATGACATTTACGTCAAACAGCGCAAATGGATGGCGCTCGACCGGCCGGACGGTCGCGAGATCGATCAGTTCGACACCGAGGATGCGGTCTATCTGTTCTGTCTCGACGAGGCCAAATTGATTGGCGCCATGCGCGCGGTGCCGACGCTGTCGCCAACCCTGATGAGCGATATTTTTCCTCATCTCAGCCTGCGCGGGCCGATCCGCCGGCCCGATGTCTACGAGCTGTCCCGTGTCTTCGTCATTCCGGAACGCCGCGGTGAGCATGCCGGACCGCGGATCGAGACGCTGTTGCTGACCGCGATCACGGAATACGGCATCAGCATCGGGCTGAACGGCTTCTCGATCGTGCTGGAGGCGTGGTGGCTGCCGCGCTTCGAACGGTGCGGCTGGAAAGCCCATCCGCTCGGCCTGCCGCGGATCATCGACGACATGTCGGTGCTGGCGGTGCTGGTCGATTGCAATGAAGCAACATGGCAATCGCTCTGCCGGCAAATCGGCCGGACCAGCCCGATCCTCACCTGGCGGGGACTATCGGGCGTCAATCGCCAACTCCTGCCGGACATTTCTCTTCCTCAACCGCCAGCCGTTCAGCCAACGCAATGAGCTCTTCACGGTGCCGCCTGTCGCGCAGCTTGAGGAAACTCCGCATCAAGCGGAGGCCAAAGGCCGTCGTTTCATCGGCGTTCAACGCTGCGGGATTAGGCTGCATCAAGACGAGACCCATTGCTGATATTCGGGACCGAGAGCTGTGACCGAACCTTCGCTTGAAGAAATCATTGAACGCCTGCAATTTTGCATTGTGGACGCGCGAGAGCTGCAACTCAAAATGTTGGAGCGGATTTTGTCAATAGCATTGCTGGAAGCCCACGAGAATCGGGGCAATCCAGAAGAGGACCATCGGTGCAATAGTTCATAGCTGCAAGCGGAGCCGCAGCGTCCGCCGGCACAAGCAGACGGGTTCTCCGACAGGAGTCGCGACCGGCCGTCTTGTTGCTTGCTCGCTCCGAAGAGCGGGAAAACAGTTACTCGTCGACGAACGTGACGGCATCCGCGAGCTTGGCGCGGCTGGTGCGATAGCTGTTGGCCTTGTGCTCCCGGTCGGGATAGCCGAACGAGATCCCGCAAACCACCCGCCGGTCATCGCCGAGGCCGAAATGCCGGCGCACCACCTCGGAATGGAATGCCAGGGCTGCCTGCGGGATGGTCGCCACGCCCAGCGCCTGCGCCGCCAGCATGAAGCTCATGAGATAGCCGCCGCAGTCGATTGCGCCATAGACGCCGAGCGCCTCGTCGGTATGGACGATGGCGACGTGCGGGGCACCGAAGAAGTTGAAATTCTCCAGCGCCTGCTTGGCGTAGCCCGCCTTGTCGCCGCGGGGAATGCCGAGCGAGTTGTAAAGCTGGAATCCGCTCTCGCGGCGCCGCTCCAGATAGACGCCGCGATATTCGCGCGGAAACGGAAAGTCGCCGCTGTTCGGCCGGCCAGTGGAGGCGGCACCGTACATCACTTCGCGGAACTTCCGCGTCGCTTCGCCCGAGGCGATCTCCAGCCGCCACGGCTGGCTGTTGCACCAGGACGCGGTCTTCTGCGCCGCAACAAGAATCCGCTCGATCGTGGCGCGCGGCACGGGCTTTGGCAGGAACGCGCGGCAGGAGAACCGCGCGGCGAGCAGTTGCTCGATGACCTCGATCGGCTCTTGCACCTTGTTTGCGACGGCGGAATCCATGGACGGACTTTCGTTAAGACTAAGGCGTCATCGTAGCAACCATAAGTGACGCCGTCATTCCGGGATGGTGCGCAAGCACCAGACCTCAGATGCGCAATTGCGCATCGGGGAATCTCGAGATTCCGGGTTCGATGCTTACGCATCGCCCCGGAATGACGGTGGAAGTATTGCGCAGCAGCTCGTAGGGTAGGCAACGCCAACGGGTCGCGCGAATGCGCGCCTGATGACAGGCTAAGCGTGCCCACCGGTTGATTGCAAGGGCGGTGGGCATCGCACGCGATGCCCACCCTATGGAACGCGGCCTGCGTGTCGGGGAGCATCCCGGAAACACGGCGCTAGCCCCGCCCCTTGGTCGGGATCTTGTTGAAGGGCACGTCCTTGTCCACCCTGATATCGCCGGGCAGGCCGAGCACGCGCTCGGCGATGATGTTGCGCAGGATCTCGTCGGTGCCGCCGGCAATCCGCATCGAGGGCGAGCTCAGCATCATCTGCTGGAACTGGCCGCGCGCCTGCTCTTCCGCAGCTCCGGTGAGCACGCCGGCCGCGCCTTCCAGGTCCATCGCATACATCGCGATGTCCTGCAGCATCGAACCGGCAATGAGCTTGCCGATCGAGTTTTCAGGGCCCGGACGCTCGCCGCGCGACAGCGCCGAGATCGCCCGATAGCTGGTGTATTTCAGCCCGCTCGCCTTGACCGCCCAATTCGCGAGCTTCGAACGCGTGGCGCGATCGTCGATTGCCAGCCCGTCCTCCAGCATCAGGTTGGAGCAGAACTCGAATATCTCCGGGAAGCCGGTCGCAAGGCGCGCGCCGATCGACATGCGCTCGTTCATCAGCGTGGTCAGTGAAACGTTCCAGCCGTCGCCGACATCGCCGAGACGCTGGCTGTCCGGGATCACGACATCGGTGAAATAGACCTCGTTGAACTCCTGCATGCTGTTGGCCTGCTTGATCGGCCGCACCTCGACGCCTTTGCTCTTCATGTCCAGGAAGAACATGGTCAATCCCTTGTGCTTGGGCACGTTGGGATCGGTGCGGGTGATCAGAAGCCCGTAGTCGGAATAATGCGCGCCCGAGGTCCAGATCTTCTGGCCGTTGACGATCCAGTCGTCGCCTCTCTTTTCGGCGCGCGTGCGCAAACCCGCGACGTCGGAGCCGCCGGCGGGCTCGGAGAACAACTGACACCAGATTTCCTCACCCGAGGCGAGCTTGGGCAGATAGCGCCGCTTCGCGTCCTCGTTGCCATAGGCCATCACGGTCGGCCCGCACATGCCCTCGCCGATCTGAAACGGCTGCGTCAGCTTGCCATAGATGCCTTCCTCCTGCTGCCAGATCACCCGCTCGATCGGGCTCGCGCCGCGGCCGCCATAGTCCTTGGGCCAGTGCAGGCAGGCCCAGCCGGCATCCGACTTCTTCTTCTGCCAGGCCTTGCCGACCTCGACCATGTCGTGATTCTGCAGCCGGATGCGGCCGAGCGAGGATTGCGAAAGCTCCGCCTCCAGCTCCTTCGGCGCATTGGCATCGATCCATTTGCGCGCGATGGCGCGGAACTCGGCTTCCTGCGGCGTATCGTCGAAATTCATTTGGCGCATCCTCTCTCCGGTCATTCCGGGGCGCGCGCCAGCGCGAACCCGGAATCTCGATCCACAACCTCTGGATTCCGGGTCTGCGCCTTTCGGCGCATCCCGGAATGACGGCGCTAGCTCCTTTGCGCTACCTTCGCCCCTTCGTCGGTATCTGGTTGAACGGCACATCCTTGTCGACCCTGATATCGCCGGGCAGGCCGAGCACGCGCTCGGCGATGATGTTGCGCATGATCTCGTCGGTGCCGCCTTCGACACGGGTGCCGGGCGCACGCAGCAGCATCGCCTGGAATTTGCCGGCAAGCTCCGCTTCGGGACCACTCAGGACACCGGCCGCGCCTTGCAGATCGAGCGCGAACATCGCGACATCCTGGATCATCGAGCCCGCAACGAGCTTGCCGATCGAGTTTTCCGGCCCCGGCCGCTCGCCGCGCGACAAGGCCGAGATGGCGCGGAAGCTGGTATATTTCAGCCCGCTTGCCTTCACCGCCCAGTTCGCAAGCTTCGAGCGCACGTTGCGGTCCTCGATCGCAAGCCCATCCTCCAGCATCAGATTGCTGCAGAACTCGAACAGTTCGGGGAAGCCGGTCGAAACCCCCGCGCCGATCGACATGCGCTCATTCATCAGCGTGGTCAGCGACACGTTCCAGCCGTCATTGACCTCGCCAAGCCGCTGGCTGTCGGGAATTTTGACGTCGGTGAAATAGACCTCGTTGAAGTCCGACTGGCCGCTCGCCTGCTTGATCGGCCGCACCTCGACACCTTTGCTCTTCATATCGAGGAAGAACATGGTGAGCCCCTTGTGCTTGGGCACATTGGGATCGGTGCGCGTGAGCAGGATGCCGTAGTCGGAATAATGCGCGCCTGAGGTCCAGATCTTCTGGCCGTTGATGATCCAGTCGTCGCCCTGCTTTTCCGCACGCGTGCGCAGGCCCGCAACGTCGGAGCCGCCGGCAGGCTCGGAGAACAACTGGCACCAGATCTTTTCGCCGGAGGCA
>Ga0210402_10001725_pt1 | contig 22367 bp, 13 predicted proteins | sample IncBWC7MmetaG_FD_161055 | JGI IMG/M metagenome (GOLD analysis project Ga0210402, IMG submission 161055) | Forest soil microbial communities from Barre Woods Harvard Forest LTER site, Petersham, Massachusetts, United States - Inc-BW-C-7-M | ecosystem: Environmental > Terrestrial > Soil >... | reverse complement strand
TCTGCAATTCCCCGAGACCCCCGACCCCGGCTGGCTTCCGGGCATGCAGCTCTTTGTGGCGTGTGAAGGTGACGCCATGCACGGTGGTTACATTCTGCGCCGCCAGGAATTCTCGGTGCTGGGCGAAACCGTGCCGGTGGCGCATTACCGCCTGCCGCTCTCCGAAGGCATCATCGACCGCAAGTACGCCATGCTGGGTCTCCGCCTGGTGCGCGACGCCCTGGCACGCGAACCGCGGCTTTACGCCCTCGGTATGGGCGGCGCGCAGCATCCCCTTCCGCAAATGTTGAAGCGCCTGGGCTGGCGGATGTGCGCCGTGCCGTTCCATTTCAAGGTGGTGCACCCGTTCCGCTTCCTGCGCGAGATCCGCGCCCTGCGCACCACGCCCGCGCGCCGCTTCATTTTGGACGCTGCCGCCTATACGGGCGCCGGCTGGCTGGGCCTGCGGCTGATGGGCCACGCGGGGCGGGTACGGAACGTCAAGTGCGAAACCGCCGCCACATTTTCGGCATGGGCGGACGCGATCTGGGATCGCTCGCGCGCGGACTATGGCATGCTGGCGGAGCGAAACTCAGGCATCCTGGACGCGCTCTATCCGCCGGAGGACCAGCGCTTCCTGCGCATCCGCGCCGCCGGCGGCTGGGCGGTGTTGCTTGACACCGCCATGGAAGGCCACAAGCAATTCGGCAACATCCGCGTGGGCACCATCGTCGATTGCCTGGCGCCTCCCGGGGACGCGGCCACCGTGGTCCGGGCCGCCACCCGCACGCTGGAAAAACGCGGCGTCGACCTCATCGTGTCCAACCAGCTCCACGCCGACTGGTGCCAGGCGCTGGCCGGTGCGGGCTTCCGCCGGGGGCCCTCGAATTTCCTGTTTGCCGCATCCCCCGCGCTGGCGGCTCTGCTCGACGAAGCGGAGGATGGCGAACTCCACATCAATCGCGGCGATGGCGATGGCCCCATTCACTTGTAAGCTGGTAGCGGGAGACGGGAGTCAAGCTATTCATGCAGGCGGTGGCAATCATGTACCACGACGTGGTGGAAAACGGGGACTTCGAATCCAGCGGTTTCCCCGGCGAGGGCGCCAATGTCTACAAGCTCCGCCGCCAGGATTTCGAACGGCATTTGGAAGCCATCCGCGCCGCCGTGCCCGAAGGCACGGTCACTACCCTCAGCCCTCCCCAGCACACCAGCCCTGTGCACACCAGCCCTGTGCACACCAGCCCCCAGCACACCAGCGCGCCCGAAGTCTTCCTGACCTTCGACGATGGCGGCGTGAGCTTCGCCAGCCCCATCGCCAGTCTGTTGGAATCGCGCGGCTGGCGCGGCCACTTCTTCATCACCACGGACCGGATCGGTCAGCCGGGCTTCCTCGGCGCCGCGCAGATCCGGGATCTTTTCCAGCGCGGCCACGTCATCGGCAGCCATTCCCATACGCATCCCACCCGGATGGCGGCGCTGCGCCGGGCCGAAATGGATGACGAGTGGCGGCGGAGCCTGGGCATCCTATCCGGCATCCTGAGTGTCGATGTGAAGCTGGCCTCCGTGCCGGGCGGCTACTATTCGCGCCAGGTGGGTGAATCGGCCGCGGCCGCGGGCATCGAGGCGCTGTTCACCTCCGAGCCCACCATGGAGGTTGGAATTGGGACCGGCTGCCTGGTGATCGGCCGCTATGTGATCCAGCGCGGCATGGGGCCGGAATGGTCTGGCGGTCTGGCGGCCCGCCGGCGCCGCTTTCGCTGGCGGCAGACGGCGTTGTGGAAGGCCAAGCGCGTGGCCAAGGTGCTGGGCGGCTCAGCCTATCTGAGACTGCGTCAATCGATTCTCGAAAAATGAGCGGGACAGACGATCGGGTTTGTCGTCTGTCGTCCAGCTTGGCCTAGCGAGCTATGACAGGGTCGAAAACCATCTCGCCCAGCGGGAATCTCCCGGGGCCTGGCGTGGTTTTTCATGAAGTTTCGCGGGCGGAACGCCCATCCCAAACAGACCACGGAAAGCAACGGTCTGTCCCACTGGAAAAATGATGACGGATCGCTGCGGCAATGTGATCACAGGGCAGCTCTCCCAAGCGCACAACAAAATTATTGTACAATGAATTTGCTGTGCAATATTATTGCTGCGTAGGAGGTTTCCTTGCAGAACGTGACTGGGCAGGTCGTGGAAGGCGATAACTTCTTTGATCGCACGCGCGAGATGGCGCAGTTGTGGCGAGGTCTGGAGACCGATAACCTGCTCCTTCTTGCTCCGCGGCGCGTCGGAAAGACGTCAGTCCTGCGGCGGATGAAGGCGGACGCCGATGCTCATGGATTTACGGCGGTGTTCGTGGACGTTTCCGATTGCGCCGACGAATTGCGGTTTGTGCAGAGGCTGTATGCAGCGATTTTGGAGCACCACGGTGTCGGCGACCGACTCTGGAACGGAATCAAAGAGAGCTGGCTGGGCAAGACCGTCAGCCGGGTGAAGAAGGCCGGAGGCGCGGGCTTCAGCATCGAGTTTGAAAGCGATGACATCAAATGGGCTCGAATGGGGGAAGAACTGGCGGACGCCCTGGAGCCTCTGGAGTGGCAAACCCTGATTCAAGTTGACGAATTGCCGGTGTTTGCGCTCAAGCTTCTGAACCGTCCCGACGACACAGACCAGGGCAGAATCCGGGAGTTCTTGTATTGGCTCCGGCGATTGCGCCTCCAATACCCAAAGATCCGCTGGATGCTGGCGGGCTCTATTGGGTTGGACACCGTCGCGTCACGGCTGAACATCGCCGATTCGATTAACGATCTGCGAATCGAGACGCTGGGAGCCTTCGACACCCCTACCGCACATGCTTTGCTCCAGAGGCTGGCCGGAGCGTACGGGATTGAACTCGATCTGGCGGTTCGAGAACACGCGATTGCTCGGGTTGGATGGCCGGTTCCGTACTATCTTCAACTGATCTTTGACAAGCTAAGAGAATGCCAGGAACCGGGAACCGAAGACGTGGACCGTGCGGTGGACACGCTCCTCGATCCCTCTCACAAAGGCTTGTTCGATTACTGGCGCCAACGTTTACGCGATGAGTTGGGGCGCCCAGACGCCGAATATGCTGCGGCTTTGTTGCACCCCGCCTCCCGCGCAGCAGAAGGCGTCCGGGCGGCAATCTTTAAGCTCGCGCTCACCGGAGCTATCGCCGACGCAGGAGCGCGCGAGGACAAAGTGCGGTTCCTGCTCGACGTGCTGCAGAATGATGGCTACCTGGTGGAAGAGGCCGGCCGCTGGCGGTTCCGCTCGCCATTGCTTCGGGAATACTGGCGCCGGCGTGTAGCACCGCCCGAGGCCGGCGATGAGTAGTACGGCTGGCGGAGGGCTGCTGACAACGTCGGTATTCAATCCGGCACTGCTGCGAAAGGAGGACCTGGTCAGGGGATTTGTGGCTCGCCAGGATCTGCTCGAACGGCTTCTGGATGATTTGCGCCGGGTGCGGCCGGGGACTGCGCCGCAGCACCAACTCTTGATCGGGCAGCGCGGGCTGGGGAAGACGACCTTGCTTCGGCGGCTTGCGTTTGCCATCGAAGACGATCAGCAGTTATCGGCAGCGTGGATGCCTCTCGTGTTTCCCGAAGAGCAGTACAACGTCAAGGGCTTGGGTGATTTCTGGTTGAACTGCGCCGACGCGCTGAGCGACGCGCTGGATCGGGTGGGAGAGAAGGGTGCGGCCGAGGCACTGGACCAGCGGGTGGAGTGCGTGCCAGCGGACCCGGAAAGGCGTTCTGAGGAAGGGCTCAAGGTGATGATCGAGGAAGCAGACCGGCTGGGGCGGGGGCTGGTCCTCCTGGTGGATAACCTGGACATCGTACTCGACCGGCTCAACGAGGCAGAGGAATGGGAGTTTCGGCGAGTGATCTCAGCCGAGCACCGGCTGTACATCCTCGGCGCCTCAAGCCGGGCGCTGGAGGCTCTTTATGAGCACGGACGGGCGTTTTACGACTACTTCCAGGTGCATGACCTGAAGGGTCTAACCGATGACGAGACGTTTGCGCTCCTCTCCCGGCTGGCGAAGGAGGCTGGGGACGAGCGGGTGCAGAGACTCGTCCGGGAGAAGCCGGGCAGGGTGCGTGCGTTGCGCGTGCTGACTGGCGGCAATCCCCGGACATTGGTGCTGCTGTATCGGGTGCTGGCGGAGGGCCCGGAGGGCGATGCGCAGCGCGACGTGGAGCAACTGCTGGATCTCTATACGCCTCTCTACAAAACTCGCTTCGAGGAGTTGGCGCCGCAGTTACAGCAGTTGGTGGACGCAATGGCGATCCACTGGGACCCCCTGACAGCCGGGAATCTAGCCGAGATCCTAGCGCCGCTTTCTGTTAATCAGGTGTCGGCGCAGTTGAAACGGCTGGAAGACCTCGGCGTGGTGGAGAAAGCCCCGTGGTTTGGAGAGAAGAAGGCGGCGTTTCAGATCGCCGAGCGGTTCTTCAATATCTGGTACCTGATGCGGGCCAGCCGGCGTGTGCGCCGCCGCCTGGTGTGGCTGGTGAAGTTTCTGGAGGCGTGGTTTGAACGGGAGGAACTGAGCGAGCTGGCACGAGGGTATCTTCAGCAGAACCCGGAGACTATGGGGCGCGAGCGGTACGCGGAGTTGGCGCTGGCGTACTCGCAGACGGTAGACGACCGGCATTTGCGCCGCAGTCTGGAGTCGGCAGGCCTGCAGGCGGCGCTGGATGTGAGCGTGGAGGGTCTGATTGACTTCAGCGATCTGCCGCCCGAACTGCAGGACCGTAGGGAACGGATGGTCCGGTTGCGGGAGTTGCGGGCCCGAGTGCTGGGAACGCGGTTCGAGGGTGTGGAGCCAGCGGCGCTGTGGCACCTGATGGGCGGCTCCCCGCAGCTTTTGCTGGAGGAGAAGGCGAGAGTGGTGGAGGGACTTCCCCCACGGGGGACGGCCGAGTTGCGGGCGCTCTATGGCAAATTGCAACGGGCAGAAAATCGATTGCGCGAAGCGTACGGGCGGGAGTCGGTAGCGCTCGCTCGGTTGTATGAGGTACTGGCGACCGGCGAGATGGCAGATGTTTATGATCTTGAAGGTGCGCTATCGGTTGCGAAGCGCTGGGGATGCCCGAGGCTTCCCCTGATGGCGATCTCCAGCAGGGTTAGCACCCGGATCTCTTCCGGGAGTATGTCCCAAGCTGAAATGGATCGTGCGGAGGAAGTATTGCGCGAATTAGCGTCGGAACCGGGATATGAGGCACAAGGCTGGCACGGCCTTGGCGATCTGTTGCAAACTCGCCTGGGGCGATTTGAGGAGGCGGAGGTGGCCTACCGCCGCGCTAACAAGTTCGACCCGCAGGATGCTTATGTCTGGAACAAGCTCGGCAATCTGTTGAACAATCCACTCCGGCGTTTTGAGGAAGCAGAGCAAGCCTACCACCATGCTATCGAGATTGACTCCCAGTCTGCTTATCCCTGGAACAACCTAGGCCTACTGCTGCAGCACAACATGAGGCGCTTTGAGGAGGCGGAGGTGGCCTACCGCCGCGCTATCGAGATCGACCCGCATTTTGCAAGTCCCTTGAACAACCTAGGCAATCTCTTGAAGGGTCGCCTGCGGGGCTTTGAAGAGTCGGAGCAGGCCTACCGCCGTGCTATTGATGTCGACCCGCAGTATGCCTATCCCTGGCACAACCTCGGACTGTTGCTCGAAACTGACAGCAACCGGCAACCAGAAGCGCTGGACGCGTTTCTCCGTGCGCTGGAAATCGATCCAACCCACGTTCCCACCAAACAAGAACTTCTACGAGTTGCGCGCTCGATGGATACCGGATCGCACTTGCCAGCCGCGTTGCGGGCCGTCGATCGATTACGAGAACTTTTGCCAGACGCCGTTGATGTGCAGTTTGTCTTGGGTGGTTTGCTGGCTCTCAGCGGACAGTGGGACGAACCGAGAGCGCTGATAGAGAGACTCGCCCTCAGTGAAATTGGCACCCCGAACAATTGGACGTTTCGGGCCTTGGTCCAATCGGGCCACCTTGCGGACGCCATCGCACTTTTGGAGCGAACCGGGGCGGATCAGCGCTGGCGGCCACTTTATGAAGCGTTGCGAGCTATTCAGGCTGGGTCTGCGGACTACCTGCGGCGGGTAGCTCCTGAGGTCCGTACCATCGCACAAGAGATCTTCGACGAAATCGGTTCAGGTTTGCGTCAATCAGTTTTCGAAAAATGATGGCGGATCGCCGCGGCGATTCGTTCGCAGGCATGGCCGTCGCCGTACGGGTTGTGCACGCGCTGCACGCGGGCGTATTCGGCGGGGTCGTCCAGGAGCCGCGCGGCCTCGGCTACGATGCGGTCCTCATCGGTGCCGACCAGTTTGACCGTGCCCGCCTCCACCGCCTCCGGCCGTTCGGTTTTCTCGCGCATCACCAGGATGGGTTTGCCGAGCGACGGACCCTCCTCCTGCACGCCGCCCGAATCCGTCAGCAGCAAATACGCGCGCCGCATCAGGTCGACAAACGAAACGTAGTCCAACGGCTCCATCAGCAACACGCCGGGCAGACCGGCCAGGCGCGCGGTCACCGGCTCCAACACGTTGGGATTGCGATGCACCGGGTAGACAATCTGCACGTCGGGCCGCGCCGCCAGCCGCGCCAGGGCGTTACAAATCTGTTCGAAGCCCGCGCCAAAGCTCTCACGGCGGTGCGCGGTGACCGCGATGAGCTTTCGCGCAGGGTCCAGGTCCGGCCATTCGCGGCCGCGCAGGCTGCCGGCGGCCAGTTCGCCGCTGACTTGCAGGACGGCATCGATGCCCGTGTTCCCGGTGATGTGGACGGAGTCCGCGTCCACGCCCTCACCCAGCAGGTTTCGCGCCGCCCATTCCGTGGGCGCGAAATGCAAGGAGGCGAGGCGCGTGGTGACCACCCGGTTCATCTCTTCGGGAAACGGCTGCCACATATCGCCCGTCCGCAGGCCGGCTTCCACGTGGCCCACCGGCGCCTTTTGATAGAACGCCGCCATCGCTCCGGCCATGGTGGTAGTGGTGTCGCCCTGCACCACGACCAGGTCCGGCCGGTCGGCGGCAATCACCGATTCCAGAGCGGCCAGGATTCGCGCGGTGGATTGCGCCAGCGATTGAGACGGCAGCATCAGGTCGAGGTCGTGGTCCGGCGTGACCCGAAAAGTTTCCAGCACCTGGTCGAGCATGGCGCGATGCTGCGCCGTGACGCAGACCCTGGCTTCGAAACCCTCGCTGGCGGCGAGTTGCCGATAGAGGGGGCAAAGCTTGATCGCCTCCGGCCGGGTGCCGAAGACCAGGAGGACGCGAATCATCAAGCGCCAGCGTAGCACGGCGTTATGCAGGCCCCATGTCCCTTGCCGCCGCCCGAGACCTCGGTTGTGCCTGGCATCGCCGCGTGATGCGACTCAAGCGGGAGGCGCCAAGTCCACGCACCAGCAGCAGGGCGGCGCATTCGTTGACCAGGTGCGCTCCAACTTGCGGTGGCCTTGCTCCGCGAAGTATCCACAAGCGCAGCGGCACCTGACTTAACGCAGGTAGGCAACAGCGGCAGCGGGAGGCGCCGGCCGGAGCGATTCAGTTTCGCAGGCGTCCGAGTTTATCCTACCCTAGCCCTAGCGGGACTTTCGCAAAGCCACTGATGTTTTCTTCGCGGTGTAGCCTTAATCATTGGACAGGATGCGCGCCAAGTGCTAGATGAAGCTTACCCTGATTCACGGCGCGGTCGGTGACATCGTCAAGAATGATCAATTGGCCTTTGCGGGGGTACGTTGACCGCAAGCGTCCGAACTCCTGCTCTTCCGCGCTATCGGAACACTCGCGGTGACGCTGGCGCCTATCGCTCCCGCCTCATCATTCTTCATCTAGCGATGGATCGGCGCGCGTCGGACGCGTACCCTTGGTTGACGGGCCTTTAGGCCTCTCCGCCGGTGCCCGAGTCTCTCAAACTTGCGAAAGTTCCGCTAGCGCTAGCTGTTTCAGCACGAATGAAAAAACCGCCGAGGTCGCGCCATCGGGAGCGGCTGGCGGATTGGCAATCCGCCGGACCCAGATGGTGCCCCTAACAACCTGCCTCACAAGCATTGATTCTCACTCCTCGCGCAGCGCCGCCACCGGATCGAGCCGCGCCGCCCGGCGCGCCGGCAGGTAGCAGGCTGCAACCGCTACCGTTGCCAGCACCGTGGCCGCCGCTGCAAAGCTCGCCGGATCGGTGGGTTTCACTCCAAAAAGCAGGCCGGCCAGAGCCTCGGTGGTCCACGCCGATGCCAGTGCTCCCGCGGCAATGCCCGCCAGCGCCAGCCGCACGCCGTCGCTAAGCACCAGTCCGAGAATGTCGGCCGCCCGTGCTCCCACGGCGATCCGGATGCCGATCTCGCGGGTCTTGGCCGCTACCGCGAAATGCATCACGGCGAAGACACCGAGCGCCGCCAGGCCCAGTGCCAAGGCTGAGAACACGCCGATGAGCCAGGTCTGAAACAGCCTCTGGCCCTCTTGCTCGTCAAGCATATGTTCCATGGTGCTGACGCTGGAGACTCTGGCCGCCCGGTTGGTGTCGCGAACGGCGGCGCGCGCGGCGGCCGCCAGTTGCACCGGGTCGCCCGCGGTGCGAATGACGAATAAGGGGGTCGTGTCCACGCGCTGCCCTTGAACTTCGTAGATTTGTGAGAACGGCGTCCGCTCCCGGCCGGCGGCACGCATATCACCCACCAGGCCGACCACCGTCAGCCAGTCGTCGTGGGCGCCGCCGTTTGGTCCGCGCGGGTCATAGCCCTTGAGGCGCTTGCCAATGGGGTCTTCCCCCGGCCAGTAGCGGCGTGCCAGGGTCTCATTCACGATGACCACCGGCGGCGCATCCGCTACATCGCGCTGGTCGAAATAGCGCCCCCGGAGTAACGGGATGCCCATCGCCTGGAAATAATCTCCGCTGATGTGCGACCACTCCAGCGCTCCCCACTTCTCGGCCGGCTCCGTGGCATGCCCCTCTACCTGGCGCAATGCATGGGTGCGGGTGAGACCGACTTGGAACACGGAACTGGAGGCGCCGGCGGCGGCCACTCCGGGCAGATTGCGAATCCGCTCCAGTGCCTGCCGGTAGAACTGGGACAGCGTCTGCTCTGGTCCGGGCGCCTCCACCCACATAGTCAGCACGTGCTCCGGCCGGAATCCCAAATCGACTTTCATCACCTCGACGAAACTGCGCACCAGCAGGGCCGCACCGGTGAGCAGCACCATCGCTAGCGCGAATTCGGATGCCACCAGCAGGTCCTTCAGCCGGCGCGTCTCGCGGCCGGACGTGGTGGAACGGCCGGCGGTGCGCAGCGCCTCGGTGGAGCGGCGCAATCCCCGCAAAACCGACACCAGGCCCAGACACACGCCGGCTGCCAGGCTCATCGCCACGGCAAACAGCAGAACACGAAAATCGACGCCGACTTCATCCAGGCGCGGCGTTCCGCCCGGCGCCAGGGACTTCAATACGCGCACCAACGGCAGCGCCAGTGCCGCGCCCGCAGCCCCTGCCAGCAGGCACAGCGTGACCGTTTCCGCCAGCGACTGGCGCAGCAGGCGGCCGGTGCCGGCGCCCAAAGCGGCGCGAATCGCAAACTCCCGCTGCCTGACAGCCGCTCGCGCCAGCAGCAGATTGCCGGCGTTGGCGAGCGCAATCAGCAGCAACAACGCCACCGCCGCCGCCAGGATGGTCAGCGGCCGCCTGGCCTCTCCGGTGAAGTGTTGGCGCAGCGGTACCACGATGGCCCGGTCAAAGTGATACTCGGGCGCTTCCTGCTTGAGGCGGCCATAGATGACATCCGCCTCGGACTGCGCGGCGGCGGCGCCGACCCCGGGCCGAAGCCGCGCCATCAAGTCCCATCGCATGGCCCGTTGCAGCGATTGCGGCTCTGTTTTGTCGTTCCATTCCGGATGGGACATAACGGGGGCCCAAAGCTGCGAATCAAGGTAAGGCACGCGGAAATCGGACGGCATTACGCCCACGATCCTCCACCGGGCGCCGTCGGTCTGCAGGTCGCGGCCCAACGCCGCAGCGGGCGAGCCGAAGCGCCGCTCGGCCAGGCGTTCGCCAATCAACATCACCCGTTCGCCGCGCAGGTTCTCTTCCGGCGTGAACAGCCGGCCCAGCATGGGCGCGCGTCCGAACATCGCGAAAAAGTTCGGCGAGACGAATCCGCCGCGCACGCGCTCCCGTTCACCGCCATTTTGGTTGCCCGGACCGGCAAGCACCACCTGAGACCAGCCGACGCGGTACATCACCGCGATGTCTTCGTAGGAGTGGGCCTGCGCCTGAAACTGCAGGAAATCGGTGTAGGCGACGGACCCGTTGGAGTCAAACGGCGGCTTGGTGGCCGAGGCCCGCAGGGCGACCAGCCGCCCGGCATCGCGGTAGGGCAGGGGACGCAGCACCACGCCATCCACCAGGCTGAACACCGAGACGCTGGCAGCAATGCCAAGCGCCAGAATGCCGAGCACCAGGCCATATAATCCCGGCGATTGCCGCATCGCGCGGATGGCGTACCGAATGTCCCCGAACAGAGTGTTCATGGGACAGACCAAGCACACAGGGTGCCACAGCTTTTCCCAGGTGGACAAGGTACGGAATACCGCTGGCGAAGCACGGCTGTGCGGATTCGGTACGCGGCGTCCATTTTCGGACAACGGTCTGAGAGATTTCCAGCGGCCGGCCGATAAGCAGGTAGCGGGAAACCCTCCGGGTCCAGGCGCCCTATGGCCGTCAGCCCTGGCGCAGCGTCCGCTCCTCCGAGCTTTGAAATGCCTGGATGCCCCGATCGAGAGCCGCCAGGCCGGCAGACATGCCACCGCTCCCGGATGAAGACGGGCTCCCGTATTCCCGGATTTTCCGGCCCAGCGTGCGCCGGGAAATGCCCAGTCTTTCGGCGGCGCGCATGCGATTGCCGGCCGTGGCGGTAAGCGTCTCCAGTATGAGGGTCCGCTCCATGGCGCCCAACGATTGAGCCCGGTCCGGGTCAGGCAGGCCGGCGGCGCTGGTGAATGCCTGGGCGGTCACCACCCCCGACGGGCTCCTCAGGGCCGCCGCGATCACGGCGTTTCTCAGCTCGCGAACATTCCCCGGCCACGGACTGTCTTCCAGCAGCCTGATGGCATCGGGTGAAAGGCGATAGCCGGGCGACGCCTGCTCCAGAAACTCGCCGGCCATCGGAGCGATATCGGCCAGCCGCTGGCGCAGCGGGGGAACCTGCAGGCGGATCTCGGCCAACCGATAATACAAATCGCCGCGGAACGAACCGGCTTTCACGGCCGCTTCCAGGCCCTGATTGGTGGCAGCCAGAATCCGGGCGTCCGAACAGACCTTCCGTGTTCCCCCCAGACGGTAGTAGGGCGTGCCATCCAGCACGCGCAGCAGTTTGGCCTGGCCCGCCTTGGAAAGATCTCCAATCTCATCCAGAAACAGTGTGCCTCCGTGGGCCAGCTCAAACAGCCCGGGCTTGGTTTTGAGTGCGCCGCTGAAGGCGCCCTGTTCATATCCGAACAATTCGCTCTCCACGAGCTGTTCCGGAATGGCCGCGCAACTAAAGTCGATGAACGGAGATGCGGCGCGGCGGCTCCGCTGGTGCACGAGGCGGGCGATTACTTCCTTGCCGACACCCGTCTCGCCGGTAATCAGCACGGCGAATTCGCGGCTGGCGACCCGGTCCACATGCTCCAGAAGTTCGCGCATCGTGGAACTGGCGAAGATCTTGCGGCTGTCTTGCACGGTCGTCATCAGGCCCCCTCGAAGTACTCTTCGGAAGAATCGTCCAAAACTTTAATGCCCCCGGGCTGGCGGACACCTAAGGCCGGGTCAAAACAAATAAACTGTCACGCAAAGCCGCAAAGCCCGCAAAGAAGAGGGATAATCGCACTCAACGTGACGGGGGTGCAGCTTATCCGGCCAGGCGAAACGCCGAAGGAAAGTATCGGTCCCTAAATAGTTTCTGTCGCGATCTCGGTCTCCGCCCGTAAGACCGCTCCCTAAGCCTAAGCTAATTAATGGTCGCGGCTCCGACGCGAAGTCTGGTGTTGTCAACGAGGCCATCCGAGCCACGACCGTTAGGGAGTGGTTGCTTCTCCAACGCAAGACAGTTTCGCGATAGAAACTAAACAGGCGTTGGACCGACGCCGCGCGTGGCGGCCTGCCCACACGAAGCCATCACCCTGCCGGATTGAGGAATGCCTGTAAGGCTTCGAAGGAGATGGCCCACGCGGTATTGGGGCCATCGTAACCTTTCAGGGCGACCTCGCACTGGACGAAGACTGACTGGCCGGACAAGGCCAGTTCCTGGTAGGTCCGCTCGCCCAGGGCAACGCCCAGACCGATCGACTTGGTGGCGGACTCCAGGCCGAAGGCGGCGTTTACCGTGTCGCCGAGCGCGGTGTAATCGGTGCCGCCAATGATGGCCGGACCGGTATTCACGCCAGCCCCGATGCGCAGGGGCGCGGGCAGTGGAAGCGTACGGCTGATCTCGCCGGTTGCCGTGTTGATCTCGCTCACGGCCTGCAGGGCGCGCCGCAGGTCCGGCTCGATGTGGCCGGGATTGTCGTGGACCCAGATCGCCATCACCGCATCGCCGATATATTTTTGCGCCCAACTGCCCAGGCGTTGGGTGATTTGTCCGGCGCGCAGGAACCAGGTCCCGATGGTCTGCGAAAGCAGCGCCTCGGAAAAGGTGCGCGCGAGCGTGGTGAAATCCCGAATATCCACCACTACGATGGTCGCCAGACTCTGCGTGTGCAGAGCCGTGGTGGGAGCGTCCCGGGTATCGGTCTCCGGAACCGGCAAGACCGAAACAGAATGCGAAGGGTCTCGGAACAACAGTTCCTGGTCGCCGAAAACCAGGCGGTCCCTGTCGTTGAGGACTACCGGAAAACTGACGCGCCGGCTGTTCACGAACGAACCGTTGCGGCTGCCCAGATCTACCAGGGCCAGGTCGCCGGCATCTTTGCGCTGGATGAGCGCGTGCAGGCGCGAGACCGACCGGCTATCGAGCATGACCGTGCAGCCGTCGCCACGCCCGATAGCCCAGGACGGGCCGCTGGACAGAGGGAACCGGCGGCCGGCATTTTCAAGAAGCAGATATGGGTCCGATGCCGAGCTCACTTATCTCCCATCCCCCGAAAATTTCGTTACGGACCGTGCCATTTCGCCGAACTTATAACTGCCTGAACCTGCGCACTGTCTAAACCGCGGCCGTATCGCGGCAGAGCTAAAGGAAAGCCGGGAACCTGCCGATCCATCGTCTTAAGGAACAAAATGGGATTTTACCAAGTTTTCATGTACCTTCAGTTGCTGGACTTGCTTACCACGCTGGTAGGTTTCCGGATGGGCGCGGCCGAATCAGAAATCCGGAAAGAGCGAAGAACAGGTCTACTCCCGACCATCCGAGGCCCAGAACCCGGAAGACGGGCAACGGCATCTCCATGGTGCTGGCGAATACCACGCGCATGAAACGCGATCACCAGCAGAATCGCGATACCGCGAACTCCGTCCAGGGCCGGAATTCTGGCCTGCAGACCATCAGGCATTGCGGCCCTGGGGACTCCAAAGCTGCGCGGCCAACCGCCGCTCAAGCACGAAGACAGCGGCCAGCGTGGTCAACGCGAACGCCCACGAGATCGCTGGGTGGAATATGCCAATGCGCAGGAAAACAAGCCATGCGGCAACCATCGCCGGACATGCCATCAGCGCTTGTTTGCGCCCGGGCGTCTCCGCGGCCAACGCGAAGATGGCTAATGCATAAGGGGCGGCTACGATCAGGTCGATTAAATAGTGCTCGCCTAACCCCAGAGTGGCGAGAGCGGTGAGAATTGCAAAAGCGCCGGTGATTCTCCGGAGCCACTTCCAGGGCCTGCAAGACCAGAAAATCAGCAGAGCACCGCCAAAATGCAGCGATGGCATCGCATTAGGAATGCCGGTCATCGCCACCACGGCCGGGCGCACCACCACAGGCAGAATCGGGAATGACGGGAAGGCAAATTTCGGCCCCATTGCCGGGTACATGAAGTAAAGCAGAAAGCCGATCCCCGCGTTGGCCATTAACAGCTTCAAAACGTTCAGCGGGTACTTGGCGCGAGTGTTGGCGTGAAGAGCATACACCAACGAAAACCAGAAACCCAGGCTGTTGTAGATCATGGCTTCGATCCAGTTCAACGGCTGGAAGGCGAGAAGCAGTCTGCCTGCGGCGAAGCTTGGCTGAAATCCCAGCGACCCATCGAAGCAGTAGAGGTAGTGGTCGTATTTCCACGGCAGCGCCATCCTAAGGAAAGAGATGTAGAAGGACAGGCAAACGCCCACGTACATGAGAATCCCCACCACCACTAGCGAGCGCCGGCAGATGGCGCGCCGCTCGTCCGCCTCACGCAGCGAACCGAGCGCCAGCGCGGCCAGGCTCGCAAATCCGAGAAACGTGCCCATCCCGATGAGCGCCGAGCCTTGATAGCCACGCTCGCCGATCGTGAGATCGTATGCAAAGCGCAACAGCGTGCCCAGCAGAACCGTCGCGACGCACTCTTTCCGGCCGGGACGCGTCGAGAGATAAATGGCGAAGCTTCCCCAAAATCCGAAGCCCGTGAGAGCGCTGTCCATGAACGAGTCATATACGCCCGCATGAATGGCAATGGCCAGGGGGATTGAGATCGCCACGGCCAGGGCGGCCATGCCGAGGAATTTCGTGCGTCGAACGGGAGCCACGGTGCCTGTAGGCAGAACTAGGGTACCGGATGCCATAGATATCGACTGGTACCCATGTTATGCCCCGGACTGGTTGGCGACCATGATCCCTTTGGTTATTGTCAGGCGGGCGCAGGTGGCAAGCGACCGTTAGGAAGCGATTTTTACAGGCGGAGGCCGAGTTTCGCGGCAGAAACCAGCTAACTTAGTACACCGTTTCGTAAATACAGTCGCGTATTTCGACGAAACCGCTCCCTAACGGTCGCGGCTCTGATCGGAGCCGCGCGCGTTAGCGAGCGGTTTCCCGATACGTCGGCGTATTTCTGAAACGACCGACTTAGCCACGCGCGGCACGGGCGGCCAGCCTCAGAGGCCCCGCCAGGGAGTGAGACCGGTTTGCATTCCTGCTTCCAGGCTTTCGAGGTGGATAACACCGCCTGGATCGGCCGTGATTCGATAAAACGGCACGTCTTCGGGTTGCACAATGTAAGTTCCCGCCTCCATGCGCGCCGAATCCAGTTCACTCGCGGTGACAAAGAGGTTTGGTCCAGTGACCCGGATGCGGAACGCTCCACTGGAGGGTTCATAGTTGTCATAGCTGGCACAATGCGCAATGCAAGCGCGGTCCACCAGGTGGGCTAATGCGTTGACCCTCAATGCAGGATCGTCGATGGCGCCGATCACCCGGTCGCCGGGCTTCAGTATCCGGATTGCGTGCTGTATCTGGTCCTCCAGACGATTCAAAGTGCGCTCATCGCCATAGAGCAGGCCAAAAAACACCAGCGCCAGGATCGCCACCAGGTATCGTTGATAAGGTCTCACCTCCACCTGGCTGAGCAACGCACAGAGACATATGCCGACCGTCAGTGACATGCGATCGGAAATATAGACCAGCGGGTGATGGTAACCGGGAAGCAGCACCCACGTGGGAAGCAGGAAGACGCTGGCAGCGGTGAGAGCCAAAACTTGGAACAACTCACTCGCAAGCAGCTTCCAAACGTCGAGTTGGCGCGCCAGAGTTATCAGGAGCAGGCACCATAGCAGAAGGAGAGCGACGGATACCCATAGGTACTTGCCGCCGAATACCCATAGCTGATCGGCGCCGGAGATGTTCTTCGCCTGGAAGTAAGTCCAGCGCGTCGCCAGGTTCAGCGACATAAGCACGTGGAGCAAAGCCAGGCAGGCGACAGCGGAAACCAACAGGTGGCCTCGCTTGTCATACGGCAGGTGCCGTGCCAGCCAGACATATGCCAAAGCGGAAACGGCCCAGGCAATGGGAAGCGCATGGGCCAGGTAGGCCAATAACAGCAACGGGACGGCGGCAGCGACTCCAACGGGCTTTAACGGCCAAGCCGCGGCCACCGCCCAGAAGCAAAGGCCCAGGCTGAGGTAAAAATTGAAGAACCCCATGTGGTAAACCCAGCCGTATGCCAACATGGCGAGCGCCGGGAGTATCGCCCACGAACGGCGGCCCGCCACCGCGGCGAAGGCGAATGCCCCCCACACGAAGATCAGGACTGCCGCCGCGACCGCGATCCGTTGCGCCAGGCCCGCACCGAGGGCAAACAAACCGGCGAGCATCCAGTCAAAGAGAACGTTGGTATGCAGCCCGACGATCACCAGGCCCGCCGCTTTTCCTTGACGGATCAACTGCGCCAGCCAGGCATTGTAGATGTGACTTCCCAGGTCGCCGGCCTGCAAACGCGATTGCCAGAAGCAGGGCACCAGGATCAGCAGGCTGGCGAGGGTGTAGGTCAGCACGCCGCGGCCAGGCGAAACCAGCCCGGCCGAAGACGCGCCCTCTGTCTTGCGCACTGCCACGAATGTAGCATGCCGAATGGACTTGGCTGCCCGAAGCGCCGTTTTGGGGTTAGCGGGGACGAAACCTTGTGGGGCAGGTTGGGAACCTGCTGCGGATTGTTAATCCGCATCCGCGATGCGGCAGCGAGCCGGTCCGGTTTGCGGGTTCGCCTGCGAGGTGCGGCAGGCGGATTGCCAATCCGCCGGACCCAGAGGGTACCCCTACCAACCTGCCCCACATCCCCGTTCCCCCAAACGGTTAATAAGCTGCCCCGATTGGAGCATCAAACCATGCCAATAGTTTGGTTCTGCGCAGCGGTTCCTGGTAAAATAGAGACTTAAAACCCAACCACTTAAGCCCAAACCAGGAGTCACTTTTGGCAGATCAGGAAGAACCGCCGCAAGGCCCGCCCGCGCCCCCTTCGGGAGGCACGCCTCCATTGCCCGGAATGGGCGGCGGCGGGGGCGGCGAAAAGAACCTCATCCCCATCAATATCGAAGATGAAATGAAGCGCTCGTACCTCGATTACGCCATGAGCGTGATTGTGGGCCGCGCGCTGCCGGATGTCCGCGACGGCCTCAAGCCCGTCCATCGGCGCATCCTCTTCGGCATGCACGAGATGGGTCTCACACCCAACCGGCCTACCAGGAAATGCGCCAAGATCACCGGCGAAGTGATGGGCAAATACCACCCGCACGGCGATTCGGCCATCTACGATTCCCTGGTGCGCATGGCGCAGCCTTTTTCCATGCGCTATCCGCTGGTGGAGGGCCAGGGGAACTTCGGCTCGGTGGATGGCGATCCGCCCGCCGCCATGCGGTACACCGAAGCCCGGCTTTCCCGCATCGCCACCGCGCTGCTGGAGGACATCGACAAGGAGACCGTCGATTTCCGGCCGAATTACGACGATAGCGAACAGGAACCGGAAGTCCTGCCCACGCGCGTGCCCAACCTGCTGGTGAACGGCTCGTCGGGCATCGCGGTGGGGATGGCGACCAACATTCCGCCCCACAACCTGACGGAGATCGTGACCGCGGCGATCATGCTGATCCAGAATCCCAAAACGCCGTTGATCGAGATCCTGAAGATTGTGCAGGGGCCGGATTTCCCCACCGGCGGCTACATCCTGGGGCGGCAGGGAATTCTGGAAGCTTACACCAAAGGGCGCGGGCAGTTGAAGCTGCGCGCCAAGGCCGCCATTGAGCGCACCGGCAAGGACCACGAGCAGATCATCGTGACGGAAATCCCTTACCAGGTGAACAAGTCGAAGCTGATCGCGCACGTGGCCAGCCTGATCAACGACAAAACGCTGGAGGGAATGAACGAACCGCGCGACGAAAGCGATCGCGACGGCATGCGCATCGTCTTCCCGTTAAAGCGCGGCGAGCAGGCCGAGGTCATCCTCAACAACCTTTATAAGCACACGCAGTTGCAGACCGGTTTCGGCATCATCATGCTTTCGATCGTGAACGGCCAGCCGCGGGAACTCGGGCTGCTGGACATGCTCAAGTTCTTCATCGACCACCGCGTGGATGTGGTCCGGCGCCGCACCGAATACGAGCTGCGCAAATGCCGCGAGCGCGAGCACATTTTGCTGGGCTTCCAGAAGGCGCTGGATCACCTGGACGAAGTGATCCGGCTGATCCGCGAATCCAGGAACCCCAGGGAGGCCCGCGAATCGCTGACCGCGGCCTTCGAATTCACCGAGCGCCAGGCGCAGGCCATCATCGAACTCCAGTTGCAGCGGCTCACCGGGATGGAGCGGCAGAAGATCCTGGACGAACTGGCCGACATCCAGCGGCGCATTGCCGAGTACACGGAGATCCTGGGGTCCGACACAGTGCTGCGAGCGCTGATCGTCAAGGAACTGGAGGAGATCAGGAAAGACTTCGGCGACAAACGCCGCACCGAGATCATCGAAGACACCGGCGATATCAACCTGGAAGACCTAGTGGCGGTGGAAGACGTGGCCATCACGGTGACGCGCGGCGGATATCTGAAGCGCACCTCTGTGGACACTTACCGGCGCCAAACCCGCGGCGGCAAGGGCCGCATCGGCATGGGCACGCGCACCGAGGACTTCGTGGAGCGGCTGATCGTCGCCTCCACCCACAGCTATCTGCTGATTTTCACCACGCGCGGCCGGGTCTACTGGCTGAAGGCTTATGAGATTCCCGACGCCACCACCACGGGCAAGGGCAAGCACATCACCAACCTGATTAACCTGCAGCCCGATGAGACGGCGAAGGCCTTCCTTTCGGTGAAGGATTTCGTGCCCGATCAATTCATCGTCATGGTGACCAGGCAGGCGGTCATCAAGAAATCGGAATTGACGGAGTTCGACAACCCGATGTCGCGCGGCATCATCGCCGTCAACCTGGATGAAGGCGACGAACTGATCGGCGCCAAGATCACGCATGGCGACAATTTCATTTTCCTGGGCTCGCACCGCGGCCAGGCCATTCGGTTTATCGAAACCCAGGTGCGGCCCATGGGCCGGCAGGCGCGCGGCGTGCGGGCCATGGACCTGGCGCACGGCGATTTCCTGGTGGGGATGGAGGTGGTCGATAAGGATGGGCTGCTGCTTTCCATCGCCGAGAACGGCTACGGCAAACGCACTCCGCTGGAAGATTACCGCCTCACCGCGCGTGGCGGCAAGGGCGTCATCAACATGAAGACCAACAACAAGACCGGCTCGCTGGTGGCCATCCTTTCGGTGAAGGAAGATTCGGACCTGATGATTGTCAGCCAGAACGGCAAGATGATCCGCATCGAGTCGGGAACCATTCGCCAGGCGGGCCGCTCGACTTCGGGCGTCCGGCTGGTTTCGCTGGAAGAAGGCGACAAGGTGGCGGCGGCTTCGGTGATCCCCGAAACCGAAGATCCCAATGGCGACGCCCCGGAGATGCTCCCACTCCAGTAGAATGAGGTGTGTTACCGAGGCGCGACTGTTTACCGAGCCGCGACTGTCAGGGAGCGGTGATTCTTCTATGGCGGCACTAACAGGCGTTCTTAACCCGGCCGATTTGCAGAAGAAGGAAGCGGCGCTCTTTGACGGCCTGGCTTCTATGGGCCGCCTGATTGTGGCGTTCTCGGGCGGCACCGATTCGGCGTACCTGGCCTGGGCCGCCAACCACGTGGTGGGCCATAATGCCATCGCCATGACGGCCGACTCCGCCTCGCTGCCGGATTCGCACAAGCGCGATGCCGAGGCTTTTGTGGCGCGCTTCGGCATCGCCCACGAGTACATCCGGACTTACGAGTTCGACAACCCCGACTACCTGCGCAACGACCCGAACCGCTGCTTCCACTGCAAGGACGAGTTGTTCACGCGCCTGCAGCAGGTGGGGCGTGAGCGCGGCTACGAACACATCGTCTACGGCGTGAACCTGGACGACCTGGGCGATTACCGTCCCGGCCAGAATGCCGCCAGGCAGCACCAGGTGGCGGCCCCGCTGGCTGACGCCGGTTTGACCAAGGCCGAGATTCGCGAACTCTCGCGGCTGGCCGATCTGCCGACGTGGGACCGTCCGGCTTCAGCCTGCCTGAGCTCGCGGATTCCCTATGGAACGCCGGTGAGCATCCAGAATGTGAAGACCGTGGAGGCCGGCGAAGAGGAGATCAAGGCGCTGGGCTTCCGGCAGTTCCGCGTGCGGTTTCACGGCGAAGTGGTGCGGATTGAGATTGCGCCCGATGAACTGGAGCGGGCGTTGAGCCTGGACATGGCCCGGCGGTTCACGTCGATTTTCAAGGCGCTGGGTTTCCAGTACGTCGCGCTCGATCTGGAAGGCTACCGGCAGGGGTCGCTCAACGAAGTGCTGAACCTGCGGCGGTGACACTCTACGAGTCCATCGGAGGCGCCGAGGGTTGCCGCAAACTGTCGGCTGCGTTTTACACTCGCGTAGCGCGCGACCCGGTGCTTAAGCCCATCTTCCCCAAGTCGTTCCATTGCGCCATTCCGGCCTTTGCGGCTTACCTGTCGCAGTTCCTGGGAGGCGGAAGCGAGTATGCAGAGCGGCGCTGGTATTTGAGCCTCCGGGAAGCGCACGCCAGATTCAAGATCGGCTCGCGCGAGCGCGAGGCTTGGCTGGAGCGGATGAGCGAGGCTCTGGATGACGTTCAGGCGCCGGAGCCGGCCAGGGGCTCGTTGCGCGCGTTCTTTGAAAAATCGTCGAGGTGGCTGATTGGCGAACCTGAAGCAGCGGGTGGGGCCCTGCACAGCGAACTCGAGCGTCAATGGCATTCGCAGCGGGCGCTGGAGGAGACCGTCGCAGCCGTTCGCGCCACGATCCAAAATCCAGGCGAGGCCACCCGCGCCATCGCGCTGGCCGGAGGCCCTGCAGTGCGGAGTTGTTTCGAGCGCGACCCGGTATCCTTGCCGGGCCTGCTGGCGGTCATGTGCTCCAGCCGCGATGCCAAACTGCTGGACTTCGTACGGCAGATGCTGACCACCCATCCGGAGTTGTTGGCGCAGCGTCATGCCTACGGGCGGACGCTGCTACATGACGCCGCCGATGCCGGCAATCTGCAAGTGGTGGAGTGGTTACTGGAACTGGGCGCCGACCCGAATGCCACCGACGGCGGCGGCCATGCACCGCTCTACGGCGTGGGCAACGCCTGCACGGCCGAGACGGGCGCCGCCGTGGTTCATGCGCTGGTCCGGGCCGGCGCCCAGGTGGGTGCGCAGGATGGCGTGCAGCGCACCACCGCCCTCCACATGGCGGCGCGGCGCGGCAACGTTCAGGTGGCCGAAGCGCTGCTCGATTGCGGAGCGGATATCGAGGCTCGTGACCGCGGGGGCGCCACGCCGTTGCGCCGTGCCATCAACTGCCGCAAGAAGGCAATGGCCGATTTTCTGCGCGCGAGGGGCGGCAGGCCAAAAAAGCCGGCAGGCTAAGAACAATGTCAGCGAAGAAAAGTGGGAAGCTACGCGAAGTCTATCAGATCAAGGTCACCTTACTTGGCACCGAACCGCCCATCTGGCGCCGCTTGCTGGTTCCAGCGGATATGACCTTGGTGGACTTAGATCACGTAGTGCAAGCAGCCATGGGGTGGGATGGCGACCACCTGCACGAATTCGTGATTGGCCAGCAGCGGTTCGGAACGCCGACTCCTTCGGGCCAGTTCCTGGCTCAAATCAGGGGCACTCGCGGCGTGGTCAGCGAGGAGGGCGTGCGGCTCTCCAGCGTGTTGCGCTTCGCTGGCTCGAAGGCGGAGTACACGTACGACTTCGGCGACAACTGGGAGCATGCGATCAGGTTCGAGAAAGCGCTTCCGCGCGAACCCAGAAAGCTGTATCCGGTTTGCATTGGCGGCGAGCTTCACGGTCCGCCTGAAGACTGTGGCGGTGTGCCGGGTTACTACAACCTGCTGGACGCAATCCGCGATCCGGAGCACGAGGGGCACGGGGAGATGCTGGAGTGGGTGGGCGAGGAGTTCGATCCGGAGGCCTTCTCGGTCGATGAGGTCAACGCGCGGCTGAGTTACCTGCAACAGCGCTGGAACAAGCCACAGTGGGCCTGAGGCTCTCACAGCCACCGGCGTAAGCCGTGGTTCGCCCGAAATCGGACAACAAAGTATGATATATGTCGATACAGCATGTCGACTCAAACCCAATACGGCCACACACTTTTCCTCAAGGGGTTTCAGGCCGCCTCTGCGGCCGAGAAACTGAACCGTAGTGGATCGTATCTTGAATTGCCGGCCCATCTCGGGGATTGCCGGCGTCAAGCACCCCAGGCCCGAGGCGTTTTGGCCGGTGGACGCCCTGTGGATTGCAGAGCGGCTGGCGTGGTTGGGTCGAACGCAGCGGACCGCTGGCTGGCTCAGTGAATCTTTAGCGCGCGGGGCGGTTGAGTAGAAAGTGGGCCACTTTCTACTCAACCGCCCCGCGCGCT
>Ga0210402_10001724_pt1 | contig 22373 bp, 20 predicted proteins | sample IncBWC7MmetaG_FD_161055 | JGI IMG/M metagenome (GOLD analysis project Ga0210402, IMG submission 161055) | Forest soil microbial communities from Barre Woods Harvard Forest LTER site, Petersham, Massachusetts, United States - Inc-BW-C-7-M | ecosystem: Environmental > Terrestrial > Soil >... | reverse complement strand
TGCGACATTCGCATCGCCAAAAAAGAAGGTGGCAAGATCGGCCTCCCCGAAGTGAATCTCGGTGTTCTCCCCGGCACCGGCGGCACGCAACGCTTCGCCCGCGCCGTCGGCCGCTCGCGCTCCATCGAACTCATGGCCACCGGTCGCACGTTCAGTTTCGAAGAAGCCCTCGAAATGGGCCTCATCAACTATCTCTACGAAAAAGACTCCTACTGGGACGACGTCCTTGCCTATGCGCGCCAATTCTGCCCGCCGAACAAAGCTTCCCGCGCCGTCGGCCGCATCAAGCGTTCCGTCGTCACCGGCATGGAAATCCCCTTTGCCGAAGCCCTCGGGCTCGAACGCGAACTCCAGCAACTCCTCTTCACTAGCGAAGACGCCAAGGAAGGCCTTGCCGCTTACGTCGAAAAGCGTGCCGCCAATTTCAAAGGGAAGTAAACTCATAGGGCATCCAGGAAAGTGCCACTCGAATGAAAACCCTCCCAGACTATCTACGCAAAGGAATGAAGCTCGTGATTGTGGGTACCAATCCGACCGAGTCTTCCGTTCGCGCCGGCCACTATTACGCCGGCCGCGGCAATCCGTTTTGGCCGTTGCTCTATGACGGCGGCGTCGTCCCCGAACCGTTCGATTACCCGGACGACCGCCGCATCATCGAATTCGGCATCGGCCTGACCGATCTCGTCAAGCGCCCCACCAAAACCATCGAGGAACTTAAGCGCGAGGACTATGCCGAAGGCCGCTTCGTCCTTTCCCGCAAGCTCGAGGAATACCTGCCTCGCGTTATTGCCTTCAACGGCAAACTCCCCTATGAACAATTCGCACAGCGCAAATGCAACTACGGCATCCAGAAGGAACTTCTCTACGGCGCGCATGTTTACGTGCTGCCCACAACCATCGGGGCAGCGTCGCGCGGCAATAGCGACCGCCTGAAACATTTTCGCAAGCTCGCCGATCTTGTGAAGCGCACCGAAAAATCGCGCGATACGCAGCCCCACTGAAGGGGCCTGCGAGAAACGGAGGCAGCATGAGCCAAGCTCCACAGACCGCTTCCAACTCTCCCTTGCTTCAGGAGACGCGCCACGGTTCCATCGTCACGCTGGTCATGAATCGTCCCGACCGCCTCAACGCACTCAATAACGAGCTAACCACAGCACTAAACGAAGCCCTGATCCGCGTCGCCAGCGATTCTTCCATCCACGTCGTGGTCCTTACCGGTGCTGGCCGGGCGTTTTGCGCGGGCGGCGACCTCGGCGCTATCGGCAAAGGCCGCGAACGCGGCGATGCTACCGAACTCGCTCCCATCCTCCGCACGGGCATGCAAGCCGTCCTGAACATCCGCACCTTGCCGCAACCGGTGATCGCCGCCGTCAACGGCCCCGCCGCCGGCGCAGGGATGAACCTCGCCCTCGCCTGCGACATTCGCCTCGCAGTAGACGGCGCCGTCTTTGGCCAGAATTTCGCGAAGGTCGGCCTGTTCCCCGATTACGGCGGTACCTACTTCCTTCCCCAACTCGTCGGTCCGTCGGTTGCCGCAGAAATGTTCTACCTCGGCGAAATGATCGACGCGCAATCCGCGCACCGTCTCGGCATCATCAACCACCTCTTCCCACTGGACAAATTCGAAGCCGCGGTCACCGCCTTCGCCAAGAAAATCGCCGAAGGCCCCCAGCTCGCCATCCGCGCCGTCAAACAATCGATATTCGCACGCGAAAAGGACGCCCTGATGGAAGCACTCGAGCGTGAAGTCGAGGCCCAGCTTAAATGTTTCCATTCGCACGATTGCCTCGAAGGCATTCGCGCCTTCATGGAAAAGCGCCAGCCCAAGTTTCAAGGAAGTTGAATGTTTTTGCAGTGCCCAGCATTTTGATCAAAGGAGATTTCGCTCATGCCGGCAACGCGTCTTTCCACTTTCGATGACTGGGTCGACCTCTTCCGTGTCTGGCAAAAAGACATCGGCGTCGACTACCCGGAAATCACCGACTACAAATTTGAAGCCAAGTTCGGCCCCACGCGCTCAAATGAAATCGAATTCGGCGCCTACAAGGGCCGCCCCAAGTGGGAAAAAGTCGTCAGCATCCCCGACCAGCGCATGCGCGACGCCCTGCTGAATCTGATCGTCTACCAGGGCGACACTGAATTCGCCTCAGTCGAGCAGCAGCGCCGCCTTTTCGAAACATCGCCCAGCGAGCACGACCGCCAGTCGCTCTGCCGCGTAGTCACCGAGGAAATGCGCCACGGCTGGCAGATGTGTCATCTGCTGATGACCCACTTCGGTTACAGCGGCCGCGTCGAAGCCCAGAAAATGCTGGAGCGCCGCGCTTTCGATCAGAAGCGCCTCCTCGGCGCCTTCAATCAGGACGTCAACAACTGGCTCGACTTCTTCGTGTACACCGATTTCGTCGACCGCGACGGCAAATATCAGCTCACCATGCTCAGCTATTCTGGCTTCGCCCCGCTCGCGCAATCCATGATTCCCATGCTGAAGGAAGAGTCGTTCCACCTCGGCACCGGACAGGACGGCATCAAGCGCATCGTAAAAGCCGGCGTCGTTCCCACGCAGGTCATCCAGAAATACATCAACAAGTGGATTCCCGTCAGCCTGGACCTCTTCGGCGTCGATCGCTCCAGCTCGGCACACTGGTTTTACGTTTGGGGCCTGAAAGCGCGTTACGACGAACCCACGGCCAAAGCCGCCGTCAATCTCGAGCGCATGAATGAGCACAGCCGCGACCTCTACTACCAGGAATGCAACAAGCTCGTCGAAATGATCAATAAAAACGTTCCCGCCGGACAGCCGACCCTCTACGTTCCCGACTTCAAGTTCAACCGCTTCATCGGCGAACACGCCCGCAAACCCTACAGCGTCCACGGCGAACTGCTCTCTGAAGAAAAATACGCGGAGCACCTGAAAGAAATGCTCCCCCAACCCGAAGACCTGCAACTGGTCAGCGAGATCCAGTCCATTGAGAAGCAATGGATCTCCCCAAAAGGTTCCATCCAATAATCGTGTACAATTGTGAGTGCGCAAGCGCAGCTTCCGCTTTTTCGGAGTACTCCGAGACCAGACCCTCGGGAAAAGGGAATTGCCCGTGCCGCGCCAGTCTCCAGCCAAACTAGTCGGCCTTGTCTTTGGCGGCCTGGTCGTCGCATTGATGCTCTTCATGATGTTCGTGCTCCTGGGTAATCTTTTCCTGCCCGAGCAGTAGTGACCAGGAACAAAACGGAGTCCAATGAACGATCTGGAAATCTCAGCAACGGAACTGAAGCAGCGCCTCGACAGCGGCGAAAAACTCCTCCTCGTCGACGTCCGTGAGCCCTGGGAAAACGCTCAATGCCATATCGAAGGGGCCGTCCTCATCCCCATGGGCTCGATTCCCTCGATGCTGCAGAAGCTCGACACCGACGATCCCGTCATCTGCTACTGCCACCACGGCATGCGTAGCCTCGACGTAGTCAACTGGCTCCGGCAACAAGGCATCTCCACCGCTAAATCCCTGGCCGGCGGCATCGACCGCTGGTCCCTGGAAATCGAGCCCCGGGTGCCACGTTATTAGTCTGGTCAATTACGAATTCTTGTCATTCTGAATGCATCCGGCAAGGATGCGCGAAGAACCTCAACTCAAAATGTGCTCATTACATCTGGAAGGGAAGGGATCACCGTGCCCACCAAACTCATCTTCTATCAAAAACCAACTTGAACCACCTGCCGCAAAGCAAGAGGTCTCTTGCTCGATCTAAAACTCGACTTCGACTCCCGTGATCTAGACAAGCAACCGTTATCCGAATCTGAACTCGACCAACTGATCGGCACCCGTGACTACAGACTCTTTCTCAACACCCGCAACGATCTCTACCGCGAACGCAACATGGCCGAAAAACCTCCCACGCACGCTGAGGCCATTAAACTCATGTCCAAAACTCCCAACCTGATCCGCCGCCCATTGCTGGTCCGCGGCTCTCAAATTATCATCGGCTTCGACGAAGCCGCCTACCGCATCCTGGCGCTACGTCCCAAGTCATAACCTGAAGCCTTTTGTGGCACGGCCATTCCTGGCTGTGCTCTTGGGTTTGTCTCTTTTTTTCAAGACCCGCAGCGACGTGCGGGCCATTCTGCGAGACAATCTTTAAATGCCAATAAAAACCATCGCCATCATCGGCGCCGGCACCATGGGCCGCGGCATCGCCTACGCCTCCGCCCTCGGCGGCTATACCACGGTCCTAGAAGACGTCTCCGACTCAATGCTTTCCAAAGCCCTCGCGTGGATCCGCGAATCCCAGGAGGAAGGCGTCCGCCGTGGCAAATTAGACGCCGCCGCCCGCGACGCCGCCCTGGCCCGCATCGCCACCTCCCAAGTAGTCGACGAAGCAATCCGCGACGCCGATCTGATCATCGAAGCCGTCCCCGAAGAACTCGAAATGAAGCTCGAACTCTTCACCATCTTCGACAAATTCGCCAAACCCAATGCCGTCTTCGCCAGCAACACCTCTTCACTCTCCATCAGCGACTTCAGCGACATCGTCCTCCACCGTGACCGCTGCATCGGCATGCACTTCTTCAATCCCGTCCCCAAAATGAAGCTGGTCGAAATCATCCGCACCCCGCACACCTCCGACGAAACCGTCGCCGCCTGCGTCGCCGTCGCCACCCGCATGGGCAAGGAAACCGTAGTCATCAACGAAGCCCCCGGTTTCATCACCTCCCGCATCAACGCACTAATCGGCAACGAAGCCTTCGCCATGCTCGAAGCAGGCATCGCCTCCGCCGCCGACATCGACAAAGCCGTAAAGCTGGGCCTCAACCACCCAATGGGCCCCTTCGAAGTGGTCGACCTCGTCGGCCTGGACGTCCGCCTGAAAATCCTCGAATACCTCCACTCCACCCTCGGCGAAAAATACAAACCCAGCCCGCTCCTACGCCAATACGTCCAGCAAGGCCGCCTCGGCCGCAAATCCGGCCGCGGCGTCCACGACTACTCCGACCAAAAAAAGTAGTCGCTCCAAAATCGCCACGCTTGGTTGTGTCATCCCGAAACCGCGCCGTTTGCGGTTGAGGGATGTGTTGTCTTCTTCTCTCTGTGCTCCGACCTCTGCGTCCTCCGTGTTAAATCCGATTCTTCGCCTCCCGCTATCTGATCGCTGCTATCTGTTATCCCCCATGCCCACGCAATCCAAATGTTCTAAAATATCCCCATGACCCCGCTAACCGACCGCATCCAAATCCGCCAAGGCGACCTGACCGAAATGGATGTCGACGCCATCGTCAACGCCGCCAACAACGACCTCATCCTCGGTGCAGGCGTGGCCGGCGCCATCGCCCGCAAAGGCGGCGAATCCATCCAGCGCGAGTGCGACGAAATCGGCAGCATCCCCGTCGGCTACGCGGCCATCACCGGCGGCGGCAAACTCAAAGCCCGCCATGTAATCCACGCCGCCAGCATGAGCCTCGGCGGCATGCGCACCACCGCCAAAACTCTTCGGACCTCCACCGCCCACTCTCTCCGCCTCGCCGCCGAACGCAACCTGAAATCCATCGCTTTCCCCGCTGTAGGCACCGGCGTTTCCGGCTTCCCTATGGACGAGTGCGCCCAAATCATGCTCGCTGAAGCCCTCCAGCACCTGAAAGGCGAAACCCCTATCGAAACCATCCACTTCGTTCTCTTCGACGCCGGCTCCTGCGATATCTTTCAATCTGCCCTGCAGGCACTCGAAAAAGCAAGTCCCACCGGAGCCGCTTCCGCGTGACCCCGCTGGCCCTCCTTCCCCCTCTTTTGAATTTTCCCTTGTAGGGGCGGGGCTCGCCCCGCCCTCTTGGGCTACTCCGCTCTTTCTCGCGGCCGCCTTCAGAGACGGGCGGACCGCGCCTCCGGCAAATGCCAACACTCACACATCGTGCGATGACTACGATTTTCCCTTCTCCCCCCAAAAAATCCCCCATCCGCAAAAGCGAATGAGGGACAATCACAAACTGGCAATCCAAAGAAATGTAGGAACTACAAACCTTCTCCCCAAACCCCCTACGGATTCGGCTTTTTCAACGTAGGCTTCTCCCCCGAAGCCGGCGTCGGCACATCGGCCTGCTTCCCCTTAGCAGGTGTCGCAGGCGTAGCCGCATCCTGAGGAGACGGCGTAGGCATCCCGCTCTCGTTGTACGGTTTCTTGATTAATTGCTCCACCACCTCCTGCGCCCCGCCCGTATTGTCATTCGTCTGGCGCGCCTTGTTGTACTCGTTTAGCGCTCGCTCTCTCTGCCCCAAAATGTCGAAAATCTTCCCCAAATACAGATGGCTCCAAACCTCCGTCCACTTCTCCGAAGGCTCCGGCACCGTGGCCAGCGCCTCGCGAAACGCGTTCGCCGACGCCTGATAATTTTTCTGATAGAAAAACGCCTCGCCCATGCGGAAATTCGCCAGCGACCGGCTCGGCTGAATGCTCAGTGCCCGCTGGTATTGCTGCACCGCATCATAATATTTTCCAACCTCTGCCAATTCCTCGCCGCGCGCGATCGCCGCCCGCGCCCGCAAATTCGGCGTGCTCTTCAAAATTAAATTGTTCGGATCAATCCGGATCCCGCCCGCCTTCGGCCGCCCAAACGTCTCCTCCGTAAACTGCGTCTCCGTCCCGGTAACATAAATTGTCTTCATCTCCGGGTTTCCTTCGGTATCAACCCGCAATTGCACTGGCATGCTGAACGTATCCAGCGGCTGTTTGATCTTTCCCACAATACGGAATCCCTTGCGCGTCCGGTAAACCACGTCCTCCATCGAAAATTCCGGCACACCCGTCGAATTCAGCCACTGCGCGAAATATCCCTGCAGATTCGGTGGTTCCTGCCCCGGCTTCACGCTGGCATTCGCCGTACCTATTGCCATCTTTTCAAAGTCCGCCATCGTCGCCGACTTGCCCTGGTACTTCGTATAAAACCCATGCAGCAACGACCTGAACGCCACATCCCCCATCTGCCCGCGCAGCATGTGAAACAGCATCGCGCCCTTGTTCATCACCACCGAACGATACTCGCTCGAATAAGGAGCCAACCGCGCCGACTGCGCCACCGGCGCCGAGTTCTCATACATCAAGGCGCCAACCGCAAATTCATCCAGCGCTCGCAGCCCCGCCTCTTTCCCGAAATTCTGTTCCGCATACAACTCCTCCGAATATCGCGCCAGCCCGTCGCTGATCCAAACGTCCCCCATACTCGCCGGCAAAACCTGGTTGCCCCACCACTGTGTCGCCACCAGACGGCTCATCGTCCGATCGCTGTATTTCGGATCCCACAGCCGGTGGCTCAGCATCACCACGCCCGGCCCGGAAAAGTCCCGCAGCGTTCCGTCCGGCAATTCGATCACGGTCATGTCCGGGTCCGGCAGCGCCCCAAACATATCCGAGAAAAGAATCTCCTGGTGCGCCACGATGTTGGCGAATTCCTGCACCTTTACCGAATCCGCTCGCGGCGCATACACCGCCACGCTGATCCCTTCTGCCTGTTTCGGACTCAACTGCAGCGGCCCGGCCACAAACGAGCCGTTCGGCTCGCGCCGCTCGCAGTGAAACGTGTACATCAACCGCTTGCCCTCGGCCGCCGATCGCGGAGCCAACGGTTGCGGCGTTTCGGCCTTTCCCGTTCCCGCCACTGCCATCGTGTCCGGTACATTCAGCTTGAACGTTCCCGTGTACCGGTTCGCCGGATAATTCGTCAGCGGAAACCACCGCGCCGGCAGCAGCAGGTACGCCCAATCCTTCCCGATCGAAGCCACTTTCACGTTCGGGACCGGGCTGTTCTCTTCATTCGCCAGCAGCCCGCCATAGGCAAACGTCAGCGAAACCGTCTTTCCCGTAGCGACCGGGGCCGGCAAAGTCACCGAAATAAACAGCGGGTTTTCCGGCTCCCTCTGGAAAGATAGCGCTTTTCCGTCCGGCCCTTTCACTTCCCGTACTTCCAGGTTTTCATGCAACTCCACGCGCACGATCTGCGACACGTCCAACGCGCGAAATTCCACCTTCACAATCGAATTGATCGTTTGCCCGGCAGTATCCAGATAAGCGGAAAGTTCGTAATTCTCAGCAAGAAAATTCGGCCCGCGCGATTCCTGTGCCGCCAACGGAGAACCTAATATCGCAACAAGAAATGCCAAACCCAGCCAGCACGCACCCCTGACATTTTCCCGCCGCGTCATCGAGTTCCTTTCCGTCCGTCCTGTTGCCTTTGTAGGGGCGGGATTCATCCCGCCCTCTTGAGTTGCTCTTGTGGCGGCCGCCTTGTGAGGCGGGCGCCTTCCCCTCGCCGTCACCCTTCGCCTATCCCCATGTTCCAATAAACACCAATTGCCGGTAAGAAATGCTGGCCAAAGTCGATATACAGATATACATAGGATAACAATCCCTCAGAAAGCGTTGCCAGCCTTCCCTTGTAACAAACTTGCAATTTCGTCCGCCGCGCGCTCCACCGCCCCTGGAGGCCCCAGCCGCTTCCGCACCTCCTCCAATCCCCGCCGCTGCGCCTCCCGCGCGTTCGGCTCCTGCAGCAACTGCAGCGTCTCCCGCGCCACGCGCTCCGGCGTGCACTCACCCTGTACCAACTCCGGCACCACGCATTTCTCCGCGATCAAATTCACCATCGCAAAATAAGGAGTCCGCACCAGCGGCTTCGCCAGCGCCGCCGTCAACGGCGACACCCGGTAAATCACCACCATCGGCACATTCAGCAGCGCCGTCTCCACCGTCGCCGTCCCGCTTGAAACAATCGCCGCATTCGCCGCCGCCAGCGCGTTATACGTCTCCCCCTCCACCACGCGCACCACCATCCCTGTCGGCCATCCTGCCTTCAATTGCTCCAAATCCTGTGCACGGGCCGCCGCGATCACGAACTGCGCCGGCACCCTCCCATTAATCTGCGCACAAGCCTCCTGCAACACCGGCAAATGATGCGCCAATTCTCCCGCCCGGCTCCCCGGCAGCAGCGTCACAATCGACCGGCTCGCGTCTAGCCCCAACTCTTCGCAAAATTGCCGACGATCCTTCGTAGCCTGCACCGCTCCCACGAGCGGATGCCCGATAAATTTCGTCGGCACGCCCGCGTCCGAAAAAAACTTCTCTTCAAAAGGGAAGATGCACAGCGCCTTAGCAAACCGCCGCCGCACCAGATTCGCTCGCCACGGCCGCCAAGCCCAGAATTGCGGGCAGATGTAATAAACGTTTCGAATCCCCTTGGGTTTCAGCTTTCGCGCCAGCCGCAAATGAAACCCCGGAAAATCCGTCAAAATCGCCAGCGCCGGCCGCCGCTTATCCGCAGCCTCAACCAATCGTTCCATTGCTCGCAGCAGGGAAGGCAGGTGCTTCACAATCTCCGTAATTCCCACCACCGCCACTTCCGAATAATCCGTAACAATCTCCACGCTCGCCGCCCGCATCTGTGGCCCGCCCATGCCAAACAATTCCACGTCCAGCCGCGCCTTCAGCGCCGCAGCCAGACGCGCGGCATACATATCGCCGGAAGCCTCTCCAGCCGAAAGTAGTAATGGTGTGGGGGGCATCTTTCTTGGTTTTGTAGGGGCCGGGCTCGCCCGGCCCTCTTGGGTTCTCATGCCATTGTAGCGGTACCGACCTGGTAGGGGCCGCACTTGGTTTTGTCTCGAAGTCTTCCCTCAATCGCTCGCCGGCGTAGGCGCCGGCAACACCCTCGCCCCCGCCACGCCATTCGTCTCCGGCAATTCCTGTTCCTTGTATTGCAGCTGGTACAACCGGTAATAAATCCCGCGCAAAGCCAGCAGCTCCTGGTGCGCGCCCTCTTCCCGCAACCGCCCCTTGTGAAACACCAATATCCGGTCCGCATGCTGAATCGTACTCAACCGGTGCGCGATCACCAACGCCGTTCGCCCGCTCAACAACCGGTCCAGCGCCTCGCGGATCAACAACTCTGTCTTCGTATCCACGCTCGAGGTCGCTTCGTCCAAAATCAAAAACCGCGGATTATGCGCCAGCGCCCGCGCAAAACTGATCAACTGCCGCTGCCCAACCGACAGCGTCGACCCCCGCTCGTTCACTTCCGTCTCTACGCCCTGCGGCAGCGAACGGATAAAATCGCCCAGCCCAATCTCCTCCAGCGCTTTCTCCACCTCCGTCCGCGAAATCCCCGGCGTTCCCAGCCGGACGTTCGATTCAATCGTCCCCGTAAACAAAAACGGATCCTGCAGCACAATCCCAAACTGCTTCCGCAACTCCTGCAAATCCAGTAGCCGGATGTCCACGCCGTCCAGCAGAATTTGCCCGCGCTGAATATCATAAAAACGCAGCAGCAGCGAAATCAGGGTCGTCTTTCCCGCTCCCGTATGCCCCACAATCGCAAACGTCTGCCCCGATTGCATGCGGAACGACACATCCCGCAGCACCCAATCCTCATCCGCCGGCTGCTGCACGTCCCGGTAGCTGAACCACACATTCCTGAATTCAATCTCCCCGCGCGGCGAAGTAATATGTTTCGCATCCGCCCGCGACTCGATCGTGACCGGCTCGTCCAGTAACTTGAAAATCCGCTCCGAAGCCGCCATCGCCGACTGCAAAATATTAAATTTCTCGCTCAAATCCTGAATCGGTCGGAAAAACCGCTGCGCAAACATCGTGAACGCAATCAGCACCCCGATTTTCAGCGATCCGCCCAGCACGCGGTTTCCACCCGCCCAATAAATCAGCGCAATCGTCGAAAAGCTCAGGAATTCCACGGCCGGATAAAACACGGCATAGGCCAGGATGGCATCCCGCCACGCCAGCATGTTGTCCTTATTCCGCTTGGCAAACTCTTCCCGCGCTTTCTTCTCGCGGTTGAAGAGCTGCACCACCGCCATCCCCGAAATATATTCCTGCAAAAACGCGTTGATCCTGGCGATCGCCGTCCGTATCTTTCGGTTCGCGTCGCGCACGTATTTCCGGAAAATCAGCGTCACCACCAGAATTCCAGGCAGTACCGCCAGCGTAGCCAGCGCCAGCCGCCAGTCAATCTTGAACAGCAGACCCGCCATCACCGCCAGCAGGAAAAAATCGTTGATCATCGTCACAACGCCGGCGGCAAACAAATCGTTCAGCGCATCCACGTCCGTCGTAACGCGCGTCATCAACCGGCCCACCGGGTTCCGGTCGAAATAGCTCATGGACAGCCGCTGCAGCCGCCCGAATATCTCTGTCCGCATGTCGTACATCGTCTGCTGTCCCACGCGCTGCATGATGCGGATCTGAATGTATTGCGCCAGGAAGTCAAAGATCAGCACGCCAAGATAAGCCAGGCTGATCAACAGCACGCCGTTCCATGCCGTGGCCATCGGCAACTTCCCGTCAAACCCGGGCACCAGGTAATCGTCAATCGTCTTTTTGAAGAGCAGCGGCGGCGCCAGTTCCAGCGGCGTCACAATCGCCACCAGTGCCAGCGCGATGATCACACGCCACCGGTACGGCCGCATGTAATCCAGCAAGCGCTTCATTAGGCGCGAATCGTACGCCTTGCCTAGCGCCTCTTCTTCGTGAATGTTGCTCATGCCCGTTCGAGCTCTTCTTCCAGTAACTGCTTCTGATAAAGATCCGCGTAGTAACCGCCACGCGCCATCAATTCATCATGCGTCCCGCGCTCCACGATTCCGCCATCCTTGATCACCACGATCTGGTCCGCATCCCGCACTGTCGAAGTCCGGTGAGCGATCAGCACGGTTGTTCTCCCGCGCATTACGCCGCGAAGTTGTCCCAGAATCTTTTCCTCCGTCTGCGTGTCCACGGCGGAAAGGGAATCGTCCAGAATCAGAATCCGCGGATCGCGAATCACCGCCCGCGCAATCGCTGTCCGCTGTTTCTGCCCGCCAGAGAGCGTGACTCCCCGCTCGCCCACCATCGTCTGATACTGCCCGGTAAAGTCCTGCACTTCGCCATCCAGGCTCGCGATTGCCGCCGCCTCCCGCACCTGCGGCTCCTCGAATTTCTCCAATCCAAACGCGATATTTTCGCCCACGCTGTCGCTGAACAGGTAGGTATCCTGCGGCACATAACCGATCGCCCGCCGCAATGTCTCCACCGGCCACTCTCGTATCGGTCGCCCGTCAATCAGAATCGTTCCCTCTGGCGCGTCCCACAACCGTGCAATCAGCGCCGCCAGCGTAGTTTTCCCGCTTCCTGTCGGCCCAATAATCGCCACCGTTGATCCCGCCGGAATCGTCAGGTCGATATTCTTCAGCACGGCGTTCGATTCGCGCCCGTGTCCATTCACGCCGTTTTTCCCGGCATTCAAGTCCGCCGTCGGGTAGGTAAAATTCAAATTCCGGAATTCAATCGTTCCTTCAACGCGAGTCTCCGGGCTGACCTTCGCCCCCCGGTTATCGATCTGCGGCTTCGCCGTCAAAATGTAGTTCAACCGCCCCATCGACGCCGCGCCGCGCTGGAAAATATTCGTCACCCACCCCAGCGCGATCATCGGCCACACCAGCAACCCAAGATACGTGTTGAACGTAATCAGCGCGCCCAGCGACATCTGTCCGTGCAAATAACGGTACCCGCCCTGCCACAGCACAATCAGAAACGTCGTCCCGATCAGCGCCGTCAGCGATGGCATGAACATGCTCCACGTCTTGATCAACTCCATGTTCTTCGCCACGTACTCGCGGTTCGGCTCGTCGAATCCGCGAATCTCCGCCTCTTCTTGCGCGTAAGCGCGAATCACCCGCACGCCCGACAAATTCTCCTGTACCTTCGCCGACAAAGTAGCCAGCGAAGCCTGAATCTTCTCGTATAGTTCGTGAATAACTTTTCCGAAATGCCGCACCGCAAACGCCACTACCGGCACCGGCAGCAACACCCATAGCGTCAATGACGGCGAGATGATCGTCAGAATGAAGATGGAAAGAACCATCGTAATGACCGTGGTTCCCGTGTACATAATCCCCGGCCCAAGCACCATGCGCACCGCGTTCAAATCGTTCGTCGCGCGCGACATCAGCTCGCCCGTCCGATTCCGAACGTAAAACTCCGACTCCATCACTAGCAGCCTGTCCAGTAGGTCGCTGCGGATATCAAACTCAATGTCCCGCGAAACCCCGATCAGCACCCAGCGCGTCAGGAACGACATCAGCCCCTTCAGCGCTATGCACACCACAATCACCAGGCAATAAAAACTCAGCGTCCCTCTGCTGCTCGGCTGGTAATGCGGTATCAAATTGCTCAGCCGATTTAGCGCTCCTATGTCCGTGGCTCCATGCGCTACCTGTTCAAACGGCCTCGCACTCCCCGCAACAGTATCCGTAATAATTCCCGTCGCCAGCGGCACGATCACGCCGATCAACCCCATGATCGCCAGCGCCACCATCCCCAGCGCAATGGCTCCCGTATACCGCCCCAGATACGGCCACAGCCCGCGCAAATTCTCCCAGGTGGACACCCCGAGCTTCCTCGGTCCGCCCGCGCGCAGAACTGCCGCCGACGTGCTCATCGCAGCATCGACCTCGGATTTTCCAGTGCCGCCGCTTCGCCCAGGAAATGTTGGTAGGAAAGATCCATCGATTGGTACCGCTTCGCCGCCGAATTCCAACTTACCGCAATCGGCAGCGTCCGCTCGTTAGTGCCCGCCTTGATCGGCGTGAAGTAAATCGTCAAACCTTTTTCGGGGCTCTGCTCGTATTGCAACTTCCATCCGGTCACCGCCACCAGCGGCGTCAGCCCCAAAAATCCCTTCGCATTTTTCAGGTGCTCGTCCGCCCGCATCAATTCCACCCACTTGCCGTCTTCTTCTTTTTCCGCCACCACCGCCCGCGTTACCACCGTTCCCGCGACTACGCTCTTCGGTGTGTTGGGCACCACATTCGCCACCAGCACTTGCGTCTTTCCCGTCTTCGCCAGATCGCCAAACACCAGCACCTGTGCCTCGCTCCCCAAAAGAGCCTTTGCCGCATCCTGCATCTCTTCGGGAACCGCCGGCTCCGCCGCTTTTTTCTCGGCCTCCGACGCCGGCTTTGCACCCTCCGAACCGCATCCAAACAGAACGACGCTTGCCGCCATCACAAGGATTAGGGGACGCTGCATTACGATCCTTTCTAGAGTAGACGTGCCTTCAACCGATGCGTAATCAAAGCCTTCTGGAAAAATCTGCGGCTTACACCCGGTATCGGTTCGGCCCGGTATACCCCAATTCTAGCGGCTGCCAGTCCCTCGTGCTAGCACTCCCCGCATCCGTTTTGCCCTACATCTTAGCAACCTTTGACTCTCCACCTTCTCCAAACCCCACAATGTTCCTTCCTTACTTAAAACTGAAAACTGACTACTTGCCACTTATCCCTGTCCCAGAATCGCATCCAGCCTCGCTTCAAAATTCTCTTCGCCCTCGCTCCATAAAACACTGCGTTCCACCGGCAGCGCCGCCTGCACTGCCTCCACCCATCCTAATAATTTTTGGATGTTTTCTTTCGTCCGCTGGTGATATTGCTTCAGGTTCTCTCCGCTTCCCATCCACGCGCGAAAGCGTTTCTCCACCGGATGGTCCGAACTCTCAAACGGATTCGAAGCCGCCCCCGGCGCCAGCAATCCGGCATGCCCGGTGAACAGATGCTCGAACCCCAGATCCGCGATGAAATTCCCCTCAACCGCGCCCGCCCCATCTTCAAACGCCGTCCCCTGGCAAATCAGCGTCAACGGCTGCGGCGCGTTCTCCCACTTCAACGTCTCAATATCGAAATTCCACAACTCCCATTTCGCGTCCACGAGAAACGCCGTATCCGCATTCAGATCCTGAATCGCCAGCGCCGCAATCTCCGCTGGGCCATACTTCGCATCCCGCAAATCCCATTCCACCTCCGACGGTATCGTGTAATCCACCGGCTGCACGGTCAGCATCTGAAACCCGTTCGGCCTCTCAGACACAGGTGCCGTCGTCAAAAATCGCGCAAACTCCGCAATCATCGTCTGTTCGGAAAAGTCGCGTGTCCACACGCGCAGATAAGCCCGGTTGGCCATGGTCAGTCCCAAATTATACAGGTTCTACTAGTTTCTTGCGGTGTAGGCCGCGTCCGCCCCGGCGGACGGGCCGTTCCTGGTTTTGAGTGCGGGAGCGAAGCCCCCGCTTTTGAGGTGGAATCCTTACCAAAAACCTAAAATCCGTCCAAGTACTTAAGCTTCCTGATCGCTGTTATCTGCTATCTGTTATCCCTAAACTCATCACGCAATCCTCAACTTCCCACTACCCGCCGCCCGCCTTCGCCCCCTGCCCCTTCTCAAACCCCGCCGCAATCTGCTGCAGCCTCTCCCGCAACGTATCCCCAAACTTTGCGAACACCTCCGCCGATGCCTCCCGCAACCTCTCCTCCGCCGTCGCCGCAATCTGCGCAATCACTTCCTTCGACTGATGGTTCAGTGTTGTCACGGTCGCCACCATCCACGAGTTCGAAATATTCTGCAGCCGCCCCAGAAATTCCGTTACGGCTTCGTCGCCCATCTTGTGGAACCCGCTGCGAATTTCCGCCTGTTGCTCCGCGCTCATCGTCCGCCACGATTCCCAAAGTCCCTCAAACTCCGCCCGCAACTTCTCCTGCGATTCCTTCAATCTCTGCTCCACGGATTCGCCCATCCCTGCCTGGAATCGCCGCAAAAACTCATCCTGCTCCACCGTCAGCTTGTGGGTCATTTCCGCCCGCGCCGCATCCAACCTCTCCCGCGACTCCTGCACCGTCTTCTGCATCAGTTCCATGAACCCTTCCAGCTCATGCCGCCCGTTCCGCTGGATCTCATCTGTAAACGCCGCCGAAGTCGTGTCCGCCGCCTCGGCCGACAAAATCCGGATCCGCTCAAACGACTCCCGCACCGATTCTTCCATCTGCCGGTGGCTCTGCTCCAAATAACTCCGGCTAGCATGATTCAGCTCGCTAGCAAAAAGGCTCGAAACCTCTCCAGCCTTCTCTCGCAGTTGAGTCCCCGCTTGGTCCACCAGTTTCTCCGTCGAGCTCTGCAGCTGCGTCTGCGCCTTCTTCTCATACCACTCTGCGGACTTGAACATCTCTTCTATCGTGTGATGTTTCAGGTCGACCGCTTTGCCTTCCAAATCATCCAGGTGCTTTTCGGTGATCCCGTGTGCCGATTCGCTCAGCACCTGCTCCACGGTTCCCAGATTCTCCCGGAATCGCGCCAGCGCTTCCGCAAACGCCTCATCCGCCGAATTCCGGATCCGGTCTTGCTGCATCGTCAGCGCCGCGTCCAGCAGCGAACGCCCTCCCGCCAACCGGTGTACCGCCTCTTCCGTCCGCGTGATATGAGGCTGCACCATCGATTCCACGTGCTGCTCGAATTTCTGCAGCGCCTCGCTGTTCGCCGCTTCAAAGCTGCTGCGAATCCGCGCATGAATCTCTTCGAACAACGTGTCCGACTGCCGGTGCAGCTCATTCCGGTGCAAGGTCAACACATCCCCAAGCTGTGCCTCGAATCCGCTGATGGCTTCCTGCTGCACCGTTTCAATCCGCGCCGCGTATTGCTCCAGGCGTTCCGTTGCCTGGTTCGCCCGCGCCAGCACTTCTTCCAGTTGCTTCGCGTGCTCGCCCAGCGCTCCCATCACCGACTCGCTCTGTGCCGCGCCCTCCTGCTTTAACTCCTCGCGCAGTCGGTTCGCCTGCTCTTGCAGCGACACCGTGGTTTGTTGCTGCGCAAAACCCATTTCCTGCGCCAGTTGCTCGCGCATTACACTCTGCGCCCCTGCAAAGGAAGCGCTCACTCTCTCTTGAATGTCGTTCAGCACGGCGCCAAGCGAATCTTTTTGCGCAACAGCGACCTCTTCCGCTTGCTGTCTTACTGCGTCCACTCGCGCCGCTGCCTCGGACTCCACCTGCTCCGCGCGCGTCCGCAGCCTGGCCGCCGCTTCTTCCGCTTGCGCGCACATCGTCTGCAGCGTTTCCTGCGCCGTCGCCAGTTGCTTTTCGTGCTGGTCCCGCTGCAGCGCGCCCTCTCTCGCCAGGTGCGCCATCAATTCATGTGTAAGCTGTTCCAATTGCGGCGCCAGCCATCGCGGCAATTCTTCTTTCAGCGATTCCGCGGCCGCCGCCTGGGCCGTTCGCGCCCGCACTTCAGTCTCTTCCTGAATCGTGCCGATGGCATGCGCCGTTTCCTTCGCTACCTCTTCCCGGAAACCCGCGTATTTCCGCTCCCACTCCTCTGTAGTCTGTTGGCGTTCCGCTTCCACCGCATGAGTGGCCGCCTCCCTCGCCGCGCTCTGAATCTGTTGTTTCGCCTCCGCCAGCAATCTGGCCAATTGCCGCGCCAACTGCAAAGACGCATCCGTTGCGCTCGCCGGGGCAGGGAACACCCGCAAATTATCCGGTGTCGCCACGCCCGGCTCCGCCTCCACAATCGGCAGCGGCGCTTCTCCATGACCAGGCATCCCGATGCTCGGCGGCAAATCCATCGCCGAAGAAGGGTTCGACAGAAATTTATTGTCTTCCGGAAACGCAAACCAATCATCGGGAGGAAACGCAATCCCCCAGGCATTCCCCGGCGCCTCCAGCTCCAGCGCCACCTGGAACAACTGCCGCACCGTCCGCGGCCTCTGGATCCACGCCACTTTTCCGCGTACCCGCCGCGGCGGATGACCCTGCTCCGGATGCGGAACCTCCAGGTTCACCCACATGTTCTTCAGTACGTAATGTTTCGATTGGTAGCGGCACCCGTGGCAGTTGATGATCAGCGTCGAAGTCCGCTCCGCAAACGGCCGCCCGAGCGCGTCGACACCCGTCACCATCAACGGCACGGCCTGCACGATGCGCGTGCTGCGTCGCTTTCTCAGTTCTTCGGTTGTGTTTGCTGCGCCCTCTATCGGCATTTCGCCTGTTTCGTCCGTCAGATTGGGACCGCCCGGGTCTTCGTGCATGTTTGCCGTAACGCTTTCTTGGCTCGTCTAACTACGAATATCTATGGCTTCTTCGCCTCGGTTGCATTCTGTTCGCTGTGCGAACCCGTCACGGTATCCCAGATTTCCTTCGCGACCCAGATTGGCCCAACCAGCAAGTACACCGGCCCCTGGAAAAATGCGGGCCTGTTGCCCTCGATCCGGTGGCCCAGGAATAGCAGCATCCAGCCCCCCACAAAACACCCAACTCCCCAGCGCCACCGCAGCAGCACCAGCAGAATCAATCCCGCAAAAATCAGCGGAATCCCGATTCCGTGCAAGATCTTGTTCCACACGGAGTGATGTTCGTGGTCGTACTGTGCCATGTAGTGCCCAAGACCAGCCATCTGAGCACCTCCTACCCCAGTTCCACTCGGAACCAGCGCGATTGACGGGGACTTTCCACCGCAGGCCGCACTTTATCCTGATTCGTTCCACTTGCCTAGAGGACAATCATTCTGTACGTACTAGCTCCCAAGTCCCACTCGTTTCCGGCCCTCAATTAGTACGCATTATCATTCTGAGGGCATCGGACAAGGATGCCCGAAGAACCTCAACCTAAGTCCTATCACCAACTTATTGTTCGTCTCCGCCGCCCCAACAAAAAATCCCCGGAAAAAACCTCTCCGGGGATCAACCAATCTCCTAACACAATTCTTACTTACAACTCCCTCCGCCCCTCCATCGCCTTCAACATCGTCACCTCATCCGCATACTCTAAATCCGCCCCCACCGGAATTCCCACGCCAATCCGCGTCACCCGCACTCCCAGCGGCTTCATCAGCTTCGACATATAAATCGCGGTAGCCTCTCCCTCCGCCGTCGGATTCGTGGCCACAATAATCTCCTCCACGCCCCCGCCCTTCAGCCGCTCGATCAAGCTCTTGATATTCAGCTGATCCGGCCCCCGCCCCTGCAAAGGCGACAGCGATCCGCCCAGCACGTGATACATCCCGCTGAACGTCCGCGTCTTCTCAATCGCCATAATGTTGTGCGCCTCTTCCACCACGCAAATCGTCCGCTTGTTGCGGTTCGCCCCGGTGCAGTAATGGCACGGATCCGCGTCCGTAATGTTGTGGCAAACCGAGCAAGTCCGAATCTTCTCCTTCGCGTCGCGAATCGCGTCCGCCAGCCCCAGCGCATCCTCCGCCGGAATCCGCAACAGGTAAAAAGCCAGCCTCTGCGCTGTCTTCTGTCCAATCCCCGGCAGGTGTTTCAGTTCATCGATCAGTCGTTCCACAGGAGCAGCAAAATCAGCCATGCTCCTTAGTTAACACAAGCCGCCCCTCTCCGCAAATTTTCGCAGCGCCAACATATGCCAGGGCGAACCACCTGCCGAGATTTCTTCCCAATCAAAAGGAAATGTATTGCTGACTGTTTCCCGTAGGAAAAGTTCGATGCACACTGGTAGCATTAGGGTGCGATGTCGCTTCGCTACTCCATCACAGTCAGCAAAGACCACGCGCAGGTAACGGTCACGTGGGACATCGAACTGGATATCTCCGATGGAGAATTGATCTCTAATTTTTCACTGACGGTCGAGGGCAAAGCCCTGAACACCCAATGTGAAGGTGGCAACAAAACCTGCAAAAGCGCCGCCTATGCAACGCTTTCCCATCCCGCGGCGGATTGCCCGGTGACCTTCGTAATCACCACGAATAAACCCGACGTCCGAAATGGCAGCGATATCCTTCGCGGCGAAGAAACCTACGACGACATCGACTTTTCCGGCTGACCTCCGCTTACGGGGAGGTCCTTCAACCGAATGCCATGCGTTTTAGCGATGCTCGCCCCAAGTCTCTGGCGGGGCTCATCAATAATAAAAATACGGAGCCTGCGGTATCTGCCCACCGGCCTGAAACTCAAAACATTTGTGACCTTGCAGATGCTGCCAGAACTCGTAGGGGATGTCCTTGTACTCGTCCGGATTTCGCGCGGAAAAGTTCGTGCACAGGATGAACTTTGGACCCGTGCTTGGCGTGTACTCCAGCGGACGTCCGGTCACCGGGTCTTTGGATACTTGTTTGGCGGGAACCTCAAGCTTCTGGACGATTCCCGCCCTTTTCCGTTCATGATGGACCATTCCTTTTCTCGGTTTAAATTCGCGGAGTTGGAACTGAGAGGCACGTTCACCACCACCATCTCCTGCCTCTCCGCCAACTGCTACTCTTCGCGCGTCTCCAGCAACTCCCGGCCCTTCTCTTAATCAAGGAGCCCTGAGGCTGGTCCTCTTCGCCAGCAAAGCCAATCTCTGCTCGTGATTCATGGGTTCCCACGGCACAAGCTTGTCGGCGAGCACATCCATTCTGCGAAACAAAGTTAACTCGAGGAAAAGTCCCAGAAAATCTAAGTCCCGGAACACTAACGATCCAGCCTCTCTCATCCTCTCCCGAATCCGCTCAAAATGGACGGGCATCTCGGTCCAGTGAAGGCTGGCACGGTGGTGATGGCACAGGTGGTATCCTTCGTTCAGGAAATTCACCTCATCAACAACGGTCACTGTATTCGCAAAATAATCCTCAGGATTATCTGGATCACAAAAAGCGTGCTGCACCCATGCGGTGATTGCATTGATGAAGTTCATGCAGAGAAGAGGAACCAGGACGTACAAAATCCCGATTCTCCAGTCGTAAAGAAAGACTGCCGCGACGTAAGCATAGTAGCGCGCCATTCCCCATAACATGCGTCTCCGGTTCTTTGCATCGCCTCTCGCTTTAAAGTACGCGTAGGGAGCAAGCCCCAAGACTGTCCAAATGTTGTCGGAGAGATACCACAGGAAATCGAGTCGGCTCGTTCGATCGTAACCCATGTTGGTCCGAGTGTCGTCGGGCCCGCTGTTCTCTCTGTGGTGAAGACACACATGAGCCGTCCGGCCCAGTTCCGGAGCGTTCCCATACAAATACCCCAGGAAGAATTCAAGGTAGCGGCCGAAGACCTTTTCGTATTTCTCCGAAAAGTAGCCGTGGCGCCGGTGCGCTTCCACATGGCTGGCGCTGAACATTCTTACAAACCTCTGGAACCTGACGCCGTAAAGCGAAAGATAGAAAGCGATCACCAGCAGCAGTCGAGGTTTTCCTAAAATGAGTTGGATCGCGAAAATTGGCACGGCGGTAAGGCTAAGGGAAACCATCAGGCGCAACGCGGGGGTGTCTCGCGGGTCCTGCAGAACTTCCTTCCCCAGTCGCTCGATGATCCGGTCGTAGACCTGGGAGAGAAATTCGTATGCGTCGCGTAACTGGCGAACCTTCCCAAGGAACATGGCCGCCCCATAGCATCCGAAGGAAAGCGCAACTATGGACAATGCAGCAACCGTGCTTGCCACTCCCACGAGGACTGCCCACCACCGAAACAGGAATCGGAGTTTGAAATCGTTTCCAAAACTCATCGCCATCGAGGCGGCGCCTATCTCTTGGCTTTCAATCTCCATTTAAGCACCGTGCGTCACGGTTAGGTTCTCGCACCAGAGGCGCCATATTAGGCCGCACTGGGCAAGCAAGTCAACATTGCCCACTGCTGCGATTTTTCGGATAGTCTCCAACTGTTTTTGATGTATTCTCTGCCTGCTGCGACCGTTCTGCGGGGAAAGGTGACGCCAGCACAAAACTTATGGGCACCACGCCATTCCGCGAACAATCGGCCAAACCGCTACGGCACAACGATAAGCAAAAAATTGTCGAGCACTATGACTTTGTCAGCCCCTACTACCAATCGCTTTGGGGAGACCACATTCATCACGGTTATTGGATTCGCGGCGACGAATCGAAAGAACAGGCGCAACTCCAGCTCATGGAGCACCTTGCAGAGTTGGCGAATATTCAGACCGGCTGCACGGTGCTCGATATCGGTTGTGGGTTCGGGGGCAGCAGCCTTTACCTGGCACAGAAGTACAAGGCGCGCGCGACGGGCATCACAATCTCCCCCGTGCAGGTGGAAATGGCCAGGAAGGCGGCAGCCGCTGCACAGTCGGACGCGCGGTTCCTGCTCATGGACGCCGAAGACTTGGATTTTCCGCAGCCGTTCGACCTTCTTTGGTCCGTCGAGTCCATCTCCCACTATCACGATAATCGTGGTTTCTTCGCAAATGCCGTGCGGCTTCTGAAACCCGGTGGTGTCTTCGCGCTCACGGACTGGTTCAAGAAGGCCGGCCTTTCCCCCGCCCAGGAACGCAAGTTTATCGAACCCATCGAGCGCGGGATGTTCATTGAACTCGAAACAATGGACGACTACGAAGCGCATCTCATTGCCAGCGGGCTGCAAATTGTCCACAGGCAGGATTTGACGCGTCAGTGCGCGAAAAGCTGGGACCTCGCGCTGGATGTGATCCGGGACAAATCCTTTTGGAAACTTGCCGCGAAAATGGGAAAAGATTTCGTGGCGAATCTGCGCGCATTCCAGGCCATGCGCGCGGGCTACTCCTCCGGGAATTTTGTCTACGGGCTCTTCACTGCCCGGAAGCCTTTCGACGCCACCGCAAAGTAGCATCGAC
>Ga0210402_10001723_pt1 | contig 22373 bp, 18 predicted proteins | sample IncBWC7MmetaG_FD_161055 | JGI IMG/M metagenome (GOLD analysis project Ga0210402, IMG submission 161055) | Forest soil microbial communities from Barre Woods Harvard Forest LTER site, Petersham, Massachusetts, United States - Inc-BW-C-7-M | ecosystem: Environmental > Terrestrial > Soil >... | reverse complement strand
GAGATTAACCATGCGTTCGGTGTTGTTTTGCTTGCTGCTGATTGGGGGGCCCGTGTCCGCGGCGGCCGCGAGGCACTCGCCGCCGGCGATTTTCACCGATCCTCCGAGCGACCCCGCGCATCCCGCGGCGATGGCCGTACTGCACATTCCGAGCCATGGAGTGCTCATCAACGGCTTGGTGTACTCGCCGCCCGGAGCAGGTCCGCATCCCACACTGGTCATCTGCCATGGCCTGCCCGGCAACGAAAAAAATCTTGATCTGGCGCAGGCGGTTCGCCGCGCCGGCTGGAATGCGGTGACCTTCAACTATCGCGGGTCGTGGGGCAGTCCCGGCTCGTTCCGATTCGCGCAGAATCTTCAAGATGCCGATGCGGTGCTCGCGTACCTGCGAAATCCATCGACCGCAGCAAACTTAAGGATCGATCCCAAGCGCATTGCCATCGCAGGCCATAGCATGGGCGGCTGGGTCGTTGCGCACACCGCCGCCCACGATCACGCTCTGATCGGCGCCATCCTGATTTCGATGGCCGACATGGGCCTCGTCGGCGGCAGGCCGCGTGCGCAGGCGGTGGCGGCCATGGCGGATGACATGGAGACTCTTGCGGATGTCACCGCCGAGAGCATGGTTGATGAACTCGCAGCGCACCCGAAGGAGTTCGTCGTGGCCGGAACCGAAGCAGGGCTTGCGCAGATTCCGGTGCTGGCCATCACGTCGAATGATCACCTGGCATCGCAGACCGATGCACTGGTGGCGGCGATCAAGGCAAAGGGCGGCACCAAGGTTACCTCCGCGCATCTGGACACCGATCACAGTTACTCGGATCGGCGCATCGCCCTGGAGAGTGTCGTGATCACTTGGCTGTTGGCATTGAATTGACTTGGTCCGCTAAACAGTATGTTGCCTTCGAAGACGAGCGCACGCGGCCCGTGCGTGATCTGCTCGCCGCACTCCCACCGATTGATGCGCGCGTAGGTATCGATCTTGGGTGCGGCCCGGGCAACTCCACCGAGGTGCTGACCGCACGCTATCCCCGCGCGCAAGTCTGCGGCATCGACAGCTCGGCCGACATGATCGCCGCGGCGCGCCGGCGGCTGCCGCACGTGCGCTTTGCAGTGGAGGACCTGCAAGCCTGGAAAGATGGCGATCCAGCGGAGGGCGGGGGTCCCTTCGACGTGATTTTGGCAAACGCCGTCCTGCAGTGGGTTCCTGATCATGCGGCGCTGTTGCCGAAGCTGGTCGCGAGATTGGCGCCGAACGGCGCCCTGGCCGTGCAAATGCCGGACAACTTGGGGGAGCCTGCCCATGAGCTCATGCGGGAAGTGGCCGCCGGCGGTCCGTGGGCGGCGAAACTTGCGGCCTCCTCCGCAGCACGCCCGGTGCTGGCCGGCGCGGTCTGGTACTACGACTTGTTGCGGCCACTGTGCAGGGTCGATCTGTGGCGCACCACTTATTATCATTTTCTGTCCGGCGGCGCGCAGGCTGTGGTGGAGTGGTTCAAGGGCAGCGGCCTGCGGCCGTTTCTTGAACCCTTGAACGACGACGAGCGCAGCGCCTTTCTCGAGCGCTATACCGCGGCGATTGCCCGTGCATATCCGCCGGCTGAGGATGGCGGCGTCCTGTTGCCGTTCCCGAGGATGTTCTTGACCGCGATTCGCTAGCGGCTGCGATGCCGCAACCTTAAGCCGATGGAATTCATAGAATCAGTACCGGAAGAACTGCGCGACACCGTCGAGCGCTGGTGGGAACGCGCGTGCGGACAAGCTGGCTTGGCGGAATGCTACCGGGCGCTTGCGGAGACTCATCGCAGACAGCTGCCGCGCGTCATTGCGGCCAGCGAGTTCGTCGCCCAGGCATTGATCCAGGATCCGCAGTCATTGGCTTGGTTTGCCCGGCTCGACGCGAGCGAGCCGGGCAGCGCGGATGCCGACTATGAAATACGGGCCGCATCCGCTGCATCGGTTGAACAGGCGCTGTCTCTATTGCGCGAATGGCGTAGGCGCGCGATGGTGCGCATCGCGTGGCGCGACATCGCGGGAACCGCGGCGGTCACCGAGACGCTGCAAGCCGTGTCCGATCTTGCAGATGCCGCGATTCGCGCGGCCACGGCGGCCGCTGAGCTGCATCTGCTGCCGACTTTCGGCAACCCGCATCGCTCGAACCCGGGACGCGCGCCCTTCATCATTTTGGGCATGGGAAAATTGGGAGGGCGCGAGCTCAATTTTTCTTCCGATATCGATCTGGTGTTCTTGTCAACGGAGGCAGGCGAAACGAGCGGTCCGCGAGTGATCGACAACGAGGAGTATTTCAACCGGTTGGGCCGTGAGATTATCCGCTTGCTCGATGCGCGGAACGCGGATGGCTTCGTGTTTCGCGTCGACATGCGGCTGCGGCCCTTCGGAGAAAGCGGCCCGTTGGTCGTCAGCCTGGCTGCTCTCGAGGATTATTTGCAGCAGCACGGCCGCGACTGGGAGCGCTATGCGTGGATCAAAGCGCGCGCCATCGTCGGAGCCGACGCCTACGCGGCGGCTTACGAAGAATTCGTGCGTCCCTTCGTCTATCGCAGGTACTTGGACTTCGGCGTATTCGAATCCTTGCGCAGCATGAAGGCGCTGATCGTGCGCGAAGTAGCGCGCCGGGATCTCGAGCATCACTTGAAACTCGGCAAGGGCGGCATTCGCGAGGTCGAATTCATTGTGCAATCGATGCAGTTGGTGCGCGGGGGAAGCGACCGGCGCTTGCAAAGCCCCGCGCTGCTGCAGGTTTTGCCGTTGCTTGCCGGCTCGAAGCTCGTGTCGGCCGACGACATTGCGGAACTGAGCGAGGCCTATCTGGTGCTGCGCAAGGCGGAAAATGCCCTGCAGATGCTGCGTGATGAGCAAACTCACGCGCTGCCGGAAGATGCGCTCGACCGCGCACGCTTAAGTTTGATCCTGGGCTGCAAGGATTGGGAAACCACAAATGCACGTCTTGAGGCGACGCTCGAGAAAGTGGCCGGGCAATTCGACGCACTGCTGTTCGGCACGCCGGACGCGCAGCGCCGTTACGATGATCTTGGCGTGGCGTGGCTGGATTCGGACGATGCCAAGATCGAGGAGGAACTCGCCAACAGCGGGTTTCCCAGTGCTGAAATCGGTGCCGTCGCCGCGATTCTGGAATCATACCGGCAGGCGGCGCCATATCGGCGTCTGGATGAGGCAGGGCACCGGCGCCTACACGTCATCCTGGCCCGGTTGCTCAAGTCCGCGGCGCAACGTGCGTCTCCGGTCACAGTCGTGCAGCGCGTGCTACGGGTGCTGGAAGCGATCGGCTCGCGCGCCTCCTATCTGGCATTGCTCAAAGAGCAACCCGCCGCGCTCGACCGCCTCATCGAGGTCTGCGCCATCAGCGGCTTCCTATCGCGGCAGATCGCCGACTTCCCGCTGCTGCTCGATGAGTTGATCGATGCCAAGGCGTTCGATGAACTGCCGACGCGCGCAGCATTTACCCTGGAATTGGCGGCGCGCACCGAAAGGCTGTCGCCCGATGATCCGGAGCGCCAGGTCGAAGCGTTGCGGCAGTTTCAAAAGGTGGCCGTTTTCACGGTTGCGCTCGCCGACTTGACCGGCCGCTTGCCGCTGATGCGCGTCAGTGATCGGCTCACCGACATTGCGGAACTCATCATCGAATGCTGCATGGACCTTGCCTGGCAGCAGATGACGCAGATGTACGGCACGCCCTATTGCGGTGAAGACACGGCAAATCTTCGCCCAGTCGTGGTGGCGGTCGCGGGCTACGGCAAGCTCGGCGGCCTGGAATTGGGCTACGCATCGGATCTGGATCTGGTTTTTCTGCATGATTCAGCCGGCAGCATCCAGCTGACCGACGCTGAGAAGCCGCTCGACAACGGCATTTTCTTTTTGCGCCTGGGTCAGCGCATCGTGCATTTGCTGACCATGCATTCGGCCGCCGGCCGGCTTTATGAGGTTGACATGCGCCTGCGGCCGAATGGCAAGGGCGGTTTTCTCATGACGGGCATCGATGCTTTCGAGCGCTATCAGCAGAGCGATGCCTGGACCTGGGAGCACCAGGCCTTGCTGCGCGCCCGCGCCGTGGCCGGAGATGAAAAGTTGCGCGCGGCCTTCGAAGCCGTGCGCCGCCGCACGCTCACCTCCTCGGTACGCCGCGGGACGCTGCGCAATGACGTGCTGGAGATGCGGCTGCGAATGCGCAAAGAGCTGTCTCGCTCAGGGCGCGGGGAATTCGACATCAAGCAGGATGCGGGCGGCATCGGCGACATCGAATTTCTGGTGCAGTACTGGGTACTGGCAAACGCCCAAGCCCACCCTGAGCTCCTGACCTACACCGACAATATCCGCCAGCTCGAGGGCTTGGCGGCCGTCGGCGTAGTCGATGAGGCAACGGCGCTTTGGCTGAAGGAGTCCTACATCAGTTACCGCACGGTGCTGCATCACTTATCGCTGGAGGGCGACGGCGAGCGCATCGTCGCCGCGGCGCCGTACCAGGAAACTCGCGATCGGCTGCGCGCGATTTGGCACGCGACGCTTGAATCGCCGCCGTGACCTGTCAAAATCCGCTCCCCATGGCTGTCACCGTCTCCGAAGCCCTTTCCGCCGCGCCGCCGAGCAATCCGTTGCTGGCGCGGTGGATTGGACCGGCTGGCGGAGTCCCGCCCTTCGACCAAGTGCGTGTCGCCGACTTCAAGCCGGCGCTCGAGGCGGCCATGGCCGAAAACCTGGCGGAAGTCGAAAAGATAGCCCGAAATCCGGCCGCCCCCGATTTTGAAAACACCATCGTGGCGTTGGAGAGGTCAGGGCGCACCTTGAATCGGGCGAGCGCGATTTACGGTGTCTGGTCCTCGACCATGAGCACGGAAGAATTCCAGTCGGTCGAGCGCGAGATGCAGCCGAAGCTCGCGGCGTTCTCGGACAAGATCTACCAGAATGCCCCGCTGTTCGCGCGCATCGCGGCGGTTTACGGCGGCAGCGAACAGCTCACGCCGGTGCAGCAGCGGCTCTGCTGGTTCTACTACACGAATTTCGTGCGCGCAGGCGCGAAGCTCGATTTGCCGGCAAAGCGGCGGGTGGGCGAGATCAACGAGCGCCTGGCGGCTCTATTCGCGAACTTCAGCCAGAATCTACTCGCCGACGAGGCCGGCTACGTGCTGTATTTGAAGAGCGAAGACGATCTCGCCGGCTTGCCGGAGCCGCTGCGCGCGGCCGCGGGTTCGGCGGCCGCGGCGCGTGGGCACCCGGGGGAATGGGCGATCCTCAATACGCGCTCTTCCATGGATCCGTTTTTGACCTACGCGGAGCGGCGTGATCTGCGCGAGAGAGTCTGGCGCACGTATTACAGCCGCGGCGACAACGGCAACGCGCACGACAACAAGAAAATCATCACGGAGATTTTGGCGTTGCGCGCGCAGCGCGCGAAGCTGCTGGGCTATCCCACGCATGCCCATTGGCGCGTGGCCGATAGCATGGCGAAGACGCCGGAAGCCGCCATGAACCTCATGATGCAGGTATGGCCGGCGGCCGTGGCGCGCGAGCACGAGGAAGTCGCGGATATGCAGGCGATTGCCGACCGGGAACACGCGGGCATCAAAATTGCCGGATGGGACTATCGTTACTACGCCGAGAAGGTGCGCAAGGCGAAATACGATCTTGAAATGAATGAGGTCAAACCCTACCTGCAGCTGGAGAAGTTGCGCGAGGGAATGTTCTGGGCGGCAGGAGAGCTCTACGGATTCACGTTCACGCAAGTGTTCGGATTGCCGACCGCCAATCCCGACGTGCGCGTCTGGGAAGTGAAGAGCGCGGCCAAGCCCTTCGTCGGCCTCTGGTATTTCGATCCGTATGCGCGGCCGGGCAAGAACTCCGGTGCGTGGATGAGCGAGTACCGCGGCCAGGAAAATCTGGACGGCCCTGTCGCTCCCATCGTGTCCAACAACACGAACTTTGTGAAAGACGAGAGCGGTGGGCCGCTGCTGATCAGTTGGGACGATGCGGTTACGTTGTTTCACGAATTTGGCCACGCGCTGCATGGCTTGAACTCCGACGTCACCTACCCGTCGCTCGCCGGCACCAATGTGGTTCGCGACTTTGTCGAGTTTCCTTCGCAGCTCAATGAGAATTGGCTGTCGACCCCCGAAGTGTTGTCGCGATTCGCCGTGCATGATCAGACCGGACAACCGATTCCGCCTGCGTTGGTCGCCAAGATCAAGCAGGCGAGCACGTTCAATCAAGGCTTCGCCACCGTCGAATACCTGGCCTCCGCACTGGTGGACATGAAACTGCACCTGGCCGGTGAACGGCCTGTCGATGTCGATGAGTTCGAGCGTACGACGTTGGCGTCTCTGGGAATGCCTCCCGAGATGGTCATGCGTCACCGCACGCCGCAGTTCGCGCATATTTTCTCGAGCGACGCGTATTCGGCGGGCTACTACAGTTATCTATGGGCGGAGGTGCTCGATCATGATGCGTTCGAGGCGTTCATCGAGGCCGGCGGTCCCTACAATAAAAGCGTTGCAAAGCGCCTGCACGATGACATCATGGCGGTGGGCAATAGCGTAGATCCGGGCCAGGCATACCGGAATTTCCGGGGATCCGAGCCTAAAATAGACGGGTTGCTGCGGGCGCGGGGATTCGCAGCGCCGAAGCAAGTCCACGCGCAAGCGCAAGAACAGACTCAAGCGGAGTAATGGTTATGTCGGCGATGGTCCAGGACGATTCCAAGCATCGATTGATAGTGCCGAACGCACTGCATCACTACACCGTTAACATGGCTGACCTGCCGCTGTCATGTCCGATGCCGGGCATGATGCTGTGGAATTCGCATCCCAGAGTTTATCTGGCGATTGAAGCGACCGGCTGGGCCAAGTGTTCTTACTGCGGGGCCGAATACACACTCAATAGAAATGCGATTGGACCCGCGGACATAGCCTCAGAAACCGATACCTAAGCTCGGACTTCAGCTTGAAGAATCAGACTTGAGTTTCAAGTTCTGTACTCGGCGTAGGATTTCTCCTCGACAATGGTCGAGCCGAGCGTTGAATTGATGCGCCGCTTGATGGCCGCCCGCTCATCGTTCTCGAAATAGACTGCCCTGGCGAGACGAATGAAGTCGGCATCGAATTCCTGCGCGCGCTCCTTGTCGCGGATGTTGTCCTCGATCACCCACAATCGCTCATTGACCAGAAGCAGCGCGGTCACGTCGGCGGAGATGTCGGCCTTGGCATAGGGTGAGGCGCTCCAGGTCTCCTCGAGCACCTTGAGTTCAATGCGCACATTCGCAACCTTCTTGGCATCGCTCATGCGGCTGGATTTGATCCTAAGAATGGTGATCTTATCCAACAGCTCACCGGGTGAAACGGGAACGCTGATTTCGCTCATGGGCACATCTTAGCGAAAATCGGCGATGACAGCGTCGAGCTTGGCGATGGCATCGCTCACCTCGATCAGGTCCATGACGCCGGGCCGCTCGATTTTCGTGGTCCAGGGGATCTGCGCCGCGGGTTTTCCCAGGTATTTGCGCGCCGCCGCGTCGTACTTGTCGACGCACCACTGGCGGCTGTAATAAGGGCCGGCGCGCTGCGGATTGGTGGCAGCGTAGAGGCCGATCACCGGCAGCCCGACCATGCTTGCCATGTGCACGGGACCGGAGTCCGGCGACAGAAGCACGGTGCTCTGCGACATCAGGCCGAGCAATTGAGGCAGCGTGTCCTTGCCGATCTGATTAACGAGCGGCGTGCGCGCTGCTGCGGCAATCGCCGCGCCCATGCGTGCCTCCTCCGAACTGCGCCCCCCGACCAGCACCACGTTCAAGCCATGCACCGAGGCGGCGTGATCGGCGACTGCGGCATAACGGAGGGCCGACCAGTTGCGCGCCGTATGGCTGGAACAAGGACTGATGAGCAGTGTGCGGCCCGTGGTGATCATGCTTCGCGCATAGTCGAGCGCGTTCGGCGGCAGAGAGACATCCCAGCGGGGAGGAGCAGGCTCGATGCCGCAGGCCCGCGCGAAGCCCATGAATGAGTCGAGCACGTGCTCCGACGCCGCGGGTTCGATCTGTGCGTTCGTGAACAGCCACTGCAGCTCGCGCGCACGCTGCCGGTCGAACCCAAGCTTGATCGGTGCGTCGATCAAGCGGCTGACCAGACTTGCGCGAAACGACAACTGCATGTCGAGCAGCAGGTCGAACCGCCGCCCGCGCAACAACGCGCGCAGGCGCCGCAGTTCCCGAAGGGTTGCCGACTTATCGAAGGTGATAAACTCGATTCCTGGAACTGTCTCCGTCATCAGCTTGGCTTCGACCTTGCCGATGATCCAGGTAAACCGCGTTTCAGGCCACGCCGCTTGGAAGGCTCGGAGCGCCGCCAACGCATGGCAGGTATCGCCGATCGCCGAGAGACGCAGCAGGCATACGTGTTGCAGCGGCGGTTTGAAGCTTAAGGTAGTCATAAGAATGATAAAAGGCGGCCAACGCATTGCCACTGCAACGGGCGTCATGCTGGCTGATCCCAATGGCCTTGGCAATGCGCGGCTTGACGCTTCGGAATCTCTGTTCGATCCGGATTTTTGGCAATCGCGCGGCGAACTCGCCGCCGTTTCCGGCGGCCGAGGTTCGGCATGGTTCGTGGGATCGGCGGCAAACCCATGGGTACTGCGGCACTATCGCCGCGGCGGCTTCATCGCGCGAATTTCTGAAGATCGGTATTGGTGGTCGGGCGAGGATCGCGTGCGCTCTTTTGCCGAGTGGCGCCTGCTCCTGGAGCTCTCGCATCGCGGTTTGAGCGTGCCGCAACCGGTTGCGGCCTTTTACCGGCGCGAAAAGCTGACCTATCGCTGCGATCTGATAACGGTGCGCATCGCGCACACGCAACCTCTCAGCGCGGCGCTTGGCGCGGGGCCGCTCGCAGCAAGCGGCTGGCGCGCCATCGGCGCGGCGATCGCACGTTTACACCGCGAGGGCGTCGATCACGCGGACTTGAACGCGCACAACATCCTGCTCGGCCCCGGCGGGAGCGTCAGCGTGATCGATTTCGACCGGGGACGCGTGCGCGAGCCGGGTGCGTGGATGGCGAGGAACCTGGAGCGCCTGAAGCATTCGCTCGAGAAAATCTCCTTGTCGCCGGATCGCTTCACGCCGGCATCCTGGTCTGAGCTGTTGGCTGGATACCAGGCGTCCTAGTGCGCTTCATCTACTCGTGGTTGGTCCGATGCGCGGTTCCGGTGGCCCTAGCTGCGATTCTGTGGCGGGGCTTGCGCGATCGCAGTTATTGGCAGGGATTGGCAGAGCGGCTGGGCTTTGGACGCGCGTTGCCTGCGCAAAGCATTTGGCTGCACGCGGTTTCGCTGGGCGAAATGTCGGCGGCGGCGCCGTTGCTTCAGGCCCTGCGTTCGCGCCACCCGGAAATTCCGCTGCTGGTGACCACGGCCACGCCGGCCGGACGGGCACGCGCACAGGCCCTGTTCGCCGATCGGTCCTTGTTCGCCGCGAGGGCCGAGGTCCGATTTTTGCCGTACGACACGCCGGGTTCGGTGCGGCGCTTCTTAGCGCGGACGCGTCCCCGCATAGCGATCATCATGGAAACGGAGCTGTGGCCGAATCTATTGCGGGGGTGCGAGCGAGCCCGCATTCCCGTGCTGCTGGCGAGCGCGCGGCTTTCAGTCAAATCGGTATCGCGGTATCGGCGCTTCAGCAGCCTGTTCGGCGGTGTCTTCACCAAGAACCTGACGGTGGCGGCACAATCCGCCGCCGATGCCGAGCGGTTCGAATCGATCGGTGCTGCTGCCGAACGGACTCTACTGATCGGCAATGTGAAGTTTGATTTGCGGACGGACGCAGGCGATCTCGATGCGGGCAGGCAGCTGCGCGCTGCCTATGCCGGGACGCGGCCGGTGTGGATCGCGGGCAGCACGCACGCGGGTGAAGAGGAGCAACTGCTCGATGCGCATGCCTTGCTGCTTAGGGCAAGACCGGACGCCGTCTTGGTGTTGGTGCCGCGGCACAAAGACCGCTTCGCCGCCGTGGCTGAGCTACTGACCCGGCGCGGAATTAAATTTGCACGCCGCAGCCAAATGGCGCGCGGCGAAGCAGCGGTGCGTAGTGAACAAGCGGCGCGCGGCGAGGATACCGTGGCGTTGCCGGGCGACACACCGGTGCTGCTCGTGGATACGGTCGGAGAACTTGCCGCGCTGTACGCGTCGGCCGACGCGGCATTTGTCGGCGGCAGCCTTGCAGCCGTAGGCGGCCACAATCTGCTCGAGCCCGCGGCGCTCGGGTTGCCGGTGCTCACCGGGCCTTCTTTTTTCAACAGTAAGGAAATCGCACAACTGTTGTTGGACCGTGGTGCGGCGCTGCAGGTGGACAATGCGCAGGACCTGGCGGCGGTACTGACTCGGCTGCTCGATGATCCCAAGGAACGTCAACGCATCGGCGGCATCGGCAAGGAGATCGTCGCGGCGAACCGCGGCAGCGTCGAGCGGCTGCTGGCGCTTATCGAGCCTGCGCTTATTGAGCGCGTGCCTGTCGAGCCTGCGCCTATCGAACCTGCGAGGCGGGAGTGACCGCTGCCGGAGCGACAACCTTCGCCGCCGGCGGGACATCGCTCTGCAGCGCCGGTGCAGGCGTATCGGTGAGCAGTCCGTTGATACGCTGCAGGCTTTGCTCGGACAAGATGCCGGCGGCTTGCTGCAGCTTGATGACATTCAACATGTAGTCATAGCGGCTGTGCGCATAATCGGTTTGCGCCTGAATCCACTGTTGCCGCGACTGCAATACATCCACCGCGGTGCGCGTGCCCGCTTCGTAGCCCGATTCGGTCGCGCGCAGCGCCGTGAGATTGGACTCGACCGCTCGATGCAGGGCTTTGACCCGCGAGACTTCAGAAAGCACGCCTAGATACGCGTCGCGCGCATCGTGCTCGGTCTGCCGCGCCACCCGCTCGAGGCGCTCCTTGGCCGCGCGATGCTGATAAACCGCCTGACGCACTTGCGAGGAGACCAAGCCCCCCGAGTAAATGGGAAAGGTCAATTGAATACCGATCGAGCGCTGCCGTTCGTCCAAGAACGTGCCGCCTGCGGGACTGCCATCGGGGTACACGTCGACCTGGTTGTTCGTGAGCTTGCCGGCGCTGCCCACTAAATCCAGCGACGGGAAATGGCCGCCGCGGGAGATCGAGACGTTTTCGCGCGCGATGTCAGCGGCCAGGCGGCTCGACACCAGCGATAGGTTCTGTTGCAGGGCCATTTCGACCCACCGGTCCTCGCTGATCGGGTCCGGGTTTGCCGTCTCGAAAGGTTCGATAGGACGGGCCAGACTATCAAACGGATCGCCGATGATTTCCCGCAGCAGCTCCTGCGTTGAGGCGAGGACACGCTTGGCGGCAATGACGGCCGCCGCGGTGCTGTCATGGGAGGCGCGCGCCTCCTCCACGTCGGTGACGGCAATCAGTCCGATTTGATATCGGGCCTCGGCCTGATCGAGCTGGCGGGTAACGGAGATCAGCGCCATTTGCTGGGCCTGCAGGTCATCCTGGGCGCCCAGCACATCGAAATACCGCTGCGAGACGCGCGCCATCAGGTCCTGCTGCGCGGCCTGATAATCCGCCTCGGCCTGCGCCACTTGTGAGTCCGCGCGCTTCAGTGCCTGCCAGTTTTCCCAGCGGAACAGGCTTTGCTTCAAGTCAACGGTGTAGTGGTGGACGGTGGTATCCACCTTGCCGCTGAACGGAAAGAATTCGGTCACCGTCGAGGGCGTACCCGCCGCAGCACACGGCGCGCCGGCCGGTATCGCGGGACCGCACGGGGGCAGGGCGAGCACCTGGGTCTGGTTGATCGACCCCGAGTCGCGTTCGCGTGAGATCTGGCCGTTACCGGCCAGCTGGGGCAGCAGCGTTGACAGAGCTTGGGGCTTGGCCTCCAGGGCGGCCAAACGCGTCGCCTCTGCTTCCCGTAACTGCGGGTCGTTTTGGAGGGCACGCTGATAGACGGCCAGCAGGTCCGCGGCAGGGGCGACGCCTGTAACGAGGTATAGAGCCAGTACAATCGCAATTCGCTTCATGAATTACCCATTTTGGGACCCTCATCCCGGTAGTATAGTGTTATATACTACTATATCACCTGCGGAATGCGGGTCAATACTGCGGAATCCTAGGGTCTATAACCCGGGACCAGGCCAAAATTCCGCCGGAGAGGTTAAAAACTTTGCCGAAACCCTGGCGCTGCAGAAATTCCGCCACCTGGGCGCTGCGGCCGCCCGACCGGCAGATCACCACCGTTTCCTTCTTCGGGTCGAGTTCGGCGATGCGGTCGGAAATCTCGCCCATGGGGATATGGACGACATGAGTGGGCACGGGGGCCAGCTTGAGCTCCCAGTCCTCGCGCACATCGAGCAGCGTCATGTCCTCGCCGGCCTCGCGCCGATCCAGGAACTCTCGCGGACTCATTTCCAGGATCATGGCTAGAACACAAATCGTTGCGCGCAAGTGGCGTTGATCAGCGGTTCAACAACGGTTTCGAACAAGCTTTCCCGAATCCATTCGGCGGTATCGACCCTGCGCACCAAGATGGCGTCCATCACGGGTGCTTCCCCCACAATCGCGAATAAGCGCCCGCCGAGGCGCAGCGACCGCTCGAAGCGCGCGTCGTAGACCGGCAGCGAGCCGGTCACGGCGATCGCGTCGTACTCGCCCAGGGGAGCGGTGTCGAACGCATCGCGGGTCTGAAAATCCACGCTCGCTTCCGGCACGGCGCGCAGGTTTGCCTTGGCCGCTGCGGTAAATTGCGGGTGAATATCCATGGATTTTGTCGCGGCGCCCAGCAAGCTCAGGCACGCGGCAAGGTAGCCGTTGCCGCTGCCGACCTCGAGCACGCTGTCGGATGCGGCGATTCCCAAAGCCTGCAGAATGCGCCCCTGAATTTTTGGGGCGAGCATCGATTGACCCAGTCCGATTGGTATGGGCGTATCGGCAAAAGCCAGTTCACGGTATGCCGGCGGCACGAATGCCTCACGCGGCACCATGCAAAAGACATCGAGCACTCGAGGATCGAGTACTTCCCAGGTGCGTATCTGCTGATCCACCATTTGCTGCCGAGCGGCCAATGTATCCATGATTTCTCGCGCGCGATTAAGGCCGCTGATTATGGTCAATTTCCACAGGCTACGCGAGCCCCTTGCGCTATTCTCCACATCACGATGGTTCGCGACGTGTCCAGCTCGTGAAGGGCGCCCAAATATTAAGCGTCGCTAAGACTCGTCGTTATTGAGGTCCGCGTTGATCTTCTCTTCCCTGGCGTTGTGGTTCTTGACCGCGGCTGTTTTGGCAGTGGGCGTCGTCGTGCTTATCGTATGGAAGCGGCGCCAGGAGCGCGCGGTCAACGATTTCTCGAAGCAGATTCAATTTCTCCTCGACGAAGGCGGCACGGCCGGCCGCATTGCGCCGGGTACCGAGCCGGGCGCGTTGGGCAAGCTGGGTGCGGCGGTCAATAAATTGCTCGAAGATCTCGAGGCGCGCGGCGCGCAGCTCGAGGATCGCGAGCAACTGTTTCAGCGTCTGGTCGAATCCGTGCACGACGCCGTGCTCGTGTACCGCAAGGATATTCTTTTCGCCAACGCGCGCTTCCTCTCGCTGCTGGGTATGAAGTCCGCGGACGTCATCGGCCGCCCGCTGACCGAGTTCGTGGCGCCTGAATATGTCGAGTTGGTGGAAAATAATCTGCGGCGGCGGTTGACGGGCGAATCGACTGCGGAGCGTTACGAGATCGAGCTCATGGACCGGCAAGGTCAAGTGACGCGCGTGGAACTCTCCAGCACGGTGATCGACAGCTCCGGGGAACCTGCGCTGCTCCTCACGGCGCTGGAAATGATGCCGGGCGCGATACCGACCGAAGTTTCCCAGAAGCCGCGCGCAATGGCGACGTTGGACGCGATGGGCGAGAGCGTGATTACCGTCGATCAAGATGGGCGCATCGATTACATCAATCACTCCGCGGAAATTCTGTTGGGCCAGCAGGTGGATCAGGTCTTGGGCAAGACGTTTGCGGATGTCGCTTCCTTGGTGGATGAGAACGACCGCCACGCGCTCGGCGATCCTGTGCAGAAATCGCTGACCAGCGGCGGCCGGGTTTCGCTAAGCAAGCGGGCGGTTCTGGTTCCGGCAAACGGCAGCACGGAGCGATTCATCGAGATCAGCGTGACGCCGCTGCAACTCGAGGGCAAGGATTCGTCCGGCTTGGTGCTGGTGCTGCACGACACCAGCGAACTTCGCGGCCTGACCCGGCAGATGACCTATCAGGCCAGTCATGATGCTCTCACGGGACTGGTAAACCGGCGCGAGTTCGAGCGGCGGCTGCAGGAGGCGTTGGACTCCGCGCAATTGGGCGATGCCGGCCACGCATTGTGCTATCTCGATTTGGATCATTTCAAAGTCGTCAACGACACCTGCGGTCACACCGCGGGCGACAATATGTTGCGCGAGATTGCATCGCTCATCAAAGAAGCGGTGCGCGATTCGGACACGGTCGGCCGCATCGGCGGCGATGAGTTCGCATTGTTGCTGGCCGGCTGTCCGCTGGAGAAAGCCCGGCAGATTGCCGACAACGTGGTGCGTTCGGTCAACGACTATCGCTTCGTCTGGAAGGACAAGATATTCAATGTCGGCGTCAGCATCGGACTGGTTGAAATCGGACGCGACAGCGGCACCATTGAAGACATCATGAATTCGGCGGACTCCGCCTGCTATGTCGCGAAAAAGCAGGGCGGCTTGCACGTGCATGTCTATTCGGCGCGCGAGGAGGCGAACGCGCGCCACAGCGGCGAAATCCACTGGCTGCTGAAATTGCAGGGGGCGTTGCGCGACAATAAATTCGAGCTGTATTACCAGCCCATCGTACATGCCCGCGCCGGAGGCTTGAGCGGACCTGCGCTCGAGGTTTTCGTGCGGCTCGCCGGCGAGGGCGGGCAACCTGCGGCGCCGCCGGCGGAATTCATCCGCGCCGCGGAACGCTATCGTCTGATGCCGCACGTCGATCGCTGGGTGGTGCAGGCCGTGCTGGCCGCGCTCGGTCGCGGCGGCTTGAAGTTGCCGCCCGGCCGCAGCGTTGCAATCAACATTGCCGGCCAGACCCTGGGCGATGCGGAATTTCTGGAATTCGTGGTGGAATGTTTCGATCACACGGGCGCGGATCCCAACGACATTTGCTTCGAGGTGACGGAGACCTCGGTGGTCGCGAATTTGGACCACGCGCAGCGCTTCATTGCCGTACTGCACGGCATGGGGTGCGAGTTTGCCCTGGATAATTTCGGCAAGGGCTTGAGTTCTTTCTCGACGCTCAAGACCCTGCCGATGGACTATTTGAAGATCGACGGTTCATTCATCAAGAATCTGGCCGGGGACGCGGTGAACCAGGCCATGGTGGCGGCCATGATCGAACTGTCGCGCAGCCTCAATTTCCGCGTGGTCGCGGAGCATGTCGAGGATCAGTGGGCCTTGGATACGGTAACGGGCATGGGCATCGACTTCGTGCAGGGGTATCTGGTCGGCAGGCCCCAGCCGCTGTCGATGACGCCGAGCACTTAAAGCAGGGCTCCGAGACGGCGCCCTGCGTGGGGCGCGAGTCCTTATAACGCCGCGGCAGCCGCTCATAACAAACTTCTATGGCATTTCAGCCGTGCTTAGGAGGAAAATCCCGCTGATAACTCGCGCGAGGTCTGACATGCCCGTTTATGACGACAACACCAAGTCCATCGGCCGTACGCCGCTGGTAAAGATCAACCGGCTCGATGCCAGCAGCGGCGCAATCGTTCTCGCCAAGATCGAGGGCCGCAATCCAGCTTACTCGGTGAAATGCCGCATCGGCGCTGCGATGGTCTGGGACGCCGAAGAGCGCGGCACGCTGAAGCCCGGCATGTCGATTGTCGAGGCCACGAGCGGCAACACCGGCATTGCGTTGGCATATGCAGCCGCCGCGCGCGGTTATGGCTGCGTGCTCACCATGCCGGATACCATGACCATGGAGCGACGCAAGGTCGTGGCGGCACTCGGCGCAAAGCTCATCCTGACGCCCGGAGCCAAGGGCATGAAGGGCGCCATCGCAAAGGCCGAGGAACTCGCCTTGTCGGATCCCAAGAAATACTTGTGGGTCAAGCAATTCGACAATCCCGCCAATCCGGGAATTCACGAGAAAACCACGGGTCCAGAAATTTGGGACGACACGGAAGGCAAGGTGGACATCTTCGTCAGCGGTGTCGGCACCGGCGGTACGCTGACCGGCGTGTCCCGCTATATCAAAAAAACGCGCGGCAAGCCGATCATGACCGTGGCGGTGGAGCCGACCAACTCGCCGGTCATCTCGCAGACGCGAGCGGGCGAGCCGCTCACGCCGACGCCGCACAAGATCCAAGGTATTGGCGCAGGTTTCATCCCGCATAACCTGGATATGTCGCTGGTCGATCGGGTCGAACAGGTGACCAATGAGGAGGCCATCGAGATGGCGCGTCGGCTGGCTCGCGAGGAGGGCATCTTGTCCGGCATTTCCTGCGGGGCGGCGATGGCAGCGGCCCTGCGCCTGGCGCGCGACCCGGCGAACAAGGGCAAGACCATCGTCGTGATCCTGCCGGATGCGGGCGAGCGCTACCTGTCCGGTGCATTGTTCGAAGGCTTGTTCGAAGAAGTCGAGAAGATGCAGGCGGTTGCGTAGGAAAAAACATCCATGAACGCCAAGCCCGCAGCCATGTCTCCAGCCGCCGCACTCGAGGCGCTCACCGAAGAGTTGCTGGGCAGCTATCTGGGTGATGAGCGCGGGCGGCGCATCTCGCATGGCTACCTACCCTCGCGCGAGGGCATCGTCGAGATCCTGACCACGGTGCTCGATCTGATGTATCCCGGCTATTTTGGGCGCCAGGATCTGAGTGCCGAGAACTTGAGCTCGCACGTCGAGCACATGCTGGCTGCGCTGGCGCCGAGGCTCGAGCACGAAATAGAACAATGCCTGTGCTACGGGCGCGAGCGCGAGGCGGTCCTGCCGGCCCTCGGCGAATGCGCGCCGCGCGCGCATGAATTGGCGGAGATCTTCCTGCGGCGGCTGCCGCAGATCAGAGGTTTGCTGATCCGCGATGTGCAAGCGGCCTTCGATGGCGATCCCGCCGCGCTGAATCTCGACGAGATCATACTGGCCTATCCGGGCGTGCTCGCGGTGAGCGTGTATCGCATTGCGCATGCGCTCTACGATCTGGGCGTGCCGATGATGGCGCGCATCATGACCGAGTGGGCGCATTCCAAAACCGGCTGCGACATTCATCCCGGCGCGACCATCGGCGCCGCGTTCTTCATCGATCACGCCACCGGCGTGGTGATTGGCGAGACCACGCACATCGGCGAGGGTGTCAAGATTTACCAGGGCGTGACCTTGGGCGCGCTATCGCTGCCGCGCGATGCGAACGGGCACATCATCCGCGGCAAAAAGCGCCATCCGACCGTCGAGGACGGCTCGACGCTCTATGCCAATGCCACCGTGCTCGGCGGCCAGACCGTCGTGGGCGCCGGCAGCGTCATCGGCGGCTCGGTGTTTCTCACGCGCAGCGTGCCGCCGCGTTCGCGGGTTTCCTTGAAAGAACCGGAACTGCGCGTGCTGACGCGGGACGGCGCGGCGGAGCCCGACGCGATTTACTTTGATATCTAGGGAACCGCTCTACATCATCTTGCCGAGCACAGGTACCAGCAGCAGTGCAACGATGTTGATGATCTTGATCAACGGATTGATCGCGGGTCCCGCGGTGTCCTTGTAGGGATCGCCGACCGTATCGCCGGTCACCGCCGCCTTGTGCGCATCCGAGCCCTTGCCGCCGAAGTGGCCTTCCTCGATGTACTTCTTGGCGTTGTCCCAGGCGCCGCCGCCGGTGGTCATGGATATGGCCACGAACAGGCCGGTGACGATGGTGCCGATCAGCAGCCCGCCAAGGGCTTGAACGCCGGAGCCGGGGCCCATCAAGAAGTTCACGATGAACACCAGCGCAATGGGCACGACTATGGGCAGCAGCGACGGTACGATCATTTCCTTGATCGCCGCCTTGGTCAGCATGTCCACGGCACGGGAGTAGTCAGGCTTGGCGGTGCCTTCCATGATCCCTGCGATCTCCTTGAATTGACGGCGTACTTCATTGACCACCGCGCCGGCAGCGCGGCCCACCGCTTCCATGGCCATGGCGGCAAACAGATACGGCACGAGTCCGCCAATGAACAAACCGATGATGACTGCGGGGTTCGACAGGTCGAAGGTGGTGGGGTGGCCCAGCACCTCACTCAGCTTGTGGGTGTAATCGGCGAACAGCACCAGCGCGGCCAAACCGGCCGAGCCGATGGCGTACCCTTTGGTGACGGCCTTGGTGGTATTGCCCACGGCATCCAACGGATCGGTGACGTCGCGCACCTTTTTGTCCAGGTGCGCCATCTCGGCAATGCCGCCGGCGTTGTCGGTGATCGGGCCGTAGGCATCGAGCGCGACGATCATGCCGGTCATGGACAGCATCGCGGTGGCCGCGATGGCGATGCCATACAAGCCCTCGAGCTGGAAGGAGGCCCAGATGCTCAACGCCACGGCGAGGACGGGCAGGGCGCAGGCCTTCATCGACACGCCGAGTCCGGCGATGATGTTGGTGGCATGACCGGTTTGCGAGGCCGCCGCCACATGCTGCACGGGCTTGTACTCGGTTGCGGTGTAGTACTCGGTGATCACGATCATGGCGGCGGTCAGCGCCAATCCCACCAGCGTGCAGAGCCACATTCTCATGGCGTGCTCGCCCATGATGTTTTGCGCGACGAAGTAAAAGGCGATCGCGGAAATCACCGCGGACACGATGACGCCTTTGTACAGCGCGTTCATGATCTTGCCGCCTTCGCGGGTGGAGACAAAGAAGGTGCCGATGATGGAGGAAACGATGGAAATCGCGCCGAGCACCAGGGGGAACAAAATCGCGCGCGCGCCCAAATCGGTCATCACCAGGCCGCCCAGCAACATGGTGGCAACCAAGGTCACGGCATAGGTTTCGAACAGGTCCGCCGCCATGCCGGCGCAGTCGCCCACATTGTCGCCGACGTTATCCGCGATGACCGCGGGGTTGCGCGGATCGTCCTCGGGAATGCCGGCTTCCACCTTGCCCACCAAGTCCGCGCCGACGTCGGCGCCCTTGGTGAAAATACCGCCGCCCAAGCGCGCGAAAATCGAAATGAGAGAGCCGCCGAACGCCAAGCCGACCAGCGAGCGCAGTGCCGTATCGGAATCGCTCAGAATGCTCCGCATGACAAAGTAGTAGCCGGCGACGCCGAGCAACCCTAAGCCCACGACCAACATGCCGGTAATGGCGCCGCCGCGGAAAGCCACTTTGAGCGCGGCATTGATGCCGTTATGTGCCGCCTGCGCGGTGCGCACGTTGGCGCGGACCGAAATGAACATGCCGATATATCCCGCCAACCCGGAGAGGATCGCGCCCACCGCGAATCCGCCTGCCGTCGCCCAGTCGAGCGCCACGCCGATGCCTACGAAGAGAATGACGCCGACGATCGCGATGGTGGAATACTGCCGGTTCAGGTAGGCACGGGCGCCCGCCTGAATGGCGGCGGCGATTTCCTGCATCCGGGCATTGCCCGCCGGCTGCTTCAATATCCAGCGTACCGAAATAACGCCGTAGAGGATTGCAACCACCCCGGCTGCTATCGCAAGCCATAGCGCATTATCAAGAGTCATGTAAATTCCCTTCGGGCTTATGTTATTGAAATCTAAGAGGTTAACGTCAAAAAAAGCGACGCGACTATATCACAAACGGGGTCCGCAAGCGTTTCGGAACGCTGGCCCCCTTCAATGTGACATAAGCGGGCAACCCGTTGCGATAGGGAGGGTAACCTTCGCCCCCGATCAGGGGCAACAGGTAGCGCCGGCAGGCGGCGGTGATTCCAAAACCATCGGCTGTAATGAAATCGCGCGGCAGCTTCTTTTCTTGATTGGCAATGGCGGATAACGGCGCTTCGCCAATGCTCCAGCGATAGGGTTTCGAGGACTTTCGGACAATGACCGGCATGACGGCGTTCTTGCCCTTCAGCGCCAGCTCGACGGCGGCCTTGCCGACGGCATAGGCCTGATCGACATCCACTTTGGACGCGATGTGGCGCGCCGAGCGCTGCAGATAATCCGCCACCGCCCAATGGAACTTGTAGCCAAAGGCCTGCTGCGTCATCTGCGCCACGACCGGCCCGACGCCGCCCAATTGGGCATGGCCGAACGCGTCCTTGGTCCCCGCCTCGGCAAGGAATTTGCCGTCCGAGTCCTGCACGCCTTCCGAAACCACGATCACGCAGTAGCCGCGCTGCTGAACAGTGGCTCTCACCTTGTTCAAGAAAGCCTCGCGATCAAAGGCGATTTCGGGGAAAAGGATGATGTGGGGCGCATCGCCGGGCCTGTCTCCCGCCAAACCGCCGGCCGCCGCGATCCAGCCGGCGTGCCTACCCATCACCTCGAGCACGAAAACCTTGGTAGAGGTGCGCGCCATCGAGGCGACGTCCAGCGCCGCTTCGCGCGTCGAGACGGCGATGTATTTGGCGACGGAGCCGAACCCCGGGCAGCAATCCGTGATGGGCAGATCGTTGTCCACGGTCTTGGGTATGCCGACGCAGATGACCGGAAAGTCCATCTGCACGGCGATCTCGGACACCTTTTGCGCCGTGTCCATGGAATCGTTGCCGCCGTTGTAAAAGAAGTAGCCGATGTCGTGCGCGCGGAATATATCGATGAGCCGTGCGTACTGGGCCCGGTTCTTGTCGATTCCCGCCAGCTTGTAGCGCGCCGATCCGAATGCACCGCCGGGCGTGTATCGCAGACCGCTGATGGTGGCCCGGCTTTCCTTGCTGACATCGATCATGTCCTCGGTCAACGCGCCGATGATGCCGTGCCGGCCGGCATACACTTTGCCGATTTTGGTGGGATGGCGGCGTGCCGTTTCGATCAGGCCGCAGGCGGACGCATTGATGACCGCGGTGACTCCGCCGGATTGTGCGTAAAACGCGTTCTTCTTGGCCACAATGCCCCCTCTAAAGTTACGGCCGCGCAGAATAGCCGATCGGCGCGTCCTCTGGTACGGTAGCGCGCTTTTACCACCAAAGAAAAGCATGAGAATAGTCTTATTGGGAGCCCCGGGTTCGGGCAAAGGCACGCAATCCGCGCTGCTGGTCAAAGCCTATGGAGTTCCCCAAATATCCACCGGCGATTTGCTGCGCGAAGCGCGCGCCAAGGGCACCGAATTGGGGCTGCGCGCGAAGGCTGCCATGGATGCCGGCAAACTGGTGGACGATGACACGGTGCTGGGCATGATCCGCGAGCGCTTGAGCCAGCCGGATGCGGTCAAAGGCTTCATTTTGGACGGATTTCCCAGGAACATCGTTCAGGCGGAGGCGCTGCAAAAAATGCTGGCCGGCATGCGCACGCCGCTCGAGGCGGTGGTGCTCTTGAATCTCGATTTAAAGATTCTGTTCAAGCGTCTCACGGGGCGCAGAATTTGTGAAAACTGCAATCAGGTGTTCAACATCTACACCTCGCCGCCCGGGATGTTGGCCGAGAAGTGCGGCGACAAGCCGCATCGATTGATTCAAAGGGACGATGACAAGGAAGAGGTCATCGGCAAGCGGCTGGATGTCTACGAGGCGCAGACCAAGCCGTTGATCGAGCATTATCGGACGGCAGGATTGCTGCGCGTGGTCGATGCCGATGCCGACATGAACACCGTGTTCAAAAACATCCGCAAGGCCATCGACTAGCTTCGCAACTAGCCGAGCGCTGCCAGCAAGCGGGTGCCGATTTCCTGCAATCGCCAGCCGGTGAGCGCATGCGTGCCGCGACTTCCCATGGCCAAGGCCTTGAGTTCGCCGCGCGGCGCCAGCACCTCGGCGCTCACCTGAAGTTCCGCGGCGCGCGCATCCACCGTCTTCGTCAGCCGATCGAGCAGTGCTTTCTGCTCCGGGGTCGGACGCGACTCCTGTGCCGGCTCCGCATCCTGCAAGTCGGCACCCTTGGTGCGTGCGAGCGCTTCGAGCAACGTGGCCGCGAACTTGTCGCTCAGGGGCTGCACTGCCTCGAGCGCGGCAGCATTTCCAGGATTGGCCTGGGCAATGGAAAATAGGGCGGCATCCGCCAGAATCCAGGCGCGCGGCAGATCGCGCTCGCGCGCCAGCTTCTCGCGCCAGATTGCGATGGCTTTGGCGCGGGCGCGCGGCTCGGGCTCCATCTGGCCGATACCGCGCAGCCGCTCCCATGCCTGTGCGGCATCCGGCTCATAGAGCCTGCGCTCTTCGAGCTCCAGGCAGTCCTCACGGACCCAGTGCTCGCGCCCA
>Ga0210402_10001722_pt1 | contig 22380 bp, 15 predicted proteins | sample IncBWC7MmetaG_FD_161055 | JGI IMG/M metagenome (GOLD analysis project Ga0210402, IMG submission 161055) | Forest soil microbial communities from Barre Woods Harvard Forest LTER site, Petersham, Massachusetts, United States - Inc-BW-C-7-M | ecosystem: Environmental > Terrestrial > Soil >... | reverse complement strand
GCCGTGGTCTGAGAAGCAACGGTCTGCGAGGCTGCTGGAAGCGAACCGAACGAGCAAGCCGCCATCGCCAGAATAAAAACAAAAACAAATTTTTTCATGATTGCCTCTGAAGGAATAAAAAACCGCTCGTTGCTATGTCACTCCATCATCCGAGTCGTCTCGTGTAACGGCGACAGCGTAGCATCATACTCCGGTCTGCCGAGCACGGCACCAATCAGCCCTTTCCGCGCGGCTGCTCATCGTGTAAATTTCTTCCTTCCATGCGAAACCTTCTGGCTTTACTCGCATTGTTAACTACCAATAATTTGCTGGCTGCGACGCCTCCCGACGGCATCCCGCGCGAACTCGCGCGCCAACGTGCCGCGCAACTTTCCGATGTTCGCTATCATCTTCGCTTCACGCTCACGCCCCGCGCGCCTTCCGCATCCGGCCACGAAGACCTTCAGTTTCGTTCCAGCTCTTCCGCTCCTGTTCTTCTTGATTTTCGCGAGGGTACCCTGGCAAATCTCGTCGTCAACGGCGTCGCGGTCCCTCCGAAAATCGAGAATGGCCACATCGAACTCCCCGCCGGCCCCATCCACGCAGGCGAAAACACCGTCAGCATGGATTTCACTGCTCCTGTCGCCACGGCCGGTAAAGCCATCACGCGCTTCGAAGACAAAGACGACAACACCGAATATCTCTATACGCTCTTCGTCCCCATGGACGCGGACATGGCGTTCCCTTGTTTCGATCAACCCGATTTAAAAGGCCGCTTCCATCTCGAACTTACCGCCCCTGAAAACTGGACCACCATTTCGAATACGCCCAGCGAATCTCAATCGCCTGCCGGCGCTGGCCAACGCGTGACAATTTTCGCCGAGACCCGCCCCATTAGCACCTATCTCTTCGCCTTCGCTGCCGGCCCATTCCGAAAAGTTCACGAGACCGCCGGGCTTCCCGGCCTCTACGTCCGCCAATCCAAATTCAAAAAGGCTGAAGAAGAAGCTGCCGAAGTCCAGCAGATCTCGGGGCAGGGAATCGACTATCTCTCCAAATTTTTCGCGCAGCCTTTTCCATTTCCCAAGTACGACATGGTCATGATTCCCGGCTTCGCCTACGGCGGTATGGAGCACGCCGGCGCTACTTTTCTGCGTGAGGAGTCCATTCTCTTTCGCACCGCGCCCACGCACAGCGACCATCTCAATCGCGACATCCTGCTGCTTCACGAACTCACTCACCAATGGTTTGGCGACTTCACCACCATGCGTTGGTTCGACGATCTGTGGCTGAAGGAAGGCTTTGCGCAATACATGGCGTATCACGCGCTCGCCGCCCTTAAGCCCGGCGAAAATATTTGGAAGCGTTTCTATCAATCCATCAAGCCCGCTGCCTATTCCATCGACTCCACCAAAGGCGCCACGCCGATCTACCAGAGCATTGCCAATCTCAAGGACGCGAAGTCTGCGTATGGAGCCATTGTCTATTCGAAGGCGCCCGGAGTCATCAAGCAGCTCGCTTTCGTCCTCGGCGAGGAAAACTTTCGCGATGGCTTGCGCCTCTATCTAAAGGAGCACGCCTACGCCAACGCGGAGTGGAGCGATCTGGTCCACGCATTCGAAAAAGTCTCTGGGAAATCACTGCAAGACTGGGCCGCGATGTGGATTCGTCACCGCGGCATGCCCCAGGTCGACGTCACATGGACTTGCGATGCGCAAAATCGCATCGATCATTTTTCGCTGACGCAGCACGACGTTCTCGGCGAAGGCGGTATCTGGCCCGTCGCCATGCAAATCGAGCTCGCCTATCCCGGCGGCGGTCCGACTCGTCTCCGCGCGCAACTCAACACCGAAAATGTCGGCTTGCCCGAGGCCGCAGGCAAACCGTGCCCGCAATACGTTTTTCTTAATGATCAGGATTTTGCTTACGGCCGCTTTTTGCTCGATGAACGCAGCCGTAAAGCCGTCGTCGACCACCTCGGCGAGGTCAACGATGTTTTCGAACGCACTTTGCTTTGGGGCTCACTGTGGGATTCTGTCCGCGAAGCCGATCTTGCTCCGCGCGATTTTCTGGAACTTGCGCTCCGCCTTCTTCCCGGCGAGACCGATGAAGCTCTCGCGCAGAATCTCATCGGTCACGTCACCACCAGCCTGCACCGCTACGTAAGTGAAGCCGTCCGAGCGCAAATCGTCCCAAAAGCAGAAGTTCTAGCCTCGGATCGCATGCTCCATTCCGCGGAGCAGGATTTTCGTATTATCTGGTTTCGCGGGCTTCGCGCCGTCGCGGAAAGTCCGGAAGGGCGCGCCCAAATTAAAGATCTTCTCAACGGCAAACTCGCGGTCCCCGGCGTCGATCTTCGCCCTCTCGACCGCTGGACCATGGTCACTGCGTTAATCGCCTTGAATGATGCCGACGCCGATTCCTTCCTAGCCGCCGAAGAAAAGCGTGACCAAAGCGGTGACGGTCAGAAATACGCTTATCTGGCTAAAGCTGCCCGCCCGGAGGCCGCCTCCAAACAGAAGTATTTCAACGACTATCTCCACGACCCATCCCGCCCCGAAGACTGGATCGAGCAAAGCCTCGGCTCCTTCAATTACTGGAACCAGTCCGAACTCACTTTGCCCTACTTGAAGCCTGCACTCGAAGCTCTCCCACAGATCAAGCGAGAACGCAAAATCTTTTTCGTTCTTGGCTGGCTTAACGCCTTCATCGGAGGCCAGCAATCCGCCGTGGCCCAAGCCGAAGTTCACGAATTTCTATCCGCAGCGCCACTCGACAAGGATTTACAACTTAAAATTCTGGAGGTTTCCGACGAACTCGACCGCACCGTAAAAATACGGCAACGCTTCCCCTGATCAGTCAAAACATCAGTGCGCGGTCGCTGCTTCTCCTCCTGTTACGGTTTGGCGTTTGGCGAGAAAAAGCCGATGGGCAGGTCGCGGGCGGTGCGCAGTCCTGCTGGGGCGTCGAGAATCACCGGAATCGAGTTCACTACCACGGACGCCGTGGCAATATCGCCATGCGTGCCGCCAGGAATCACGAGACTGATGTTCGGATGGCCTTTCAAGGTGATCGTGTCGGCGGGCTCTTTCGCGCCGACGTACATTTGCAGCTCGAGGTATACGAGTTCTTTTCCACCGCCAACACCGCGCGCGATTTGGTGCACCCCCGCTGCTTGTCCCGCTTCGACCGTCAAATATTCTGTCTGCACGCGCTCCGTGGCAATCTTCGGCTCGATTGTCTCCGTGATTTCTTCCACCGGTAAGTTCAAGCTGTCCGCGATCATTGCCACGGACTCCGGCAGGCCCACATGTTTGATTACTCCCGCTTTCACCTGCGCACGAAATTCATCCTCCGTCATGCCAGCGCCGATTTTCTTCTGCAAGGGCAGCCTTCGTTTTCCACCATCGACGATTCGCAGCGCTTTCGCATGTTCGATCCGTTGCGAAACCGCCGCCAGCGTGATGACCAGCTTGTCCATCACGAAACCGGGGTTCACGCCCGTGCCCACCAGCGCGACTCCCCAGTCTTTCGCCGCTTTGTCCAGGTTCGCCGCCAATTCCGGATACGTGCGCAGCGGATAGGAGAGTTCCTCGCACGTCGAAACGATGCACGACTCCGCCTCCAGGCATGCCAGCAACTGGTCCATCACCTTCGGCAGCGAAGACGACGTTGAGTGAATCACCACATCCGCGGCCTGCTCGAGCACTTCTTTTGCCTCCGCGGAAACTTTGACGCCCCACGGCGCGTCAGTTGCGCCGGTCACTTCGCCCAGGTCGCGGCCCACTTTTGCCGGGTCCGTATCAATCGCGCCGATAATTTCAATGGCCTGCTTCTCTCGCATCAGCCGGGCAATGGACGCGCCGATCGGTCCAATGCCGTATTGGATCACTCGAATCTTTTTCTTCACGATTTCCCCCGTCCATTCGCCGCGCGCGGCCCACACCGCGCATTTTTGCTGCAAAAGAAACCTCTACGATAATGGAATTTGCGAATGCATTCAACGCCCAACACATGCGATCCACCGGCCTGAAGCGCGCCTCTCACGTCCCATCTGCCGCTATCTTGCCGATGCATAGCGCGCGGCTCATAATGGTTTCGCCAGTCAATTACTCTTCGAGAGGACCTCGCCATGCCCGCAAAAAAATTGTCCGACGCGGAAATTCAAGCCGTCCTTTCAAAACTTCCCGGCTGGAAAATCGTCAATGGCAAGCTCCATCGGGAATACGAATGCAAGGATTTCGTCGCGGCCTTCGGCAACATGACCCGCGTCGCTCTCGTTGCCGAAGCCATGAACCACCACCCAGAGTGGTTCAACGTTTGGAACAAAGTGATGATCGACCTCGTCACGCACAGCGTCAAGGGCATCAGCGATTACGATTTTGTCCTCGCGGAGAAAATCGAGGAGATTTTCACTCCCCCCCGGCCGATCTTTCCTGACGAGAAAAAATAACGCGAGAGAGAACTTGGCCCTCAGTTCGCAGTTCGCCCTTCTTCACTTCGCGGCAGCACCGAGCGCGCTGCTACTCCGGTAGCGCATCGAATCGCGGCTGGCACTACACAACCATAGCCGCAAATCGGGTACTCCGTTGATGTTGCGTCTAAGTGTGGGTTATTGGGGTGCAAACGACGTTAGGTCTTTCCCGGAGTTCTCGACACCGTGGAGTCTGCACTGCGGCAGCCCGAAGCGGTCATGAGCCAGGCTGCGAAGTATCGAGAGAGCAGAATGGAAACGACCTTAAATTTCCATGAAGCGGAAAGCGCAATCCCGGCTTGGCTCTCCGCAGGAGTTGCGCGGGCGCAGCGCCATTCTTCAAGTGGCCCTTTGCTTTTGCCGTTGACACCTGCGCGACGCAGTGCTACAAAGCCCAAAAGACAAGCCCTTTGGTGGTAAGTCTCTTACCGCAATTGAATCAGCGAGTGAGGCCGCAGACCTGCCTGGCAGGGCAGGGCTGCAGGGCCGCCAAGGGATTGTCCCGTAACACCCCACCCCACCCCGGGAGGTGAGAACCCCGCGGTTTTCACCTCCTATTTAATTCTTATTCGAGATTCGCAACGACCTTACTTGGACGCTCCCAGCCAAAAAAAGCGGTCCTAATCCCTACCGTCGTGTTTGCGGAGCAGTCCTCGCATATTTCGTTTAGGAAGACTCAACTGAATTACTTGGCGCCCCCTGGCGTTTGGTCGGGGGGTAAGTCAATTGTGCCGAGGGCACGAGAAGCGTATGATGCGCGGACCAGAGGTCTGAATCGCAGCCTCCGGTTAGTACCTTCTCAGCGCGATTGAACCGGCGTGTGCCGCAATCCACAACAGTTCCGGAATTCAGACAGGAGTGAGAGAGATGAAGAACACACGGCCCTTGCGCTTCGTCCGATCGCTCTTCGCCGGACTGCTCTTAGTCGCCGTCACATCCCCGAACCAGGCTCAGCAAACCACCAAGAAAACCGCGGAACTTGCTGAGAACAAGAACGAAGCGCTCGGCTTCTCGTCGGAGCGGCTCGAGCGGCTCCACGCGGCGATGCAGCGGGAGGTGGATGAAAAGGAGCTAGCCGGCATCGTGACTGTCCTGGCGCGACACGGCAAAGTGGTAGAGGAGAAGACCTACGGCAAGAAAGACATCGCGACCGGCGCTCCGATGACAAAGGAGACGATTTTTCGCATTTACTCGATGACCAAGCCGGTCACCGGCGTTGCCATGATGATCTTGTACGAAGAGGGCAAATGGCATCCGTCGGATCCAGTCTCGAAGTACATCCCCGAGTTCGCCCATCTGAAGGTTTTCAAGGGCACGGACCAGAGCGGTGCGATGATTCTGGAAGACCCTGTCCATCCCCCGACCATGAGCGAGTTGATGACCCATACGGCGGGCTTCACCTACGGATTTTTTGGAAATAGCATGGTCGACAAAATGTACAACGAGCAGAAAGTGCTGCAATCGCAATCCCTGCGGGAGATGATCGACAAGCTTGCCAAGATTCCATTGCTCTACCAACCGGGCACTCGGTGGGTCTATAGCGTGTCGATGGATGTCCAAGGCTATATCGTCGAAAAGTTGTCTGGCCAGTCGCTTCCCGAGTTCATGCAGCAGCACATTTTCGGGCCGCTGGGGATGAAGGACACGGGCTTCTTCGTTCCGAAAGAAAAACGGAACCGGTTTGCCACGCTGTACCGTGAAGACCAAAACGGCCAGCTTGCCGCGGATGCGGCGGGAGGCGGAGAGCCGAGTGATTACGCGGACCAGCCCTCGATGGCCTCGGGGGGCGGCGGCATGGTGTCTACCGCGGAAGACTATCTGCGTTTCGCGCAAATGCTTTTGAATGGAGGCGAACTGGATGGCGTGCGCATCCTGGCTCCGGCTACAGTACAGCTCATGACTTCAAACCATCTCGCCCCCGTTCTCATGAATGACGAGAACCAAATCGGTCCTCGGCCTGGTCTCGGCTGGGGCTACGACTGCGCGGTCTTCACGGACCCGCCGCGAGCCGGCACAGTGGTTGGCAAAGGCACGTTCTGGTGGCAGGGAGCGGCGGATACCTGGTTCTGGGTGGATCCGACTAATGAGGTGATTTTTGTCGGCATGACGCAGCGAATGCTTGGCCCCAAGTGGCCTGCCGTGCAGGAATTAACACAGCCTACCGTTTATCAGGCGCTTCTGAAACCGCGGATGTGACGTCTTTCGCCACGATTGTCTCCGCAAAGTTCAGTCTAAACAAGTCGTGTGCTGAGAAACGGTCTTAGATCGAGTTGCGTTAGGTACTTGCCTCCGCCTCTCGCTCGGCTAAGATAGTTCGCACCTTGCCTGAATCTGAGATGCCCACACCGCCGCCGCTCCTGGCTCTGCATGACGTCACCGTGGTGCGCGGGGCGTCCGCGGAACGGCCGGCGCTCGACGGAGTGTCGCTTCGAATCGGTGCCGGTGAGCACGTTTGTATCCTGGGTCCGAACGGCTGCGGCAAATCCACGCTCATCAAGACGATTACGCGCGAGTGTTATCCCGTGGCGCGCGAAGGCTCCTCCATTTCGATTCTGGGCCGCGAACGCTGGAACATTTTCGAGCTTCGCTCTTTGCTCGGAATCGTGTCACCGGATCTTCTGGCTTCTTGCACCACGGACGCGACGGGACGCGATGTCGTGCTTTCCGGTTTCTTCAGCAGCACAAGGATATTTCCGCACCATCATCCCGTCCCAGAGCACCTGGCGCGCGCAGAGGCCACGCTAGTGCGCCTGGGGATCGGGCACCTCGCTAATCGCGCCGTTTCGCAAATGTCTTCGGGAGAAGCCAAGCGAACGCTCATCGCGCGGGCGCTGGTTCACAATCCGCAGACGCTTTTGTTCGACGAGCCCAGCAACGCGCTGGACATCGCCGCACAACTGCAATTGCGGGATACGATGCGGCAGCTTGCGCAGAGCGGGCTGGGAATTCTGCTCGTGACTCATCATGTTTCAGAGATTATTCCGGAGATCGAACGCGTGGTGCTGTTGCGCGAAGGCCGCATCCTGGCCGACGGCCCCAAACAGGAAATTCTGACGGCCGGGCAGCTATCGTCGCTCTTCGGCGTTAGCGTCCGCATCGTACAACAAGACGGGTATTTTCATTTGTATTGAGCGTCGGAAGATTGTGGGGCTGCCGCTTTGCGGCTCTTTCGCACGAGCCTGTGCCGCCACTTGTGCACGCCAATCGCGGCGCGACTAGCCCTAGGTCAGTTCCTGTCTCTGTCCTTGTCACCGGACGCGGCTCATCGTGTTAGGATGTCACGACTTTGCCATGAACACGCTGGCTCAGGATATTCGTCTCGCTTTTCGGTCGTTCACCAGGAATCCTGGCTTCACGCTGGTGGCGGTTTTGTCGCTGGCCATCGGCATTGGCGCGAACACTTCCATTTTCAGCGTAGCGAATGCGCTCTTGCTGCGCCCCCTCCCTTATAAGGATGCAAACCGGCTGGTGATTCTATGGAATCGTTCGCCCGGCTTGGACATTCTGCAGGATTGGTTTTCCACTGCGCAGTATCTCGACATCAAGAACGGGCACCATGGCTTTGAGGAAGTCGCCATCGCTTCCGGCGGAAATGACAATCTGACCGGTGAAGGAGAACCGGAACGCGTCGGCACCATACGAGTCTCCTCGAATCTTCTTCCCATGCTCGGAGTGCAGGCGGCTTCGGGCCGCCTCTTCCTTCCGGATGAAGATGCGCCGGATCGACCTGCAACAGCGGTTTTGAGTTACGGCATGTGGGCGCGGCGCTATGGCAGCGATCCGCGCATGCTTGGGAAATCCATCACCATCAACGGGAGAGCCTACGAGGTAGTTGGAATCCTCCCACAGAGCTTTTCTTTGCCGCATGAAGTCTTGCCGACGCTCTATGGGCCGGAGCAGCCCGACGTTTTTCTGCCATTCCCTCTGGGGCCAAAAGCCGCGGGAATCCGGACCCACGAAGACTACAACATTTTAGGGAAGCTCAAGCCAGGAGTCTCGGTAGCGCAGGCACAGGCGGAAATGGATACCATCACGGCGCGGCTGCGGCGTGATTATCCGGAATCGTATCCTCCAAATGGCGGGCTGACCTTTGGGATTGTGCCGCTGCTGGAACAGGTCGTGGGCGACGTGCGGCGCGCGTTGCTGGTGTTGCTGAGCGCAGTGGGATTTGTGCTCCTGATCGCGTGCGCGAACGTGGCGAACCTTTTGCTAGCGCGCGCCGTAGCGAGGCAGCAAGAAATTGCGGTGCGGGCGGCGCTAGGTGCGAGCCGTGGGCGGATCATCCGGCAACTGCTTACCGAAAGTATCCTGCTCAGTCTGTGCGGAGGCCTGCTCGGAGTAATTTTGTGCTTCTGGAGTGTGAAATGGATCCACGTACTGGGCACAAAGAGCATCCCGCGGCTGGCTGATATAGGCATCGACGGGCGCGTGCTGCTATTCACATTGCTGCTTTCTATTTTTGCAGGGATTCTTTTCGGGCTGGCTCCCGCGTGGCGAGTTTCCCGAGTCGATCTGAACACCACGTTGAAGGATGCGAGCCGGGCATCGGCGGGATCGAGCGCGGTGTGGGGTCGCGGCAACAATATGCGCCGCCTGCTTGTGGTTTCGGAACTCGCGTTGTCTGTTGTGCTGCTGATTGGAGCGGGGCTCTTGATTCGGAGTTTCACGCGTTTGGAGAATGTTGCGCCTGGGTTCAATTCGAAAAATGTGCTGACGTTTGAGCTGGCGCTGAATGGACAGAGGTATGGCGATGGACAGATCCGGTTGAGCACCTATCGCCAGCTCTGGAACGCACTCGGCCAAATTCCCGGCGTCACAGCCGCAGGAGGAATCACCTCGCTCCCGCTAAGCCAGTCTTTTGCGTGGACGCCCATCACCGTCGAGGGACGGGCGCCGCTACCCGGGGAAAAGTTTCTGAACGCGGACGCTCGTGTTGCTGGCGGCCGCTATTTTCAAGCGATGGAAATTCCGTTAAGGAGCGGGCGTTTCTTTAACGAAGAGGATTTGGTCGGAAAAACGCCGGTAGTAATTATTGACGAATTCATGGCGGGGCAGCTTTGGCCCGGACAAGACGCGGTTGGCAAGCGCATTCACATGGTGGAATCCGAGGTGCCGTGGCTAACGGTTGCCGGCGTCGTCGGCCGCGTAAAACACGAGTCGCTGGACTCCGATCCGCGCATTGCGTTTTATCTGCCGCAAACGCAATACCCGTCACGCGCCATGACGGTGGTCATGCGCAGCCAGGGCGATCCTTCCACACTTTCACCGTCGGTCAAGAAGGAATTACGTGGCATCGATCCGGATCTGCCGATGTATTCCGTGCGGACGATGGATGAGCGCGTCGAAGAATCGCTTGCGCGGCGCAGATTCTCGATGCTTTTGTTGGGGATTTTTGCCGGAATGGCTCTGGTCCTTGCGACCATCGGAATCTACGGCGTCATGGCCTATCTTGTGAACCAGGCAACGCGGGAAATTGGAATCCGCATGGCGATTGGCGCGACGCAGCGCGAAATTGTGCGGCTTGTCGTTTTTCAAGGAATGAGGCTTGCCGTCACCGGAGTAGGCGCGGGGCTCGCGGCCGCCTTCGTTTTCACTCGCCTGATGCGCAGCTTGCTTTTCGGCATTAGCTCAGCCGATCCCGTAACGTTCGCGGGGATTTCGCTTCTGCTGACGCTCGTTGCGCTCCTGGCTACCTATATTCCGGCAAGACGTGCCGCACGCATCGATCCCATACTTTGCCTGCGCTCGGAATAACTACGACCGGCCGCACTTCACCTACCGCGATCATGAAGAGGCAAGAATCGGCGCGGACCAGGAAGCGCGTACCTATTATTTTCCTGTGCGGGAGACTGTGATGGGGCGGGCTTCCGGATGCCTCGACGACCAGTCTTCGGGGGGAAACGCAACGCGCCAGAATGTGGGCCGCGGTTCAGAAAACTCCAGACCAATCTCGGCCTTGCCTGCGCGCACGGGGCCGAGGAACACAACATGACACTCCTGTTCTTCCTGGGTGCGCTTATGCTGCAAAAGGATTTTACTTCCGCTGGTCACGCGGGCATTCAGAAGTGTTAAGGCGCCATGCGCGTTGATGGCCAGGGTTTCGGATTCTTCTTCAAACGAATTGCCTTGGGAGTCCGTTCCGCGGACCCGCACAGGGACTTGCATCAGAACACGCTGGCTGCGGCGACGCACGCCAGCGCTCCCATGAATGTTCGAGGATTGCGCCATATTATCTCTCTCGATCAACTATACCCGGCTGAAGGCGATTGTCGAGTGACAACGCGGACATACGTACTCAATCGTGAAAGTGCAAATTCTTTCTCAGTGAGCCCATTTGCGTCTTGGATTGGAGATCGCTCTCAGCTCCGCTGGTCGATAGGGACGTAGTGCCGTGTGTCGTGGCCAAGATAGATTTGCCGCGGCCTGGCAATTTTCTGCTCGGGGTCAAGGAGCATCTCCTCCCACTGGGCAATCCACCCAGACGTGCGCGGAATCGCGAAGAGAACGGGGAACATGGAAATTGGGAAGCCCATGGACTGGTAAATCAGGCCGGTGTAGAAGTCCACGTTCGGATAGAGTTTGCGCTTGATGAAGTATTCGTCTTCCAAAGCGATCCGTTCGCACTCGAGAGCAATCTCCAGCAACGGATTCTTGCCCATCAATTCGAATACTTCGTATGCCACGCGTTTGATGATGCGGGCCCGCGGGTCATAGTGCTTGTAGACGCGGTGGCCAAAGCCCATGAGCTTGACCTCGCCGGCCTTCACGCGCTTGATAAAGTCCGGCACTTTCTGGATCGAGCCGATCTCCAGCAACATGTGAAGGACTTCTTCGTTTGCGCCGCCATGGAGAGGTCCATAGAGCGCCGCGATGGCGGCAGCCGTGGCGGAATACGGATCGACATGCGAGCTTCCGACGCCGCGAATAGTGTTGGTGGAACAATTCTGTTCGTGATCCGCGTGCAGGATGAAAAGGATATCGAGGGCGCGCTCGAGAGTGGGATTCGGACGGTACTTCGTCTCCGTGGTGCGGAAAAGCATGTTCAGGAAATTGCCGGGATAGCTGAGCTCATTGTCCGGATAGACATACGGCATACCCAGTGTGTGCCGGTAGGAGAATGCCGCAATCGTGGGCATCTTGCCGACGAGGCGGTAGGTCTGCTTGCGGCGCGATTCCGCGTCAAAAATATCCTTGGCATCGTGATAAAAGGTCGAAAGCGCGGCGATCGTGGAGATCATCATCCCCATCGGGTGCGCGTCATAGTGAAAGCCGTCGAGAAATTTCTTGATGCTCTCGTGGATGAATGTGTGATGCGAGACGTTATAAGTCCAGTCCTTGAGCTGCGACGCGGTGGGAAGCTCTCCGTGAAGAAGCAGATAAGCTGTTTCGAGGTAGGTGCTTTTTTCAGCCAGGTCTTCGATGGGGTAACCGCGGTAGCGCAGGATGCCGGCGTCACCATCGATAAAAGTGATCTTGCTTACGCACGACGCCGTGTTGTTATACGCGGGGTCGTAACTCATCATGCCGAATTCGGTGGCGTCCACTTTGATCTGACGCAGGTCCATGGCCCGGATGGAATCGTGCGTTATTGGGATTTCATACGATTTGCCGGTGCGATTGTCCGTAATGGTTAGAGTTTGGCGGGAAGCGACAGGACCATCCGTCTTTTTCGTTTGCGTTGCGGTCGGCGCGGAATCCATAGGGCGATCCTTGGAAGCAGAGACAGCAAATGGCTCTTACTTCCACAGTCTATACCAAAGGGAGGCCGCCCGGGAATGGGACTCGCGATGTGTAAGTGCAAGCAGATGTTGGCGTTGGAGGAGACGAGGGGCAGGGGCGAAGGGTTGCCGGGACCGAACTCATATACGCCTCTTGATAATAGTCGTTATAACGAGTATTATTCCGTGGTCAAACCGGGAGGTGGACCATGATCAATATCCGCAAAAGCCAGGAACGCGGCCATTTCAACCACGGCTGGCTGGATACCTATTTCACGTTTTCGTTTGCCGACTATTACGACCCCAAGCATGTGCAGTTCCGCACGCTGCGCGTGCTGAATGACGATCGCGTTGCGCCGGGCGAGGGCTTTCCCACGCACCCGCACCGCGACATGGAAATCGTCACCTACGTGCTCCAAGGCGCCCTCGAACACCGCGACAGCATGGGCACCGGCTCTGTGATACGTCCCGGCGACGTGCAGTACATGAGCGCCGGCTCCGGAGTGACGCACAGCGAATTCAACGCGTCCAAAACCGAGCCCGTGCACCTGCTGCAAATCTGGATGTTTCCGGAAGAGAAAGGGCTGAAGCCGGTCTACGGCCAGAAGACCTTCAGCGAACAAGAGAAGCGCGGAAAGTTGCGGCTGGTCGCTTCGCCGGACGGGCGCGAAGGCTCCGTGAAAATCCGCCAGGACAATGAACTGTACGCCACGGTGCTGGGCAAGGGCGAAACGGTAAAGCACGAGCTCAAGCCCGAGCGGCACGCATATGTGCAGGTCGCGCGTGGCAGCATGACGCTGAACGGTAAGAAGCTTGAAGAAGGCGATGGCGCAGCCATCTCGGCGGAAAAAACCGTCGAGTTGATCGGTGTGGATAACGCCGAGGTCCTGCTCTTCGACCTGGCGTAACAGGGAGAATGTTTAAACAATGAAGCTCGCAGGAACTGCTCGTCAGGGGCAATTCCTGCGGTTTTTTTGTAACGCGCCTTATTCGTACCGCAAGGCCACTATGGGATCGACGCGAGTCGCGCGCCGCGCGGGTATGTAACATGCCGCGAGAGCGACGAGCGCAAGTAGCAACGCGACGGCGGTAAACGTGACCGGATCCGTGGCGCTGATTCCGTAGAGCAGAGTGGCCATGAGCCGTGTTACCACGAGCGCGGCGACAATACCCATGCCGATGCCAAGAAGTGTGAGGCGAGTTCCCTGGCCAAGAACGAGGCGCAAGACATCGCGGCGACTTGCGCCGAGAGCGATGCGAATGCCGAATTCTTGGGTGCGTTGCGTGACGCTGTAAGCGATGACGCCGTAAATGCCCACGGAAGCGAGGACGAGAGCGAGCGCGGCAAAGACGCCGAGTACCAGCATCGTAAAGCGCGAGCGGGAAAGGGAACCCGAAAGCAACTCGTCCATCGTGGCGATGGCGGCCATCGGCTGCTCAGGATCCATTTGTTGGAGCTCATTGCGTACGGCGGAGACGAGTGTGAGCGGATCGTTTGCGGTGCGGACAAGAATCGTCATCCCCGACATGACCAGCTCGGGGTGGGGCCAATAGACCGTAGGTTCAGCGGGCGTATCCAGCCCCATTTGGCGGACATCGCCGACCACGCCGATGATTTCCGAAGGCGTGTTCTGACTTTCCTCGAGGCTCTTCATATAGATGACGGCTTTCTGTCCGAGCGGGTTCACGCCATGGAGGTATTGATCCGCAAAAGCCTGATTAATAAGAACCACATGCCGCTCCTCGGTCAGTTCTTTATTGTTGAACAAGCGGCCCGCGCGCAAGGGAATCTGCATGGTGGGGAAATAGTCCGCCCCGACAACGCGGACCGCAGCCACCGGCAGGTCCATCAGCGAGCGTTCCGGCTGACTCAGCACGTGGACGCCGGTCGCCGCACCGAGCCCGGAAAAAGGTGGAAAGCTATCCATGCTGGCGGAACTCACGCCGGGAAGACGAGAAATTCGCGCAAGAAGCTGTTGGAAGAAAGCGAGTTGCACCGGATCCGTTTTGTACTTCGAGGACGGAAGCGAAATCTTAAAGGTGAGCAGATGGCTCGCGTCAAAACCAGGGTCCACGCCAACCAGGCGAATGAAACTGCGAATCAATAAGCCTGAACCTGCAAGCAGAACGAGCGCGAGACACATTTGTGCCACCACGAACGCGCTGCGTACGAAGCGGCGCTTTATTCCTGCGGATGAGCCGCGGCCACCTTCCTTGAGAGTTTCGGAAATACCCGAATGCGCCGAAATGTAAGAAGGCAGGAAGCCGAACAGCAAGCCGGCGATCAAAGTAGCTCCTGCGGCGAAGGTCAAGACCCGCCAGTCGATGGGGATGGATCGCAAGTCGAGAAGATTCCTGGGGCTTACCGCGAGCAGAAGATCCGTGCCCCAAATTGCGAGTGCCACTCCAATTGCGCCCCCAATGAGCGCTAGTAGAACGCTCTCCGTAAGTAGTTGGCTGGCAATCCGCCACGGGCTGGCGCCCATTGCGGTGCGCACAGCTATTTCTCTTTCGCGTGCGGAGGCGCGCGCCAGCAGGAGGCTCGAGACGTTCGCACACGCGATCAACAGCACAAAAGCAACGGCCCCGAACAAGATCAACAGAGCGGGACGAAGCTCGCCCGAGATCTGATCGTGCACCGGCACCACGTTCGCACCCCAGTAGCCGTTGAAGTCCGGGTATTCCTCGGCGATTCGCGCTGCAATAGCATTCATCTGCGATTGCGCTTGCGCGGCAGTAACTCCAGGTTTCAAGCGCGCGACGACACTCAAGAAGCGGCCGATGTCCTTGCGATTGCTGAATGACGCCGGGAACACGAACGGAGACCACATCTCCGGCTTCGCGCCAGTGAACGAGCCGTCCTTAATGAACCACGTAAAGTTCTGAGGGGCCACACCGACGACCGCTAGTGGGTGGCCATTCAATACGAGTGTCTTGCCGATGATTTCTGTGTCACTGCCGAAGCGCTCTTTCCAAAAGCCGTAGCTGATAATCACAACTTTATCGTGTCCTGCACGGCCGTTCTCGGACGTGAAGCCGGGGCCCAAAATGGGGTTCACGCCCAGCACGGAAAAAAAATTGGCGGAAACATCTTCCAGAACAACTTCTTGCGGCAATCCATTCCCGGTGAGGTTGGCGTGCTGATCGAATATGGCGGACATCTCCGCGAAGGCGCTATTCCGGCTCTGCCAATCCAGAAAGTCTGGCGGAGACACGGTGTTGTGCGGATTCGGATGCTGCGAATTATTTTCCCAGACCATCACCAGCCCGGCGGGATCCTGATATGGCAAAGGACGAAGAAGCACGGAATCAATGACTGAAAAAATCGCCGTATTCGCGCCAATCCCCAGAGCAAGCGTGAGAATCGCCACCGCCGCGAAGCCGGGATTATTGCGTAACATCCGCAGTGCGTACCGTAAGTCCTGCAGAAGAGTTTCAATCACGCTGACGCCGCGCGCGTCGCGGCACTCTCCCTTGAGTTGTTCGTGCCCCCCGAATTCAAGCCGAGCGCGCCGGAGCGCTTCTTCGCGCGGCAGACCGGAGGCAACGAACTTCTCCACCTGGTTCTCGAAATGCGAGCGGAGCTCCTCGTCCATCTCAGCCTCCATGGCGCCGCGTCGAAACAAAGCGCGAAGTCGAAATAAAAAATCACTGAGCATCGTGAATCAACTCCCAGCCCATCCGCTAAACTCTTCCGGGCAACCGGGTCTACTCATAGCGCAAAGCCACCATGGGATCGACGCGCATGGCGCGCCGCGCCGGCAAATATCCCGCAAAAAACGCCACCGCGGAAAGCACGCCGATGGATGCGAGCAAAGTCACCGTATCTCGCGCAGCTAGTCCGAATAGCATTTTCTGAAGCAAGCCGACGACTGCCAGGGAAATGCAAACGCCTGCAATCACACCACCTGCAAGGACGAGCACAACGTCGCGCATCACCAAACTGAGAATGGATTTTTGCGGCGCCCCCAGAGCCATGCGGATGCCGAACTCAGGCTGGCGCTGGGCCACGAGATAACTCAGAGCGCCATACAGGCCGATCATCGCCAGAAGTAGAGCCAATCCGCCGAAGAAAGTGGAAAGCGTGGCGAGAAGCCGTTCCTGCACCAGCGAGTCGTCAACCTGCTGTGCCAGTGTCAAGAAGTCTAGAGGAATCGTTTTGCTCACACCGGCTACAGCCTCCTGCACGGAGGGAACAAGGGCCGAGGGGCGTGTCGCCGTGCGAAGTTCGAATGCTTGCTCTTCCGCGTGCTCCGGAACTTGCGTGATCGGGAAGTACGCCGTGGCTGAGTTGTCTTCGCGGAGCGACTCGTATTTGGAATCCCTTACCATCCCGACTATTTGAATGGGCACGGCGTTTTTGCCGGGCTCAGGCTGAACCCGGAAGAACTTCCCAACCGGATTCGCACTCGCAAAAAACTTGCGCGCCACTGTTTCATTGACGACGGCCACCTGAGCCGATGTCTTTGTGTCGCCGTCGTTGAAATTCCTCCCCGCCAACAGCGGTGTTCGCAAGGTTTCAAAAAAGCCAGGCGAGACGAAGTTGAAGAATGCGACCGCATCTTCTCCCGTGGGAGGATTGGGAGTGTCCACTTGCAGCGCATTGTTCCATATGCGGTGGCTGACCGGAGTGATGACAGAACGGCCGGCGGAAACCACGCCGGGAAGAGTGCGCAATCTGCTCTCGATATCTTCGAACATCGCGGGCTGCTGCTCGGGCGCAACTTTCGCGGTGTGCAAATCAGCGTGCACGATCAGCACATTGCTTCTGTCGAAGCCAATGTCCATCGTAACGAGCTTCACGAGACTGCGCAGGAAGAGGCCGCTCGCCATCAGCAGCACCAGCGACAGCGCCACCTGCATAGCCACGATCCATTTCCCAGGGCGAAACTTTGTGCGGCTCTCTGCATCCGCTGTCTGACTGCCCTTCATTGCGGACGTCAAAGAAACGCGTGTCGAACGGAACGCAGGCAGTACGCCAAAAAGTAGTCCCGTGAGAAGGGCCACTGCTGCTGTAAAACTCAAAACTCGCCAATCGAACGTTAGATCGAGAAAGATGGTGTCGCTCTTCGTCGAAATGTAACGCACCAGCAGCGCGCTTCCCCAGCGTGCAAAGACGACGCCCAGCACAGCGCCCGCCGTCGAGAGCAGGACGCACTCCGTCAACAACTGACGGATCAATCGCGCTCTCGAAGCGCCTAGCGCCTTTCTCACTGCGATTTCCTTATGACGCGCCGCTGCACGAGCCAGCATCAAGCTCGCGATATTTGCGCACGCGATAAGCAACACCAGCCCCACGACACCCATCAGGATATTCAGCGGCTGTGCAAATTGCCGGCGCACCCACGACATTCCTGTGGCGGCCGGCGCGGTTACCAAAGTGAGCTTTAGGAATCTCGCCTGCCCCTTCTCATCCCAATTCTTCGGCAGGGCCCCGGTAAAGATTTGTGGAGATAAAACGCCGAGCCGGGCCTTCAGTTGGTCCTTGCTGACGCCTGGCTTCACGCGGCCGATGATTCTCAGCCACCACCACGAGCGATGGTCGAGACGGGAGTCTTTTCCGTCGAAGACGTCAGCACTACAAATCGGAATCGCCACATCAAATTTGCTGCCGACGTCAACGCCATAAAAACCTGGAGAACTGACGCCGATAATTTGGAACGGATGGTTGCTGAGAGAGATGGTACTTCCGATGGCGCTCGGCGTCGCCCCGAAGTGATCTTGCCAGAAGCCGTAGCTGAGGACTGCCACGGCCGGGCAGCCCCGTGTGTCGTCGGCTGGAGTAATCAAACGTCCGGCCACCGGGCGCACGCCTAGAGTGCTGAAATAACCGCCGCTGGCAAAGACTCCGCTGGCGTTTTGAACCGCGCCGCCCTGCGCGAGATCGAAGCGATTCTCACCCCAGGCGAACGCACCCGAAAAAACGTCTTGGTGGTCTCGTATTTCTTCCCACAGTGGATTCGTAAAGCTGGGAGTGCCCTCGCCTCCTCCAGAAAAATTGGCTCTCAGCACTTGCACCAACTCCTCGGGCTTTTGCACCGGCAGGAGCCGAAGCATAACGGTGTCAATCAAACTGAAAATGGCGGTGTTCGCGCCGATGCCTAGCGCCAGGGAGAGTATGGCGACGCCGGTGATGATCGGCGTGCGGCCTAGAATTCGCAACCCGTAGCGAATATCTTGAATGAGTGTCTCGACGAAATTTACGCCGCGCGCGTCGCGAATATCTTCCTTGAGCTGCTCGTGTCCCCCGAATTCAATCCGCGCGCGCCGAATGGCTTCCTCGCGCGTTAATCCTGACTTGAGGTATTTCTCCGCTTGCTGATCGAAATGAAAGCGCAGCTCCGTGTCTGCTTCTGACTCGACGATATCGCGCCGAAAGAGCGAACGAAGGCGAATAAACAGGTCGTTGAACACGGAGGCCTCCCTATGCCGTCTCTAGGATCTGGGCGACGGCTGCCGCCAGCTTTTTCCAGGAATCCTGCTCAAGTTCGAACTGTTTCCGTCCCGTCTTGGTGAGTTCGTAGTATTTCGCCCGGCGGTTGTTCTCGGACGTGCCCCACTTCGCTTTGATCCACCCGCGCCGCTCGAGCCGGTGTAGCGCGGGATACAACGAACCTTGCTGGATCAGCAACACATCGCTCGAGATCTGGTGGATTCGTTCCGAAATCGCCCAGCCATGCTGTGGTTCGAGAGCCAGCGTGCGAAGAATCAGCAGGTCAAGCGTCCCCTGCGGAAGTTCAATTCTCTTGTTGGCCATGAATGGCGTCCCCTGTCGCTTCGACAAGAGACAATACGCTTACTCTTGTCGAAGTGCAAGGGGAAGGAGGGCTCGCAACGAAGAGCGACTTACAGCCAAGCCGTCTGCCGCTTAGGAAGTTCGTTTGCGCCGGTCAGCCGCGCGTGCGTTGGAATTCGCGCATAAAACTCGTTAGAGCCTCCACCGCGTCTAGTGTGACCGCGTTGTAGAGCGATACGCGCATACCGCCGACGGACCGATGCCCCGGCGTGCCAACAAGGCCCGCTGCAGCTGCCTCATTGCCGAATTGCTTTTCGATGGCTTCGTCACCGCCGCCCACGCGGAAAACCACATTCATCTTTGATCGCGAAGATCGTTCGACCGGGCAGCGATAGAAGCCATTGCTGGCTTCAATCGCATCGTAGAGCAGCTTCGCCTTGGCGTTGTTGTGCTTTTCGATCGCGGTGACGCCGCCTTCGGCCTCGATCCATTCCACCACCAGGCCGACGATGTACACCGCAAACGTCGGCGGGGTGTGATACAGCGATTTTTCCTTGATGTGCGTGCGGTATTGCAGCAGCGTGGGCAGATTTTTGTCCGCGCGTTCAGCAAGATCCTTGCGCACGATGACCACGGTCACGCCGCTCGGCCCGAGATTCTTCTGCGCGCCGGCGAAGATGAGCCCGAATTTCTTCACGTCAATGGGGCGCGAAGCAATGTCTGAGGACATATCCGCGACGAGCGGCACACCGCCGGTCTTCGGCATCTCCGTCCACTGCGTGCCTTCGATCGTGTTGTTCGTGCACATGTGCACGTACGAAGCGTCCGCCGAAAATTTAATTTCGTCTTTGCGCGGAAGCCGCCCAAATTTCTCCGCTTCGGTCGAAGCCGCAACGTTATGCAGGATGCCTTTCTTCAATTCACCCAGCGCCTTTGCCGTCCAAGTCCCGGTATGAATCAGGTCCACAGGTTTGCCTGGCAGGCACAGGTTCATCGGCGCCATCGTGAACTGCATGCTCCCGCCACCCTGCAAGAAAAGCACAGCATACTCGTCGGGAATCGCGAGGTGCTTGCGCAAACCCGCCTCCGCCGCCGCAATAATGCTCTCGAATTCCGGCGAGCGGTGGCTCATTTCCATCACGGACATCCCGCTCCCGCGCCAATCCAGCAACTCCTCGCGAATCCGCTCCAGCACAGGAAGCGGCAAAGCCCCCGGCCCCGCATTGAAATTGTGCACGCGCTTCACGTCGCGCTCTGTCGCCGCCGTCGTACTCACGATGGATGATTCCTCTCTTACGGGAAGTCAGACTGCTCCGGCGCATTTAGCCTGTATCAAGAATAGCAGATGTTGGATTACTGCCGGGACTGCGATGCGGATGAAAGGCTAGTTTTGTTTTGGTTCTTCCGGCGTGGACAGCTTGCATTCCGCCCACCAGGAATGCGTCTGGCGCTCAATGGCATTGTAGTGGAAGTACTCGCACGAGTTCCCGTTTCGTCGGCCTGTCCATTCCGGCGCCGAGCCGTCAATTGGACAGACATTCTGGCCCGAATGCTCTCTATTGCAAGCGGCAGTGCTTAAGAGAATCAGAATCGGCAGAAACAAAATGCCCTTGCGTTTCACCTCACGCGACCTCGGCAATGGCGAACTCGACGCGCCGCCTCATCGGGTCAATGCGCTCGGCTCGCACGCGCACCCGGTCGCCGAGATGCCAGGCTAATTCTTTAGGTTTTGCGCCGCGCCCACGCCGCGACCCAGGCGTCCCCCGCCGCCCTTCGCCTCCCGACAGCGCTACAATCGCGTGATCCCGTTCGCGGAAAACACACCGCGCGCCCGCCGCATCTTCGAGCGCGTTGATCGGCAGTAGCCCTTCGACGAATACTTCGAACAGCTCGACAAAACATCCAAATTTCTGCACCGAAATAATCAGTGCTTCGTATTCTTCGCCAAGATGTGCTTCCATGAACTGCGCCGTCTTCCAGTCCATCAACTCGCGCTCGGCCCCGTTCGCCCGGCGCTCCGCTTCGGAAGTTTCCGAAGCGATCTCCTCGAGCTGCCTTTGCGAATAGAGCGTCGCTTCCACGCCGCGTGCCGTATTGCTGCCAACGGGTGCGGCAACCTGCGGATGCTCCAAGGCCCACTTCAACACGCGATGCACGATCAAATCCGGATACCGCCGAATCGGCGAAGTGAAATGCGTGTACTCGTCGAATCCCAGCGCAAAATGCCCAAGCGGCTCCGCCGCGTAACGCGCTTGCTTCAGCGAGCGCAGCATCAAGTAAGAAACGATTCGCTCTTCCGGCTTTCCCGCTAATTTGCGCAGCAACTTTTGATAATGTTGCGGCGTAATCCGCAGCTCCGTGGAACCCGGCAGCGCCACGCGCATCCCACGCTCGCGTCCGTGTCCGTAGGAATCCGGCCGCCCCGCTTTTGCCGGCGCAGGCACGCGCCCATGACGCACGGCAATCTCCCGCTGATGCAAATCCGTTACGCCAAGCGAATATCCAAACGCTCGCGCCAGCTCTTCGAACTCCAACACTTTCCGGGCATCTGGTTTTTCATGCACCCGATGCAGCGCCGCAATCCCGCGTTTAAGCAGATAACCGTCCACCGCGCGATTCGCCGCCAGCATGAACTCTTCGATCAGCCTGTGCGCGATGTTCCGCTCGCTTCGCACAATGTTAGTCATGCGCTGCTGCTCATCGAACTCAATCACCGGCTCCGGCAAGTCGAAATCAATTGAGCCGTGTTCGTTGCGCCGCTTGTTGAGCAGCAGCGCCAGCTCTTTCATATCGCGAAAATGTCCAGCCAGTCCCGCGTAGCGCAGGTTAGCTTCCCTGTCGTCCTCGATCACCTTATTCACGTCCGTGTAAGTCATTCGCTCTGCCGAGCGAATCACTCCCGGTGTCATGTGCGCGCTCAGCATATTGCCCGCGGCGTCGAACTCCATCAGCGCGCTCATCACCAGCCGTTCCTCCCGCGGTTTCAGCGAACACATCCCGTTCGAAAGCGCTTCCGGAAGCATCGGAACAGCCCGGTCCGGGAAGTACACCGATGTCCCGCGCAGCCGTGCTTCCTGATCCAGCGTTGTCCCCGTTCGAACGTAGTGCGCCACGTCCGCGATGTGCACCTGCAGCCCCCAGCCGCCCTCCGCCCGGCGCTCCACGTAAACCGCATCGTCAAAATCCCGCGCAGTCTCGCCGTCGATCGTCACGATCGGCAGGTGGCGAAAATCATCGCGGCCCGCGCGCTCGCCTTCGCTCACCGGCTCAGCGCGATGTTCCGCTTCCTCAAGGACCGCCGCGGAAAACTCATGCGGCAAATGATGCTTGCGAATGATGATCTTGATATCCACGCCGAGATCGCCCGGCCGCCCTAAAATTTCAATCACGCGTCCCGTCGGCGCCGCCCCGCCGCGCGGATAGCGCAACAGCTCCACATTCACCACCGCTCCATCAAGTTCCGGAAGCCGCGA
>Ga0210402_10001721_pt1 | contig 22381 bp, 17 predicted proteins | sample IncBWC7MmetaG_FD_161055 | JGI IMG/M metagenome (GOLD analysis project Ga0210402, IMG submission 161055) | Forest soil microbial communities from Barre Woods Harvard Forest LTER site, Petersham, Massachusetts, United States - Inc-BW-C-7-M | ecosystem: Environmental > Terrestrial > Soil >... | reverse complement strand
CATTGCCGCATCCGATGGTGAGTAGGCTGGCGAGCACAAGACTGACGTATCGCATAAGCGACCTCCTGCAGGTTTAGGAAAATGCCGACACGCCGCAAAAACAAGAAGAGGGCATAAGTTTGTCCGTTGGAAGAGTGCCGGTCAAGATGAAAGAATTTGCATATAGGCAGTATTTTGCAGATTCCGGGCTGATTCCAGGAAACCAGATTCTTGGCTGTAGCCGTCTGCGTGCGCTAAAGGCGTGTGAGCCGAGTACAGTTCTCCGGGTGTATTCTTAGCCAACCTGTAGGTTCCAGCGAGCCTGTGATGCGGGGAAGGAGCTACCGTGGCAGCAAAAGTGGACCTCTACGACAATGCTTACGCCCACTACGATGCTGAGGTGTACCGGCAAATTCGCGTCGAGACTTACGGGGAAGATCTCGGCCAGACCAGCTGGGTAACAACGGAAGAGTCCGACGAGATACCGCGGACGTTAGGTCTCACGCCCACTTCGTACGCGCTCGAAATCGGCTGCGGGTCAGGACGATATGCCTTGCAGGTTGCCGCAACCGTGGGTTGTCGCATTCTTGGTGTTGACGTCAACGGCCCTGGTATCCACACCGCGAACCAGCTTGCAGCGGCTCGAAACATGTCCGCCCAAGTGCGTTTCGAGATTTGCGATGCCTCGAAGAAGTTGTCTTTTGGCGACTCGACCTTTGATGCCGTTTTCTCGAATGATAGCTTGTGCCATGTTCCCGGACGTCCCGCGGTCATGGGCGAACTATTCCGCGGCCTTAAGCCCGGTGGACGGATTCTGTTCAGCGATGCCCTCATCATCGGCGGAACGATTTCGCATCAGGAAATTGCAACTCGCAGCTCGATCGGCTTCTACATGTTTAGTCCCACGGGGGAGAATGAACGAATCGTCAAGCAGCAAGGTTTTCACCTGGTGAGCGTTACCGACACAAGCGAAATTGCAGCCTCGATTGCGAAGCGCTGGCGTGACGCTCGTGAGAGACGAACGGACGATTTGATAGCAATCGAAGGCAAAACAAATTTTGAAGGCATACAACAATTCCTTTTCACGGTGCACACCCTAACCAGTGAAGGGCGGCTGCGACGATACGTCTACGTGGCGCAAAAACCGCGGGAAAGCGCGACGCGGGAAGTATAATCCAGTTCATGCGAAAGTTGTCTTTGCCCAACACAAAGTGGGACGATGCCCGAATCGATTGACTGGCCGCGGACGCAGCCGCCGCGACATCGCCGCCGATTCCTTCTCATTCTCGCCGTCCTCGCCGGCATCCTCTTCGCCGCTCGGACGACGCTGTCGTATTACGTGGACGTGCTCTGGTTCGAATCGCTCGGCTACGGCGGCGTGTTCTGGAAAACACTGAGCCTTCAATGGGGAGTCTTCGCGGCTTTTGCCGCGGCCACATTTCTTATTCTGTACGGATCGTTCCTGGCCCTGAAGCGGGCGCATCTTCCCGATTTGCCGAGCGGTCATACGATTTTCATCGGACAACAGCCGGTGAGACTGCCAGTTGAGCCTGTGCTGCGTCTCATTGCGCTCGGCGTTTCGCTCGTCATTGCCGCTGTAACCGGCGCCGGCATGTTGGTTGAGTGGCCGACGCTCGCGCTCTATTGGTACGCACCCGAGTCCGCCGGGGTGGTGGACCCGATTTTTGGCAAGCCGTTAAACTTCTTTCTCTTCACCCTGCCCGCGTGGCAGTTAATCGCAGGCTGGCTGCTTACGCTCGCTGTGATTACCTGTGCACTTGCGGTTTTGTTCGTCTTCATCTCGGGTGGAGCAAGTGTCCTCGCCCGCCGCCGCAGCTTCGTCACATTGCCTTGGCGCGGGTTCTCCATCACATTTGCGTTCCTGTTGCTGGTTCTGGCGATGCTGGCGTATCTCGGCCGCTTCGGACGCTTGTTCGAAGATCACACGATCTTCGGAGGTGTGAGCTACACGGACGCCCACGTCACGCTGACAGGGATGCTTGTCGTGTGTGTTGCGCTGGTTCTCGGGGCGGTGATTGCAGCCGTCAACGCCGTTTCGATGCAACGCGGGCGCTGGCTGGTGGCTGCAATCGTTCCCGCGGCCGTGTGTTATTTCGGTGTGCAGATCGTCGGTTGGTACGTCAGCAGCTTTATCGTCAAACCAAACGAACTGGTTCGCGAGCAACCATACATTGCCCACAACATCGAACTGACGCGACAGGCCTATGGGCTGGACCGGGTTTTGCAGCGCGAATTTCCCGCGGAAACGACCGTTGAGGCGGCAGACCCAGCGAATAATCAGGCTACGCTTCAGAACATCCGGCTGTGGGACTGGCATGCGCTGCAGGACACGCTGCGTCAGATCCAGGAAATCCGCACCTATTATGATTTTCCCGACATCGACATTGATCGCTATGAAATCGAAGGCACGACTCGCGAGGTAATGCTGGCAACGCGCGAGTTGAACGTCGAAAAACTTCCGGAGAGCAGCCGCAACTGGATCAACGAAAAACTGATCTACACTCACGGCTACGGCATCACCATGAATCCAGTAAACGGATTCACTCCGGAAGGGTTGCCCACTCTTATTCTGAGCAACATGCCGGTGCAGAGCACCGTGCACAGTCTAAATGTGACGCGGCCAGAGGTCTATTTCGGGGAGTTGACCAATACCGACGTGTACGTAAAAACACGGCAGAAGGAATTCAACTACCCGCAAGGCCAAACCAACAATCTGAATTCCTACGAGGGAAATGGCGGCATTCTTCTCGGCGGCTTCTTGCGGCGTATTATTATCGCGCTCGACCGCGGCGACCTTGCGAAGCTGCCGTTCAGCGATGACGTGACCCCGGACAGCCGGCTCCTGATGCGGCGAAACCTTCGCGATCGCGTGTCCACATTAGCGCCGTTCCTCACCTTCGATCCGGATCCATACATTGTGCTCGACGACGATGGCCGGCTGTCGTGGATGATGGATGGGTTCACGATTTCAGACAGCTACCCGTACTCGAGCCACTACCGTCTCGACGGCAACTCCATTAACTACATGCGGAACAGCGTCAAGGTGGTCATCGACGCCTATGACGGCACGACTACCTTTTATGTATTCGATCCGGAAGATCCGATCATCGCGGCGTACCGCCGCATTTTTCCGACTCTGTTCAAAGATGCGGCCACGATGCCGCCCGGGCTGCGCAAGCATGTGCGCTACCCCGAATTGTTGCTCAAACTGCAGGCCGAAGTTTACGGTCTGTATCACATGACGGATACAGAAGCGTTCTACAATCGTGAGGATCTGTGGACGGTCGCCACCGAAGTCGGCATGAGCGACGCGGGGGAGCAAAGAACGCAGACTATGGAACCGAATTTCGTGCTGATGAAACTGCCCGATGAAAGCAGCATGGAGTTCGTAGAGATTCTGCCATTCACGCCGGCCAACCGGAATAATCTGATTGGCTGGATTGCCGGGCGGAGCGATGGCGCACACTACGGCACATCGGTGGTCTACAACTTTCCCAAGACAAAGCTGGTCGACGGACCGCTGCAGATCGAAGCGCGAATCGATCAGAACGCGCAGCTTTCCGGACAGTTGACGTTATGGAATCAGCAAGGCTCGCATGTGCGCCGCGGGGCTCTGCTCGTAATTCCAACCGGGAAAGCGTTGTTGTATGCAGAGCCGATTTATCTGCAGGCGGAGCGAAGTCCGATGCCGGAGTTGCGTCTGGTCGTCCTCGCGGTGCAAGATCGACTTGCGTATGGACCGACCTTCGAGTCGGCGATGGCGGCCCTTTTTGGTGGTGCGGCCTCCTCGCTAAGCGCCGCCGCAGCCCCCGCGGAGGCGGTGCGACGCGCACCAGCATCTACCACGTCGCCCCAGCCTGCAACAGATCTCAACGCTCTCATCGCGCAAGCCGCCAAAGACCTCGCCGATTACCAGCGTCTCACAGCGGAAGGTAAACTCGGCGAGGCTGGACAGAAGCTTGAAGAATTGAAACGAACGATCGAGAAACTGAACACGCTTCAAAAGTGATTCAGGACGGTCACCACCGCAACTAGCTACCTCTTTCCATACCCACGCGAACGCCCGCGAATGTGGCCTCGACAAAAGGCTGGTGCTAACATAAGAGACCAAAAAGGTGAGGAACCGCGACTCTTCCGCTTAATCATGGTGCGTTCCAGTTGGGAACGACTTCTCACGCTGATCTTTTGCATAGTGTTGAGCGGTTGCCATGCGCGGCAAAGCAGCACCGCACCCACGATCGGATTCACCAAGATTCCGCCCGCAGCACAGGGTGGCCGCGAAAAAGTGGATAGCATCGCAGGGACTGTTGCGGGTGCGCGTGCCGGCCAGCAGATTGTTGTGTACGCCAGGAGCGGACCATGGTGGGTTCAGCCTTGGCCTGACAAACCTCTCATTCCTATTCAACCGGATTCAACCTGGAGCACTCCAACCCATTTGGGCTTCGAGTATGCCGCTCTGTTAGTCGAGCCAGGGTATAGTCCGCCGCCTACGATGGACGTGGCCCCAAGCCAAGGCGGTTCTATCGTCGCCGTAAACATTGTCAAGGGCACCGGATCATCCCCACTTCTGGCACCAACTGTGCCGCTACATTTCAGCGGATACGATTGGCAGGTTCGCACCATCGCGGGTGATCGCGGAGGGCTGAACAATCCGTACGACGGAGACAACGCCTGGACAGATACGGGCGGAGCTCTACATCTTCGCATCAAGAAAAAGGCGGGCCGGTGGTCGTGTGCAGAAGTGGAGATCACACGCAGTCTGGGATACGGAACTTACATCGTGGTTGTGCAGGACATTTCTCGTTTAGAGCCCGCTGTAGTTATGAGTATGAATACATTCGACGATTGGGGAGGAGACCAACATTACCGCGAATTGGACGTTGAGATGAGCCGATGGGGCGACGCGGCCAGCAAGAACAATGCTCAGTACGCGGTTCAGCCTTTCTACGTTCCGGGCAATGTGGCTCCGTTCACGGCGCCTTCAGGCACGCTCACCCATTCGATGCATTGGGAGTCTGGGCGCGCCAGCTTCAAAACTGTCCGTGGATCTTCTATACAAGCTGGAAGCTCGGTGGTCTCCGAACACGTCTTCACTTCCGGAGTACCTTCACCGGGCCAGGAGAAGCTACAGTTCCTGTTCTACGTTATCCCCAGCGACAAGAGTCCTATGAAAAATGACAGCGAGGTAGTAGTTGAGAAATTCGAATATCTTCCGTGATGGGTATTAAACGGCAATGGCGCCTCAAGGGCTTAACAATTGTACTTGCAGTGGTCTGCTTCGCTGATCCGGCCCAGGCGCTGGACCCCAATCGACTGATCTCGCAGTATATGCGCGAATACTGGGGAAGCGAGAAAGGATTCACCGGCGGATCCGTAACTGCTATCGCGCAAACCGCGGACGGTTATCTATGGATCGGAACGGAGAAAGGTCTGATTCGTTTTGACGGATTGAACTTTCGACTTTTCCCGCAGGCGATTCCCAGTTCACTCCCAATCGGTCCAGTTCAGAGACTGTTGGCGGACTCTGAAGGAAATCTTTGGATCCTTTTGCAGACCACCAGGATCCTGCGTTACCACGATGGAACATTTGAGCCCGGCCGCGAGGAAGCAGAGTTTGGAATCACCTCGGTCCTCAAACGAGGAGACGGTGGTGTTCTCCTCTCGTCGCTCGCGCTCGGCACTCTCACTTATCGCGGCGGAAAATTTCAATCTCTTACCGACCAGACTGAAGCGACAAAGTCAGCGACAGCTGCCACGCCGGAAACCGATGACAATCTTTCCAGCCGTCTTAGTTGGGCCACCGGCGTAGCGACGCACCGCTTCGCCGCGCCGTACTCGGCCGTAATTTCGATGGCGGAAACCACTGACGGCAAGGTCTGGCTAGGCACGCGCGATAAAGGCCTCTTCTACCTGGGTGGAGGGCGGATTCCCGCAGCTGTGAAAGGATTGCCAGAGCGGAAGATTAATTGTCTTCTAGCTCTCGATAACGGCGAGTTGTGGATTGGGACCGACAACGGCGTTGTGCGTTGGAATGGAACGGAGCTCACCCGGGCTGGTTTACCACCCTCTCTAAACCATATCCCGGTTCTCGCCATGATCCGAGATCGTGATGCGAACATCTGGCTCGGAACCGCTATGGGGGTCTTACGATTCAACGCCCACGGCGTCTCAATGGGGGAGCGCGATGAGGGGAACGGCCGAGCAGTGGCCGCACTGTTTGAAGATCGGGAGGGAAATGTCTGGACGGATAGTGCGCTCGGCATTGAGCGTCTGCGTGATAGCGCATTCGTTACCTATACGGTAGCCGACGGTCTGCCGTCGGAAAGGAATGGACCGGTTTACGTCGACCCCGAAGGGCGCACGTGGTTTGCTCCCCTGGATGGGGGACTGCATTGGCTAAAGGGTGGGCAAACTGGAAGCGTGACCGACGCAGGTCTGGCCCATGACGTGGTCTATTCCATCTCGGGTCATGGAGACGAATTGTGGATCGGCAGACAACAGGGTGGACTTACGCTACTCGGCGATAGAGGCGGCTCGGTTACGGCGAAGACGTATGCGCAGACCGACGGGCTTGCTGAGAATAGCGTCTACGCGGTTCATCAGAGTCGTGATGGAACGGTCTGGGCAGGAACCCTGAGTGGTGGACTGAGTGAGTTCCGGAACGGCCGCTTCACCACTTACACGACCGCGAACGGTATCTCCTCGAACACAGTAACTTCGATTGCGGAGAGTCCTGACGGGACGATGTGGTTTGCCACGCCGAACGGTCTGAACGCACTCTCGAAGGGCCAGTGGCGCGTCTTTACCGTCCGCGACGGTTTGCCTTCAGCGGATCTGAACTGCCTGCGGACAGATTCCGCGGGAGTACTTTGGATTGGGACCGCGTCCGGGCTGGCCTTCCTTTCTTTTGATCGTATTCAGCTCCCGCGTGACACGCCAGAACCACTGCACGAGCCGATATTCGGAGTTGCGGAAGACAGAAGCGGCTGGCTTTGGGTCGCAACCTCCAATCACGTCCTACGCGTAAAGCGGAACAGGCTGCTAGGAGGCGAATTCAGTGATGCCGATGTGCGCGAGTACGGGCTAGCCGACGGCCTGCATGGGATGGAAGGCGTAAAACGACATCAATCCGTTTTCGCCGACCCGTTTGGGAGAATCTGGTTTTCGATGAATCGTGGAATCTCCGTTGTCGACCCAAGTCGAAGCACCGGCAGCTTGGCACCAACGCTGGTTCACGTCGAGGCAGTCTCGGCGGATGGAACTCTGATTGGATCACGAGGCCCCATCCGCATTTCAGCTGCGCGGCAGAGGATTACATTCAATTACGCGGGGTTGAGTCTTTCTGATTCCGAGCGCGTCAGATACCGATATCGGCTTGATGGCTTCGATCGCGATTGGAGCGAGCCGGTCACGGCGCGCACGGCCGTCTATACCAATCTCAGTCCCGGACGATACGACTTTCGCGTGATGGCGTCTAACAGTGACGGCCTGTGGAATAGCTCGGAAGCCACGGTCCCCTTCGAAGTCACACCGCTGTGGTGGCAGACCTGGTGGTTCCGTTTTTCGGTTCTGCTCGTCGGCGGATTTGCAATCCTCGCCTTTTATCGCTCGAGACTGCACCGCCTGGCTCGGCAATACAACATGCGCCTGGAAGAGCGAGTGGGAGAACGAACACGCATCGCTCAGGATTTGCACGATACCCTACTACAAGGCGTCCTCAGCGCGTCCATGCAGCTTCACGTGGCAGATGACCAGTTATCCTCAGACTCACCGGCGAAGCCCATCGTAAACCGCGTACTCGAGGTCATGGGACAGGTGATTGACGATGGTCGGAATACGCTTCGCGGCCTGCGTTCGTCCAGCAGGGGCCCGGACGATCTTGAACAGGCATTCTCCCGGATTCCGCAGGAACTCTCGGTGCAGCGGCCGATTGATTTTCGCGTGATCGTCGACGGCCGGGTCCGGCCATTGCATCCAGTCATTCGTGATGACGTCTACCGGATTGGCCACGAAGCATTGTCCAACGCCTTCCGCCACTCGCAGGCAAGCGGCATTGAAGCCGAGATAGAATATGCGGACAAACAGTTGCGCGTTCTTGTCCGCGACAACGGCTGTGGGATCGACCCGCAAGTCCTGCGCTCCGGGCGGGACGGACACTGGGGCTTGTCGGGTATGCGTGAACGAGCAGGTAGAATTGGTGCGACCCTTAAAGTCTGGAGCCGTCCTGCGGGCGGAACGGAGGTTGAATTGTCAGTCCCCGGTCACGTTGCCTTCCAGGATCACTCTTCGGAGCGCGGGTTGCGATGGCTTCCCCGATTGCATCGCAGAAAAGTAGAGCATGATGTCCAAGAGCGAAGAAACGGACCAAAGCAATGAGCGAACATGCACGCATTCGCGTCTTCTGTGTCGACGATCATCCATTACTGCGCGAGGGGATCAGCGCTGTCATTAATAATCAGCCGGACATGCAGATGGTTGCCGAAGCCTGCAACGCCCACGAGGCGATTGAGCAGTTTCGCAAACACAAGCCCGACGTGACCCTTATGGACCTCCGACTTCCAGGCATGAGCGGGCTTGACACGATGATCGCGATCAGAACGGAGTTCCCGGAAGCCAGAATCATCATTCTGACCACGTTCGAGGGCGATGTTGAAATTCAGCGTGCTCTCGAAGCTGGAGCCCGCGCCTACATGCTCAAGAGCATGCCTCCGAAGGATATGATTGACACCATCCGTCAGGTCCACGGCGGAAAGAAGCGTGTTCCACCGGAGATCGCGTCCAATCTGGCTGAACATTATAGTGACGAGCGCTCACCACTCGCGAAGTTGAAGTGCTCTCCCAGATTGCCGGCGGAAATCGTAACCGGGATATCGCGGACAAACTCTTCATCACCGAAGAGACTGTGAAGGTGCACATCAAACACATCATGGAAAAGCTCGGCGCCAGCGATCGCACGCAGGCGGTCGCCATTGGAGTGCGCCGGGGGATTATTCAGCTGTAAGCCAAGCCTCCGTCAATCCAGACCTACCTCGAAAGTAGTACGAAAAGATTCCGAGCATTAGGGATTCATTTTATGAACAAGGTCTCTACTCTGGATTCAGTTATGAAGGAGTACGCCACTGCTCAGAATATTCTCTGCGTTTCCGGATGGGTGGCCCGGCGCAGGCCTACTACTCTTGCGAGTAGCCATTGGAACTGCACTTGTTGTCCAGGGTGCTGCCTACTTTCTGGTCTGGCGTGAGCTAGGGCTCGTGACCTTAGGGGTGGCCTTGCTGGCGTTAGCGAGCGGCATTCTACTGTTGATTGGCTATCTGACTCCGTTCTCCGGGGTGCTGGCTGGACTGATTAGTCTGGGCAGTGCGTTCTCGTGGTTCCCGCCTGCTGACCTGAATTTGTTTGAAGCCAAGTCGACGGGTGCTCTCGCGACCGTCATTGCAGCTGCCCTTGTCTGCCTTGGCCCAGGAGCGTTTTCACTCGATGGCCGCCTGTATGGACGTCGCGAGATCGTCATCCCGGACGCATCGCCTTCATCGAACTCCTGAACTGGCACATATGTTTTGGTTTCCGCCAAACTGTTTTCGTAATCCGACCAACGTTTCCGCTACCCCAAAGGTGGTATTCGATCCCCCGCCTTCGGTGGTATCGAAAAAACACTGCATAGCGGGATGTGTTCTTTTCTGTGATCCCGCAGAATGGCCGACATAGGCCAACCGAGTGGGACAGCCAGCGTGGGGTCCATCGTGGAAGACATTAAGGTTCCGGCAACCGCAGTCAGCGCATGTGTAAGGCTCTTCATTGAGTTGTTGCTCGATGGACCATCCAGAGTCGACGCGAACGATGTAGCTGCGGGTCGGCGCGGCGAGGCCACACAACGGAGGCCTTTTGGCGCGGAATTGATGTAGAAGTCGAAAGAAATTAGATCGATGACTGTGCACAATCCATCAACCAAGGTGACTCATATTTCGTCTTGAAAAAGTAGGAACCGCATCCTCCCGGGCTGGCTACGCAAAGCGCGCTGACTTTTGTGAGCTATTTGAGAGAGAGATGAAGCCTTTATATCTTCTCGCATTTTTGTTGACGGCAAATCACCAGGACGCCGAGAAGTGTTTCGCAGCGGCGGTCGACGAAGCGCTGGAAGAACCAGCCGTGTTCAAGGAATGGGCCGAATCCTGGGTCAAGCGTAGCCTGATCAGAAATGCGGTTGGCATCGTGTCTCCTGCGTCGACCCGAAATGGCGGCAACCGTGACCTCTGGAATAGAGGACAAGAGGAAGCGCCTGGAGACAATGAAATCGATGCCGTGACCCAACTCGCGCCGCTGGAGCGTTTCGTTTTTGTCATGTCGATCCTGGAGCGCTATTCCATTTGGGACTGCTCTCTTATGCTCGGCTGCAGCATGAGGAAGGTCGTGCAGGCGCGAATGCGAGCATTGCACCGGCGTTCAAACCCGGATGCCACGTTTCCGGAACTTGAGGCGCCAGTATCCCATTACGTGGCCGTCGCTTGACCCCGCCAACAACCAAGGCATTGGCTCCGACGCAGTCCGAGCCACCGTTCCTGGTAGCGCAGCTTCTGGTTCTTTTGATATTCGTCGGACTTACGATTCTGGCCGCGAAGCGTTTCCACCTCCAACCGGCGCGAGCTCAAGCGCGTGCCATCGGCAACAAAAATCACAATTGAGGAGAAACTTCTATGAGTACGATTACAGTGAAAGACGGCACTCAGATTTACTACAAGGACTGGGGTTCAGGACAACCCGTGGTCTTCAGTCATGGCTGGCCACTGAGCGCGGATGCCTTTGAGGATCAGATGTTTTTTCTGGCTCACCGAGGTTATCGCTGCGTCGCCCACGACCGCCGCGGCCATGGCCGATCCGGCCAGCCGTGGACCGGCAACGAAATGGATACTTACTCTGACGACCTGGCGACGCTGGTCGAAAAGCTCGACTTGAAGAATGCGATTCACGTTGGTCACTCTACGGGCGGCGGAGAAGTTGCACGCTATATCGGCCGCCACGGCACGAAACGTGTGGCCAAGGCAGTGCTCATCTCGGCGGTCCCTCCGCTGATGGTTAAAACAGCCGCAAACCCCGCTGGTTTGCCAATTGACGCTTTCGATCAACTCCGCGCAGCTGTCCTCACCGACCGCGCCCAGTTCTTCAGGGATCTCAGCACGCCTTTCTACGGCTACAACCGGCCCGGGGCCAAAGTTTCGCAAGGGGTGCGGGACTCCTTCTGGCTGCAAGGGATGCTGTGCGGGCACAATGCCGCCTACGACTGCATCAAGGTGTTTTCCGAGACGGACTTCACTGAGGATCTCAAGAAGTTCGATGTGCCGACGCTCATCCTTCACGGCGACGACGATCAGATCGTGCCCATCGGGGCCGCGGCCCTTCTTTCTTCGAAGCTTGTGAAGGGAGCCACGTTGAAGGTGTATCCGGGCGCGCCGCATGGAATGTGCACGACGTTGAAGGACAAGGTCAACGAGGACTTGCTCGCATTCTTTAAGCGCAGCGAGCAGGTGGCAGCGTAAGTATCCGGTGGCTGCGGCCTTCACCTCCAGCGCGAAGGCCGCGGTAGCTGGTCGGATCCGCCTCTCTGTATTTAATTTTGAGATTGATTGGCGTGGCTGCTACTGCTTACCCGCACAGCCTCTGCGTGCGGTTTTTTGCGATGGTGCGCTACCAGGGGATGTATCTGTGTGCGCACTTCGCGTTCCGCTTGCGTGGGCCCCTTGTCATAGTCTGGGTTAAACATCGCGATCACGGTTACTGCACGGCTGGTATAGCGCCGCGCCCAGTCGCTTTGGATCAGTGTGCTTTGCACGGTTTTCCAGTGCTCGTCTTCTTCTTGAATACTGCCTTCTTGAGTACTGCCCTCGGCTTGCGCCAAATCGCGGTAGCTTGAGTGGTCATTTATGACATTGAGAAACTCCACAAATTCCTCAAGATTTACACCCATTTGATAAACGAGTTGGCTCAGTGCCATCTGCTGCGATGCTGTTAGCTGATCGAAATCGTCGCAATAGGCTCTTGCATTGTGAATGGCCTCCAGAGTAGAGATGCGCAGTAGATTCGTGGCTTCTTGCTCGGTTATCTCCGGAGTCAGTTGATGAGTCCTGATCTTCTTGCGGAACTTCTTCTTCTGCCATGTCCTCATATCGCGATCGAACTGGTCGAGTATGCTCTGCAGCCGCCCCAAATCAAGTCCAGCATCCTGCCATAGTTCAGATGTTGAGGGCTCGATAAACAAATGGGGATTGAGAAGGTTGGTCTGAATGTGCTGGGTTGCCGAGACATCGAGATTGAATCCCGCGCCAATCAGAGGCCGGCCCGTTTTCGGGTCCGGGTAAGCCGCCAGCACCCAGCTCTCATGTTTGCTGTCGCGAAGGATATTCATCAGGGTCTCCAGCTTGAACTTGATGCCGGAGTCCTTGAAATCAAACCACGGTTGGGGCGCCAACGAAAACTCGGGCGCTAGTGGAAAAAAAGATGGGGTCTGATTTCCGGACAGACGGTACGCAGACGGCGATTGTTCCCTGGTTGCAGATAGCGTTGTTTGCGCCAGCGTCATGCCTGCGTGACTGGTGACGGCGAATAGAAGTGTCGCCGCTAAGACGCGTTGCTGGGCAAGGCTCATCTTCCTCAGCGCCAGGGTCAAACGGCGCCATTGCCCATACAATAGTTGAAAATAGTCAGGTTATGAACTGGCAGATTCACCAGTCTGCTGAAGCGAGCGAGAGTATCCATCTTTTTACGAGTCGGGGATTAGAAAGTGATCAGAAGAGTGCAGAACTAGAGAAATTTAAAGGGCCGTGACATTGGTTATGCTCTAGCCGCCGACTCCTGCGAGGGAGTCAACAGCGTGGAGGCACGTACCGTCACAGCCCCTGATGCGATCACTGCTTTCGCAGTTCCAAACCCCAACTGTTCCTCGCAGATCCAGTCGGTTTTTTCAGGTCTGGTTGCTCTGCCGGTTACCCGGCCTGGCTGATCACCCAATCTACTTCGGACCGGCTAATTTTATTTGAACCAATCCTTTCGATCGTCGACGGCGCCAACGTAAATGCTGTGGTCCGTTCTTGTCAATGCCCCTTTTTGGTGCAAAGTCCTCCTACGTCGCAAGGTTCTTGAGAAATTGCAATCGATTGAGTTCGAGGATGTTGCTGATTTGAAATTTGAATCTTCCTCTTTTTCCACAGAACCTTGCACATTGCAAATTTTGCCGCGGGAACCAGCCAAGCACCTTGACGACAAAGAAGTTCTCACGCATGTTATATTTTGGATGGTCAGGGTGGTGGGATGTCGCATCTCGTAGCCTATGTTGACGGCGGTTCTTTGGGAAATCCTGGGCCGTCCGGTATTGGCGTAGTCATCGACGGCGTCGAGGGCGGCAAGATCAGAATCGCCAAATGGATTGGCCACCAGGATAACAACGTGGCGGAGTACGTCGCGCTGCTCGAGGCCTTGCAGCATGCTCTAGCCCTGAAGGCCCAGGCGCTTCATGTTTTCTCCGACTCCGAAGTGGTGGTCAAGCAAATGACCGGCGATTACAACTGCCGCAGCCCTCGCTTGTATTCTTTGAACTGGATCTGCCGCAAACTTGCCCGTTCCTTCGATTTCTCCATCTCCCATGTTCCTCGAGAACGCAACGCGGAGGCCAATGGCTTGGCCAGCTCGGCGATCCGCACCCAGCTTTCCGTGGTCTGCCCGTAGATTTCGCGTTTTTGAGATTTATCTGAGACTGCCTCGCACCAGACATGCATTGGTCGGCTTGAAGTGGCACCCCACAAATCGGATGGTCGTTCCGACCTGCCGGGGGTAGAATGATCACGTTTCCGGCTACGGCTTGTCCCAATGCCGACTGGCGAACGACAGATTTCCACTATCGATTTCCTGGAGGTGTGTGATGGCGACAGTGAATCCGACCGAAGGGTTGCGTGGACGTGGCACGATCATGAAGAAGGGCGCGGGCTGGTTTACAGCGATGGCCGTAGTTTTCATCATCCTTGGGTTTATGGCCATTTTGGAGCCTGGGATTGCGGGCTTGGCAGCGACCATTCTGGTAGGGTGGCTCCTGATTTTTGGAGGCGGGGCACACCTGGTCGCGGCGTTCAGCGGAGGCGGCGCGGGCCGCGTGATCTGGCAGGTGATTCTCGGGATTATCTACGTCGTTGGCGGATTTTACTTTCTGATGCATCCGCTGCTGGGGCTAGGGACGCTGACTCTGTTCTTGGCGGGAATTATCGTAGCGGAGGCGGTCGTGGAATTCATTGCCTATTTCCAGACTCGAGGCGAAGGCGGCTCTGGATGGCTGCTGGTAAACGGGTTGATCACACTGCTGCTGGGCGGGCTGATCTGGATGCACTGGCCGTCAAGTTCGGTCTGGGCAATCGGGACGCTGTTAGGCGTGAACCTGCTGATGACAGGAATCTCGCGACTGATGCTGGGGATGGCGGTGCGAAAGCTGGGCAGTCGAGTGGAGGGCAGCAGCAAACTCGCCGCCTGATCGACATTTCCCTCATTCCTGGGCGAGGCACGAAACCCGACGCCTGCGGTGTCGGCGTCTCCAGTGATGCGTAGATCCTCGCTCAGGAAGGACAATTCTGTACGGAGCTTTCTGACTAAACCGACGGGGTTTACCACCGCCGTTGTTCTGGAGCCTATGCATGAGAGTTTTCTTGCGCGTTGCAATCGCTCTCTTATTGACCGCGATCGTCTTTCCTCAGAATGATGCAGTCGTCCCTAACGAGAACCTCGTAACCGAGGGCATTCCGAAGATTCCCGTGTCGATCGCGGAATCGGTGGAGCGCTATAGCAACTTTCGCGGAGCGACTCTCGACAGTTGGGATCCCGTAAAACGCGAGATTCTGATCTCCACACGTTTTGCCGACACCAACCAGATTCATCTAGTGAAGATGCCGGGCGGAGCACGCACCCAATTGACTTTCTATCCCGATCGCGTCGCTAGCGCCCATTATTCGCCGACGAAAGACGATTCCTTCGTATTCTCCAAGGACGTGGCTGGGGGCGAGTTTTTTCAACTCTATCGCTACGATGTTTCGAGCGGCGATGTCACCCTGCTCACCGGCGGCAAGTCGCGTAACACTGACGCCGTGTGGTCGCACGCAGGCGACCGGTTAGTTTACGGATCGACGCGACGCGACGGGAACGATGTTGATCTTTGGGAGATCGAACCCGCTAATCCCAAGAGTGACCACTTGCTCGCCCAACTGCAAGGGGGCGGTTGGCAGGCTCTCGATTGGTCGCCTGACTCGAGCAAGATTCTGGCCGTAGAAGAAATTTCTGCCAATGAAGCCTACCTCTGGATCGTAGACGCGAAGAGTGGCGAGAAGACCCTGATTACGCCCAAAGGCGGCGCGGAAAAGATCGCCTACAACGACGGCCGTTTCAGCAAGGATGGCAAAGGCATTTTCGTCACCACCGACAAGGACTCTGAATTTCAGCGTCTGGCCTATGTTGATCTCGCGACCAAGGAACACACTTATCTCACCAGCAATATTGCGTGGGACGTCGACGAGTTCGATCTCTCCGACGACGGAAAAACTATTGCGTTCGTAGTCAATGAAGACGGCTTTGGTGTGCTTCATCTGCTCGACACGAACACGCGCAAAGAGAAGTCGGTGCCCAGTCTGCCCAAGGGCGTCATCTCCGGTGTGCAGTGGCATAAGAATAGTCGCGATCTGGGTTTCAATCTTTCTTCCGCGCGCTCCAGTTCCGACGTTTTCTCGCTTGATGTGCAAACCGGCAAAGTTGAGCGCTGGACCTTTAGCGAGACTGGCGGTCTCAATCCTTCTGACTTTCCCGAGCCGGAGCTGATTCATTGGAAATCGTGGGATGGGCGCACCATCAGCGGCTTTCTTTACCGGCCGCCAGCGAAGTTCACGGGCAAGCGCCCGGTGATCGTTAACATTCACGGTGGCCCCGAAGGCCAATTCAAGCCCAGTTTCCCTGGCCGATGGGATTACTACATGAACGAACTCGGCGTAGCCATGATCGCGCCGAACGTGCGCGGGTCCACCGGCTACGGGAAGACGTTTCTGGCCCTGGATAACGGTTTCCTGCGCGAGGGCTCGTATCAGGACATCAATGCTTTGTTCGACTGGATTCAAACTCAGCCCCAGTTAGATTCTGGCCGCGTGTTGGTGACCGGCGGCAGCTACGGCGGCTTCATGACATTGGCAGTCGCGACCAACTACAACGATCGCATCTGCTGCTCCGTGGACGTCGTCGGCCCGTCGAATCTCGTGACCTTTCTCGAACATACGTCGGGATATCGGCAGGATCTGCGGCGCGTAGAGTACGGCGATGAACGCGATCCCAAGATGCGTGCGTTTCTCGAGCAGATCGCGCCCTACAATAAAGCCAAGAATATTACCAAGCCGTTATTCGTGGTTGCAGGCAAGAACGATCCTCGCGTGCCGGCGAGTGAGTCCGAGCAGATGGTCAATATCGTCCGGCAAAACGGAACGCCCGTCTGGTGGTTGATGGCCAAGGATGAGGGGCACGGCTTCGCGAAGAAAAAGAATCAGGATTACCAGTTCTGCGCCACCGTGATGTTTATGAAGGATTATTTATTGAAGTAGCAGTTGAATGCTGTTGGAAATCACGGCATCTTCAATCATGCGATCTTTGGGTTGAGTCGAGCTTCGATCTTGTCCAGTAGTCTAGCACACGCTTCCCCGGCATCTCGGCTGGAGAAGTCGCTGCCTAATTCGATCACTGCAACCTTGGCGCACGCAGCCTGGAAGCCGTTGTGCGTGGCCGCGAATGAGGTCAGTTCCGGACCTATCAGCACCAGATCGAAATGCGAGACCCGCATCAGGATCAAAGCGTCGCCCATGCGGCTGCTGGTATGGACGTGGTACCCGGTGCGGTGCAGCAGTTCGCGTAAGCAGGCGAGAACGTCGGCATTGCCATCCAGGCAAAGAACGCTTCGCCCTGTGGAAAGAGGGGCCTCGGTTTTGGTTCCTCGAAGGTAAAACGCGGCGACTGCGTTCTCCTCCGACTCGTGCGCGTCGAACAACTTCGTCAGTTGCGCCAGTTCCAGAACCTTGCGCACATGTTCCGGCACGTTGCACAGCTTCAGGTCGCCATGCACCTGGCGGGTGCTGGTAAGGCTACGAACTATGGTGCCAAGGCCGCTGCTGTCAATGAATCCAACCTCGCCCAGGTGCAGGACGATGGCGCGGCGATCGCGCAATAACCAGGTGACGTGCGAGCGCAGAGACTCGCTCTCGCTACCCGCAACAATTCTGCCGTTGCAGCGCACGATGGTGACTCGTCCGACTTCGCGGGTTTCAAATGCCAGGCGCATAAGCCTCCGACGCGGATGGGATCAAGTCGGCAAAATCGCCACATTATAGCCTGAAGATCGCGAATCGGTAGTACGAAAAACCGCGCGGTAATTTCTCTGGCAAGCTGCGAACCCTGAAATTCGCCGGAATGACTGCTTTGGTTCCTTCCGATCAGCCATGTGCCGGCCCTACCGCTATCTGCTAAGCTGGCGCTGATCCAGCTGATTTCCGCCTGCGAAAGCCAGGAATAGCCAGGAATCAGGCGCATGGTGCTCACCTTACACAGCAACGACGGACGGTCAACAATCTCAGCCACTTCCTTTAATCCTGGAACATTTGTCACGTTCGCGCTCTTTTTCTTTCCGCGGGAGGATTGATGAATCCATTGCTTCGTTTTCGTGTGGTTTCCTGGCTTCTTCTTGCAGCCGTTCCCATGGCGGCGCAGACGAAGGCGCAACTCAATCCAACGCATGTGGGGCGGGTGACCGACTGGAGTTATGGCCACGTCGTGGTTAGTGGCGGAGCTTCGGCGGCCAACTTGGAGGCCGCGAGAACTGAGCCGCGAATTCTTTTCCACCTGGTCGAACGCAATCTGGTGCAAGTTCATGATGGCACGCTATCCTCCGACCCTGCCTTGCTCGACGGGGAGAACCAAGTCTCGGCGATTTCAAGGAACCACCCCATCATTCTCGACGGCACCAACGTCAGAAACATGAAAAAGAAGAATCTGAGGACTGACTGGAGCCTCAGCTTGGGCACGGGCAGTGTGGCTCAGGCCATGTTTCCCGCCAAGTTCGGATTCAACATCAACGGCGCTCCGAGCTGTGCCAATGATTTCGTGGTGTTCGGCCTGAATGTCGCTGGCGTCACCAACGGCCAAGCGAATGTAGTTGGAGTCAATAACCTGTACGCGGGAACAGGAGGACTTTGCGGTGCCAATCCCACAGTCAACTGGGCGTACAACGGAAACACGGCTGGAGGCTCGGTATTGACCTCCACCTCGATTTCGCTCGACGGCACAAAAATTGCCTATGTCGAAAGTGCCGCGACATCTTCCATCTTCCATGTGCTTACCTGGAAGGCGGGGCAAGGGAGCTCCGCGACCTCAGCTGCCGCTCCCACACTCAATGGCGCCTGCACGGCCACTTCTTCTTGCCTCAAATCGGTGACTTACTCCACGACTGCTACGGACACGCTGGCATCTGCATGGGTGGATTACCAGACTGACAAGGCATTCGTTGGCAGCGATGATGGCAAGATATATCGGATCAGTTGCGTCTTCACTTGTGCGCTCAACACGCAGCCCATAGTGGACTGGACTTTCACTCTTCCCGTCGCGGGCACGGGCGGCGCGCCGGCCACGCCTAATGGGCCGGTTTATGACTTTCCCAGCGGACGGTTATTTGTCGGCGATCAACTGGGCGAGGTTTGGGTGATCAATGCCAAGGGCGCCACCGCGACTCTCAATGCCGGACCAGTGATGATCGGCGGCGGAGGTTGCACCACCGCTCATCCTCCCGGCCGCACCGGCACTGGCGCAGACTGTACGGCTACCGGAACCGCGTACGGCATTCCCGACTCGATCATCATGGATGCCTCCGGCGGTAGCCAGAGAATCTTCGCGATATCCGGCAACGACGGTACCGCCGGCGCGAGCGCAGTATTGGCCCAACTCAAGATGAATCTCACAGCCGAGGTAAGCGTCCCCATCGGCATGGGAGGTGTCGATCTTCATACCGGTGCCTTTGATAATGGATATTGGGGCATCACCCCTACGACGGGTGAACTCTTCGTGTGTGGAACCGGGCCCGCAGATACGACGCCTACACACTATTGGATCGGATTCACATCTTATCCAACGATGAACTCCACTCCCACGGGACACTTGCAACGTTTCAACGTCGCGAACCTCCCTTGTGTTCCCTACACCGAACTTTACAATCCCAACTTGGCCCTTGGGGGCAACACGAACAACCACGATCTTCTGATGAGCGGACTGGTTGGCGCGGGTGCCAACGGATACGTGATCACCAACGACATAAGTTCCGGGAGCGTTACCGCCGGACTCAATAGCACGAACTACCCGGGGGGAATCAGCGGCATCATCGTCGACAACGTGAGCACTCAAAATCAGGCTTCCAGCATGTATTTCACCACACTGACGACCTCTACTGTGGGAACGTGCGGAGGCACCCACTGCGCCGTCAAGCTGCAACAGCTGAATTTGCAATAAGCTCTGGGCACGACCAATCTTTCTCGTTGTGTCCGAGAAAACGGGTGTAGAATTGCGCTCTGCAGTCTTGTGCGTAAAGGAGGTGTGTATGCCCGCCCGCCTCGTTTCCCTGCTTGTGCTTCTAATCGCAGTCCCTGCCTTCAGCCAACAGCCTTGCATCTCTCAGCGAATCAACCAGAGGATAGATTCGCGCGAACAAAGAATAAGCCAGATTGTCCGGGAACCCAGCACGGCCGAACTTGACGCCAGGGCAGTCCGCCTCCAGGCAATCCAGCGCGACGCGGAAGAGCTGTCGGGATTGAGCGCATCCGTGCAATCAGATCTGCAGCAACTGGGGAAGGGCCTCCTCGCCAAGGATTTGGATGCAAGACTGAAAAAGATGGAAAAGCTTTCCAAGAGGCTGCGCCAGGAACTCGAGCAGTAGCTTCGCTTCTTAGCTCGCCGGGGCAAGTTCGCAAGCCGTGAGACCGTTTTTCATCTGCCTCTTCTGAGAGACTTTCTCTTGATCTGCTTCTAAACTAACCCAATGCGATTTTCCGATCTCGCACTGTCAAAACGCCTAGAACGCGCGGAAGGACACGCATGTGTTCAGTACGCCGAGGCACAACATCGTCTATTTCCTAAGAGCGGTGCGGCGTGGATTGAATGCGCCGGAGCATACGCAGTTTTCAATGGCATCGACTCTCCCATCACTCAAAGTTTCGGACTCGGCCTATTCGAGGAACTGACTTCCGCTTCGCTAGACGTGATTGAGCGGTTCTTTCTCGACCGAGGCGCTCCGGTCCATCAGGAAGTGAGTCCCTTCGCGGGAGTACCTGCGCTGGATTTGCTTTGTAAGCGAAACTACAGGCCAATCGAGCTCAGCAATGTACTTTATCGGTCGGTTGAGCAGCCCGTGACTGAACCACAGGCTGATATTCGTGTTCGCGTCACGGGTCCAGAAGAAGCGCAAATCTGGACTGACATTAGCGCCAGGGGTTGGGCACATGAACATCCGGAACTTCAGGAAGTTGTTTTACAGCTCGGCACCATCCTCTCGGCGCGCGAGGGTGGTCCATGCTTCCTGGCTGAGGTTGACGGTAAACCCGGCGCCGCGGGCGTGCTGTCAATACATGACAACGTTGCCCTGTTTGGCGGCGCGTCGACGGTTCCAGAGCTGCGGCGCCGCGGACTGCAAACAGCGCTCCTTCACGAGCGAATGCGCTATGCCTTCGACCACGGATGCGATCTGGCAATGATGGTGGCTGTGCCGGGCAGCGATTCCCAGCGCAATGCTGAGCGTAAGGGATTCCGTATCGCTTACACACGGACGAAATGGCAGTTGTGTTCTTAGGTAAGATCGAATAGGAGACAGGAAACTGCGCTACCGCCGCGAAGTTCGAGCAGGGACTGCGTAATAAACACAGCCTCAGAAACCGACCTGACCTTGGAGACCAGATTTTGCGCATGCGCGCGATCTTTTTGCAGGATTACGATGCGTTGTACATTTGGCAACTCCTCCCGCCCGCGAATCAAGCCGAGTCGGGCGAACATGCTTACCGCAGTGACTCACCAGGCGGATCTCATGTCACTGGACGTGCCCCCGGCCGCGGGTACGTAACACTTCAGGGTGTAATCCATCACCATGCGATCGGCATTGAAGCGCCAGCCGAGAGTGCGGATGGTTCGCTTCATGCGCTGGATCCAGCCGCGCGGCAAGCCGTCACGATCACGCTGGTAGTACAAGGGAATCACTTCGTCCCGGAGCGCGCGGTGCAAATCCTCGCCGTCGCGCGTGTCGTGCACGCTCATGTTAGAGTGCGTTCTGCCCGTCCCGATGGCAAATCCATTCATGCCGTCGTAGGCCTCAGCCCACCAGCCATCGAGCACGGAAAGGTTCAGTCCGCCGTTCAAGACCACCTTTTGACCACTCGTACCCGATGCCTCCAGCGGACGCCGCGGGTTGTTCAGCCAGACATCAACCCCCTGCACGAAATGACGTCCGACGTTAATGTCGTAGTCTTCGACAAAGACGAACTTATCCGCGAACCGCGAGTTGCGCATCAATTCAGCAATCTGCTGCAGAACCCGCTTCCCGGGCTCATCGTTAGGATGCGCTTTGCCGGCAAAAACAAACTGTACCGGCCGTTTAGGATCGTTCACCATGGACGCGAGGCTCTCAATGTCGCTCAGAATCAGGTTGGCTCTCTTGTAGGTCGCGAAGCGGCGCGCAAAACCGATGGTCAGCGCGTCCGGACTGAGCACCCTGCCGAGCCTCTGCAAAACCTCTCGTGATTCTCCGCGGCGCTCCGCCTGCTCTACGGCACGGCGGCGTACGAACTCGAGAAGCTGCGATTTCAGGCTGAGGTGCGTCTCCCAGAGCTCGCCGTCATCCACGCTCTCGATGCCTTCCCAGATGCGGGCTTCGCTGCTGTGCTGGTGCCAGTTCGTACCCAGATGGCGGTCATAGAGCCGAAACATTTGCGGCGCGAGCCATGAGGGAACATGAACTCCGTTGGTGATGTGACCGATCGGAACTTCGTCTTCCGGCTTGCCCGGACAGAGCCCCGTCCACATCGCTCTGGACACTTCGCCGTGCAGGGCGGAAACCGCGTTGGCGCGGCGTGAGAGTCTTAAGCCCAGGACGGTCATGCAAAATGTTTCGTGCTGGCTGTTGGGGTCCTCGCGTCCCAGCCCCATCAGGCTTTCCTGGGAAAGCCCTAGCGATTCGCGCATCGGTCCCAGATGCTCTTCGATGAGATCCACATCAAAGCGATCGTGACCAGCAGGCACAGGGGTATGGGTGGTGAAGACCACTTCCCGCGAGACGCGTGCTGCGGCGGCGTCGAAGTCG
>Ga0210402_10001720_pt1 | contig 22382 bp, 19 predicted proteins | sample IncBWC7MmetaG_FD_161055 | JGI IMG/M metagenome (GOLD analysis project Ga0210402, IMG submission 161055) | Forest soil microbial communities from Barre Woods Harvard Forest LTER site, Petersham, Massachusetts, United States - Inc-BW-C-7-M | ecosystem: Environmental > Terrestrial > Soil >... | reverse complement strand
GACTTTGGGTTCGGGTTGCCAGACTTCGGTGTCTTCGGGCTTGGGGGCGGGCTTGGGCTCGGGCTGTTGGGCGAGGGCGGTTGCGGCGAGAGCTAGGAATAGGAGCAGGGCGGTGGTTAGGGTGCGCATGGTGGGAGAAGGATACACCCGATGGGGAGAAATGCGGGGGAAGTGGAGAGATTACGGAGAGCCAGTTAAAGGATGACATTAATTCCATAACAATGTTCGGAGATTATTCACCAATCAAGCAGTGTTTGGTCGACAGCGAATAGGCTCTGGTCAGTCCAGACCGCTGATCTTTAATGGAGTGAGTCTGTGACTCTGCACGTCGAGAAGATAGAGTTCGCTCCTCACGGGCGTTCCACGCCAATCTGAGCGCCATTTCAGAAATGCAGCAGTCTTGCCATCGGCAGAAACTTTGAGATCACTGGCATATCCGTTCCCCTTTGTCAGCCTCTCCACCGCCCCCGTTTCGATCTCCACTCGATACACATCGTAGTCAAATCCACTCCAAGGCAGCTTTCCGTCACTAGCAGCCATGAATAGGAGACTTTTTCCGTCCGGCATATAGTTCGGGAAGTTGACGATTGGATTCTTGTGGTCGGCTTCCTTTGGAACGTGTGGCTTGAGTGAATGTGTTGGGGGTCCCGGAAGAGTAAGAGAATAGATCGCAATCTGTTGATCGGCATCAAACCCTTCCGTCATAACCGCCATATTTTTCCCGTCAGGAGAGACGGAGACGGGTGATGCGTCGTAGAAGCTCTCGTTTGTAAGTTGACGCACATTTGAGCCGTCCAAGTCGCTCGCATAGAAGCGCCACGCATGAAGGTGTGGCTGCGCTATGGGGGAGTAACTGCCGTAGTATCCTGCACGACCGAAAACAATGGTCTTGTTGTCGGCGGATAGGACCGGCGAGAAAGCGGTGACTTCCGCGGGCGACCACTGTTGCATGCCTGAACCGTCGCTGTTAACAAAAACGATTCCACGATGAGATCCACCTTCCGGCCAGTAGGTGAATACGATTCGCTTCCCGTCCGCCGAGAAAGCTGGGCTCGACTCGTATCCGGCTTTCGCAGTCGTCACCCGGGTCGCGTCGCCCGTGTCCGCGGAGACTTTGTAGATAAACGCGGTGCTGCCCTTTTTGAATTCAACGGCGACAATCTTGCCATCTGGAGAGAGATTGATTGATTTCATCTGGCCGGATGACTTCCCAGCGCATGCAATAAGGGAGGTGAGGAATAGAAGAAAGCGTACGATTCTTTTGAGAAGCCACGGAGATCGCACAACTCACCCTCCTCTACCTTCGTGATCCACTTTACAGGAAGGGTGGGTCGCTGGGGGCTGTAGTGTGACACCTTGCGAAGCGTCACAATTCTTCGGGAAGTTGACGAAATCCGGTGCTTGGCGAAACCTGCCCATTTACATTGAAGACCCCGCGAGCTGCGCTCGCGGGACAGCCGGGGCCGGCTGTCCCCACATAATCTCAACGACTAGTTGCTGTCTTCGCCGACTTTTAGGACCGCTAAGAAGGCTTCCTGGGGGATGTCGACGCGGCCGATGCGCTTCATGCGCTTCTTGCCTTCTTTTTGTTTCTCGAGGAGTTTGCGTTTGCGGGAGATGTCGCCGCCGTAGCATTTGGCGATTACATTCTTGCGGATCGCGGAGACGGTTTCGCGGGCGATGATTTTTGCGCCGATCGAGGCTTGAATCGCGACTTCGAACATTTGGCGGGGGATGAGTTCGCGCATTTTTGAGACCAGGGCTTTGCCGCGTTCGTAGGCGAAGTCGCGGTGGACGATGATGGAGAGGGCGTCGACGGGTTCGCCGGCGACGAGGATGTCCATTTTGACCATGGGCGATTCCCAGTAGTCGGCGAGGTGGTAGTCGAGGGAAGCGTAGCCGCGGGAGACGGATTTGAGGCGGTCGTAGAAGTCGAGGACGATTTCGTTGAGCGGCAATTCGTAATGCAGCATGACGCGCGAGGAGCTGACGTATTCGAAAGTTTTCTGTTTGCCGCGTTTGTCTTCGACCAGTTTGAGAATTCCGCCGACGTATTCTTCGTTGGTGAGAATGGTGGCGAGGATGATGGGCTCTTCGATCTTGGCGATCTCGCTGGGATCGAGCCAGCGCGAAGGGTTGTCGACTTCGACCATGGTGCCGTCGGTTTTGTAAATCTTGTAGCGCACGCCGGGAGCGGTGGTGATGAGTTCGAGTGAGAACTCGCGTTCCAGGCGCTCCTGAATAATTTCCATGTGCAGCAGGCCGAGGAAGCCGCAGCGGAAGCCGAAGCCGAGGGCTACGCTGCTTTCGGGTTCGAAGAAAAATGACGAATCGTTCAGGCGAAGTTTTTCAAGGGCTTCGCGCAGGCGGGTGTGCTCGTGGGAATCGACGGTGTAGAGTCCGGCGAAAACCATGGGCTTGATTTCTTCGAAGCCGGGCAGGGCTTCGAGGGCGGGAGCCGCGTCGTGGGTGATGGTGTCGCCGATTTTCGTGTCGGCGACATTCTTGATGTTGGCGATGATGAATCCAACTTCGCCAGCCACCAGTTGTTCGATCTCGACAGGCTTGGGAGTGAGCACGCCGAGAGTTTCCGCATCGAACGTGGTTCCGTTCCACCAGAGGCGAATGCGATCGCCTTTTTTTAATGTCCCTTGAAAGACGCGGGTGAGCACGACGACGCCGCGGTAGGGATCGAACCAGGAGTCGAAAACCAGCGCCTGGAGCCGGTTGTCGGGCGACCCCTTGGGCGGAGGGACGCGCTTCACGATGGCTTCCAGCACATCGGGAACGCCTTGTCCGGTCTTGGCGCTGATGAGCACCGCGTCGCTCGCGTCGAGGCCAACCGCGCTCTCGATCATTTCCTTGGTGCGCGGAATGTCCGCGCTCTGCAGATCGATCTTGTTGATGACGGGAATAATTTCCAGGCCGTGGTTGATGGCGAGATAGGAATTGGCCAGCGTCTGGGCTTCGACTCCCTGCGACGCGTCGACGATAAGGAGCGCGCCTTCGCACGAGGCGAGCGAGCGCGAGACTTCGTAAGAAAAATCCACATGGCCCGGGGTGTCAATTAGATTGAGCTGGTAGGTCTGACCGTCTTGCGCGGTGTAAGCCATGCGGACGGCGTGGGCCTTGATGGTGATGCCGCGTTCGCGTTCGAGGTCCATGGAATCGAGTACCTGGGCCTGCATTTCGCGCGCGGTGAGCGATCCGGTGAGTTCGAGCAGGCGGTCGGCGAGCGTGGATTTGCCGTGGTCGATATGCGCGATGATCGCGAAATTTCGGATGTGCTGGGAATCCATGATGAGAGCGAGTGATCTTCAATTCTAACAGGGGGAAGTGCGGGGCGAAGTGCAGGTGAGTGCAGTGGTCGGTGGCTCGTGGGCAGTGGTCAGGGGTTGGGCGGGGTGCGTTTCTCGGGTAGAATCCTGGACTGTTGAATGGGAGGTGAACATGCGCAGATTGGCCGTTGCGGTTGGGTTGATGCTGGCGTGCCGGGTTGTGCTGGTGGGTCAAACTCTTTCGTCGGAGGTGCAGGCATTTGTGAAGGTGAAAGCTCCTGCCATCGCTCTTACGCATGTGCGCGTGATTGACGGCACGGGGGCGGCGGCGCGCGACAATCAGACCGTCATTTTTGCTGACGGAAAGATTACGGCGGTCGGCGACGACTCGGGAGTGTATGCGCCGAAAGATGTGCAGGTGCTTGATCTGCATGGATACAGCGTGATTCCTGGACTGGTGGGGATGCACGATCACATGTTCTATCCCATGGGGAATGGAATTTTCGGGGAGATGGGTTTTAGTTTTCCGCGACTATATCTGGCGGGCGGTGTGACTACGATTCGCACGACGGGGTCGCTCGAACCTTACACCGATCTTGAACTGAAGAAGCAGATCGACGCGGGGCAGGCGCTGGGGCCGAAGATTCATGTTACGGGGCCGTATCTGGAGGGCGGGGGATCGTGGGCGCTGCAGATGCACCAACTCTCCGGGCCAGAAGATGCGACGAAGACGGTGAACTTCTGGCTCGACCAGGGCGTCGACAATTTCAAGGCGTACATGTTCATTACTCGGGCGGAGTTGGGCGCGGCGATTCAGGCGGCGCACAAGCGCGGGGCGAAGGTGACTGGGCATTTGTGCGCGGTGAATTTTCGTGAGGCAGCTGATCTGGGGATTGACGATCTGGAGCACGGACTTTTCGTTGACACCGAATTCATGTCCGGCAAGAAGCTGGACCAGTGTCCGGAAGATGGCGAGGATCCGGTGGGGATGGCGAAGCTGGATGTAAATGCGGGGCCGCTGCATGACACGATCCAGTACTTGATTCAGCATCACGTTGCGATCACTTCGACGTTACCGGTGTTTGAGATGGGCAGTTTTCCGGGGCGGCCGACCATGCAGAAGCGGGTACTGGACGCGCTTTCTCCCGACGCGCGCAGTGCGGTGCTGGCGAATCGCGTGCGAGCCAGCGACGTGAGCCGCATCCGCAAACGATGGGGGAGCGATGTATCTCCGTACGAGGCAGCGTTCAAGAAAGAGGAAGAATTCGAATACGCGTTCTCGAAGGCAGGCGGGTTGCTGCTGGCGGGGCTTGATCCGACGGGCATGGGCGGGGTGATTGCGGGCTTTGGTGACCAGCGCGAAGTCGAGTTGCTGGTGGAATCGGGGTTCACTCCGGTGGAGGCGATTCATATTGCCACCTACAACGGTGCGCAGTATCTGGGAGAGCTGGATCGTATCGGTACGATTGCAGTGGGGAAGCAGGCGGACCTGGTGGTGATCAAGGGCGATCCGTCGAAGAAGATTGAGGATATTGAGAATGTAGAGACGGTGTTCAAAGATGGCATCGGATATGATTCGGCTAAGCTGATCGAGTCGGTGCGGGGCGTCGCGGGAAGCAGGTAAAGGCAGTTGTCGGTTGCCAGTTCAGCGTTCGCAGGTCCTAGTTCTCAGTTCCCAGTAAAATCAGAACCCATGCTCGTCCTCGCCTCCGCCTCGCCACGACGTCAGGAACTGCTGCGCAACGCGGGCATTTCGTTCACGGTGCAACCGGCGGACATTGATGAGACTCCACGGGGGGGCGAGTCACCGCGCGACTATGCGGAGCGACTGGCCAGCGAGAAGGCGATTGCGGTCTGGCGGTTGCATCCAGAGGCTATGGTTTTGGGGGCGGACACGATTGTTGTGGTGGGTGAGACGATCCTCGGCAAGCCAGCCGATCCCGAAGATGCGGAGCGCATGCTGCGTCTGCTTTCTGGGCGTGTGCATCGCGTGATCACGGGCGTGTGCATCGTAGAAGCACAGCTGCCAGTTGCCAGCACAAGCGCTCAGTCGCCTGCGGGCTCACGCGAGAATCCGAGAATTGCTTCTGAGACAACGCTGGTGACGATGAACGAATTGTCTGACGATGAGATTCGCGACTATATCGCGACGGGCGAACCTATGGATAAAGCGGGGGCGTATGCGATTCAAGGAATGGCTTCGCGCTGGATTCCGCGCATTGAAGGAGATTACAGCAACGTGGTGGGATTGCCGGTGGCGCTGGTTTGGCGGATGCTGCGCGAAGGGAAAGGTGGCGAGAACGATGAGCGGCGAGTTGACTCTTAGGGCTTTTTGTCCTCGGGCTTTTCTTCTTTCTTTTCTTCGCCTTCCTTCATGGAAGCTTTAAAATTACGGATACCTTCGCCCAAGCCTTTGCCCAACGATGCAAACTTGGACGGGCCGAAGAGCAGCAGGGCAATGGCCACGATCAATAAAATATGGAAAGGTTGAAACAGCCCTTCACCCATAGCTCCTCCGAGAAGACTCCGGCGCATTGCGCAAAAATGCACACCTGACGCATGGCCTGATTGAAATTCTAGGCCTCTCGCGTCGGCGAGTCAAAGAGCGGGGTGCCCGCGCACGCTTACCAAGCGTCCCGCAGGCAGTCTATGTGCATGAGTGGCGGTTTCCGAAGAAGGACGCGCCTATGCCGAAAATTCGCGCTTTGCTGATTACAGTCGCGCTTTGTGTTCACAGCGTGGCGCTTGTCCATGCCCAGGCACCAGATTCGGCTCCAGCCCAACAGCGCAAGACCAGCGAACCGTACACCGGCGATCTCTCGGTTTTCGATTCTCCCGGCCGGGAAGAACGACTTCAGATCAAACGCGTGATGGACATTCTCGGCATCCTGCCCGGGAAAAACGTGGCCGACATTGGCGCCGGATCGGGCTGGTTCACGGTTCGCGCGGCGCGGCGAGTGGGCGGAGGCGGTCTGGTTTATGCGGTCGACATTAACCCGGAGGCGATCCGCTACATCGACGCGCGGGCGCAGAAGGAACAGTTGCGGAACGTGAAGACGATCCTGGGCAAGGCCGACAACCCGCTTCTGCCGGCGAACTCGGTAGACGCGGTTCTGTTGCTCAAGACCTATCATGAAGTGGCGCAGCCCGTGGATTTGCTGCGGAATCTGCGCGCGGCGTTGCGTTTGGGCGCCAGGGTGGGAGTGATTGACCGCAACGGCAATGGCGAGGACCACGGGGTCGGCCGCGACGTTGTGATTCGCGAAGCGAAGGAGGCGGGCTACAAGTTGCTCGATCAGTATGACTTCGTGAAGGGCGACAAGATGGATTACTTCCTGGTCTTTGCAGCTGGGGACTAACGGTTATGCGGTCTCAATCATTCCGGCGAGAAGCAGCGCCCGGCGCGGCAATTCGGAGATCACAATGTGTTCGTGGACAGCATGGGCACCCTGGCCCGATCCTCCCATGCCATCGAGAGTCGGAATGCCCAGGCCGGCGGTGAAATTTCCGTCGGAGCCTCCACCCACCGCGGCCTCTTCGAGCTTCCAATCAATTTGCTTCGCGATCGCCTGCGCTTTCTCGTAGAGGGCGGCGACTCCTTCGTTCCGTTCCATGGGCAAACGGTTGATGCCACCCTCGATGCTGAGCTTGCAATGCTTGTCGAACGGCTTCAGGGCGCGGAGCTTGCGGTCGAGAGCTGAGGCCTGCTTCGCATGGGTGATGCGCACATCGATTTCTACGGTGGCTTCCGCTGCGATCACGTTGGTGCGGGTTCCTCCTCGAATCACGCCGGGGTTGACCGACACACCTTGCGCTAAATCGTTCAACTTAGAGACCGCGGTGATTTGCCGCGCGAGTTCGAGGATGGCGCTGTGTCCCTTGCCCGGGTCGAGTCCCGCGTGGGCCGCGACGCCCTGCACATTGAGAATGTATTCACCTACACCTTTGCGCGCGGTCTTCACGGCCCCGCGAGGTCCGGCGGGTTCGAGCACGAGGACAGCCGCAGATTCCTTCGCCAGGGCTTCGGTGATTGCGCGCGAAGAATAGCTTCCGACCTCTTCGTCCGAAACCAGAAAAACCGTGACCGGCCGGGGCAATCCCGTATGCCAGGCCTGCAACGCCTGGATCGCGAAGAGCATGAGCGCGATGCCCGACTTCATGTCGAGCACGCCGGGGCCGTGCAGGCGGCCATCGGCGACATGGCTGGGCATGGTGGCGAGCGTTCCCAGAGGGTAGACGGTGTCGAAATGGCCAAGCAGCAAAACTGGCTTGAGCTCTTCGCGGCCGGGGAAATCGATCTGGAGATTGTCACCGAAATCCTCGGCGCGGTGCACGCGAGCGCGTCCGCCGAGAGCTTCGAAACATCCCGCCAGGAAGGCGCCCATGCGGTCGGCTGCTGGCTTGTTGTCGCTGGGGGATTCGATTTCGATGAATTCGCGGATTGTCTTTACGATCTGATCCTGACGGGCTTCGAAGTAGCGCAGGCGTTCGACCCACACTGGATTGGGATTGACTTTGTCGGACCGGCCATGCTTCGAACTCACAGTTTTCTTGCCCGGCATTGTTTGCTCACCTCCGGCCCGTGCCGAGGATGCACTCGCGGGCCAAGTCGTACAGTATAATCTTCAAGCCGTTTTGAGAAGAACGCGTTTGGACAAATCATGAATGAGAGCACTCCTGTGCCGGACACTTCGCCCGGAGCGGCGAAGACCGGGCTCGACATCCACGACATTCTGAAGATCCTGCCGCACCGCTATCCTTTCCTGCTGATCGACCGGGTGCTGGAATTGAAGCGCAAAGAGCGCATCGTCGCGATCAAGAACGTAACCATCAACGAACCGTTCTTCATGGGACACTTTCCGGGTCTGCCCATCATGCCAGGGGTGCTGATTGTGGAAGCCATTGCGCAGGCCGGCGGAGCGCTGCTGCTGACCGAGGTGGAGGACCGGAATGACAAGGTGATGGTCTTTACTGGAATCGAGCGCGCCAAGTTCCGCAGACCCGTCAGCCCGGGAGACCAGTTGCGCCTGGAAGTGGAGGTCAAAGGCTGGCGCTCAGTGCCGGGCATGACCGCGGCCAAGATGCAGGGTTACGCGTACGTGGGCGAGAAGCGCGTCGCCGAAGCGGCGGTGTCGTGCCAGTTGATTGACAAGTCGCGCGGGCGGGCTTCGGACGGGGATGCGCAGTGAGACGACAGATTCAAGACCTCTAACCACGAAGGCACACGAAGGAAACACTCGGCGCGTCCTTCGTTGATGAAGCCGGCTTCCACGAACGTACATCGATGAACATCCATCCCACGGCACTGATCGATCCCCGCGCGAAGGTTCCTGCCTCCTGCAAGATCGGGCCGTATTGCGTGATTGGCGCGGACGTTGAACTGGGCGAGGGATGCCATCTGGTGTCGCATGTGGCGATCGAGGGGCCGACGAAAATCGGGGCCGACAACGGATTCTTCCCCTTCTGCGCGATCGGCATGGCGCCGCAGGATGTCACTTACAAAGGCGAGCCCACGCGGCTGGAGATCGGCGATCACAACGAGATCCGCGAGTGCGTGACCATTAATCGCGGCACGGTGAAGGGTGGGGGGCTCACTAAAGTTGGCAGCCACCTGCTCATCATGGCTTACACGCATATTGGGCATGATTGCGTGATCGAGGATCACGCCATGCTGGTGAATGGCGCGACGTTGGGCGGGCATGTGACGGTGGAAGAGTGGGCGGTGGTCGGAGCGTTGTGCCCGGTGCACCAGTTCGTGCGCATTGGCGCGCATTCCTATATTGGCGGCGGGACGACGATCACGCAGAATGTTTTGCCGTACTCCATGACTTCGGCGGCGCGCGACACACATGCATATGGGATGAATAAGGTTGGATTGGAGCGGCGCGGGTTTTCGAAAGAGCGCATCGCGAAGATTCATCACGCTTACAAGATTCTGCTGGCTTCGAAGATGAATACGTCACAGGCGCTGGAGAAGCTGAAGGCAGAGGCGGATCGCGGCGAGGATGTGGACATGCTGATCCGGTTTATTGAGGAGTCGGAGCGGGGAGTTATTAAGTAGGTGGGCAGCGGGGGGTGCGCGGCTTCTGAACGGCGCGGGTGATGAGGGTAGTGTAGATATCCCGTCAGTGGACTCGCATTCGAGTTCCGAGAGATACTATTCACCCAAATGTCCGCCTCCGACGAAGTTGCGAACAAGAGTTCTGCGCTCGATTCTGTCGTGAAATATGCTGCCGTTCTGACGTGGTTTGTGTACGCCGCAGGGCTGACGCGTATTTCTGAGTTTCTCCGCACTATAAACGTGCCGATGGATCTTGACTTTTTCGCTGTCCAAAGAGTGGTTAGTTACGGCGGGCCCGCAATTTTCGACATTGTCGTCGGCGCCGCAATCTCCCTGGCTGCGTTCGAGGTCGTCAGTGAGAAACCTAACCATCTAACGTCCTGTGTCCTCTGGTCGGTTCCCTCACTGTATATAGTTGTTTTGAGACGCTTTCCGTGGTCGCCATCAGGCTCACTTGCCCTAAGATTGCGCTGTACCGGAGCAGTGCTCGGCGCCATTTATTTACTAGTACTAGTGGCACGCAAAAAGAACATAGTCAGCTCCACAGCGACGCAGATCCTTTTCGCCTTGTTATTTCTGATTGCCCTCATTGGGTATTCCCGATGCTGCGGCGAACTCGACGCGTACACGGCTATGGCTAGTGCGCCTCACGTCCAATTGTTGTTACCAAATGAATTAGTACCCGGCAGTTCCAAATTGGGTCTTTCTTTTTCAACTCCGTCTGCACCCAATCTTTGCGACCCGGTGAATGTAATTGCCTTTACCGACAAGGCGTATTACGTATGGCTTCCCATGGAGAGGCTTGAGGCAGAGAGTCGGCAGGGTGCCGTCAAACTCCAATGGGGGACACCTCGTACAATCGCACTTCCCAAGGACAAGGTTCTAATTGCTGCTGGCCTCGAACGGCCAAACAAGTAGGAAAGACTCACTTGCGATGACTGTGGTATCAGGCGATAGCGCTCATTAGCGCAAGTCGGCGGGGCAGTCTGCCAACTCCTTCGGGCCCAGAGCTCGTTTACGGTTGCCGACGCTTCCTTCTTATCTCCACCTTCTCATTTTCCCTTCCTGTCGAGGAGTCGCTCCATCTCGTCCATCACACGATTCATCTTCTTGACCGTGAGCTCCAGCGGTTCGTCGGTGGTCATATCGACGCCGGCGTCCTTTAGCAGGTCGATGGGGTATTCCGACTTGCCGGAGGAAATGAATTTCAGGTAGCGCTGGGTGGCGCCAGGCTGACCCGCCAGCACTTTCTCGGACAAGGCAGAGGACGCGGTGAAGGAAGTGGCGTACTGGAACACATAAAACGAATTGTAGAAATGGGGAATGTACGCCCACTCGTTGGCGATGTAATCGTCCACAATGCAGACGCCCTGATCGTGTCCGTAATATTTTCTGACGATCTCCAGGTAGAGTTTCGACAGAGAATCGCCGGTGAGGGGCTCTCCTTTTTCGACCATTTCGTGCATGCGCAGTTCAAATTCCGCGAACTGAGTCTGCCGGAAAACGGTTCCCTTGATGCTCTCCAGGTAGTTTCCCAGTAACGCGAGCCGGGTGGCGTCGTCTTTGATCTGCTTGAGCATGTAGTCGATGAGCAGAGCTTCGTTGAAGGTGGAAGCGACTTCCGCAACAAAAGTCGGGTAGGAAGACAACGGATAAGGCTGAGTCTTATTCGAGAAGTAGCTGTGCATGGTGTGCCCGAGCTCGTGGGCCAGCGTGCTCATGTCGTCGTACTTCCCGTTGTAGTTCAGAAGCATGTAGGGGTGAACGTCGTAGGCGCCGCCGTTGGAATAAGCTCCGGAGGTTTTGCCTTCGGTGGGGTACATGTCGATCCAGCGTTCGGTGAAGGCACGCTTCGCGCCCACGGCATATTCGGGGCCCAGCGGGGCAAGCGCCTGCAGAATATTCTTTTCGGCCACGTCGACCGAATATTTCGTGTCGACCGACGATACGAGAGGAGCATACAGATCGTAATAATGAAGCTCGGGAAGGCCCATCATCCTCTTACGAAGTTTCAGATAGCGCTGAAAGGTGGGCAGATTGTGATCGACGCCTTCCACTAACCTCGAATACACCGACACCGGAATGTTGGGCTGGTCCAGAGTCGCTTGCAGAGAGTTTTCGTAATTCCGCGCATGCGCGTAGAAGACGGAAGTCTGCACATTGGAATTCATCATGGAGCCGAAGGTCCCACGATATTTTCCCAAGGTCGTGAAAAAAGCTTCCATGACTTTCTGCCGGTCCTCGCGGGAGGATGAAGCGCGGTGAAGCGAGAACGCCGCTTTGTCGAGCTTTACCGTCTTGCCGTCGCTCAGAGTAACGGAAGGATACGGAAAATCGGCGTCGGCAAAAATGCCATAGACGCTGGACGGCCCGCTCGCCATCACCGACGACGCCGCCAGGATTTTCTCCTCCGCGTTGCTGAGCGTGTGCGCACGGCGCCGAGCAATGTCTTCGAGGTCATGGCGGAAAATATGCAGCCGAGGCTCTTGCGTCAGAAATCGTTCGATAGTGGCGTTATCCATTTTGAGGATTTCGGGCTCGATAAACGCCGATTCGGTGCCGAGAACGGACCCCACCTGAATCATTTCCTGCTGCATGCCCTGATAGGTGCTGACTCGTGTGTCCTCGTCGGACTTCATGCTCGCATAGACGAACAGGCGAGTGAGCTCCTTGTCGAAGGAGCTTTGCGTCTCCATCGCGTCGGCCAAGCGGGACGCGGAGGAAGCCAGCGAGCCTTGAAACTGCCGCAGCTTCGGTAAATCAGACGTCAGCTTTTCCTTCGCCGCGCGCCAGGCCTGGTCCGACGGATAGATGGACGTCAGATCCCATTTGTATTCGTCCGGCACTTTACTGCGGTCGTGCTCCTGGGCTTGCGAAATAAGGGTTGAGACGGCGAACAGCACGAGCGCGCCAGAGAGGTGGCGCAGGACGATGGCAAGATCAACATGCATTGGCGGTGCTCCTTCGAAAATTAGACGGGGCCCGAGATGAAAGAGAAGCGGGATTAAGAGCATAGCATCAGAAATCAAGAGACATTGTAGCGATCGATATGAGGCTATTCAATTCGGGCTGCAATTATGGGGTGCTACACTTCCTGTCAGCTGGGAGTTCCGCTCGCTCTCGAAAAAGGGGCTACTGTGAATTACCTCCTCCTGGGATTTTCTTTTTTCACCTGTCTCTTGCTGGCGTCCGGCGTCGCTGATGACCCACGCCCAGAAAATCTTCTGTTGGTTGCGAACCAAATGGAGCACAGCGTTTTGCTTGTGGATCCCATGTCGAAACAGGTTCTGGCCACCATGGGAGTTGACATTAACGGACACGAAGTCGCTGTCTCCCCGGACGGTCGCTTCGGCTACGTTCCCATCTACGGAAACACATGGGTAGGAAAACCCGGATCGAACGGAAGTACGATTCACGTCGTGGACCTACGGCGGGCGAGGACACTTGCGGTAATCGATCTTGGCAAGGAGGTTCGTCCGCACTCCGCGCACTTTGGGCCCGACGGACTGCTGTATGTTTCCGCCGAACTCGCCAATGCCATCTACATCGTGGACACAAATACTCGCTCTGTCGTGGGCGAAATTCCTACTGGAGCCACCCATACCCACATGTTTGTGATCTCCCCGGACGGCCGGAGGATCTACACAGCGAATAACGAGGCAGGCAGCGTGAGTGTTCTCGACTTGCGCGCGCGGACGTTGATCGCGACGATTCCAATCTCTAAGAAAGTACAGCGCATCTCGATTTCACCCGACGGCAAGTCCGTCTTTACGCAGGACCAGGAAACACCACGCATCGCGGTCATCGATACTGCAACCAACGCGGTCGTCCGATCGATTTCCTTCCCGAGAATTGTTTTCTCTTCCGCCATCACTAAAGACGGCCGTTGGCTGCTTGCCAACTCCGAATCCGGAAAGCTCTTCGTCGTAGATCTGGCGAGTGGAGCGGTTACCAAAACGTTTGACACGCCGGATGTTCCCGTGCTGCCAACACCGGGAGAATTTGCGCTGGCGCCAGACGGCATGCACGCCTATGTGAGCTGTCCCCAGGGCGGTACTATCGAGATCCTGAATCTTAAAGATTGGAAGCTGGAGGAGCCCATTCGGCTCACGAAAGGCGTGGACGGCATGGCTTGGGTGCCTTCGGCGGCAAATTGATCTGCTCCCAGGGACGCAGATATCTTCGAGCTTGGCGGCTGGCGGCAGCCTAGTCAAGACTGTCGGCAACATTCCTGCTGCAACTCCAAATGCTAGACTGACTTCGCGCGCCGGTACGCTCCGCATGTCCTCGCGAAAGGAAAAACTCGGGCTTATCGCCGGGAATGGCAAGTTTCCCTTCCTCGTGCTCGATGCTGCGCGGGCGCAGGGATATGAAGTGGTCGTGGCTGCGATTCGGGAAGAAGCTTTTCCGGAGATCGAGTCGCACGGCGCGGCTGCGGTTCACTGGCTTTCGCTGGGGGAGCTGTCGAAGCTGATTGAGATTTTTCAGCAGGAAGGTGTGCGGCGCGCGGTCATGGCGGGGCAGGTGAGGCACAAGCAGATTTTTTCCAGCATCCGTCCAGATTGGCGGCTGGCCAAGCTTCTGCTCTCGCTCACGACGCGCAATACCGACTCTCTGCTGGGCGCGATCGCGAAGGTGCTGGCCGATGAAGGGATCACGCTGGAGAAGTCCACGTGGTTGCTGGAACCGCTTCTGGCGAAGGCTGGCGTGCTGACCAAGCGTGAGCCAACCGAGCAGGAGCGCAGGAACATTGAGTTCGGACGAGCAGTGGCCCGGCAACTCGCCGCGCACGACATTGGGCAGACGGTGGTGATCGCCGAATCCGCGTGTGTTGCGGTGGAAGCCATGGAGGGCACGGACGCCACCATTGAGCGTGCGGGACAGATCATGCGGTCGCTCCACGGCGACGCTTCCACCCTCAGCCGGGTCTTAACTGTGGTTAAGATCGCAAAGCCGAATCAGGATATGCGGTTCGATGTGCCGGTCGTCGGCGTGAAGACGATTGAAGTGATGCAGGCCGCGGGAGCGAGCTGTCTGGCATTGGATGCGGGGAAATGCTTGCTGTTGGATGGGCAGGGAGTTGTCGATGCGGCAAACGCGGCGGGAATTGCGATAGTCGCGGAGGGAGTTTGAATCGATGAAATCGAAGCGTACCGAGGATCAGTCCGAAGCCGCTCGCATTGCCGATCAGCTTCGCCGCGCTTTCGACGGCAGCGCGTGGCACGGACCGGCGCTGCTCGAACTGCTGGAAGATGTCGACGCCGCGACCGCTGCGGCAAAGCCTCTGCCTGATATTCACAGTATTTGGGAGTTGGTGTTGCACGTTGCGGTGTGGGACGATGCTGGTTTACGCCGGCTCGATGGGAAGAAATGGCAGCCGATTGGGCTGGCGAATTTTCCGGCCGTGACGAAGCCGACGGAGGCCAGATGGCGCAAAGCTGCTGCGGCAGCAACACGGACGCACGATCGGCTGGTCAAAACCGTTGCGGCGCTTCCGGATTCACGGCTTCGCGAGCGCGTTCCTGGGAAGCGGTACGATTTTTACCACATGCTTCATGGGATCGCGCAGCACGAGCTTTATCATGCGGGGCAGATTGCGATTTTGAAAAAGGCGCAGGCGTCGTGACGGTTCAGGCGTCCCTGCGGGACGCAGTTACTTCCAGTCCGCTTGCCCGGCGTTGAAACGCCGGGCTATTTTCAGGTGTCCGTTCGGGACAGATTGGGATGGCGCGATAGCTCTGCCCCTCACCACTTCTTGAAGATAACGGCCACTGCCGCGACGATGAGCGCGAAGCCGGCCAGGTAATTCCAGCGCAGGGGCTGCTTCAGATACAGCACCGAGAACGCGGCGAAGACGGTGAGGGTGATCACTTCCTGAATCGTCTTGAGTTGTGCGGCGGTGAATTCGTAGGAGCCGATGCGGTTGGCCGGGACCTGGAAGCAGTATTCGAAGAAGGCGATCAGCCAGCTCACCACGATCACTTTGTAGAGCGGCACTTCGCGGTACTTTAAATGTCCATACCAGGCGAACGTCATGAAGATATTGGAGATGGTCAGGAGCGCAATCGTTCTCATGGGGCGAGAAGTCCTTTCGGTTGGTTTGATGACGCAAGCCGCTGAGTTTTCTCGCGGCGGAGAACGCCCCTCATGGGCTAAAACCCTTTCATAAAGACGGGCTCTATCGCAGCCCTGAGGCGCTGTGCTACCCAAAAGCCAATTTCTCTGCAAACTGGCACAGCCCGCCAATGCAGATGCTCTTTCCCTGGTTTCCGTTTACAATTTGTTTCCGGCAACCGGCCACAAGAGAATTTCTCCTGCCATCGCAAAGTCTGCCGTCGCACAGTCCGATTTCCGTCGCCGTGGTGGGCGTGGGCGTCTTTGGGCGCAATCATGCCCGAGTCTACAAGGAACTCGAACAGCAAGGCGAGCCAGTGCGACTGCTGGGAGTGGTCGACCCGGACCTGAACCGCGCCGACGCAGTAGCGCGTGAGTTTGGATGCAAAGGCTTCGGTTCAGTGCAACAAATGCTGACCACGCACAGCGAGTTACAGGCAGCTTCCGTGGCATCCCCAACGGTGCATCACTTGAGCGTGGCCGGCGAATTGATGGACGCCGGAGTGGATGTGCTGATCGAGAAGCCACTGGCTACGACGCTCGCCGAGGCCGAACAACTGGTTGCCCTCGCCGCCAAGCGCAAGCGGATTGCCCAGGTTGGACATCTCGAACGCTTCAATCCTGCCGTCCGAGCCACGGCTCCGCTGCTGACGCAGCCGATGTTTTTCGAGGTGCACCGGCTCAGCGTGTTTACTCCACGTTCGCTCGATGTGGATGTTGTGCTTGATCTGATGATTCACGATCTCGACATTGTGCTGGCGTTTGCCAAGTCTCCGGTCAAGGAAGTTCGAGCCGTCGGACTGCCGATTTTGTCCGGGAAAGTCGACATCGCAAACGTGCGCCTCGAGCTGGAATCCGGCTGCATCGCGAATTTCACTGCCAGCCGCGTTTCCACAGAGCGAGTGCGCAAGCTGCGTTTTTTTCAACCGCGGCAGTACGTCTCGCTCGACTACGGGCGCCAGGAAGTATTGGTCTTCACCGTCGGTCAGGAGGGAGTGGCGGCGGGAAGTCCGTCCGCGAATCCGCAGATCGGCGTCACCAAACCTCCGGTCGCGTCCGAGGAGCCCCTGCACGCGGAACTCAAGTCGTTTCTTCGCGCGGTTCGGGAGCGTTCCACACCGGCGGTTCCGCTCGAAGATGGGCGGCGTGCGCTGGCTCTGGCGTTGGAGATTGTCGGAGCAATTCGCGACCACGGGAAGAAAGTGGATCTTGCCGGGATCGCGAGAGCGCAGCACTAACGCGCCGGGCTGCGCCCGACGGACAGCCGAGGGCGGCTGTCCCCACATGAACTTCTCTCTCCACGCCTGCGTCTTTCAGTCATTCTGCTCGTGTTTACATATGTTTACACGCTGATGTCGCGGCCGATTTGTTCTGAGCACAATTCGGCGAAAGATGCGAAAATGGAAGTAACTTGGCGGTAGAGCAATGCGCGCACCTTGCATTTCTTCCTGGAAGGCCGGATGCAACGCCGCGCGTGTATTCCGTGTCTAACTGAGTTCGTAACGACCGTTGAACAAGCTCTTAGCCGTTAAGCCCAGCGCATGCCGATCACGCAAATTCCATTCCAGGATCCGGTGGCTCCCGAGAAACCTCAACCGGAGCAACTCGGCCTCTACGATACCCAGGACTGGGAGACTGCTTATCGCGATCTGGACTCGCGCGTACCGCACCTGCTCATCCAGTTGCAGGACGATCTACAGAGATCGCGCAAGCGGGAAGCCGCATGGATCTCAATCATCGTCCACCTGGTCGTGTTCATGATTCTGGTATACCTGCCGTGGATCCAGAAGAATGTCTGGCACCGCGGAGTGGTGGTTGCGGTCGACCAAACTCAGAACAAGAATTTGACCTACCTGGCCCTCCCGCCGGACTTGCAGAAGCCGACCCGCAGGCCCAACACCAACATCGCGTCGGATAAAGACCGCATCGCGACGTCGCGACATCCCGAGCTTGATCCGAAAGAGTTGCGGAAGATTCTGACGACGCCTCCTCCGGGCGCGCCCGGAATGACGGGTCCGCGTGCGCCACAACAGGCCGCGCCGCAAGCCCTGGCACAGAACCAGCCACCGGCTCCGCAACCGGGACAGCAACAGACGCCGCGTCCGCAGTTTCAGAGCAATCAGACGGCGCAGTTACAGATACCGGCTCGCCCCAACGATTCGTTCAGTAAATATGGAAACGGAATGAGCGCAGGCTCGGCGATTCAGGAGGCCGCGCAAGCGGCCGCGGCTCGCCGCGGCGGCGGTCAAGGAGGCGATTTCGGCCTCGGCACGGGAGCCCACGGCCGGCAGTTGGGCAATCTTGAGATTCTCAGCGACACGCAGGGAGTAGATTTCGGCCCCTATTTGCAACGCATTTTGCAGGAGGTGCGCGAGAACTGGTATCGCGCAATCCCGGAATCCGCCGAGATGAAGAAGGGCAAGCTGCAAATTGAGTTTGCCATTACAAAAGACGGTAAGGTCGCGGACATGCGGCTGACCTATCCCTCCGGCGACGTTGCCCTGGATCGCGCGGCCTGGGCCGGCATTTCCGCGTCGAACCCATTTCCGCCACTGCCGACCGACTTTACCGGACCTTATCTCGCGCTGCGATTCCGCTTCTACTACAACCCCGACAAAGCTGATCTGGAATAGTTCCGCCAGCGGGCTTCGCGCGGAGCGAATCGTTTTTCTTCTTTCGATAATCAAAGAGTTAACATAGCGTCGGGCGCTGGCTGGGACGCCCGAGCCTAGCGGCTTTGGGGGAGAGGATTTCTGTGAAAGGGGCTGGTGTGGAGAAAATGCCGGTTCTGTTCGTCGGCCACGGATCGCCGATGAACGCCATTGAGCACAACGCGTTTACCGGAACCTTGCACGGCTTGAGCGCGCGACTGCCCAGGCCCAAGGCGGTGTGCGTGGTTTCGGCCCATTGGGTGACCGCCGGCGCGCACGTTGTGACCTCCGCGCATCCGAAGACCATCCACGACTTTTCTGGCTTCCCACGTCCTCTCTATGAAGTGCAGTATCCCGCGCCCGGCGCTCCCGGAGAAGCGGGGAACATCGCCCGCAATCCTGAAATTGTTCCCGATGAGCAGTGGGGACTGGACCACGGCTCGTGGAGCGTGCTGCGCCACATGTATCCGAACGCGGACGTACCCGCGTTTCAACTGAGTCTGGATGAGCGCCGCAGTTTCACCGAGCATCTTGAACTCGGGCGCGAGATCCAGTCTCTGCGCGAGCGAGGAGTGCTGATTCTGGGCAGCGGCAACATCGTGCACAACCTGCGCCGCATCGATTGGGAGGAGCCACACGGGGCATACGACTGGGCGGTCGAGTTTGACGCCAGAGTTAAGAACGCTGTTGATGCTCACGATGCGACCGACCTGGCGCATCCGCAGAAGTGGGGCGAGGCGCTGCTGGCGAAAGCACATCCCACTGCGGAGCATTACTTGCCGCTGTTGTACTGCATGGGCAGCACAGACGAACGCGATGCAGTGTCGTATCCGTACGAGGGCTTCGATTTCGGCAGCATCTCGATGCGGATGATTTTGTTTGGGGACGCGAAGGCCATCGAGTAGACGCCGCAAGATCCTTCGCGAATGGCGGCCAGTCAACGCTTCCTCTGTAGATCTCTTTCTTGCCCGTGGTGTACCTGCTACATTTTGAGCCAGTGCTTCCCTCGGAAGAATACGTGCAGCGACGAAAAGCGCGGCAGTCGCGTGTAGCCGGCTACGAACAAATTCACATCCGCCTCGGAAACGTCCGGCTTTTCTTGGCTGTGCTTGCGGTGATGCTGGCGTGGGCTTGCTTCCGGGCGCATTACCTTTCATTCTGGTGGCTGGCTGCGCCGGTTGCGGCCTTCGTGGGAATCGCGGCGTATCATTCGCGGATTCTTCGGGCTCGCGAATTGGCCGAGCGCGCCGCCACATTTTACGAACAAGGACTGGCCCGCGTTGCGGATCGCTGGTCCGGGTCTGGCGAAACCGGCGAGCGCTTCGACGATCCGCATCATGTGTATGCGGCCGATCTCGACTTGTTCGGCACTGGCAGCTTGTTTCAGCTTCTCTCGACTGCGCGCACGCGCATGGGAGAGGACACGCTGGCACAATGGCTACTCTCACCGGCGACAGTAGAGGTGATCCGGGAGCGGCATGCGGCGGTCGACGAACTGCGCGATCAAATCGATCTGCGCGAGGATCTGGCGGTGCTCGGCGAGGATGTCGGCGTGGGTGTGCATCCCGACGCGCTGTTGAAGTGGGCGGAATCGCCGAACCAGATGAAACCCTTATGGATTCGATGGCTGGCGCCCGTCCTGGCGGCATTGGCGGTTGCGGGCGGCGTGATTTGGGCACATTGGGGCATGGCGACGCCGCTGGTGCTGATCGTGGTGATCGAAGCAGTGCTGACATACCGGCTGAAGAAGCCACTGGAGGAGGTACTGCACGGCACCGAGCACGCATTTCGCGACCTGGATCTGCTATCGGGTGTGTTGGCGCGAGTAGAGGCGCACACTTTTCAGTCGCCGCGTTTGCAGGCTCTCCAGCGCGAACTCTTGTCGAAAGGAGTCCCAAGTTCGCAGGCGATCGCTCGACTCCGAACCTTAGTAGACCGGATCAATTCACGCCACAACATCTTCGTGCGCATCATCGACGCTCCGCTCATGTACTCCGTGCAGTTAGCGTTTGCCGCGGAACGATGGCGCCAGATTCACGGCGGCGCGCTGCGCTTGTGGGTGGATGCCATTGGACAAATGGAGGCGTTGCTCTCGTTGGCGACGTACAGCTTCGAGCATCCCTCAGATCCGTTCCCTGAGTTCACTGACGGGGCGGCATCCTTTGACGGAGAAGAAATTGGACATCCGCTCGTGCCCGCGGCAACCTGCGTTCGCAACCGTGTGAGCATCTGTGGGGAAGCCCGCGTCCTGCTGGTCAGCGGCTCCAACATGTCGGGCAAGAGCACGCTGCTGCGGGCCATTGGGATGAATGTGGTGCTGGCGACGGCGGGAGCGCCGGTGCGAGCACGCCGCCTGCGGCTCACTCCGCTGCACGTGGGCGCCAGCATTCGCGTCAACGATTCTCTGCGCGAAGGCAGTTCGCGTTTCTATGCCGAGATCACGCGGCTGCGCCGGATCTTCGATTTTGCCGGCGGCGATCCGCCCCTGCTGTTTCTCTTGGACGAGCTGTTGCAAGGCACGAACTCGAAAGACCGGCGAGTGGGCGCGGAGGGAGTCGTGCGCGCGCTAGTGGATCGCGGCTCCATCGGGCTGGTGAGCACTCACGACCTTGCGTTGACCGACATCGGCGGATCGGTCGAGGGCCATCTGCACAACGTGCATTTCCAGGATGACTTTACAGACGGCCAAATGACGTTCGATTACAAGCTGCGCGACGGCGTCGTTACCAAGAGCAATGGACTTGAGTTGATGCGGTCGATCGGGCTCGACGTTTAAGCGAGGACCGCGGCTCGCCGCAGAGCGTATAATCGCGGCGTCTGAAATCCGCGAAGGGAGGCCCGGTGAGCAAATTCGGCGAAGCATTCGAAGCCGGTCGCCGCGCCGTGAGGCAGCGCTCTGCGGAGGTAGTAATGCTCGGTGATCCGGCGGGACGGGATGACGAGCAGGAGCGTCTGCGGGCCCTCGGAAAATGGCGATTTGTTCTCCTACGAGGCGTTATCGGGTGGGCCGTTCCGATGTTTCTGTGGCTCGCCGTATCCAACTTCTCTGAAGACCTCAAGTCCGCCCGCGCATGGCACCACTCGACTATTCAGCATCTCTTGCACTCGTGGATAGCTGCACTCGGCATGAGCGCGTTATTGGGCATCGTCGTCGGGTTCCTCGCCTGGCGTCGGCTTACTTCCGATGTGTGGCCAGGTGCCAAACCTGATCCTGAATCCTCCATCACTCGATTGGGCCCGCTCGGGCCGACTGCACCGTAGAACCATAGCGCCCGTCATCGGCCACGTTCAGTGTTTCGTTGCCGCGCCTGCGGAAATGCTCCCCGTCCCACCCTGGAAATCCGGGTCGCCAAGCTGCCATAGCAAGAAAGAAAACTGGTCGGTGAGCAGCGCGGTGTGCTGGGTGCGAGTGGCGCCAATGCCACCGTGGCCGGCGTCGTAATCCACGCGCAAGAGAACCGGCTTGCCGCTGGTGGTGGCAGCCTGCAGGCGAGCGGTCATCTTGTCCATTTGCCAGGGATCGACGCGCGGGTCGTTGATGCCGGTGGTGAGCAGCACGGCGGGATAAGCGGTTTGATCCTTGATGCGATGGTAGGCGCTGATGGCCAGCAGATGGTGAAAGTCCTCTTCATTCTTGACTGTGCCAAATTCCGGGATGTTGGCCGGGCCGTTGATCTGAAGTTCGGCGCGAAGATCGTCGGACATGCCGACATTGTCGAGCGCGGCGGCAAACAGATCGGGGCGCTCGGTGATCGCGCCGCCAATCGTGATGCCTCCAGCGCTGGTGCCCTCTCCCGCGAGATGCTTCGCGGAGGTGTACTTGTGCTCGACAAGATACTGCGCGCAAGCGATGAAATCGTTGATGGTGTTCTGCTTGGTGGCTTTGCGTCCGCCGTTGTGCCAATCCTCGCCGTACTCGCCGCCGCCGCGCACGTGAGCCACGGCAATGACTCCTCCGCGATCCAGCCACGCCAGCGAAGACGGATCGAAGCCTGGGTCATACGTGATGCCGTATGAGCCGTAGCCATGCAGCAGCGTCGGGTGCGAACCGTCCAGCTTGAGGCCGCGCTTATGAATGATGGAGAGGGGCACAAGCGCGCCGTCGGCAGCCTTGGCCTTGACCTCCTCCGATTCGATCGCGGAAAAATCAGCCGGTGAGGGAGGAACGATGCCGGTATCGACGATGGCATTTGCCTTGGGATCGTAGTGCAGCAAGACCGGAGATTTAGTCCACGACGCCGCGCGCAGATAAACGCCTGCTTCGGCGGGATTGGTAAA